>Ga0129333_10005276_pt1 | contig 12123 bp, 15 predicted proteins | sample CPB6_08_DNA_FD_94474 | JGI IMG/M metagenome (GOLD analysis project Ga0129333, IMG submission 94474) | Freshwater to marine salinity gradient microbial communities from Chesapeake Bay, USA - CPBay_Sum_0.6_0.8_DNA | ecosystem: Environmental > Aquatic > Marine > Coastal | place: USA: Chesapeake... | reverse complement strand
TCCCCGTGCTGATGGCGAGGTCTGCCAGCTTGCCGGTCTGGACTGACAGGTCCTGCAGCTTGCCGGTGCTGACTGCCAAGTCCGCCAGTTTGGCGTTGGTGACGGCCAGCGCACCCAGCTTCCCCTCCGTCACCGCCAGCGCGCCGAGTTTGCCCTCAGTGACGGCGAGGTTGTTGAGCTTGTCCGTCGTGACGGCCGAGTCACCCAATTCCAGCGAGCCAACCGCGCCCAGCCCCAGCCGGTCCCCAATTATGCAGCGGGTGCATACGACGTTGTTGGAGATGCCCGCGTCCAGTGCGTAGCGCGCCACCACATCCAGCACGCCACCATCCCCCAGCTGGATGCGGCCGTTGCCATAGCTGGGCGAGGTGCACACCAGCGGCGGCCGGCAGTCGAGGTTGTACACCGGCCCCTGGTCCACCCCGTTGTTGACGAGGCCCCACGGGTAGTCCGAGTACATGGGCACCTGCCCGATGGCCACCGCAGCGGCCAGCGCCAGCACCACGGCGGCAGCTCGGTAGCGCATGGCTACACCTTGCGGATGCCGGGAGAGGCCACGCCCACGGCGGCCAGCAGGCCAATGACGGCCTGGGCCACCGGGGACACCCACGCGGGCAGCGCACCAGCCTCAGAGGCCGCCAGCGCCGCAGAGGCAACAATGCCCACAACCGTGAGGATGCGGACAACCTTCTGGTTAACAACCGCACCAGCAGCAGGCTGCGCCGGCACAACCACTGGCTGCTCTGAAACAGGGGGAAGGCTGTTGTCACTCATGGCTTGTTTCTCCTCGGGTGTCAGGTTTAACGGCTTAAGGTTGGCGTCCAGGCCGCGCAGATATAGCAACCTAACCCGTTCTGCCTCGCCCAAACGAGGCAACGGCTTACGCATCGTCTTCTGGCCGAAGCGGGTTTATGAGGTAGCCCAACACGTCTTCACGTTTCTTTTTTCTGTACTGAACGAAGGCGCCGTGAGTCGGCTTAACTGTCTTGCTGTTTCCGCCAATAGCGCCGAAACACCGGCCATCCGGCATTAGCACTTCAACGTGGCTCGCGAGTTGTGGCTTGCCGTAGATGATGAAATCACCGGCTTGCGGCTTGTCCGTCCTGCGCCAGTGCATCCACATGCCGTTTGATGAAAACTCGCGAGGGCTTTTCCAACCGCACTGCCTCAGTGCCCAGGTGACGAGTCCGCTGCAGTCGAAAACCAGCCTGCGTCCTTGCGAGACGAAATCATGCCGCTTGCCTGCTACGCACTCACCCTTTCCGGCCCAAACATAGGGCAGGCCCTCCTGCGCAGTGACAACTGCGAGAAAGCGCTCAACGGCTTGGCTCAACTCCTCTGCTCCCGGAGCTTCTCCAACTCCAGTTCGATGCCGGCCAGCATGGCCTCGGTGTGCTGCACCCGGATGGCAAGTTCAGCAACTTTTACCTGCATGGCGGTTTCTGCCTTGTGCAGCGTGTCCACCTTGCCGGCAACGTCTTTGATGGTTGCGTCAAGCGCTGACAGGTTGCGGTTAAGGCTCCACGCCAGCAGAGCCGTAACGCCGCCAGTGATGGCTTGCGCTATGAGTTCCGGCGACACGGCCTAGCGCTCGTTTCCTGCGCGCTCAAAGACGCGGCAATCAGCAGTGCCCACCACACTGACATAGCCCTTTCCGTCAGAGGCAGCCGGAGTAGAGGTCATAAACAGCGCATCAGCGGCCACCTTGACGCCGTTGGTCGTTGTGGCCGTGCAGCTTGACGTGTTGCGGCACACCAAAATATGCGCGGCGGCGCTGCACTGGACGGACAACTTAGAGGAGGCTGGGATTTCAAAAGGCGAAGCCGTGTTGGTGTTGTTCGTCGCTGTGGTTGCCGAAATGGTGCCCAGGTAGCGTTCACCAGCAACGGCAGGCAGGGAAAGCAGGCAAACAGCAAGGATGGCGTTACGCATTGGCGTTCCTCCGTTAAGCGGCTAGTGTATTTCCATGGCACAGCGAGCAAAGCAGGACAAGGGACCAGACGCCATGGTTGAGCAGCACTTGTCCGGAGAAATTGTGTGGATGGGCTTTCGGCGCCACGGTGACGGCAGGTTTACGCGGTACCAGGGCATTACCAAGGACGGCAAGTTTGTAGCCGTTGACTCGGAGCGCAACGAGGGGCTGGCGTCCTTTGCGAGAGACTTCCGCGCGCAGGTGGCAAAGGCCCTCATCTTCACAATCAATCCTCTGAGGCGCCGCTAGTGGAGGCGTTGGTCGTCGTCGTCGGGCTGTCGCTAGGCGTAAGTCTGTCCTTTACGGCATGGCAGGCCCGCCTTGCCTTCTTGGCGTGGTTGGCCTTCCAGCGAAAAGAGGACAAGCCAGCGCCACCGCCCGCTGCGGACCTTGCCCTGGTGGAACGGCTGGCGGCGGTCGAAGGGGAAATGGCGCGCATGAAGGTGGAGAAGCTTACGGGGCGGCGGTAACAGGAGACTCCTGCGCTTCCTTCTGAGCGGCCTCAGCTGCGGCCCTAACCTCCGGGTCTTTGTTAGCTAGGAGGTAATACGTTGCCGCCAAAGCGGTTGGTCCACGGGCGGCGGCCGCCTCAAGCGCTGGCATAGCGTATCCAGCCGCGCCATACCGGAACCTTGGGCTTTTGAGCATGTTATAAAGCGCGGTTCCGGGCGCTCCCATAGAGCCAGCCACAACACCACCGACTGCGCTCCCAAGCACCGCGCCTGGCGTACCGCCAACCATGCCGCCCAAGCCGCTTGCAATCGCAACAGGCACAACGCGGGATGCATACCGCATGGCGCGTGGGTAAACCTCTGGCGTCAACCCCTCGGCCAAGTATTCAGCCGTGCCTTTGGCAACCTCTGGCGCAGTTGCGGCCTTGGCGGCTTCCTGTCGCACTTGCTCTGCCGCAGCGATGCGCCCCAGCTGACCCTTGCCGCGTTCAATAGAGCTGGCAAGTACCTGATTGCGAAGCGCTATCCCTTCGGGGCTGTTGAGAAACGCAACCGCATCCGCCTTGATTTGAGGGTCAACATTTGGGTCAGCAATAGCCGCCGTGGCCTGCTCTAGTGTGCGAGCGCCAGTTGACGTTTCACCGCCAAGCGCGCTGCGGGCAACATTGGCCGCTTTCTCACGCTTTTGCCGTATCAGTTCCAAGGCTTCCTGCTGCGCTTTTGCCCGGCCCGACACAACCTTGGCCGCAACAGGCGCAAGGACGCCACCCAAGGCGCCGCCAAGCGCTGCCTCGGTTGCAACCTCTTTGGCTACTCCTGCCGCGGTTGGCGCCTCGGTGCGGCCAAGCGCAGAAACAACGCCAGCGCCAGCGCCCATAGCAGCACCGCGCAAGGCTGCCGCGCCCATGCGTCCAGCCTGTGCAGCGCTTCGCACGGCACCAGCACCGGGGGTAGGCACCAGCGCACCGCTAAGTAGCTCGGCGCCATATGCCGCAACAGGCTGGGCCTTGCGGGCGGCCTCTAGCGCTACATCCGCCTCGCGCTTACCGCGCAAGTATGCGTCAACCATTTCGCGTGGAGGCGCACCGGCCAGACGCTTGCCCAGCTCCTCAAGTTGCGCCACCCGTCCGGCAATCTCTCCCGAAAAACCGAATGTGGCGCCTTCTGCCGCTCCACGCGCTAGCGCCTCTGCCACGCCTGTCGCCTCGGTAGGCGCCGCCTCGGGAATAGCCGGAGCAGCCTCAAAGGCGGCTAACTCGTCTTCCGTCAACGCTGGCGCTGCCTCAAAGGCGGCCAACTCCTCAGGCGTCAGTTGCTCAGCCATTAGGGCACCCGTTCTGCCTTTCCGGCCGCAACCAGCTTGTCAGCCGCAGCTTGAGAAACCTCAACAACTCCACCGTCGCTCTTACGGCGAACGCGAACGACAGAAGGCGCAGCAACAGGCGCCGCAGCCCTTGGCGGCAACTCAGTTGGCTGCAGTCCATAGCGGAACGTGGTTGCCTGCACTCGCGCCGCAACGTATTTCTGCAGCGCGTCCAGTTTTTGACGGGTTGTGTCCAGCACCTCGCCGGTGAGGCTTTCGGGGTCGCCAATAAGCTGGTCCAGAATCTTCGCATCTGGCCCGCTCGGCACGCCCAAGTCCTCAAGCACGCGCAGCTGCGTTTTAATAAACTGCCCTTGCTGCGCGAGCAACTGCCTGGTGGCTGGATTAGCAACGGCCGTGGGCGACGACAAAAGCCCACGGATGCCGTCTAGGTTTTCCCGTACAACGTCGCCGCTAACCGTCAGCTTTGCCGCGTCCTGCCGCTGCTGGACAGTGGGCTGCGAGCCGGGGCGCAGCTCGTATCCAACCGGGATACCCTCCTTCAGCCTGCGCTCATAATCAGCCTTCTTTTCGGCAACAATGTCCCGCTTAATTGCCGCAGGACGCACCGGCTTTGGCTTAAGCGCGGCCACGGCCTGCGCCTCGCGCTGCGAGGCAGTCGCCTCGCGCAGCCTTCTGAGGGCCTCAGTCTCAACGATGCCACCGGCCGGTCGGCGCATGCGTTCGGCCTGGGCACGCAACAACTCAAGTTCCAGCGGTGCACGTTCGGCCTCGCGCTGCTGACGGATGAAGTCCTGCACCGCCTGCTGGCGCTGCTGCAACTGCGCCACCGCCGAGGGCGCGGCCGCAATACCCATGGGCTGATACGCGCCACGGCTTTGAATGCGAGCCAACTGCTCGATGGGGTCGCCAACGCGACGAATGCCACCGGCCAGCACGTCCTCGCGCTGCGCTGCCTCCAGTGCATCCAAGTAGCCCATGGGCACGCCGGCTTCTGCCGTCATGCGTGGCGCGGCGCCAGCAGGAAGCGTTGCCGTAGCCATAGGAGAGGCGCCACCAAGCAGCGCGGCGCCGGCCTGCTCGGCCAATACGTCAGCCTCTTGGCCTTGCAGCCGGGCGGAAAGCGCGGCCTCCTCGCGGATGCGCTGCAGTGCGGACGGACGCACGGTTTCGCCCGTCACCGGGTCAACCTCGCCCTCTAGCATACTTCGGAAGCGCGGCCGCTCCTCCAACGCTTGCGGAATGGGAGTGACATCAGCGCCAAAGTCTACGGACTCAGGGTAGAGACTGCGCAGATATGCATCCAGCTCCTGGTTGACGGCCATGGCTACACCTTCCCCGCAAACGTGAGCGCCAAGTCACCGATGCCACCAATGCCGCGTCCGATGCTTGCGGAGGTTGCTACGGTGCGGCCGCCTGCCTCCTCATACTGGCGCGCTTGCTGGCCGCGTGCGCCATATAGCCGCTCGGCTTGCTTCTCCTGCGCCTTGTAATACTCCTCGGCCTGCCTCTGCCGCTGCTGGGCGTTGAACTGGTTGATAATGTCCTGCGCCTTGGCCCTTTCGGCCGCCGCCTGGTAATCAGCAGCACGCAGTTGCCCAGCCGCCCCGGAGGCAGAACGGATGGCCTCCAAAGCCCGCCTGCGAGCCTCGGCGGCCTGCTCTAGCCCACGGGTGGCAGCCAGCTGCGTTGCCTGCTGGGCTGCCTCCTGCTGGGCCGCCAGCGCCACGCCGGAGGTAGCGCCAGCGCCACGCTGGGCGAGCCGCTGCAAGGCAGCCTGCCGCAGCCCGCGTTCCACCTGTGCGGCCTCGGCCTGCGATTTGGCGTATGCGGCGGCATCCTCCGGGGTTTCCCCCATGCCCATGGCTTCAAGTCGCTGGAGGGCACGCATCTGCGCGGCCCGGCCCTCGGGCGGCTCGGTCATGTTCTTGAAGGCGGACTCGCCAACCTCGGCGCGCACCTGGGACAGCTGCTCAGGCGTAAGCTTCTCCAGCTCGGCCATGGCCTGCGCCTGGAGTTGCCGCGCCCTGTCAAAGTCGCCCTGGGCAATGGCCATGCCGATGGCCGTCCCAATAGCCGTCCCAATAGAAGCGCCAGCGCCACCAGCGCCGGCCGCACTCGCAAACTGCTGCGCCTGAGTCTTTGGCTCCATGGTGCCTCCTAGTATGCCGGGCGCTTGCCGCCCTTAATCCACTGCTCCAGCGTCATGCCGTGCAGGTTGGCCCACTTCTCTGCCGTCACCTGCCCACGCGGCCGCCGCGCATCCTCGGCGCGCAACCTTGAGGCTTCGTCCGAAACGGCCTTGTCTTCGGATGGCCTTGCGGCGGCCAGCGTAGCCGCGTCCCTCGCCGCCTGCTCGAGCTGCTGCTGTTGCGCTCTCTCGACGGCTTCTCGCCTGGTTGCGGCTGCCCTCTCCTGGGCGGCCGCGCCATACTGCTGTTCGAGTTGCTGCAGGTAGGTGGGCGCAGCCGCACCAGCAAGGGCCGCGTCAAGCTGCGATGCCGCACCGTAGGAGCGTTGCAGCAACGCTTGCCGGCCGGCCTCGGTGCCCAGCAGCTCGCCGCTGCCGGTGGCCTTGGCCTCCTCGCCTGCACGCTCGGCCATACGCTGAGCAGCTTCTACGTTTGCGGCCTGCAGTTGGCCGAAACCAACAAATCCCGTGGGGCCGGCCTGCGTCTGCTCCTCGGGCTTGGCCGGCTCCTCCTCCGGTGGCCCCATGTAGTTGGCGGTAACGGGCGCCGGCGCCTTGGGACGCTGCAGTTGTGGGGCGGCCTGCTGAATGCTTGGCAAGCGCTGCTGACGCTTGCGAAAGTCCTCCTGCAGCTGCTCGGGCGTCTTCGGCGGCATCAGTCTCCCTCCACTTTCAGAACCAGCTTCCAGTTAGCAGGCGCGTAGGCGCCGCTAAAGAGGCCGGTGAGGTAGCGAATGGTGACGCCTGTAGGGCTGGGCCGCCAGTCGCAAAACACCGCCTGCGTGTGCAGCTGAGTTTCGGGGATATCCAGATTTTGAACGTAGCAGACGGTGACGGCTTTTGGGCGCAACCCATCCGGTACGGAAACCTCTATGGGGAATGCGCTTTGGTTTGTTTGTCCCGTCCGCACCACCAGGTCTACAAAGTAAGTCTGCGGCACCCTACCGAAGTAGTCTCGCAGAGAGGCCATTAACTCGTTCCACGGCTGCACCAGTGCTGCCGTCACGCCGGTTGTTTCCCGCAGCGGTTTAGACGGGAAACTAAGGCCCACGGGTAAGCCTCGGACCAAAGGCGCGGAAGTAAAGCGCAAACCCGGCTACGTCAAAGCCCTGCTGTTTTGCGTTGCAGGTTAGGCGCGCTCCAAGGCGCGCAGCGCGTCCGCAGTTTTGGCCCACCGGGAGCCGGTGCATCTTGTTGTTCACGGGTGTTGTGTAGGTCGTAGAGGTCGTGCTGGTTTCTTCCGCGTTGTTCACGTTCTGTATTTCAGTGTCCAGCACTACCGTGACGTTGGTGGGCCGAGAGTCGCCAAACAAAAACTGCACCTCTCGCCAATGCTTGCCCGTGCTGGCATCGTTGGCGTCCTGGTATGCCCACTTGACGCTGCGATTGATGGCTATCGTTGTGGCGCTTTCGGCAATGCTATCTTGAAAGTCGTCTGTCGTTAAGTCTCGCCGCTCAACATAACAAAAACAGTCATTAGCGCTGGCGCCGTTTTGCTCGGCCATCGTCAGCCCGACAGCTGTAGGCCCGGACTGAGAGTAACAGCCGCAGCTGAATGCGTAAGACGAGATAGTGTCGCCTCGATACCAACGACACCACGTTCTTGCGCGAGTGTCCCAAACGTAGGCAAAACCACAATCTGTAGCGTTAATGCCAATGGGCAGCCAAAACATCACCCGGTGGTCCAGTTGGTGCGCCACCGCGAAGGCGTAGATGGACAGCAGGTTGTAGCCGTTGTCCGGGTTGTACAGCAGCGCCTGCAGCAGGGCGCGCAAGTCACTGTCTATGCTCCCGCTGATGTAGCTGACGGCCCCCTCCGTCACCTGCACCGCGCCTTGGTTAGTGAGAAAGTACAGGCTGCCATCCAGCGTGACGGCCGAGCTGGGCGCCGCACAGATGCAGGTGAGGTCCACCGGGTCCACGGTGAAGTTGGTGAAGTCCGTGCCCAACACCCGGTACACGCCTGAGTCACTGAGGACGTACAGCTGCGTGTCCAGCGGCAGGATGCGGAGGATGTTGCTGCCTGCCGGCCCCACCTCGAGGAAGTTGACGGACGGCACCGCCTCCGGCTGGCCCGGCTTGGAAAACCAAAGTTGGTTTCCCGCCAGCGCCGTGGTGGCCGTCAGCGTGGCGGACAGCGACGGCACAAAGGCATTGGGGCTGCTGCCGGTGTAGCTGATGCCGATGTTGCCGCTGGGGGCGTCCAGCCGCGTCTCCACCAGCACCTTGCCCGGGGCGTCCGGCGCCGCGCCGCTGATGTAGTAGGCGTAGCACTGCGTGTTGCCGGAGTACTTGTTGATGGCTGCCACCAGGTTGGTGGCCGTCCTCTCAATGTTGACGCTGGCCGTGTAGGCCGTCTCCACCACAAACTGCTGCGCGGCCGGCGTCCCCGGGGCAATGGCCGTGTAGGTGGTGCCCATGATGGACAGGGTGTCTCCGGCAGTCAGCCCGCCAGTGCCCGTGCCCAGAATCTGCAGAGTCGCCCGGCACCGCCCCCGCCGCCGCCGCGAGGCCGCCAGCCACAGGCAGTCCCGCCACCACGCAATGTCCCCGGCATTTGGCGGGGGCTCATTGGCATTGAGGATGCCGGGCCGCACGCCTTCCTCGCCCGTGTTGGGGTTGGTGTAGAGGTAAGCGCCGCGCAGGCTGTCCGGCTGCTTGTCCGTGACGTCAACGTAGCCCGCGGAGATGTTGCCGGCGGTGAGGTAGGCCTCAAACACCAACTGCATCTCATCCGAGGGCGTCTGCCCGTTGGCCACCTGCCCGCTGCGGTACAGCTGGACGAAGTAGTCCGTGGTGAGGGCGGTGGAGGCCGTGTTGTTGGCCTTGGGCAACAGCACCCGGGCCACCACGTTGCGCGCCACGCTCGCGCTGTAGCCCGACGTCTGGGCCGCGTTGGCCACGGTGACGCGGCTGGACGGGGCGCCCAGCTGCAGCTTGCCATCCAGCATGCGCCCGAAGACGGCCCGGTAGGCCACGCACTGACCATCCGCGAGAAAGCCACCGGTGCCCGTCAGCACTGCCGCCGGCCCCGCCAAGTCCACGCCGATGGCCTTGGGCATCCCCACCGGGGTGGCCACGTTGTCGCCGTCCAGCCGGTACACACCCTGCTCGCAAGTGAAGTACAGGTTGTCCAGGACTTCGGCGGTGCGCAGTCGCTGGCTGTAGCGCACCACGTTGGTGTACGTGCCGGACACCGCCGTCCATGCCCCGGTGCCGTCGTTGCTGCTGTTGACGCGCAGGTTGGTGGCCTCGTCCTGCGTGCCGTAGTTGGCAAGGATGCGCCCTTGAAACGGCGCAACAGCCCACACATCACCACCAACAGCGCTTGTATACTTGCGAAAGCCTCGGCGGCTTTGAATGAAGCCGGGCCTGTCCAAAACAATGTTGTCAGCAACAACCAGCGCGTCTTTGGGAATAAGCAGCGGGTTAGGCGCCGTCACCAACCCCTTGGCAACCACATTCAGGACACTCTGGCTGGGCATAGCTTAAAACCAGTAACCGAGGCGGCGGCGAGGTTGGGACAGCAAGCGGCCAACGACCTTTTTTGGCTCCCCCTCGGTGCGGTTTGCGAGCAGACCCACGGCGTCCCTTTCCATCTGGGCCGCGTTGGCCTCGGCGGCCTGCAGGGCCTCCAAGTCACCAATGGACTGCAGCACGCGGCAAAGGACGCGCTGGTTAAGCACCATCTGCAGCTCGGGCGGCACCTGGACAACGCTGCTCGTTTCGGCGGCACTCACCACCGCGCCCTTGTCAGCGCCGCCGCCAAAGTTGGCCGTGGTGAAGTCCGAAGGCAGCGCGGACGTTGCCACCGTAATGGTGCCGGTCGCGTGCGCCGTAGGCGTGGTGGAAATCATCACCGTGCGAAACGGTGGCTTGATGCTGACAATATCCAGCGCGCCAGCCGCAGTGCCGTTGAAGCTAGCGCTCCCGGTGTGCGTAATAGTCGTGGTGCCGTTGCCGTTGTTGGTAACGGCAATGACGTGCGGCGTATGGTTGTCGTTGTGCGTCAACAGCCAGTTGGGCCGAATGAGGTACTTCATCACCAGCGAAGCGGACGCCGCGCTGGGAGTCGGAACCACCATCACGCTGTCCGACTCCAGGTAGTAGCCCCAAGGCGTGACGGCAGGCGTCACGCTGGACATTTCCGGCACGGCCTCTGGCGCAATGCGGGCGAGGTTTTGCAAGCTGCCGTCACTCAACTGCAGCTGCACGTCCCGCAGCCGGTTGCCAATGCTGCGGCCGGGGATGCGGTAAAACTGCTGCCCGGCCACCAGCGGCATTACCTGAGACTGGACGTAGAACTCCTCGCGCACGCTGTTAACGAGCGGCAGCATGCGGGACTGCAACTCCTTGTTTGCGTGCGCGAGAATGTCAGCGTCAGAGACGCCAGAGGGTGCGGAGTCCGGCAGCATGCCGCTGCGTCGAACGTCAGCCAACAAGTCACTGGTTAGCCACGCCATGTGCCGGACTCCTGCCCTGCCTGGTTACTTAAGCTTGGAGTACATCTCCAACAGCTGCCGCATCTCATTCTCGGGCAGCTCGTTTTCCTTGGACTCAGGCTCGGACTCCATCTCCTCACCCTTCTCCTCGGACTCCTCGCCCATGGCCTTGCCCAGCCGCGCCTTCAGCTTTGCGGCCATCATCTTCTTGAGCAAGTCCGCCATGCGGCCCTTTGCGGCAACCATGACGGCGCCGCCCGGGTTGCCCTTCCTCATGTAGCCCATCGGGTTATCCATAGGCATGATGGCACCTAGAGGGTAACGAGGACCGGGCTGTTGCTGCCGCCCACACCACCAGTGAGGCGCGCACCCGAAGCCGTCGCGCCAGTGCCGGACGCGGCAAGCGTAATGGTGTTTCCGGTGATGCCGGGCTGCAGCGCAATGATGGTGACGACGCCGGCCGTGGGCACCGCCGCAACAAGGTACTGCACCAGTGCATTAGTTGAGGCATTGATAGCCGCAGCAACCGCCGCCGCCGTCAGCGCAGCGCTAGCGCCGCTAGCCGCCGTGATGGCAACGCCGTTGATTGTGACGGTCTGCGTGCCGCTGGGCGTGACATAGGTAACGGTGCCAGAGGCCGCAGCCAAGGCGGAGGTGGACGTGCCGGCATTAATGGTGATGGCCGTTCCCCTCTGCGTGCCAGAGACAAGGCCACGAAGAAACGCAATGACGAGCTGCAGAGCCTCGTTGCGACGCCGGGACGTGCCCTCCTGCTTCAAGTTGAAGGGCGACGGGTGGGAAATGCTAACGATGGTGTTTGCCATGGTGTGCCTCCGTAGAGAGTAGATGCGAAAAAGGGACGGCCAGCACAACGCCAGCCGTCCCCTTTCGCTGTCACGCCTTAGGCGTAGGTGATGCCAGCCAGCACCGAGGTGCGCCGGGGCGCCTCGATAAAGAGCGCCTGGTTGACGTAGCAGCGCATTTCCGCGCCGGACGAACCAGCCAGCTCAAGAATAAGCGCATCCTCAGAGCCGCGCCTGGTGATGAACGTCAGGTCGGTCGCACCGATGCGCTTGGCCTCGGACGGGTTGAAGATGTGGCAGAGTCCGTCCTTCTGAAGCGGGTGCGCCATAATCTCCAGCGTCCCGTTCTGGAAGTAATAGACGATGCTGCCAAAGCCGTTCTGGCCCTTCTTGCCGTAGGAGCTGTCCAGCATCCGCAGCGCGGCCAGGTCCGTGTTCAGGACCTCAAACGCCTTGGGGCTGACAACGGCGAGGTAATCACCCTCGGCGCCGAAGGCAACCGGAGTGGCCAGCGCCTCCAGCAGCTTGCCCATGGAAATGGTGCCGGTGCTGGTGGAGTAGACGTTGCCGCTCCACGTCTCGTACACGGCCGCGTTGATGTTGAACAGCGTCCCGGTGTTGCGGAGAATCTTGTCCAGCCCGGCCATCTCAGTGGACGGCGAGAAGGACTCCCAGAAGACGTTGGCAGAGCCGTTAGACGAAATCTCGGTGTCGATGGCCGAGAGGTCGGTGGCGTTGCCCGTGACGCTGATGGTCTTGTTGTTGATGTTGACGGACGCCACAACCACAGCGGCGTTGGTGTTCAGCTTGGTGCCAGTCAGCGCCGCCGCGAAAAAGTCCAGCGTGGCGTTGACGGAGCCGGCCCAGATGCCAGCCGCAAACGACTCATCCGACACCGTATAGGTGCGGGACGTGGAGCTGCCGCTGGTGGCCGTCACG
>Ga0129333_10005275_pt1 | contig 12124 bp, 10 predicted proteins | sample CPB6_08_DNA_FD_94474 | JGI IMG/M metagenome (GOLD analysis project Ga0129333, IMG submission 94474) | Freshwater to marine salinity gradient microbial communities from Chesapeake Bay, USA - CPBay_Sum_0.6_0.8_DNA | ecosystem: Environmental > Aquatic > Marine > Coastal | place: USA: Chesapeake... | reverse complement strand
GCCGCTGGGGGGGTGGACTCTATGGTTGGGTGGGGTTGGGGGGGGGGGGGGGGGGGGGGGTCAGGGGGGGGGGGGGAGGCTGAGGGGGATGGCCTGATCCATTAGGGCATGACATAAGAGGGCATGACATAAGAGGCTGGGTTTTTCGGCGCTCTTGGGGGAATTGGGGCGAATGGTCTGATAATCTGCCTTGGCCATGCAGACCGTGCCCCTACGAATGAATACCGCCGTAGGGGCCGGGTCTTCCGGCCCTCTTTGGGCAAATTGGGGGCACTTAGGTTTCTGAGGCCAGGGGAGCCGGGGAAGGCTCTGGGCTGGGGGCTGGGTCTGCGATAGGATTGCGGGCTTGGATGAGCTTGATGGCGCGGCTGACACTTTCCGGCAGAATCACCACTAAGCTGCCCTCTGGGGCTTGATCCAGAGCCGTTTCGATCGCCGTGGTTTCATCCAAAATGGTATCGAAGTCTGCCTCTGGGTTGGCAAGACGAATCCCTTCTTTAATGCAACGGGCCGTGTCTCCCCGTGGGCGACCGCGATTATCATCATCTTCCTTGACAATAATACGATCGAAAATTTCCACGGACAATTGACCCAGGGTTTGCAGATCCTCATCCCGGCGATCCCCAGGGCCTCCCACCACCCCAATGCGGGATCCTGGCCAGTTGCGCACAAATTGCCCCAGGGCTTGGTAGCCCGCTGGGTTATGGGCATAGTCCACCAGGGCATGATAGGAACCCAGGTTAAACAGGTTCATGCGTCCGGGGGTCTGCTGGGTGGAAGCCTTGAAGGTGAGGAGTCCCTTGCGGATATGTTCCACATCCACCCCCTGGGCAAAGGCGGCCACCGTGGCGGCGAGGGCGTTGGCAATCATGAAGGGGGCGCGACCGCCAAAGGTGACGGGGCAACGGGCGGCTTCTTGAACCCGAGCAATCCAGGTGCCCTTGACTAAGGTAATAAAGCCATCGTCATAGACGGCAGCGAGACCCCCCTTGGCGGTGTGGGCTTGGATGACAGGATGCTGGGGATCCAGGGAGAAATAGGCCACTTGGGCTTTAGTACGATCGGCCATGGCCACCACCAAGGGATCCTCAGCATTGAGGACGGCGTAACCATTGGGGCTGACGGCTTCCGCCACCACGGATTTTACATGGGCCATTTGCTCGATGGTGTCAATGTCCCCTAAACCCAGGTGATCCGCAGCGACGTTAAGCACCACCCCCACATCGCTGTAGTCAAAGGCCAGACCCGATCGTAGGATGCCCCCCCGTGCGGTTTCCAGCACCGCCACTTCCACCGTGGGATCGTTAAGAATGAGATGGGCGCTTTGGGGGCCGGTGTTATCCCCTGCTTCCACCAGATGATCCCCGATGTAGGTGCCGTCGGTGGTGGTGTAGCCGATGACCTTGTGGGTTTGCTTAAAGATGTGGGCAATGAGGCGGGTGGTGGTGGTTTTGCCGTTGGTGCCGGTGATGGAGAGGATGGGAATGCGGGAGGGGGTGCCGGGGGGATAGAGCATATCAATCACCGGGGCGGCTACGTTGCGGGGTTGGCCGACGCTGGGGCTGACGTGCATTCGGAACCCTGGGGCGGCGTTGACTTCCACCACGACCCCATCGTTTTCCCGCAGGGGTTGGGAAATGTCGTCGGTGACAATATCAATCCCGGCAATGTCTAGGCCAATGATTTTAACGATGCGCTGGGCCAGCCAACGGTTTTCCGGGTGGATTTCGTCCGTGCGATCGATGGCAATGCCCCCGGTGCTGAGGTTGGCGGTGGCCCGCAGGTGGCACACTTCCCCCTGAGCCAGGACGGTTTGCAGGGTGTAGCCTTTGCGCTCCAGCAGTTGCCAGGTGGTGCGATCGGCGTGAATTTTGGTTAAAACATTGGTGTGGCCATCGCCCCGCCGGGGATCCCGGTTGGTTTCTTCAATGAGTTCTTCAATGGTGGAGTGGCCATCCCCCACCACATGGGCGGGCACCCGTTCCGCCACGGCCACCACATGACCCCCCACCACCAGCACCCGGTGATCCCGTCCGGTGTAGTAGCGCTCCACAATGACCCCCCGGCTTTTGGCAGCTTCCTGGGCCGCGTCATAGGCTTCTTCTGCCTCTAGCCAGTTGCGAATATCCAGGGTAATCCCCCGGCCATGGTTGCCATCCAGGGGCTTGATGACGATCGGATAGCCCCCAACCGCTTCGATCGCCTCTTCCAACTCATCAAAATAGGAAATGACCGTCCCACGGGGCACAGGGATGCCAAATTCTCCCAAAATATTTTTGGTGCCTTCCTTATCACAGGCCAACTCCATGCCCAAAACCCCGGTGTAGTTGGTTTGGGTGGCTTGGATCCGCCGCTGGTGAATCCCATAGCCAAACTGGATCATCGATCGCACGGGCATCACCGCCCAGGGAATTTGGCGAGACTCTGCCTCTTTAACAATGGATTCCGTACTGGGGCCCAGGGGCGCTTCTGCCAGAATCTCCTTGAGGTCATTCAGGTCTTGCACTAGATCCGTGGGGGGATAGTGCCCCGTGTCTACTAAACTTTGGCACAGGCGCACCGCTGCCCTGGCGGCATAGCGTCCCGCTCGTTCATCTTTATATTCAAACACCACCTGATAAATTCTGGGGTTTGAGGTTTGGCGGGTGCGGCCAAAGCCCACAGACATACCCGCTAGGGTTTGCAGTTCCAGGGCCACATGCTCCACGATGTGTCCCATGAGTGTACCATTGCGAACCCGCTTCAGAAACCCCCCTTTGTGACCAGGGGAACAAAAATGATCCTCCAGACTGGGCAAAGTAGCCACCAGTCCTTCATAGAAGCCGGGGAGAGTATCGGATGGGCGATCGGCAAGATCCTCTAGATCCAGACGGACAAGGATGAGCTTGTGATAACGAATGCTCCAGTAGTTGGGCCCCCGAAGCGTCTGAATCTTCAGAATCTTCATAAGTTTTGCGTTGCCAGAGTGAACTGCCGAAATGAACTGCCGTAATAAACTGCCGTAATATACGGCTAAAACGGAGACTGAACTCCCAAAAACCCTGCCCAAAATGATGCTGGCGTGGGGGGGCAGTCTTTATCCCTAGTGTCAAGCTTAGGGGGTCTTGTAACTGTTCACAGTAAACAATTCCCCACCTCATTCTAGGGGGGCTTTGGGAAAAACTCAGAAACTCCGGAACTCCCTAGAGACTGGCTCCATGCCCCTTACCCCATGCCCCTTACCCCATGCCCATGACCCTTACCCGCGCATTTTCTGCCCAGGGAGCAAGAACCCAAGCCCCCTGGGTGTCTGGGAGGGACATCGGGCTGGGGGCTAGGGGTAGTTCCGCCTGGGTGAGGATGGGTGAGGATGGGTGCTGAGGGGGTCGATCGCCCGGAATCTAACGTGAGTTCGACCCATGTCGCGGAAATCCCTCACCCCAACCCCTCTCCCCCAGGGAGAGGGGCTAAAACCCTGATTCTAAGGTTGCTCCCCCTCGCCTAGCTTGGGAGAGGGGGCTGGGGGGTGAGGGCCATCGATCGCCCGGAATCTAGGAGACCTGGAGGATAACCTAGAGGAGGATATGGGAATCCAGGGGAAGAGCAACCCATAGGCAGAGGTGTCCGAAGGGTGCCCCCCTGGAGGATGGCCAAAACCACCCCGCAGCACAGCCGCCCGCAAACCCAGAACCCAGGATCGCCGGGAGAGTCCCATGGGGCTGGGGAGCTTAGACCTTTTGGGGAGCCGGGGGAGCCATGGCCCGCTGGCGCAAATCGTAGCGATCGCCATGGCAGAGGATGTGCAACTTCAGCCCATGGAGACTGAGGGGATCCGTGGAGCCAATGGTGGGTTCATTGGTGTGGCTCATGTCAGCGGGATCCACCACCGTCACCGTGCCTTTACCCAGCACTTGGATGATGGTATTGCCCTCCACCATGGCACAGGTATCTTCATCAATACCCACTCCCAGGCGATCGGGATACATGGACAGAGCGCTCACGAGCCGCGCCATGCGGTTACGGTTGTGGAAGTGCTGATCCACAATTAATTCGGGCACAATGCTTAGCCCCGTGGCCATATCCACCAGGGCACGGTTGGGAGATTCCCCGCTGCCCCCCCCGGCGATCATGTGGTGTCCCATGATGGCTGCCCCGGCGCTGGTGCCCGCCAGAGTAACCTGACCCATTTGCGCCCGCAAGCGCACGGTATCAATCAGAGCCGTATCCGCTAGCAAAGCACACAAACGTAATTGATCTCCCCCGGTGAGGAAGACCCCGGTACACTCCTCGGTGGCCCGCTGCCAGTAGGGATCATTACTCTGCTCCCGTTCCCGAATATCCAGCACCTGGACGGCCTTAGCTCCCATATCCTCAAAAATACTCACATAGCGGCCTCCGGTGAGAGCAGGTTCCCGCGAAGCCGATGGGATAATGGCGATATACGCCTCCGCCCCCCCAGCACGGTTAAAAAAGGTGGTTAGGATTTCCCGCCCATGTACTTTATCTTCAGCACCGCCGATGATCATGATGGCGGACTTCGTAGGCTGGAGCATAGCTGGATCAAAAATGGATCAATGGATCAAAGGACTGCAACTGTGGATCTTAAGGGCCAGGTTAAACCGCATTAAACCTCTTCCCAGGGTTAAGGATCAATGGCTGGATAAGGTTTTAGGACAACAACAGGGTTCACCCACCTCAGGGGTAGTTAGGAGGCAGGGATTTCTGTAGACAGTCCTCGCCCAACCCCAAGAGCCATGGGGGCTGACACTGCACTGACTGGTGCAACAGAGTGAGACCGCCCCCCAGTCTCCATATCCGCTGATAGTCTATCCGCTGAGGGTCTCCCTATGCCCTAGGGAAACTCTCCCTAGTTCAAGATCAGGCTATGGCAGAAACCCAGGGCTGAACCCTATGTTTACAACTAGCCTTATGAGTAGGATTGTGCCAGTTTTAATTAAACCATGAACCCCCGCATAATTGGCAGGCTTAGGGCAGTGGGCTTGGGGGAAGGGGTTGGGATCCGGTGGCCATGGGACTGCCACACGGGTAGGAGATCTTCCATGAGGACTTCCCGCCAGGAGGGCCAGGTGTGGTGAACATGGCGATGGGCCGTTAGCCCCAGGTGGCGTAGGGCGGGGAGGTTGTGGAGCCAGGGGGTGAGGGTGGCGGCCCAGTGGGCGGGGTCTGGGTTGGGGATGATGAGGCCGTCGAGGCCGGATCCCTGGAGTAGATGCTTGACTCCCCCGCGATCGCTAATGGCGACGGGTAAGCCGCTGGCCATGGCTTCTAGAACCACATTGCCGTAAATTTCTGTGGAGGAAGGGAACAGGAAGAGGTCAGCGCTGGCATAGAGGGGGGCGAGATCCTCAGCTTCCAGTTGCCCAGGGAGGGTGACTTGGCTCCCCAGGAGGGTTTGGATTTCCCGATCTTGGGGGCCAAGACCGACGAAAATCCCATGGACGGGTAGCCCTGCTTCCCCCAAGAGTCGCAGGGTGTGGGCGGCTCCGAGGGCGTTTTTGCAAGCATTGAGCCGTCCCACAAAGAGTACCACGAGGCGATCGTGGGGGATGCCATAGCGGGCTTGGAGCCAAGGGCGATCGCGGTGCCGGGGGTGAAAGAGGGTTTTATCAAGGCCCCGGCGCAGGTGGGAGAGACGATCGGGGGGCACTACCTGGGCCACGGCTTCCCGATCCTGGGCTTGGGAGGTCCACACATGGCGGCAGTGGGGCCAATAGCGCCCTAGGGTTTGTTCCATGGCTTGGCGGCGGCGTTGGGGCAACTGGTAGCCCTGGATCAGGGCTTTGGCTAATAGTCCCCCTGGCTTGCCATGGCCTAGGAGTTTGTGTACCACGGCCTGGGTATAAATTTCTGTGTAGTGGGGCACGTCCGTATGGATGGAGGCCACCAGGGGCAGGCCGTGGCGTTGGGTCAGGTGCAGGGCGGTTTGGCCAAAGCTAAAGAGTTGGTGGGTGGCATGGATGACATCATGGCGCAGCAGGTGGGGCACCAGGCCGGGGTGAAAGGGGGCTAAATCCGTTTGATCGGCCACGTCCTTGAGGAAGGGGATGCGATCGCTGCCCCAGTGGGGGCGATGGAACCGATAACGCACCTGGGGACTGAGGATTTTTCCCCTGGCTCATCCCCCAAAAAATGAATGGTTAAATCCAGGGGAATTTCCAAGTCATCCCCCAAGGTGGTGGCCGCTTGGGCGAAGCGTTCCCAGCATTTCACATGGCCCCCTGCCTGGGTTCTCCAGGGCAGATCCACCAACACCCCCACGGATAAAGCACCCGCTGATAGCACCATTGCAACTCCTTTCCTCAGGAACCCGGTAAGCGGCGGGGATGCCAGAGCCACTGCAAACAGCCACACCCTGGAGCCACCCCGAACCATGTTTCACTGGCCAATTCTAGCCCTACCATGGCTGCTGTAGGGATTCGCACTTGGCCCCCCCCCATCAGGGTAACTGTTAAGGCAGACCCGGTGGGTTCATGGCCCACCAGCAGGAGGGTTTGCACGGTGTCCGGTTGTTGTTGCAGCAGGTGCAAGACCTGGGGGACTTCCGCTTCATAAAGTTCTGGGCAGAGTTCCAGGGGGGGGTTCCAGTTCCCTGCTTGGTGGGCGAGTTGGGCGGTGGTGTGGGCGCGGAGGGCGGGGGAGGTGAGGATGCGATCGGGGGTGATTCCCGCTAGGGTGAGACCTCGGCCCATGCGTTGGGCGGCTTGGATGCCCCGTGGGGCGAGGGGGCGATCGCGATCGTGGGAAAAGGGGGCTTCCCAGTCGGATTTGCCGTGGCGAAATAGGATCAAGAGTTTAGCCATGGGTTGAGTCCCTCAGGCGCGATCGCGTTTCCATTAAGGCAAACCCCAGGCGATTGAGACCGGGCCAGGTGGCGGGGGATCGGTTCTGGGCTTCCTCGGCTCCGAGACCAATGCCCCAGATGCGATCGTGGGGACTGGCTTCCACCAAGACCTGTGCCCCGGTTTGCTGCAAATATTGGCCTAAATCTGGGTTTTGGCTAAATTTGGCCAAATTCCCTTGGATCACCAACTCAAAGCACTCCCGCTCCCAAATTTCCGATATAAATCCTTGCACCTGTCGCCCTAGCTTTTTGGCCTGGTGGGGATCGCCTGTCCCTAGAATGGCGGCGAGGGTGGCCTGATCCCCGAATAGCCGCGCCTTGGCGGCCATCATGAAATGTTCTGCCGTGGGGTAGGGGGTGCCATCCACTTCAAAGGGAGCCGGATACCACTGGCTGAGGACATGGGGGCCGATCGCCCCGGAGGTGGGGGGGGTGTGGCCCCAAAAAAACAGGAATGGAGGGGGTCGATCGGGGTCGTAGCTGGCGACCAACTCGGCGATAGATCGGGCTTCGTCCGGTGCAATCATCCTATTTCCTCCCCATGATTATGTTTGAGATCCCCTGCTTGTGAGGCCATCCCCCCTGGGGGCCTCAGGCCAGGGGAGCGCCCCCCATGCGTTGGGACAACCACAACTCAAAGCGATGGATTTGCCGCAACCGTTGGCCTTCCCCCGTGGAACAATAAATTGGCTCGACTAAAATTGTGAACATCCCCAAACGGTTGCCCGCTAGCACATCCGTAAACAACCGATCGCCCACCATGGCCACGGTTTCCGGCGGTAAATTCATGGCCGAAGCCGCTTCCCGCAGTTTGCGCCGAGAGGGTTTGCCCGCCCCCAACAGATAGGGCACCTGTACCCGTTCAGAAATGCGGCGGATGCGGTTGCGGTTGAGGTTATTGGTCACCAGCCAGAGGCGCACATGGGGGCGCAATCCCTCAATCCACTGGCACAGTTCATCAGAGACATGGGGGACACAGGCGGGTACCAAAGTATCATCCACATCTAAAATCAGCCCCTGTAATTGATGTTGTTGCAGCAATTCCAGGGTGATGTCCACAACAGATCCGGGCAGAACAAGGTTAGGCTGGAGCAGGGTAAGCCAAGACATGGTAAAGGGGCAAGGTGGGGGGCAGATGGGGATCGCGGGGAAGAACCCCAGTCCTCATTAAGCGATCGTAGCTTAAAGAAGGGACAGCCCCCATTGCACTAGGGCTAAAATTCGCTGGATTCGCGCCAAGGAATTTTGAAGCCGTTGGCCTTGGGTTTGGTATTGCTGCCGTAGGTGTCCTGTGCCCTGCTGACCGGCGACCACCGACTCAGGAGACCAATGCAAATTGCGGTAACAGTTGCGCTCGACGCGATCTAGTTCCAGGCGCAAGGCGATGAGGCGCTGGCGAGCTTGCCACAACTGCCCCACCATCCACCCACAGCCCCAGACGATCGTCCCATTAAGCCCAATCACCAGCCAAACCATTGATCTGTCCTGTAGTGGGATCCCTGCCCCCGGCCCCTCTCCCTCGGATTTCCCTCACCCCCGGCCCCTCTCCCACTAGGGGCGAGGGGAGGAAGAGAATTTAGTCCCTTCAAAGTCCCTCGCCCGTTCTGGGAGAGAGATTTAGGGTGAGGGTCTTCCGGTTGATAGCCCCCTCACCCCCGGCCCCTCTCCCTAGGGGCGAGGGGAGGAAGAGAATTGAGTCCCTTCAAAGTCCCTCGCCCGTCCTGGGAGAGGGATTTAGGGTGAGGGAGAGAGGGTATTTACTGTAGATTACACATTAAACCGGAACAGCAACACATCCCCCTCCTGCACCACATATTCCTTGCCCTCACTGCGCACTAGACCCTTTTCCTTGGCTTGGTTCATGCTGCCTAGGGTCACCAAATCCCCATAGGCCACGGTTTCCGCTCGGATAAAGCCCCGCTCAAAGTCGGAATGGATCACCCCCGCAGCTTGGGGAGCCGTCATGCCCGCGTGAATCGTCCAGGCGCGGGTTTCCTTGGGGCCCGTGGTGAAATAGGTGCGCAACCCCAACAGGGCATAGGTGGCACGGATCAGGGATTGTAGCCCCCCTTCCGTGACCCCCAAAGACTCCAGAAAATCCCCCCGCTCTTCCTCTGGCAGTTCCACCAGTTCCGCTTCCACTTGGGCTGAAACCACCACCACTTGGGCATTTTCGCGATCGGCTACCCCCCGCACCTGTTCCACCCAATCATTGCCCGTGGCCAGTTCCTCTTCGCTGACGTTGGCAGCATAAATCAGGGGCTTGAGGGTGAGCAAATCCAGGGGCTGAATGAGGGCCAGTTCCTCTGGGGTGACGGGCACCTGGCGGGCGGATTGACCCCCATTGAGGGCAGCGCTCACCCGTTCTAGTAGGGTCAGTTCCCCTTGGGCATCTTTGCTAGTGCGGGCCTGTTTGCGGATGCGTTCCATGCGCCGCTCAATTTGCGCCAAGTCCGCCAAAATTAACTCTAGGTTGATGACTTCAATATCCCGCAGGGGATCCACGGAGCCAGCCACATGAATAATATCGTCGTTGTCAAAACAGCGCACCACCTGAACGATCGCGTCCACTTGGCGAATGTGGGACAAAAACTGGTTACCGAGACCTTCCCCCTGGCTAGCCCCTTGGACTAACCCAGCAATGTCCACAAATTCCACCCGCGCCGGGATAATTTGCTCAGATTTGGACAGATCCGCTAGCACTTGCAACCGGGGATCAGGCACGGCCACCATGCCCACATTTGGCTCAATGGTGCAAAAGGGAAAGTTAGCGGCTTGGGCTTTGGCATTGGCCACCAGGGCATTAAAGAGGGTGGATTTGCCCACGTTAGGCAAGCCCACAATTCCGGCTCTCAGCATAGGGGGAGGAGTTCGAGGGGGATAGGGGGGGAAGGAGGGTCTAGGGGGGGACGATCGCAGGCTATGGCCTGTTCATCGCGTGATCAGTGTATCAGGTTGATTAACGGCATGGGTCACTTTTTCTCACCTGACGGCTTCTAGCCTCACCTTTGCTCAGCTTACGGAGAGCATTTAACTTTGGAACGATCGCCCAGGGTTCGGGGCAACCACGGGGGGATTGTCCCTATCGGATGGGTCAATCAATTCAGCCCATATAATGGGAATAAGCTCCCCATTACTATTGGAGGCGATCGTGCAATTTCTTAACCCCAGAACTGATTTTGCCTTTAAAAAAATATTTGGTTCCCAACAAAATAAAGCCATTCTCATCAGTTTTTTGAATGCCTTCCTTTATGAAGAACAACCCACGATCGAAGATCTCGAAATCCTCGATTCTGACCCATCTTCCCCAGGTCAGGGTCTCAAGAATAGCTATCTAAATGTCAAAGCCCGGATCACTAATAATAAGATCATTATGATTGAAATACAGGTGCTTAACGTCCTGGGCTGCAAAAAACAGATCCTCTATAACACCGCCAAAACCTTCTCTGATCAGATTCAATCCTGTGCTGACTATTACGACAACTTTTACCCTGTTATTGGCCTCACCATCACCGATTTTCTCCTTTTTCCCCACTCCAAAGTTATCTCCCACTATGGCTTTAAGGAAGCAAATGATCTGCCCTATGACGAGGATGAGCATATTGAACTGGTGTTTGTGGAATTGCCCAAATTCTCCAAATCCCTAGAGGCGCTAGAAACCCTGACCGATCGCTGGATCTACTTCCTCCGGGAAGCAGAAAACCTCAACTTGATCCCGGAATCCTTCATGGCCTCACCCTTGCGCCAAGCCCTAGAAATTGCCAACCTCAGCGGACTCAGCCCGGAAGAACTGGAAACCGTGGAGCGCACAGAAATTTTCATCCGCGACAACCAAAACGCGATCGCCTATGCCCAGATGGTCGCCATGGAAGAAGGGATGCGGGAAGGTCTTCAGAAGGGCATGGAACAGGGCATGGAACAGGGGCAACGGTTGAAAGCAGAAGCCATTGCCCGATCGCTCTTGGGCCAACTGCCCCTCGAAACCATTAGCCAAGCCACGGGGCTTTCCCTGGAAGACCTCCAAAACCTCCGGGACAGCAACCCCCCCCCAAGTCCCTAGACAGATGTTGGGGTTTGATGGGGGGCGGTGTTTCCTGTCCTGGGATTAGGGGTTGAGCAAAGGTTGCAGGGCGGTGATCACTTGATCTAAGGCCACCGATCGCGAGGCTTTGAAAAGTAAACGATCGCCCGGTTGCACCGTCTGGGCTAGCCACTGCACCAAATCATCCGGCTGGGTAAAACAGTGGCTCGGCACGGATCCCGCCCCCACAGCCAGGGCCTCCGCTTCCGCTGGATCCGCCAAAATGCTTAGACCATCTAACCCTAGGCTTTGGACTAACTCCCCAATTTCCCGATGGAAAGCCACGGATTGCTCCCCCAGTTCCTTCATGGTGCCCAAAATCGCCAGATGACGCTTGCCCGGTAATTGCCGCAGCAGGCGCAGGGCAGCGGCCATGGATTCCGGCCCCGCGTTGTAGGTTTCGTCTAGCACCACCACATCCCGCGCCCACTGGAGCCGCTTGGCCCGTCCCCCCGGCAGGGCGACCTGAAGATTCCGGAAGGTGTCGAGATCCAGCCCTAGGGTTTGGGCCACTGCCAGGGCGGCTAAAAAGTTGAGTCCATGGTGTTCCCCCGCAAAGGGTAGGTGGAACTGGCGATCGCCCACCTGGAGGGTTTCAGGATCCAGCATTTTGCCCTGAAGGGTTCCCCCCCCAAAGCCAAAGGTCTGGGTGGCACCCAGCCAGCGGGAGGCAGCGGTGGCCATGAGCAGCGGGTTATCGTGGTTGAGGATCACCCGGCGATCGCCCTGGGGATCGGCGGCCTGTTGGCGGGTCATCTCTTCCAGGAGTTCACACTTGGCCTGGGCGATCGCCTCCCGTGATCCCAGCAGTTCAATATGGGCCACCCCCACATTGGTAATCACGCCGATGGTAGGCTCCGCGATCGCCGCCAACTCCCGAATTTGATCCCGCCCCCGCATGGCCATCTCAATCACCCCATAGCGGTGTTCAGGCCCCAGGTTGAGCAGGGTTTTGGGCACCCCCACTTCGTTGTTATAGTTGGCCTCGGTTTTCAGCACAGCCCCCTGGGTGCCCAGCATGGCGGCGATCAGTTCTTTGGTGGTGGTTTTGCCCACGGATCCGGTGATGGCCACGATGGGGATGGAAAATTGCCGCCGCCATCCCTGGGCGATGGCCTGGTAGGCTTTGAGGGTGTCGGGCACCTGGATCAGGGTCATGTCCCCGGTGCTGGGGTTTAATTCCTGGGGATTAAATTCCCAGT
>Ga0129333_10005274_pt1 | contig 12125 bp, 9 predicted proteins | sample CPB6_08_DNA_FD_94474 | JGI IMG/M metagenome (GOLD analysis project Ga0129333, IMG submission 94474) | Freshwater to marine salinity gradient microbial communities from Chesapeake Bay, USA - CPBay_Sum_0.6_0.8_DNA | ecosystem: Environmental > Aquatic > Marine > Coastal | place: USA: Chesapeake Bay... | reverse complement strand
GAGCAGGCAACCCTCGAGCAGGCAACCATCGTCCTCGTCTGCAATGGCCCCGGAGAGCTCACCACCTGGGTGAGGCCCCTGGCGCAGCGCCTCCACCGTGACCTGCCGCTGCAGCCCCTGACACAGGGGTCTCCCCTGAGCCTGCGGCTGGTGTTGGTGCCCTGTCCGAATGCCACCGGCAGCGAGCATCGCGTCGCGGCCGCGATGGGGCTGTTCGCGCGGATTCTGCCGGCGCGGCGGTTCTGGTGGCTGCTGCTGCGGCCGCAGCGCCATGGGCCCTGGCCGCGTCGCGGTGTGGTGGTGTTCCTGGGTGGTGATCAGTTCTGGACCGTGCTGCTTTCGGCACGGCTCGGCTATCGCCACATCACCTATGCCGAATGGGTGGCGCGCTGGCCCCGCTGGAACGACCGCATCGCGGCCATGGGGCCTGCTGCCGCCGATCGCCTGGCCGCCCGCTGGCGCGACCGCTGTCGGGTGGTCGGCGATCTGATGGCGGATCTCTCCGAGAGCAGCGGCGCTGATCAGGGTCTGCCACCAGGGGAGTGGCTGGCGCTCCTACCGGGCTCGAAGCGGGCCAAGCTGCAGGTGGGCGTGCCGTTCCTGCTGGAGACGGCCGATCGCCTGGCCGCCCTCAGGCCCGGCTGCCGCTTCCTGCTGCCGGTGGCACCCACCACCAGCACCGCAGAGCTCCTGGCCTACGGCGGCCCGGCCAACCCGATCGCCGTCCACTACAGCGCCGGCCCACCACACCTGGAGCAGGGACCCGATGGCCCGGAGCTCCGCACCGCCGCCGGCACCCGCGTCCTGCTGATCGAACGGCAGCCGGCCCATGGCGTCCTCAGCCAGTGTCGGTTGGCCCTCACCACCGTGGGGGCCAACACGGCAGAACTCGGCGCCCTGGGGCTGCCGATGATCGTCCTTGTGCCCATGCAGCATCTCCACGTGATGCAGGCCTGGGATGGCGGCCTGGGGCTGCTGGCTCGCCTGCCGGTGCTGCGCTGGTTGCTGGGGGTGGCGATGACCGCCTGGCGCATGCGCCATCACGGCTTCCTGGCCTGGCCGAACATCGCCGCAGGTCGGGCGGTGGTGCCGGAGCGGGTTGGAACGATCACGCCGGCGGAGATCGCCGAGGAGGCGGCTGGCTGGCTGGCGCAGCCTGAGCGCCTGGCAGGCATGCAGGACGACCTGCGCAGCCTGCGCGGCCAACCCGGCGCCGTGGCCGCCCTGGCCGCGATGGTGCGGGAGGTGCTGCCGCCGCCCTGGGGCGGCGCTGCCTAGCTTGGCGGCCCCTGTGCGATCCGCCCGATGGCCGACGATCTGACGCCCGCCGCACCCCTCTCCTGCGATCAGATGCCCGCCGCGCAGCCGTCGGCGGATCCCGAGTACTGGCGTGCCAGGTTGACCCCCGAGCAGTTCGCCATCGCCCGCCTGGGCGGCACCGAGCGGGCCTTCACCGGCATCTACTGGGACCACAAGGACCAGGGCGTCTACCGCTGCGTCTGCTGCGGCAGTGAGCTGTTCAGCTCCGAGGCCAAGTTCGAGTCCGGCACCGGTTGGCCCAGCTTCTGGCAGGGGGCTCGCCCGGGGGCGATCAGCACCCATGAGGATCGCAGTCACGGCATGGTGCGCACCGAGATCAAGTGCGCCCAGTGCGATGCCCATCTGGGTCATGTCTTCCCCGATGGCCCGCGGCCGACCGGTCTGCGCTATTGCGTCAATTCAGCCTCGCTCGACTTTCAGGCTGAAGCGGCCGGTTGAGGCTGCCGGTTGGGCGGCTCACCAGGGATCGTCGCCGGGATCGGAGCGTCGGCCGCCGCCGCGCTCCTCCGGCAGGGGATCCACATCCAGAGGACCTTCATCGCGCACGTAGCGGCGCTCCGGCGCCCGCGGGGCCGGGCGTTCCACCGGGCGCTCCGGCTCAGGGCGGCGCCCTGAGCCGCGCTCCTCGACCCGTGGATCGAAGCGCTCGTCAAAGCGTTCCTCGCGCGCGGGTTGGTTGCGGTACGGGTCGTCGTAGAGGCGGTCGTCGTAGCGCTCGCCGCGCTCCTCGTCGAGGTAACGGCGCTGGCGCAAGGGCTCCCGTTCGCGCCGCGGCTCCACCTCGACGTAGTCGTAGTCGTCGTCCACCTCCAGGCGACGGCTGGTGGCGGGGGCGATGCGGCGCTGCTGCTCCTGGCTGCTGGCCTGACCGGCGGCCAGCTGGTTTTCCACCGGAACCATCGTCTGGCGGAAGCGTTCGCGCTCCTCCTGCTCCCAGCTGGCGCCGCCTACACCCAGCTTCTCCAGCAGGCCGGTACCCAGCTGTTTGAGCTTCTCCTCGGCTCCCTCGTAGACGATGATCCGATCGGGACCGCTGCTCACGATCTCCTCCACCGCCAGCTCCCAGGTGCTGAGCACCCCCTCGCCGAGCAGGGGCACGCCCAGGGCGCCGATCACCAGGGTGGTGAGTTCACCGGTCTCGATGTCGAAGCTGAAGCCCAGCACCCGGCCCAGTTGCTCACCGGCTTCGGTGATCACCTGGCAGTTGATCACCTTGGAGTAGCGATCCGGGTTGAATCCCTCAGCCAGGGAATCGGCTGAATCCACCAGGATCACGTCGCCCACCTGGCGGATGCTCTCCAGGGGCATCCAGCGCGGCAGGCCCGGCAGGAAGCGGGTGAGCGGATTGTCCCGCAGGCCCAGGGCCACCACCTGGCGACGGTCCACATCCACCATCACCTCACCGACCACGCCAAGCCGGCGGCCGGTGTCGCGGGTGATCACCTGGGTACCCATCAGCTCCGAACGCAACCAGAGGCGATCGCTGGGGGTGGCGGCCAGGGCGGCGCTCGGGTCGCCGCCGGGGGGGATGCTGGTCATGGGCGCATTGTGGCCGAGGGAACGGGCCAGCCGATCAGGCGGCAGGTGGTAATCCCACCACCTGGGTGTGGGCACCACGGGCCTGGGTGACGCCGATCGTGCGCGTGGCTGCGCCGATCATCGGTCGGCGGTGGCTCACCACCATGAATTGCGCATCATCGGATTGACGGGCGATCAGAGCCGCCAGCCGCTCCACGTTGACGCCGTCAAGGAAGCTGTCCACCTCATCGAGCGCATAAAAGGGGGAGGGGCGGAAGCGCTGCAGGGCGAACAGGAAGCTCAGGGCCGTGAGCGACTTCTCACCGCCGCTCATGGCCGCCAGCCGTCGCACGGCCTTGCCCTTCGGGTGGGCCACCAGCGTCAGCCCCCCCTCCAGTGGTGCCTCGGGGTTCTCGAGCTGGAGGCGGCCTTCGCCATCGGAGAGGCCAGCGAAGATCTCACGGAAGTGACCATCCACGGCCTGGAAGGCCTCCATGAAGGCCTCCTGGCGCAGGGTGGCCACCGTCTCGATCCGCAGCAGCAGTTCTTCACGTTCCTGGCAGAGCACGTCGAGGCGTTCCTGCAGCTCCGCCAGGCGTCCCTCCAGTTGCTCCAGCTCCTGCAGCGCCAGCATGTTCACCGGTTCAAGGGCTTCCATGCGCTGCTGCAGGCTGCGCAGCTCCGCCTGCAAGGTCTCCAGTCCGCCCTCGCGGACGTCGTCAGGGATGTCGGGCAGGGGATCCGGCAACTCTCGTTGCAGCTGCTCCAGCCGCTGACTGCCGCTGCGCAGCTGTTCCGCCAGGGCCAGCAGTTCCTCCCCCAGTCGCTCGAGTTCCCATTCGCCCTGCTGCACGCCCTGGCGCTGCAGCGCCAGCTGGGCCTCGGCGGCGTCGCGGGCGCGGCGGCTTTCGCCGAAGCGGCTCTGCAGCTCCTGTTGCTTGGCCTCCAGCTCGCTGCGCCTGGTCTGGTTCGTCTGCTGCTGCTCCTTCCAGCGAGCCCGTTCCGCCAGCAGTGCCTTCACGGCCTGGGCCAGGCGTTGCTCGTCGCCGCTCAGCGCCTCCAGCTGGCTGTTCACCCGCTCGGCCGCAAGCCCACGCTCCCGCCGTGCCGCCAGCAGCCCATCGCGGCGGTGACGCGCCTCGGTGAGGCCTGCATCCGCAGCCTCCAGCTCCTGCTGCAGGCCCTGCCAGCGCTCGCTGTCGCCGCTGGCCTGGGCGCTGATCTCCTGCTGCTCCAGCTGCTGCAGCTCACGGTGCAGCGGCTCCAGTTCCGCCGCCAGGGCGGTCAGCCGAGCGCTGCCGCTGGCCTGGTCGGCCGTCAGCTGGTCGATGCGGATCGCCAGCTGCTGGCGGCGCTCCAGCAGGGGGGCATCGGCCTTGCGGGCGGCGTTGCGCTCGGCTTCCAGAGCGGCGCGGCGCTGCTCCTGGCGGTTCAGCAGTGGCCGCAGCTCCTCCAGCTGGCGACTCAGCTCCGCTTCCCGGCGGCGGCTGGCGGTCAGGGTGTCGCCCAGCTCCAGCAGCCGGCGCCGCAGCGGTTCGGCTTCATCGGCATCCGCGGCGGCGCCGAAGCTGAGCTGGTTGCTGCGTTGCTGCAGGCTGCCGCCCGTCATGGCGCCGCTCTTCTCCAGCAGTTCGCCATCGAGGGTCACTGCCCGGCAACGGCCCAGTTCGCGGCGAGCGCTGGCCAGGTCGTGGAACACGAGCGTGTCGCCGAACACGTAGCGGAACACCTCGCCGTAGACCGGCTCGAAGCGCACCAGCTCCACGGCGCGCCCCACCAGTCCGTTGGTGCCACCAGCGCTGCCCGGGCCACGCACCAGGGCCGCGCCACCAGCGCTGCCACCACCAGCGCGGATTTTGTTGAGCGGCAGGAACGTCAGCCGGCCGGCGCGACGGCTCTTGAGCAGCTCGATCGCCCGGGCGGCGATGCGGTCGTCGTCGACCACCACCTGCGCCAGGCGGGCCCCTGCGGCCACCTCCAGGGCCAGGCGGTGCCGCTCCTCCACCTCACCCAGCTGCGCCACCGGCCCGTGGATGCCGTCGAGTCCCGCCTCCAGCAGCAGGCGCAGGGCGCCGGTGCCGCGGCTCTCCTGCAGGGTTTCGCGGCGGGACTCCAGCCTGGTGATCTCACGCTCCAGGCCCACCTGCTCCTGCTCCAGGCGGGTCCGGGTGCGCTGCTGCAGCGCCAGGGTCTCCACCAGCTCCTGGGCGCGGGCCTGCTCACTGCGCAGGCTGTTCAGCAGCAGCTGCCATTCCCGATCCAGCTCGGCCAGCGCCTGGGCCACCCCGTCGCTGCTGGCGGCGTCCTGCTTCAGCTGCACGCGCAGGTCGTCCAGTCGTTCCTGCTCCTGGCGCAGCCGTTCGTTGAGCTGCTGCTGCTCGGCCTGCAGGGGGGACAGTTGAGCCTGCAGCTCCTGGCGCCGTCGGCTGCGCTGCTTCTGTTCCTCGAGCCAGCTGCCGCTGCGGCCCGCCACCTCCCCCAGCCGCCGCCGCGATAGCTCGACGGCTGCCTCGGCGTTGCGGCAGGCCAGTTCGGCCTGTTCGATCGCGGACGCGTCGTCGCCGGCGGCCAGCTCCGCCTGCTGCCGGCGCAGCTCCATCTGCTGGCGGCTGAGCTCCTGGCGCTGGCGCTGCAGGTCCTCGCCACCCTGCTTGTGGGTCTCCGCCTGGCGGGTCAGTTCCCGCTCGCTGGCCTCCAGCCCGGCCAGTTCTGCCTGCACGGCCAGCAGGCTGTCCTCGCCCAGGGCCTTCACCTCCGCCTGCAGCTGCTCCAGGGCGGCTGAAGCCTCGGCGAGGGCGGCCCGACCCTCCGCCAGGGACTGGCGATCGCGCTCCTGCTGCTGGTTGAGGTCGTGCTGGCGCCGCTCCAGCTGGGCCTGCTCCAGCCGGGCCTGTTCAAAACCGAGCAGCTGCTCCTGCAGCCGGCCGTGCTGCAGCCGCTCGCGCAGTCCCTGGTAGGTGCGGGCCTTGGCGCAGTCGCGTTCCAGCTTCTGGCGGCTCGCCAGAAGTTCCTGCTGCACGATCGCGCAGCGCTCTTCGCGTTCCTGCACCTCCGTCAGCTTGCTGCGGGTCTGCTCGATGCGGCTGTCGAACAGGGCCACGCCCGCCAGTTCATCGATCAGGCCGCGGCGGTCGCGCGCGCTCATCGACACGATGCGGGTCACGTCGCCCTGCATCACCACGTTGCTGCCTTCCGGGTCGACCCGCAGGCGCCGCAGCTGGGTCTGCAGCTGCTGCAGGTTGCAGGGGATGCCGTCGGCGCTGTAGGTGCTGGCGTAGGTGCCTCCCGGGGCGATGCGCAGCTTGCGGGTCACCGTCCACTCGCGCTGACCTGGTCTGATCCAGGGGCCGTCCTCGGGAGGCTCGAGGCCGGCCTCGGCGTCATCGGGCTGCCAGTCGCTCAGGTCGAAGCGCACCGAGACCACGGTCTCGGCTGCCTTGCCCGCCTTGAGCATCGTGCTGTTGACCAGATCCGGCAGCCGTTCGGCGCGCATGCCACGGCTGCTGGCCAGGCCGAGGCAGAACAGGATGCCATCGAGGATGTTGCTCTTGCCGGAGCCATTCGGGCCGGTCACCACGGTGAAACCGGGTTCGAGGGGGATGGTCATGGACCCCCCGAACGACTTGAAGTGCGTCAGTCCGACCTGATTGATGTGAACCAACAGGCCCGTGCGCCGAGCGCATGAAAGCTAGCTGAAAGGCCGGCCGTTTCAAGCTGACCTGCCTACGGTTTGATCAGTTCCCGGTCCGACCCGTCCTCCCATGGAGTCCGACATCCCCCGCAACGGCTGCGGTCCTGAAGCCGCCACCACCGTCTCCCTGCCGTCCGAGGACGGTTCCGATCCCGTCACCGCTGCGGCACACGCGGCCGGTCCGGCCCTGTTCCGGGAGCGTTTCGACCAGCTCCTGCCCACGATCCAGCGGGAATGGCCGCAGGTGGCGCAGCACACCCTGGAGGCGACCCGCGGCAGTTTCGATCGGGTCGTCGAGGTGATCGCCCAGCAGACCGGGCGCACCACTGACGGCGTCAAGGCGCAGCTGCTGGATCTGCTGCAGGCCACAGGCGATCAGGCGCACCACCTGGCCGACACGCTCAAGCCCCTGGAAGATCAGTTGGAGCGCCTGCTCGATGAGCTGAACAGCAGCCTGCGGCCGCGCATTGAGAAGCCGGTGCGCGAGCGTCCGCTCACCGCCCTCGGCATCGCTGCCGGCGTCGGCCTGCTGGCCGGACTGCTGCTGGCCTCCGGGCGTCGCTCCGCATGACCGGCAGCGACGGCAACGGCGCCGAGCGTCGCAGGGGGCTGCCGCTGCAGGCGGCCTCGCGGGTCACCGGCCTGGTCAGTTCGGTGATGGATCTGCATGTGCGTATTGCCCTGCAGGAGGCCGATCGCGAGAAGCGTCGCCTGATCGGTGGTGCCCTGCTGCTGGCCGGGGGGCTGGTGACCCTGCTCCTGGCGTTGATCTCCGCCGAGCTGGCGCTGCTGCTGTGGTGCCACGTCGATCGCGGCTGGTCCTGGATTCAGGCTGCGCTGGGTCTGGCGGCCCTCAACCTGCTGCTGACTGGCCTCTTCCTGCGGGTGGGCGGGGTGATGACCCGGGGGCCCTACCTGCCGGAGACGATGGCCGGACTCACGAAGACGACGCGGGCTCTGCTGGGACGTTGAGCCAGCGGCACAGCCGCGGCAGGGTCAATCCCTGCAGCAGCAGGTTGAGGATCACCACGATGAACACGATGCTCTGGGCGTTGGCCGCCAGTGCTGTGGCCAACCCCGGCGTCATGCCCCGCAGGCTCGGAATCTGCCCCACCAGGTTGTAGGAGAGGGCCAGGGGCACGGCGCCCCGCAGGCCGCACCAGGCGATCAGCAGGCTGTCTCGACCGCTGAAGGGTGACAGGCGCTGAAAGCAGAGCACGCTCAGGGGCCGGGCGATCAGCATCAGCACGGCCGTTGCGGCGATCCCCACCGGCAGCGCTGGCAGCAGCTGGTCCGGTTGAACCAGCAGACCGAACAGCAGGAAGATGCTGATCTCGGTCATGGTGTTGAACGGCAGCAGCACCTCCTGAATCGAGGTGTGGTTGATCTCCGGATTGCGGTAGTGCACGTTGGTCATGAACACACCGGTCACGTAGACGGCGACGAATCCGGAGCCGCCCAGGAAATGGCTGCAGCCGAAGTCGATGAAGGCGATCGACATCGCCACCACCAGCAGCTGACCCTTCTCCAGATCGGTGCGGTTGATCACCAGCCGGGCCAGATTGCCGAACGCCACGCCCACCAGCACACCGGAACCCAGCTGCTGCAGCAGCTCGCGCAGCCCGGCCAGCAGCATCGCCGGCAGCGGTTCACCGGTGTGGTTGCCGGCGCTGAACAGGCTGATGCAGATGCCATAGATGATCAGCGCCGCCGGATCGTTCACCGACGATTCGAACTCCAGCAGGTGCGCCACCCGTGCCGGCACACTGCGCCGCACCTGGCGCAGCACGCTGAGGGTGGCACCGGCATCGGTGGAACCCAGGCAGGCGGCGATCAGCAGCGCCGCGCCGATCGGCATGGCGTTGAGCTGGCCGGGCGCGAGGCTGGCGCCACTCTCAGAGGAGAGCCACCAGATCGAGATCCCCAGCACCAGGGTTGCCGTGGCGACACCGCCGATCGCCAGCATCAGGCCGTAGCGCAGGAAGCCTCGAATCGCCTGCAGATCGGTCTTGAGGCCGGCGTAGAAGAGCAGCAGCGCCAGGGCGAAGACGTACAGGTTCTGGACCTCGGTGTGGCTGACGTTCAGGCTGTGGACGTTGATTGCCAGACCCATCAGCAGCACCCCGAGGATGGCCGGGATGCCGATGCGTACGGAGAAGTGGCTGATCATCAGCGTGCCCAGGTAGACGATGCCGATGAACAGCACCTTGGCTTCCAGTGGGATGGCCCCGAGGCGCAGTTCCCCCGCTGTCGCGGCGATCAGGCTCAGGGCTGGCATGGGACGGCTCCGGCTCCGGCGCTGGTGGTGAAATGGACGCTAAGCGGGGCTCCGTTGCGATCAGCGGATTGCGTAATGCAGCCAGCGGCAGTCGATGCCGCCGTTGCTGATCGGAATCCGCCGGCTGGCCTTCATGCGCAGGGCGCCGGTGAGCTCCGGGTTGCCGCTCAGCAGCCACAGATCCCAGCCGCCGCAGCGCTCCTTCACCATCGCCCCCAGATCGGCGTAGAGCTGCTCCAGCTCCTCCCGCTCACCGATGCGCTCGCCGTAGGGGGGGTTGCACACCAGCAGACCCGGGCCCGGCGGTGGCTGGAGGTCGCGGCAGTCGCCGGCCTGCAGCTCCAGCCAGGGCGCCACACCGGCCGCTGCGGCATTGGCGCGGGCCTGGGCGAGCACCGCCGGATCGGTTTCATTGCCCACGATCGGCGCCAGCGGACGGCCATCGGCCAGCTGGTCCTGCTCCAGGGCCGCGGCGGCCTCCACTTCCCGGGTCCAGAGACTGGCATCGAAATCAGGCCAGCGCTCCAGCGCGAAGCGGCGCTGCAGGCCGGGCTGGCGGCCGAGGGCGATGCAGGCGGCTTCGATCAGCAGGGTGCCGGAGCCGCAGAGGGGATCCACCAGGGGCACCGTTCCGTCCCAGCCGGTCAGGCGGATCAGGCCGGCGGCGAGGTTCTCCTTCAGGGGCGCCAGGCCCATGGCCGGCCGGTAGCCGCGGCGGTGCAGGCTCTCGCCGCTGCCATCGAGGCTGAGCGTGGCCTGGGGGGTCTGACCCGGTCGGCCAGGGCTGAGGTGCAGATGCATGCTCAGGTCCGGATCCTCGAGGTCCACCGAGGAGCGCTGGCCCCAGTGGTGGCGCTGCCAGTCCACCAGGGCGTTCTTCACCTGCAGCGCGTTGTAGTGGCTGTGGCTGAGGCCGGGGATCGCGCCGCTGGCATCGACGCGGAAGCGCAGATCCGGGGGCAGCCAGGTCTCCCAGTCGGCGGCGTGCTGCACCCCGTCGTAGAGGTCAGCGCGGCCCCGGCAGGGGAATACGGCGAGTTGGCGCAACAGTCGGAACGGCAGCCGCGCCCGCAGGTGCAGGCGGTAATAGGTGGCCAGATCGGTGTGGCAGCGCACGGCTCTGCGCAGTGGCTGCACCCCCTGAGCCCCCAGGGCCGCCAGTTCGGCCGCTCCCGCCTCCTCCAGTCCGGGCGGCAGCACCGCCAGACAACCAAATGGTTCGGTCATGCCCACCCCTGCAGCCCCTGCGTCCTGCTGCCACAATGCAGGAGTCCGGTTTCGGCCGGACTAGGTGGCTCACACCGGTGTTTCGGACAGCGGTTCGATTCCGCTCAGCTCCATTCCCCCGCCCCCGGCCATGCCGGTGGCTCCGCGGGGCTGCAATGGTTTCGACGGGGCATGAGGAGAGTGACTGAAGCCTGCTCGGTCAGAGCGAACCCGTAACAGCGAACAACATCGTTCGTTTCTCCCGTCAGACCGCCCCTGTGGCTGCCTGACCCTAGACAGGGAGATGGGGTGAGGTCAGCCTTATCACCCAAATGACCGCTTGGGGGTGGAAGCCCCCCTTCCACTTCTCAGAATCACTCCGGAGCGTTCCACCCCTGGAGCGCCCCGGCCTTCAGCTGGCGAAGCCGGTGGCCATCGCGATCATGCCGGCCACGAGCAGCCCAAGGGTGATCGCGATCTCGGCCACCCCGAAAATGACCCCCAGAATCGCGAACAGTCGTTTCTTGGCTGTGGTGAACAGGGCTGGGAGTCCCAGGCCTGTGCCAACCACGCTGATGAACAGCTGCAGAATCACCGCCAGTCCCACGACTGCATCGTCTGCATCGAGGCCGGCCAGGATGATCCACAGCAGCACGAAGACGGCGCCGAGCAGTGAAAAGGCGAACGAGATAATCCCCAGGGTTGAGTGACCGGACCGTTCCAAGCGGGTCGCTTATCGCTGACGTGATCGTTGGTTGCGACTCTAGCGATGCCGGCACGCTGTCGCAATAGAGCACCGATTGTTGCCACCACTCCTCGCTGCCGCTGCTGCTGCCGACGGTCCCTGATTGCTGCTGGTTGCGTCTGATTGCGGGAGCAGAGCACCGGCCGGGCTCCGGTGCTACACACACTCTGTTCCCGAATCCGTGACCATGGATTTCGTGCTCTTCGCTTCGGCCGTCGCCCCCAAGGGCCTGCCGGTCATCCTTCCGGCCCTGGCCGGTGCCGGCATCCTGATCTTCCTGTCGCAGCTGTTCGTTCCCAAGACCTGAAGCGGCCCCGCTCTGGGCAGTCGCATTCATCAGCGTCGCGTTGCCCTCCTCTCCTGAAGGCATGCGCGATCTCTGTCCAGCCCTGGCCAACAAGGCCTACTTCAACTACGGGGGGCAGGGCCCCCTGCCAACGCCCTCCCTGGAGGCGATCGTCGCCAGCTGGCGCACCATTCAGAAGCTGGGGCCGTTCAGCACGGCGGTCTGGCCCTTCGTCGAGGCTGAAACCAGCCGGGTGCGCAATGCCCTGGCGGCCCTGTGCGGTGTCCCGTCCCATCGTCTCGCTCTCACCGAGAACGTCACCAGCGGCTGTGTACTGCCGCTGTGGGGCCTGCCCTGGCAGCCCGGCGATGAGCTGTTGATCTCCGACTGCGAACATCCCGGTGTGGTGGCGGCCTGCCGCGAATTGGCCCGTCGCGAGGGGTTGCGGATCAGCACCCTGCCGGTCCTGGAGCTGTGCCGCCGCACACCCACGGCCTGGCTGGATGCGGCGATCCTGGCCACCCTCGAGCGCCACCTCAACGCGGAGACGCGTCTGGTCGTGCTGTCCCATCTGCTCTGGAACAGCGGTGCGTTGATGCCGATCGCGGCGGTCGCGCAGCGACTTCAGGCCCATCCCCGCCAGCCCTGGCTTCTGGTGGATGCCGCCCAATCGCTCGGCAGTGTGCCGGTGCAGCAGGCCGCTGACGCTGCCGACATCTACGCCTTCACCGGCCACAAATGGTGTTGCGGGCCGGAGGGACTGGGGGGTGTGGTCTGCTCGGAGCGCCTGTTGGAGCAGGCGCAGCCCACCCTGGTGGGATGGCGCAGCCTGCGCCATGAGGCCGACGCCGACAGCCCCTGGCACCGTGATGCTCGCCGCTTTGAGGTGGCCACCTCCTGCGTGCCCCTGTGCAGCGGCCTGGCCACCTCCCTGGATCTGCTGGCCGCCGAAGGTGATGACCACCAGCGGTTGAGGCGGATTCAGGCCGGCAGTGCCCGGCTCTGGCAGGGCCTGCAGCAGCTGCCCGGGGTGCGCACCCTGCTGCCGGAGCCCCCACCGGCCGGGCTGGTCAGCTTCACG
>Ga0129333_10005273_pt1 | contig 12126 bp, 8 predicted proteins | sample CPB6_08_DNA_FD_94474 | JGI IMG/M metagenome (GOLD analysis project Ga0129333, IMG submission 94474) | Freshwater to marine salinity gradient microbial communities from Chesapeake Bay, USA - CPBay_Sum_0.6_0.8_DNA | ecosystem: Environmental > Aquatic > Marine > Coastal | place: USA: Chesapeake Bay... | reverse complement strand
GTGGGCGTGATTGTAATTGGCCGAAATGAGGGCGAGCGACTCCGTCGTTGTTTGAGCTCTTTAGTTGACCAAGTCAAAGTCCTGGTCTATGTCGACTCTGGTTCCAGCGATGACTCGGTCAAATTCGCGGAATCAATAGGTGCAAGCGTGGTCGCTCTAGACCTCACTAGCCCCTTCACTGCAGCTAGAGCTCGTAATGCTGGGGTTGAACTGCTCTCAACTATTTCCCCTGGAGTCGATTATTTGCAGTTTGTCGATGGCGACTGTGAACTCAGCCCAGAGTGGCTTCAAATCGCAGTCAAAGCGCTTGAAGATTGCCCTGAAATTACCGCTGTAGCCGGCCGACTACACGAGCGCCATCCAGAAAAGTCTATCTTTAATCGTCTTGGCGACCTGGAATGGAACCAGGCTGGTTTTGGGGAAGTCTCCGCCTTGGGTGGTATTTTCTTGATTCGCAAGTCTGCTTTTGATGACGTTAACGGGTTTGATCCAAGCCTCCCTGCAGGGGAAGAACCCGAACTGTGCGCCCGTCTCATAAGCAGGGGAGCACACTTGGTAAGGCTGGACCAAACAATGGCTTGGCACGACCTGGGGATGACCAGCTTTCGTCAATGGTGGGTGCGACATTCACGAAACGGCTATGGTGGTCTGAACGTCACTCAACGTTGCGGAATAACTTATTTCAAAAAAGGGCTGCTACGTGCCAGGCTCTGGGTTTCATTGCCAATGATTGCAATTACAACTGCATGGCTGACGTCCGTGTTCTTGGGCATATCCATCGGACTGGTGGTCGGTGCCGCGATACTGATGTTATTGCCCGCACAGTTATTGCGACTGGTCGTTCGTGCTGCATTGAAAGGGCAGCCCCTAAACATCGCAGTACCCCATGCAATTTTTACCATGATCGCCAACTGGCCTAATGTGCAGGGTCAGCTTCAATACTTGAAAGACAGCATGCTTAGCAAGACAATGCGTTTGATAGAGTACAAAGCACAATAAATTGAAAGACTTTCATTCCTCGATAATCCCTCCGCTAAATTTGAGGGTTAAATTGGCTATGGTCAGCGGCCTCCATACTAAACACTGTGCATTAGTACTCAATAACTTGAAAAAGACATTGCTCGAAAGTGAACTTGGGCAATGCGCCACGTTTCTTTTTGCCTGTTGGTCCTGCCCAGATCTGATAAGTGAGAAACATATTTAATGGATAGGAATATTTTTGATCGGCCAGTCTATGCGCTCCACGGAATCCCAGTTGATGCTATATCAACCAGGGAAGCATGCGAAAAATTGCTAGTAAGCATCCGGGCGAAGTCGCCCTGTTTTTTCACGACCCCGAATCTTAACTTCTTGGTTGCATGTCAAACAGATGCGGAATTTCAAAACTCAGTCATCGACTCGGATTTGATCGTGGCAGATGGAATGCCCTTGGTGCGAATAGCGAGATTGCTTGGCATACCACTTCCAGAGCGGGTTGCAGGTTCCACGGTGTTCGAAAACCTACGGCGAACTTTGCACTCACCACGTTTGAGCGTTTTCTTCTTTGGCGGTCCTGCGGGAATCGCCGAAAAAGCCAATGAGGTCCTGAATCAGGAGCACTTAGGTATGACTGGCTCAGGTGCCATATACCCCGGGTTTGGAAACTTAAATGACATGCTAGCGCCCACAATGCTTACTTCTATTAATGAATGTCATCCTGACATGTTGGTTGTGGCGCTCGGAGCCAAACGAGGCCAAGCCTGGATTCAGGCCGCCAAGAGTCAGCTCAACGCGACTGTCATCACCCACCTTGGGGCGGTCGTCAATTTTGTAGCCGGAAGCGTTGCGAGAGCACCTGTGTGGATCCAACGTATCGGCATGGAGTGGTTGTGGAGAATTTACCAGGAACCCGGCTTGTTCATGCGCTATTTCAGCGATGGCAAGGCCTACATACGAATCCTAGTCAAACATATCTTGCCACTGAAAAAGGCTCAAAAAAATCTCGAACGCAAGCGTCAGAATTATCTGCCGAGCGAATGCAAGCTATATGTTGGTATAAATCGATTGACTTTACGACTCACGGGTTCTGCAACAAGCGAAATACTGCCCTTGCTCAGAGCCAATTTAAAAAATGTCTTTGATAACCCGCCAATGGCGGTTGAGCTGGATTTGAAGGAATGCACATATTTTGATGCTGCTTGCCTAGGGCAATTCATGCTTCTTTTGAAAGTTCAGCGTAATAGGGGTCAGCCCATGCTTATAACCAATGTCAACGCCAAACTTCAGCGTTTATTTGAACTCCATGCGGCCACTTACATGCTGAAGTGATGAGGGTTAAAGCCCTATGGAAAAGTTTATTTTTAGGGAAAATGATTGAGATGCAATTGAAGGGTATGTTTTGCCACGACATGGGACTGGGGAATAACGGAGGATTCTATGCTAGAACATGTCTACACGGCTTGTGGCTATGCGGCAAGTGTTTGGGAGGCATCGCTCATACGAGTGAGCTGGTATAACTTTTTGCTCGGGCTTGCGTTCGGAGTTGCTGCTTTATTGTGTTTTCTCAATGGGTACTTTGCAAAGAAGTATGAGGAGGGCTATGGAATTTGGATCGCAGCGGTCGTAATGCTGTTATTTTTTACAATTAATAATTTATTGCTTATTGAAATATTTATTACCGAATTTGTACGTGCTTACGCTAAACTCCTTTCACTTTATGAGCGTCGTAGAGAGATTCAGTACCAACTGATCGCCCTGATTGCAATAGTCCTTTTTCTGGTCATGCGTAAGATGAAAAACTCTTTTGCCGCCCTCAACGTTCCAGGTAAAACCGTATCGTACGGCCTAACACTCTTGATTTCCATTTTAGTATTTCGTACAGTATCGGCACACGCGACGGATGCTGTCATTAATTTCAGGGTGTTTGGCTTTACGGTCGGTCGTATTGTCGAGCTATTTGGTATTGGATTGTTATTTCTTGGAGCCACTCGCTGTTTGAGGCTTCGAGCTTGAATCCGCTGTCAATTTTCTGCACAAAATTCTCCATAAAAACTTAAATGCTTGGCAAGATTAAACAATACATAAAAAAATCTGCAATGCCGGTCTTGTATTGGTCTGGCGTAAGTTGGGCCTATAGCTTGATGAGCCAAACGCAGGGTGCGGTGATACTGATGTATCACAGTGTCGCTGGGGCAAAAGAAGCAGAGGCCATTGACCCTGCAAACAGAATCACTCCCTTCTTATTTGAAAAGCAAATGGAGTTTCTCGCCCGGCATCGCCGGGTCATTTCGATGAGCGATCTGGTTACAGCAGTAGATGCCGGCAAAGAAATGTTAGCTGGTACCGTTGTGCTTACGTTTGATGACGGTTACTTGGACAACTTGACCGTGGCCGCGCCAATACTAGCCCATTATTCCCTACCGGCGACTCTGTTTTTGGCCACAGGTTACGTAGGTCGCAGCGAGCCACAGTGGGCAGATGTTTTGCATTTGCTATTTGCCAAGAGGACTAACGATATATGCATCTGGCCGATCCAAAACGGTACCAACATTGAACAGCGCGTCTTTGATTTGGGCATAGAGCGTGACTATCGAGCATTAAGAAAAATCTTGCATCAAAGTTTGCTACAGGCAGGTTATGCGGAGCGAAAGCAAGATCTGAACGAATTGGAAAGTCAGCTTAAGCCTTCGTTTTCAATACCTCGACTTACCCTTAACTGGGAAGAAGCTAGACTGTTACAAAAAAACTACCCGTTATTTGAACTCGGTGGACATACCTGTAATCATGTTGACCTTTCCAGTCACTCTAACGAAGTGGTTGAAACTGAAATAAAGTCGTGCGCAGCAGATCTAAAGCGTGAACTTGGCCTCGAAAAAGGACACTTTTCATTTCCTTATGGTCGGTCCAATCCTTTCAGCCGAAAATTTGTTCGCGAAAGTGGTTGGAAATCCGCAATTGCAAGCGGTCATAGAGTTCGAATAGATAAGAGAAGCGAAGCGCATAGCCTGTCTCGTGGTGAAACACCGCGCAGCCTTGGCACACTTGGATTTATGACTGGTTCAGCCTACCCTGGACTCTACCCAGACTTACTTTCAATTAGGGGGTCACATGTCGGCTGAAGTTGAAGCCGAAAATTTAGCCGAGCATAAGTGCTTATCATCTTCGGATTTTGAGATTGCAAAGTCGTGCTTAGAAGACAAAATACCACCAGTCACAGTTGTAGTCGTGACCTACCAATCTGCGCAGACTCTTCCTAGAGCGTTACCAAGCCTAAAACGGGGTCATCAAACTGGGCTTCTAGACGCTATTTTTGTCGATAATGACAGCAGGGATGCGACGGTTGAAATACTGAGACTGCATGCCTCATGGGCTACAGTGCTAGCAACTGGTGTGAACAACGGTTTCGGTCGCGGTTGTAATATAGGTGCGGCTAATATCGTCAGCCCCTACACCCTGTTCCTCAATCCAGACGCGATCTTAGAGCCCGAAGATTTACAGGTTATGCTGGATTTTATGAATAGTCACCCCAAGGCTGGGGTTTGCGGTCCTGCAATAGTGGAGGGAGCAAACAGCAGCGGACAAGGCAAACTGCAGTTTTGCGGACCTCGACCCACTCCAGCGACCATTGTTTGGAACGCCTTGCCCTTCACCAGACATTCACCAAATAACAAAATTATTGAACCAAATTCAGACCCGTTTCCTACTGGTTGGGTTTGCGGTGCGGTCTTGATGATCCGCACTCCACTACTTCATAAATTGAAAGGGTTTGACCCGCGGTTTTTCCTTTACTGGGAGGAAACAGACCTCTGTATGCGAACTGAACTTGCTGGATATTCTGTATGGGCCGTCGGTAAATCAGTTGCTCAGCATGTTGGCGGCGCAAGTTCTTCGCCTGACGACACCCGTATTGGCGGTTGCATAGCACTGCATTATCTGCAAAGTCGCTATTACTACATGCTAAAACACTACGGTTGGATCGCCGCAAATCTAGCCGAACTAGTAGATTTGACCATGTGTCTTGTAATGACAATGGCGGATCTTCTCCGTGGACGTAAGCCCCTGCGCTTAAAGACACGTTTGCAAGCCCGGCCATTTAGCCTACCAAAAATGAGGTGAGATGCCCTACAACACTTCGTCCACCTACCAGTGCATATCGGTACAGGACCTGAACGATCTGCTCATCGATCGCTGGCGAGAAATTCTTGTCAACAATGATGCATTCCGCAGCCCTTACTTTCAACCCGAATTCGTATTGGCGTTGGATGAAGTCAACGTTCCCAGGCGCCCCGAAGTTGTAGTGATCAGGCAGAATGATCGTGTTGTAGGATTTTTCCCTTTCCAGCGCTCAAGATTGGATGGCGGTAAGCCTGTTGCAGGGGCCTTATCAGACTACCATGGAGTTATTTCTGAACCTGGCAGTCAATGGTGCCCCAGCGCGCTGCTAGAGGCTGCTGGTTTAGGTAGTTGGAGCTTTAATCATTTGGTTGACCCGGAAAGACGTTTTGACCCCTATTTGCTGCCTAAGAGCAATAACTCAACTCCGACGGGTTCGCCCTGGATTGATCTAAGTTCGGGTTATGAGCGATATGTTGAAGAGCGCAGACTAGCCGGTTCAGACTATATTCCTAAAACAGAAGCTTTGGCCCGCAAACTGTCACGGGACGTTGGGCAACTACATTTCAGTTGGCACGAACCGAATACAGAAGTACTTCACGAACTTATGCGCTGGAAAAGCTTGCAATACAGAGAATCGGGTTTGCCAGACGCCTTTGCCGCGCCTTGGACGCGACGATTGCTAGCGCATATTGCCAAGATAGACAAGCCATCATTTGCCGGTGTTTGTTCTGTATTGCGGGCTGGTGATGACATTGCGGCTATTCACTTTGGTATGAGATCTAAAAACGAGCTGCATTATTGGTTTCCTGCTTACAACGCAAACTATTCCAAGTATTCTCCAGGAATTATTTTGTTGCTGCGGATGGCCCAAGCAGCAGCTGACCGCGGAATAACATCAGTAGATTTGGGAAAGGGTGACTCATCCTATAAAAAAAGACTCAAGTCGGGCGAAGTACCATTGGGCGAAGGTTGGGTGGAGCGACCGTCGTTAGTTACCACCATTCGAAGATGGCAGCGCCTGTCAGAATCTCGTGAAAAAGTTGGCTATTTAGCCCCATACATACGGTGGCCACTAAAAGCTTGGCGCCGCTTAAAATGGAAAACTATGTATTTGGATTAAGAAAAAATTGTGCACTATATAAGCAAAAATCATTACAAGCAAAATAAAATTAATTGATCATAGGAATACATGTGTTCACCTCATAGAAACTTCTTGAAATAAAAGGGAAAAAGATACTACCGTAGTTCTAAAATAAGCAAGGCCCTGTTTAAATAATTTGTGCGCCAGTTAGCCATGAATCTGACATAAGCCAGAAGTTCATGAATAAATGCATAAATAAAAGCCGATCGTTTGAAAGAATTTAAAGGAAATATCAAGGAACCGACTGGAGACGCATTGTGATTTGAGATAAGTCGATGCCACTTGTCTGACGATAGGTAATAATACGCAAAGTATGTAAACCCTTCTCAAGACGAACTGGAATCGATTGGTTTGCAACATGCTTCTCCCAGCCTTGGGATTGAAGTTCGAAATCGGATATAATATCGCGATTATTTATTCGAATATTTACCTTGTTGCCACTTTTGTTACTTGCAGCATGCAATACCAAATCATACATACCTGGTATTGTAATCATGATCAGGTAATCAAGATAAGCACCTTCATAACGACGGCGCAGTATTGATCTGGATTTATCTGAGTAGGGGGGATAATTGCCAACATAGGCAATAGCTGGGAAACTACCGGGTACTTTATTTCTCCCGGGAAAATCAGTTTTCAATAAATTATTAGCCTTATCAATACAACGTATTTTTGGAGTATTTGATATTTTTAAATCCGTGGTCAGCTCCCATGCACCAAATTTTTTATCCCAATCGCCAGCCCCAGCAGTGAACCACATAAAAAGGCCGCCACCACTTGCAAACCAATTTTCGAGGAAAGTTGTGCATAGTATTTCCATTCGTGGATGTAACTGGGAAGCTTTTTTGGCAGGAATGCTTCCAGATCCAAAAGTGTCTGGGCCACCTTCATAGGCAAAATAAGGCAAGCGGTACCAACTTGCAAGGGCTACATTTTTTTCATATTTATAAATTTCATGAAGACGTTTAATTGAGCCATCAAGTCCATCAAGAACTTGTTCGGTCGATAGGCCTTCAACTTTTTGCTGTGCACCAAGGTTGAAATAAGGTGCACCTGCTACTGCGAAAAAATATTGACTTGGTGGGCCATAGTACTCAGACAGAAAGTCAAGGCCTAAAGCAGTAGTGTATGGATTAGCTATTTGGCTAGCGAAAATGGGGTTGACAGTGTTCATCATCGCTTTCTCACCATATACTGCACGAAAAATATCACTGATTTCTTTACCTCGCTTGGCAATGCGACGGAATCCAACTGTCCAACGATCTATCTTTCCATCATAGGCCAGCGGTGAGTTCGGAGTAGAGCGCACCTCCTTTTCTGCGAGGTCGAAATTAATTGCATGCTGATTAAAATGGCTATTCCATATTTCATTGCTGTATTCGATATAAATTTTTATATTGCGATTTAGCTTTTTGAGCAACAAGCTCGCAAGTTGTTTCACATAGTCATCATTAGCGGCAATCGGAATATTTATCCATATATTTTTTTTAGTTTGATTTGCAAGTTCAATAATATGCTCCCATGGCACACCTCTCTCTGTCGCGTAATGCGTTCTTTCGATTGTACTTCGGTCAGACCAATATACAACCGGATTATTGTTAGTGCGTAACCAATCCATGAAACGAAGTGTTTCGAAACGGTCGATATGCTCTAGGAATGGACGAGTGAAAAGTGGTGGATTATTAAAGTCATATCCGGGTCGTATAATTTTTAGATTCTTGATACCAAAGCCAGTATTGGTAAATTTGAGCATAAATTTATCAGTATTTTTCCCTAGCGCAATGTCGACTCTGCTTTGATTTGTGATTGGGTCATAGCGAACAGGAAAAATTGTGGCGTCTTCTGTAGCTACTGTAGTTACCTCCGCTCTACCAGAAAAGCCAATTTTGTAGATACCGGTAATTTCTGAGTTATTTTTTTGTTTTGTCATCAGAACGACACCAAAATCACCAATTGGCCAACCATCGTCACCAAGAATCGCTTTTTCATCCCATGGTTGTTCTGGAGAACCATACCGACGTGCCTGATGTATTAGATTAACATAGGAATTTGTTCGCGAATAGTCAGTAATACCTTGAAGGTTTGCTCCAATAGCAACCTTAAGACGAGAAATATCGTAAGTAGAATTTAATTCATGCTGCCTAGAAGATATTACAAAGTCGCTTTGCTTGTTTGGTCGATTCCGGTCATTTTTTTCAGCAAATGCCAATCCATTCATCATTGAACACAGAATGGTTATATAATAAATTAGTTTTTTAATCTCCAAGATAATTATAGCAGTATTCATGATATAATTCGGCGAAATGGGCTAACCAGAGAACTATGCTGGTCTTTTAAGTGGTTTTGTTCAAGATTTTTTTCTCTGCGATTCTTGATGCTTTCTCCCCATCCGAGAAGAAGAAAAATCATTGCCTCGGTTTGTCCTCCCATGTAAACAGTAGTGAAAGATATAAAACACATTAAATATATTCCAGCAAATGTAAAGCCAATAGGTGTTTGGCCAACTTGTGAGCGTAAACCAGATTTTATTTGTGAAATAATTGCATAAATCAAAATGACTGTAAATAGAGCTGGAGCTAGAATTCCATGCTGTAACGCCATGAACAACCACGCATTATCAATTGATGGCATGCCGTGAACGGTAGGATATCTGGTCAATCCCCAGCCTGTCCACATCCGCTCAAAAATATAATCCATGTAGCGATCCATCAGTTCCTTGCGATAAAGCATCGATGCGACCTGTTCATCGAGAACCTGCCCAGCAACAGGAGTTGTATAAATATCTAGTGCATAGAAGCCAATAATTCCGCAAAAAATTAATGCTATAAAATAAATCTTTAGCCAAAACCAACGATTCTTGACATTACCTACAGCAGCCAAAGCGGCTCCTACAAAAGCACCAATCCATGGGCCACGTGATATTGTCATTAAAGCCATTAATATTAGAATGATTGCTACCTTTCTGTTAAGCGCAACTGGAATTGCACTTGTCATATTATCAAAAAAATTCATGGCTCCTACTTGAGGGTTTTTGTAAAAACCTGTCCAATATAACCACTTGTGCAGTCGATAAGCTATTACTATCATAATGCAAGCCAAGATTGGGTGTGTAAATGTCCCGCCGGTTCTTGCAACTCCATATCTAAGCAAATGCCATGTTGAGGCTTCTGGAAAAAATCGATTAAAGAGCTTCCAAATTGGACTAATCCAGAAAATTAATTCAAATAGAAATAAGGGAAACATTAATACCATCACTATGATGTATGTACGAGACACTGCAATATCCATCTCCCTACGATTAATAAGATATCTTCCTAATAGATATGGGAATATAAGGGCTGTTACCATATAGAAAGCATAATTTTGAGCATCTGCGTATCCTCTATTCAGATAGTCCACATAGATACGCCAAACACAGTAGCTTACCAGTAATAATTCCATACGTCCAAAGCGCATTTCATAGCCACGCTCTCGGATTAGAGCAAACATAATGGGTAAAATTGCCGACTGCATAAAATTTGGATCCGGTAAACCAGGAATGTTCACTGCAAATTCCATAGGCATTGCTAAGAAAAATGGAACCCAAACCCAAATCATTGCTTTTTCTATGCCATGTCGAATTATTATCCAAACTGATAATAATGTTGCAATAAAAACCATGTAAGAAAACATAATACTTATTACTTAATTTTATATAATAATATTCTTGGCAATCATAATAATGCTGTTATGATTTTTTGATTTGAGTAATAATTTATAACTACTGTTGGCGCCTTTTAAAGTTATATTTTTCAAGATTACATGAAGATATATTTGGATTTTGTTAGTTTGGCACTATTGGGTGAATGTTACTCGCCAGCTGCAAATATAGGCGCCAGAGGGTTTCTGATGAAAGAGGGTACGAGATTGGGCAATTTTTGCAGCTTGGCTAGTTGTTCTTCGATTTTGTCGTGGAATTTTTCATCCTTTTGCAGGGGGCGAATTGGTGTGCCGGTGCGTTTGACATGACTCCAGAGCATTTCGTCAGGGTTCAGGTCGGTCGCGTAGCGTGGTGGGGTACGCAATGAGAGGGGGACTTCGGTGGACGCAGGATATATCTTTTTTGGTGCCGTCTTGTGGGCCGGCACTCTATCGAGCACCAAATGGTTCGGTTTCCTACAATGGTGCCTAATCTGCGCAATCGGATCAACGAAGAACTCAGCGTTGTGTCTCGTTTCATTGGCGCAGAACCAGAACGCACAAGTGACAATCTCCGCCGAGGCCGAACTGATGGCTTGGTGCTGAACAGGATGTTGCACCCTCGGCGTGTGATCTCGAACGACCCATGTCTTGCAATGGATTTTTTCGACGCAAAATTCGGATTCATTCGAGAAGAAGATATCAGCATCTTCTGACTTGGCCTGGTTAGCAATTGCAGGAAATGTCTGTCTTTGCCATTTTTCAATGGTCGTCTGATCACGTTGGTATGCACGCTTCAACAGCTTTTGCGATGTCAGGCCCAATCGGGTCAGCATTTTGCCGATGGCCATCTGACCAAGCTTGATGCCAAATTTTTTATCGATCAATTCGTACACGACAGCGCGCCACGGGGCTTAGATCGAACGCAGTCTACGCATGCCCAAGTTAGGCCTCAGCGCTGCATTCAACCATGTGTATATCGTCGAGCGATTGAACCAGTAGGCTTGTATCACTTCTGCAGCCGTCTCGCCCTCAGCACCCACTCGACTGCCATGAACCGTATTTCTTCCGTCGTCTTTTGGAAAAACGCCTCCCCTTCTCGTTTGGGAGTGAGTAGGACAAGTAACGTGAGTAAATTTGCATTTTTGTCCACTAATTTGGCGACTAAGGAGTAAATGTAGCAATGTTTAACGAACCGTTCTTACTTTCGCAACAGCTTCTATCAAAAGTTCACAGTTTTGTTACAAAGTTGGTCAAATTTAGACTTACTTTGTCGTAAAAAGAAGTAATCATTCTGATCTCCCTGCCCCCCCGTAATTTGAGGAGTCTGCATGAAAAAGATGGTTGGTCATGCAATTTTTAAAATCATTTTGTCCAGTTTCTTTATCTTTTCGATAGTGGCTTGTTCAACCCGCCCTTCAAAACAGACTGAGGCCAAAGAAACACAATCATTCAAGTCAGCTGAAAAAAAGATCGAGGATCCACTCCTGAGCAAGGAAGAGCTTGCCTTGATTGATGAGTCTATCGATCCTGTGTACTTATTGGGAAGTGGTGATCGTGTTTGGGTTGATGTTTACGGGCGTCCCACGGTGAGTGGTAAGCACGTTGTTGGGCCCGATGGCATCATTACTCTTCCACTTATTGGGAATGTATTTCTTAACGGTTTGAGTCGCGAAGAAGCTCAGAAGGTGCTTGATACCCGCCTGCGCGAATATTTCAGTTCACCGTACGTCAACCTTGGGATTGAAGAGTACTCCTCGAATCAGGTGACAGTACTTGGCCGTGTGGAGAGGGCTGGAATACTTCGTTTCGCACAACCCCCTACGCTGATCGATGTACTCGCATCAGCGGGCTCGATGCCAGTCTTAGATAAACAAGCCACGCTCGCCCGTTGTGCAATTATTAGGGGCAGAGAAAAGTTGATTTGGGTTGACCTGAAGGGTCTGCTCAACGGTGAAATGGCATACAACCTACGAATGAAGAAGGGTGACATCGTTTTTATTCCTGATTCCTCCGAGACCGCTGTTTTTGTACTCGGGGCGGTATTCAAGCCCGGCTCTTATCGCCTTTCTCCGCGCATGACACTTCTCGATGCGTTAGCGCAGGCAGGTGGTCCCAACGAAAATGCCGCACCACAAAAAATTGGGATCTATCGGCCGGGCACCCAAAAGGCAGAAATTTTTGAATACGCCGATTTGATCAGTCCTGAACGG
>Ga0129333_10005272_pt1 | contig 12126 bp, 8 predicted proteins | sample CPB6_08_DNA_FD_94474 | JGI IMG/M metagenome (GOLD analysis project Ga0129333, IMG submission 94474) | Freshwater to marine salinity gradient microbial communities from Chesapeake Bay, USA - CPBay_Sum_0.6_0.8_DNA | ecosystem: Environmental > Aquatic > Marine > Coastal | place: USA: Chesapeake Bay... | reverse complement strand
TATTAGGTTCAGTGACTATATTAGGTTCAGTGACTATATTAGGTTCAGTGACTATATTAGGTTCAGTGACTATATTAGGTTCAGTGACTATATTAGGTTCAGTGACTATATTAGGTTCAGTGATTATATTATTAATTAATAAGCTTATTATATTTATTTTATTATTCATATATAATATATAATATATAAATAATAATTATTTTTAATAAATTTTATATTTTCAGTTTTATAAAAATACAAATTATAATTATACTTTACAATTTTATTATTTATGCTATTTTTTAAAATAAACTAAAATATTTATTTATTGATACACTTAATTCATCTATTGATTTTATTTTAGGTCCTTGAGATCCTAGAGGTGGTGGAGAATTTGGAGATCCTAAAGATATATGTGGGTTTAGTTTTGCTAAATAATCTTCTCTTAATAAGAGATCATTTAGCTCTTTATTATTATTTAATTGTGTTTTTTTTAATTTAATATGTTCATCTAAATTAAAATTTATAGTTCCTGGATATTGGTTTTGATTTTGAATTGTTTCTTCTTCATATAAAATAACTACTGGTTTTTTATCAGCATTGTCAAAAGAATAAATATTATTACTTATATTTATTTTAGATTTTGATACATTACTATCATTAAATTCATACCATTCATCACTTGTTTTATTATAGTCTAAATAATAATAATGTCCAGAATCTATAGTATAATTACCAGCATGTATAATAATTCCTTTAATAATATAATGTTTATTATTATAACTAAATCTTTTATATAATTGTATTGGTTTAAAATTTAAAACTTTTTTATCACTTTTATCTACAGTTTTATAAGTTATATAATTTATAAATATATATTTTGATTTAAAATCATAATTCTCAATTCTTAATACATCACCTTTTACTAATATTTCATTTTTTTCATCAATATCACATCTTAGTGTTAAATTATTATTTTTAAATATTTCTTCTTTTAAATATATTATATCAATTAGATTATTATTATCTTTTATATCATCTGCATATATTATTAAAAATATATTTTCTGCAACTCTTTTTTTCTTTTCTATACAAGATTTATTAATATTTATATTCCATATTTCAATCGTCGTACTTGTATTTTGAAATAATTTATTAATTTCATTTTGCAAGTCTTCGTTTAGGTAAATTTTGTTAAAAAATTCTGTTACATCTTGTTGTCGCTTACATTCCAGATTTAAATTATTAAATATTAAATCATTTTTTAAGTTATCTAGTTCTTCTATTGACATATTTAATAGTATATTTTGACGAATAATACTATTAAATATTTTTAAATTTTGTATTAAATTATCATTTTTTGTATAATTGTCAAAAAAATTATTTATTTCTGGAATACTAGATAATAATTGCATACAAGTATTAAACCAACATTTAATATTAGAATTATTTAAACCTATTCTTTGCATTATATATATAATATAAATATTTTATATTTATATTATATTTTATATTAATATAATGAAAATATTTATTATATATCCTACACAATTATTTGAAAATAACCCGTATTTAAAAGAAATGGATATAATATATATAGTTGAAGAACCATTTTATTTTACAGATAAACCATTTCATAAACAAAAACTAGTATTTCATAGAGCTTCAATGAAATATTATTATAATTTAATAAAAAAAGATTACAAAAATGTTAATTATGTAACATTTGATAAAGTTAATTATAAAGATATTTTTTCAAATGCTTCAGAGGTACACTTATATGATCCAATAGATAAACCTATATTAAAAAAACTAAAACATAACAAATTAATAATATACGATACACCATTATTTTTAGAAACAAGAAAAGATTTAGAAGAATATAGAAACAAACATACAAATAAAAAAAAATACTTTCATGATAATTCATTTTATAAATGGCAGCGCAAAAGATTAAATATTTTAATGGATAATAACAAACCAATACAAAATAAATGGTCTTTTGATAAAAATAATAGAAATCCATTTGATAAAAATTATAAAGAAGATAAAATAATAACTTATGATAATGAATATATAAACGAAGCTAAAAAATATGTAAAAAAACATTTTATAAATAATTTTGGATCTATTGATGACTTTTATTATCCGATAACACATAAAGAAACATATGAACACTTAAAGATATTTATAAAAAAAAAATTAGAAACATTTGGCAAATATCAAGATGGGATATCAAATAATGTTGTTTTTGGTTCTCATTCTGTTTTATCTCCTATGTTAAATATTGGTTTAATAACACCAGATCAAGTAGTAAATGAAATACTAAAATATTATAAAAAGAATAAAGAGAATATAGAAACAGTGGAAGCATTTATAAGACAAGTTATAGGATGGAGAAGTTATGTTAGATTTATTTATCATTATCACGGTGAAGAAATGTTAAAAATGAATTATTTAAAACATAATAATAAATTACCTAAATCATGGTATACTGGTAATACTAAAATTGATATTATAGATGATATGATTAATAAAGTTGATAAATATGCATATTTACATCATATAGAAAGATTAATGGTAATGGGTAATTTTGGTTTGTTAAATCAAATTCATCCATTAGAATTATATGATTGGTTTATGATATGTTTTATTGATAGTTTTGAATGGGTTATGGTACCTAATGTTTTTGGTATGTCGCAATATGCATTAAAAGATTTAAGTATGATGACAAGACCATACTTTAGTTCATCAAATTATATAAAAAAAATGAGTAATTATAAAAACAGTAGTTGGTTTGAATTATGGGATAGTTTGTATTGGAATTTTGTAAATAAACATAAAAATATATTAAGTAAAATATATTCAACGGCAATACAAGTTAAATTACTGTCAAAAATGTCAGAAGAGAAAATAAATAATTATATAAATATAGCAAATAAAATATTAAAATAAATATTTTAATATTATAAGTTTTAAAAAAATTTTTTTTTTTATAAAACAAATATAATACAAAATTTATAATGTTATATACTATAAATTTAAAAGAATATAATTTTAATAATTGTAAATTTATAGTATTAAAAAATAGTTTAGATATAAATTTTAATTTTAATAATAAAATTATTCAACCTAATCAGCAAATATTTAAAACTTATAGCGATGAAATACTCACATTAGAAACAGAATTTAATATAGACATTAAAACATTAGGTTATATAATACTAATTAATATTTACAAAACAACTATAATAACAAAAGATTTTTTTTTAAATTGTGGTAGTATAAAAAATATATACAGAAATATAAAATTAATGGAACCTTATATTAATAATGCATTTGTATCGATATTTATATTAACAATAATAGAAGTATTAGAATTACACTATAAATATCATAATATATATGATCAAGAAATATCTAAAATAAATTATATTCCGTTAAATATTCATTTTATTTGGTTAAAAAAAAATGACAATTCAAAATTTGTAACAGGATATTATAAATCATGGTTAAATAATCATCCTAATCATCTTATATATTTTTGGACTGATTATAATACTACTGAAATACCTGAAGAAATTTTAAATAATAAACAAATTATTGTAAAATATAAACAAGATATATTTAAATTATTTAATAAATATAAAAGTAATTTTAAAAATGCTATTGATATATTTTTTAAAATACAATTATTAGGAGGTAAATCAGATATATTGAGATATTTAATTTTGTATGATATAGGAGGTTTATATGTTGATATAAATGATTTTGAATGTTTTAAATCAACAGAACAATTATTTTATCAATATGATTTTGTAGTTGGAGCAGAAACATGCTTTGCAGATTTAGAAGATTTGATATTTATAAATAATGCTTTTATTATGTCAAAGAAAGAACATTTAATAATAAAAAGATTATTAGAAAATATGAACCCTAATAATTATATAATTAATTATAATGATGTATGGTATGAACAAGATGATTCATTAGCTAATATAACAGGTGTTTGTGTTTTTCGTAATATTGTAATAGGATATTTATTGGATCCTACAATAAAAGATAAAACAAAATATATTGTTTTACCATCTATATTTATATATCCTTCTTGTTTTTACACAGAACATAATTATCATGTAATAAATTATAAAGATAATAAAGATAAATGGTTACATAGTGAATCTTTTGCCACACATTATTCACAAAGATCATATTTATTAGATTAATAAATAATTAAAAAATACTTAACTAGATATTATTATATAATAAATAATGCCAACATATAATACAAAAAGTGATGATGATTCGGAAAGCGATAATAATTCAGAAAGCAATAACGATGATGCGGAAAGTATGAAAAGCAATACTGATGATTCGGAAAGCAATAACGATGATTCGGAAAGCAGTGATTATGCTGATGAAGATTTAGGTAACGAATATTATGGAATGATTTTAGATAATAGATATATTATATTACATAAAATTGGATCTGGAGGTTTCGCTTCAGTATGGTTAAGTTATTATATAAATGATCCCAAAAAAATATATTATTATGCTATTAAAATACAAAATTCAGAATATTATGAAGAAGGTAAAATAGAAGTTAATACATTTTTAAAAATTTCAAAAATTAAATCAGAATATTTAATGAATATGATAGAATATTTTAAAGTTAAATCATTAGATACAAAAAAATATTCTATTTGTATGGTTTTTGAATTAATGGCATGCTCATTATATCAACTAATTAGAAGAGGTAAATATAATAAAGGATTACCTCCAGAAGTAGTTTATAATATTAGTTTGCAAATTATAGCAGGTATTAAAGATATACATGAAAAATTAAAAATGATTCATACAGATATAAAACCAGAAAATATTTTAATAAAAGGTTATGAAAAAAATATAAAATGTATTATTAATGAAATTGATAAATATAATTTATCTAATATGTATAAAGAAATATTAGATAATGAAAAAAATAATTATTCGTTATCATTAAAGAAAAGAAAAAATATAAAAAAGTTAAAACAAAATGTAAATAATAAAATGAAAGATAAGGTAATTATAATAATGGATGAAATAAATAAAAATTATGAAAGTGGAAAAGAAGTAGAAAAAGAATTAGAAGATGATATAAATAATATTAAAATAGTAATATCAGATTTTGGTTCTATAATAGATTTAAATGATTATGATAAAAAAACAGAAATTCAAACAAGATATTATAGAGCTCCAGAAATAGTATTAAAATGTGGTTTTGATGAAAAATGCGACATATGGTCATTAGGATGTACTATATATGAAATATTAACCGGTGATATATTATTTGATCCAGAAAAAGATAATGAACATAGTAGGGATTTTCATCATGTATATTGGTTTTATGAAATATGTGGAAATATACCTAAATGGATGATAGAAAAAAGTGATAAGAAAAAAGAGTTTTTTGATAAAAATGGTAAATTTCTAGTTAAAAAACCCGAATTTTGGGATATAAAACAAGTTATTAAAGAAGAAAAACAAATTGATATTATAGACGATGATAAATTAGATCAAGTTATAAATATGATATATTCAATGTTAAAAATAAATCCAAATGAGAGAACAATTAATAATTAAAAAAAATTGAATTTTTTTAAAATTGTTAATTTTATTATAATAACAATATTACAAAGACCAAGACCAAGACCAAGACCAAGACCAAGACCAAGACCAAGACCAAGACCAATTAATAAAATGGATAATAATGAAGAAATTAATAAAATAAATGAAATACCAAACGAGAGTATTTCAAATATAGCAACATATTTTACTAATGATGAAAGTTTAGCAAAAAATATAGCTTTTTTTATAACTAAGTATCAAGCTATTCTAGAAAAGTAAGAATATTTAATTTATATTTGATTTCGTTCATTTTTACTTTGTACTAGTTAGCAAAGTAAAAATGAAGATAAATATGTATAATAATTATACTATTATATCTCGTATTTTAGTGTATAGAAAAAAATAATATATTTAAAAATATTGCAAAAAATAATTATAAACAATATAAAAAATCTACTATTATTAATAGATATATTATGACTGAAATATTATCCCAAGATTTTTTAAATAATATTAAGGATAAATTACAAAAAGTTAAAAGTACAAATGAAGCGGAAATATCAATATTACAAATCACATCATTGACAATTTTCAACAATATGTTAAAATCTTTTAAAAAAAGAGCAATGCTAAATAATTTAACAATTAAATCTGAAAATTCTTTAGATGTTTTATATAATTATGATAATAATGGATTAAGCTCATATCGTATTTCAGTAAATGAATTAGAGAATATTAATAATATTATTTCTAATATTTATGAACGGGAGAATCATGTAGTTTTTGCATTATTATCTAGTTATATTTTACAAAAAAAAGAAAATATATTAATTATTGAAAAAATAAAAAATACAGATAATATGTTTGTAGATACACCTAATAATTTAAAATTTAGGTTATCAGATGAAAAAAAAGTAGATATTGAACAAGTAAAAAAACTTCAATATCTAAATAATAAAGAAAGAAATAAAATAATTTTTAGATTTAAAAACAGGTTATCTTTATTAATATTTGAAGATGAAAATATTAAAATTAGTACAGATTTGACATTTGTAAAAACTACAAATAAAGCTGTATATATTAATAGAGGTAAAGAAACGTATGAGTTAGAAGTAGAGATGTTATTTAAAAAAGATATCAAAAACTTAGATAAAAAATACATGACAATGTTTATAAATGAAGTTATATATTTAATGAAAATAATTCAGAATACAGAAGAAATTATATCAATAGATGAAACAGAAAATGTGTTAAAAAAATTAAAACAGTTGACCAAATCAGCAGATAATATTAAAGGTTTACCAGCTGTTCAAACAGTATCAGCAGAAGTTATTCATATAACAGATATCATTCCTAATGATTATTCAGTTACAGATAAAGCAGATGGAGAAAGACATTTTTTAATAATATTTAATAAGAATGTATATTTAATATCAAATAATTTGGTAGTAAAAAAAATAAAAGAATATAATAAAAAAGAAATTGAAAATTATGAAGATACAATTTTAGATGGAGAATATATATTTATAAAAAAATATCAAAAGTTTATGTTTTTAGGATTTGATATTTTATTTCATCAAGGAAAAGATATAAGAGAAGAAATATTATTAACAAAAAGATATGAATTATTAAATGATGTTACAATGAAATTATTTGATCAAACTAAATCAATTAACAAGTATAACGGAGATTTTGATGTTAAAAAAATAAAAAAATATTATCAAAAAGATATTAAAGAATATGTTAGTATTATGAATGAAATATTAAATAAATCTAATAAAAAAAATATAATATTAAGTAAATATTTTATATTTCCTATTGGCGGTCATCCAGTAGAAATATATCTTTATAGTAAATTAATATGGGATGAATATGTAAATGCTCCGTATTTATTAGATGGGCTTATCTATACACCAATAAAACAGAAATATAATATTATATCAAGTACAACAGTAAAATCAACATTTAAATGGAAACCAAGTAGTAAAAATTCAATTGATTTTTATGTATTATATGAAAAAGATCAAGATACAAAACAAATTTTAAATGTATATGATAATTCAATAAAAGAACCTGATGAATTAAATATAGATGATAAAGGAGAAATTCAAAAAGAAAAAAACAAAATATATAGAATATTAAATTTATATGTTGGAAAAAATGAAAACGGTAAAGAAACACCTGTATTATTTCAAAAAGAAGAAAAAAATTATATTGCAAATATTTATTTAACTAATAATGAAGTAAGGGATATAGAAGGTAATATTATTGAAGATAAAACAGTAGTTGAATTTGCATATGATAAAAACTTATCTGAACATTTTAGATGGATACCATTAAGAACACGAATGGACAAAACAGATATGGTTTTAAAATATCAAAAAAAATATGGTAATGCTGAATGGGTAAGTAATAAAACCTGGAAAAGTATGATGGATAGTATAGAAATCAGTGATATTGAATTACTTTCTAAATTAGATACATATGAAAAACATTCTACATATTTAAAAAGCAAAATTACAGCTAAATCTATTGAACAAATGAGACAAGAAAATAAATATTATCAAGAAAAAAATGAATTAGCAAAACAAATGAGACAGTTTCATAATTTTATTAAATCAAATATAATTTATACATATTGTAGTTTATCCTATAATAAAAAAAAAATGGATATTTTAGATATTGGATGTGGTGTAGGTGGTGATATCAATAAATTTTATCACGCACGTGTTGGATCATATATTGGTATTGATATTGATTATGGAAATTTATTTTCTGCAGGTGATAGTGCAACGAGTAGATATAATAATTTTAAAAAAAAATTTCCTAATTTTACAAACATGAAGTTTATCCAAGCTTCTGCTTCTGCTAAATTTGATCTTAAAAATCAGATTACTACTATTGGAAATATGAATGATGAAAATAAAAAATTAATAATAAATACATTTGGTGAAGATGAAAATAGTAACAATTATAAAACTTTTGATATTGTGAATGCTCAATTCACAATTCATTATTATTTTGAAAACGACAACTCTCTTAATAATTTTTTAAACAATGTTAAAAAACATTTAAGACAACATGGATTTTTATTAGTTACTACTTTTGATGCTAATATTGTACATAATACATTTAATAAAGATGGTAAAATAAATGCAGAATATATGTCAAGTGACGGTAACAATTCAATATTATATGATATTAATAGATTGTATCCTTCTAATACTAAAAATTTAAAACAAACTGGATTAGCAATTGATGTTTTAATGAAATGGATCAATCAAGAAGATTATTATAAAGAATATTTAGTTGAACCTTCATTTTTAATTGAATCAATGGATAAAATTGGATTATCTTTAATTGAAACAGATACATTTAAAAACTTATTTGATAATTATAAAGATTATCTTAATAATTATGTAAAAAATGAAAGCATAGATAATACTAAAAAATATTTAATGACAACAGCAAAGTATTATGACGAAAACTTTAAAAATTTTCATTCATATTCTTTCTTATTCAGATATTACATTTTTCAAAAAAATTAATTTATAAATTTAATTTTTATTATAATATATTAATATATTAATATATTATATGCATATTGTTACAGTTAAAGGTCTTTTTTAAATTATTTATTAACAACTACATATTTTAAAATAATATATAAAAAAATTGATAATATATTTAATTAATATATATTTAAATATATATTAATTAAATAAATAATAATGAATAATTTTGAATTTAAAATTTGTCAAATACCAAAAAATGAAAAATTAAAAACTAATAAATATGATGTTAAATTTTCAAATTTTCAATCTCAACCAAGATTTAATTATGGATTTCATCATTACATTCATACAGCTAAAGAAAAATGTTCGATGTTTGATGATCCAAAATATGCTAAAAAACATTTAGTAACAAATTCATTTGAGCATCAAATAAATGAGTATGATAAAGATATTAAAAGTATGTCAGAATTATATTTTAAAGTTAAAAAAAATGGTATTATATCAAGAGCATTTTATAAATTATGGGAAATATTAATAATGTTTGATATTGTACCAAGTAATCCAATCACAGCGGTATTTTTAGCTGAAGCTCCAGGTGCATTTGTACAAGCTACATCATATTATAGAACAAAATTTAATAATGAAAAAGATTATTTAAAAGATAAGTTTTATTGTATTTCTGTTAATAATGGAAAAGATATTACTTTTAAAGAAGATATTTTAAAAGCATTAAACAATGTAACAATATGTAAAGAAAATAATGGCGATATTACAAATATAAATAATCAAAAAGATCTTAAACAAATAGTAAATGAAGCAGACTTAATAACAGCAGATGGAGGATTTAATTGGATGAATGAAAATTATCAAGAACAAGAGGCATATAGACTAATTCTTGCTGAAATTATTAGTGCTTTTAGGTTACAAAAAAAATCTGGTAATTTTGTATTAAAAATTTTTGAAACATTTACACCTATAACATTAAAATTATTATTACTATTAAATACTTATTATGATGAAGTAATAATTTATAAACCATTTACTAGTAGATCAAGTAACTCTGAAAAATATGCAATTTGTAAAAAATTTAAAGGTATTGATAATAAAGAATTAAATAAACTTGAAACTTTATTAGAAAATATTAATAAAAATGAAATGAAAAATAATTATATTACTGATATATTTTTAGATTATAAACTTTCGGATGATATAATTGATTTAAATAGAAAACTATCAATTGATATTTCTAATAAACAATATTTATCAATAAATAATACTATTTCATTTTTAAATAATGGAATATTCTTTGGAGATGAATATTCTAAATTTCATGATAAACAAATTTTAGCAAGTGAATTTTGGATTAATACATTTCTACTATCTGATAATAATTTACAAAATATTAGAAAAGAAATAAATAAAAAAATTATTTATTATTAACAATTAAAATTTATAATAATATAATAATATAATAATAAAAACAACACTGATAATAACAATTTTTTCTTCTATTACTAATTCATTAAATTTATTATTTTTTATTTTATCTGTTAATTTATTAAAATTTATATTTTTTATTTTATTTAATAAGTCATTATTATATGTACTGGTACTTGTACTAGTACTTGTACCTGTACCTGTACCTGTACTAGTACTTGTACCTGTACCTGTACCTGTACTTGTACCTGTACTTATACCTGTACTTTCTGTTTTATCACCACAATCATTTCTAAATTCTACGAGACCACTTGAATTTGATATATTTGCATTACCTAAATGTATTTTACATATCTTAATATTACATGGTCCATTAACTGTTTTTTTAAATGCATCAATACCAGCCGTACAATTTCTATATAAACATTCTGGACGTGATATAAATAAAAGTTTTGTATCTCTATCTTTTATTTTACTATATTTATAGTCTATTAATTTTTGATCATAACAAGCACAAATAGGATTTTCTAAAGTATCTGAATTTTCTAAATTCGTTATATCAATTTTTGTTTCATCTTTTTGTACTTGTGATCCTTCATTATTACAAAATCTATCTATTTCATTTCTTACTTTTGTTTCTGAACGAAAAATATCACTTAATAAATATTTTTTACACCATGCATCATTTTTTATATTATTACCTTTACAATATTCTTGAATAGCACCAGAACAAGCAGCAAGTCTTTTATCATCTACACTACAATAATCTTTACAATATTGATTAAAATTACCTGCTGTACAGTATTTTTGAATTGAGGTTTTACAATTATCCGATTCTACACAATAATCCTTACATGTATTTGTAGTAAATAAATATCCATTAATAGAACATTTATCTTTTCTGATTGTATCTTTAATATTTCTACATATTGGATCAGAAAACATAGTATCAATAGGTAAACTATTACAGTAATTATTTATAGATGTAGAACAATGAGCCATATTATTAGAACACCAATTTTTACAATTTGAATTATAAGATAAATTTGCATTAGAGCATTCAGAGCGTTGATTTTGCCAACAATTAGAATTTATACCACAGTTACCTTTGACGTAATTTTGATTTGTACCATTATTACAATCTGCATCCCATTTATGATATTTATGATCACATACTTTTAAAACTCTACGACTTCTATAATAATTTTGTTTTTTAACATAAGGTGTACTAGTTTCATAACAATCAACTTCTCCTAGTTGATTTTTATGTTGCCAACCACACCATTCATATGCTCCTTCAGGATCAATTATAATAGAATCTACTTGACCTCCCCAACCACCTGTTGGACAATTATCCCAATTTGGCCAACAAGGCATACCTTCGTGTGTTCCCAAATATATTTCTTCTACATATTTACATTTAAGTGGTTCTTGCATGCATATTTCACCTGGTTTTGTACTTTGATTATATTGCGGATTTCTATAATGTCATATTATATCACAATTTATATAAATATTATAATTTTTTACAATTTTCTTTAAAACATTTTTTAACATCATTTATTGGTTTTTTATATTTTCTCATTCC
>Ga0129333_10005271_pt1 | contig 12127 bp, 17 predicted proteins | sample CPB6_08_DNA_FD_94474 | JGI IMG/M metagenome (GOLD analysis project Ga0129333, IMG submission 94474) | Freshwater to marine salinity gradient microbial communities from Chesapeake Bay, USA - CPBay_Sum_0.6_0.8_DNA | ecosystem: Environmental > Aquatic > Marine > Coastal | place: USA: Chesapeake... | reverse complement strand
TACAACAACCCCACCTTCCAATACGGCGGAACCACATACGGTTCATCGGGGTCGATTACGGGTAATACGCCTCTAAGTGGCGGTGTTGCAGTAGAGGCCGGTGCTGGGTATGACTTCGGCAACAATATTCGTGCGGAGCTGACATACCTGTACAACAACATGTCGTTGTCAGCCAGCTCACTCAACCTGAATACGACCCTCAGCGGCACCCGCTACACAGGCAGCATCAATCCCAACACCTCAGGATCAGCAAGCACCAACAGCGTCATGCTGTCTGGCTACTACGATATTCAAACTAAAACCAAGTTCACTCCCTACGTCGGTGCAGGCATCGGTTACACCTCTGTGAGTCTGCCTTCACAAAACAGAGTCGGCGGCACTTACACCATCAATGGCACATCTGGCAACGATGGCTGGATTGATTATGCAGGTGGTTCAGGAAGCGCATTTGGTTATCAAGCCAAGGTGGGTGTCTCTTACGCCGTCTCTAAGCCTGCTGACGTTTACTTAGAGGGAACGTACCAGGGCAACACTGGTACGACCATTAGCAACCTCAACCTGAGCGCGTTGAACCTGTTCGGTGTACGAGCTGGTTTCCGCTATCGCTTCGGTAGCTGATCCAGCTTCCTCACACACCAAACCAAAGCCGCTCGGAAGGGCGGCTTTTTTGTGTCTTGAAAAATCAGGCCACAAATTTGTAAGGCCTTGACTCGTAATGGCAGGAACCCATTTCACCCCATACCGGCCGCCTCAAGCGTTCATGGGATGCCGGAGATCAAGACCTGTCCAACCACTTGAGGCTGTGTGAGTATCGGCAGCAGGTCTCCCTCAAACCGCCTCCCTATACCAGCAGTACCAAGATACCCATACAAACAAACCTCCAAAACCCCTGCTAAAGCTGAAAAGCAGTTACTTCTACAAGAAATGCACAGGCGTCGACAGCCCAGACTTCAAGGCGATACCAAGCTCCTGAGCCTGGGTCCACCACCGTCCTCATCAGAGCTGTGGGAGAGGATAAGCATGGACATTGAAATTGCAAGCAAGGGGGATTGGCGCGACAAAATAACACTATTTGCAACTTTTAATTGTTCGTTCTGCAGGTAGAAATCGGCGAGTCAAAAAGAAAAGGCACCAGGGGCACTTGAGTTTTTTATTCCGGTCACCTCCTCCCTATACGTCTCTGCCTCTGAGCAGTAGTTTCTCGGGAACTTACCCATATATCCAGCTTCACGGCGTCGCATGTTCAAGGCGCATCCCTGCGCCAATGCAGTCCAGTTCTTGCACTCGACGGAAGTGGAGCGGCAAATCTCGTCGCTTGATCGACGATCAACTCCTGCTTTGACTGCAGAAGCAGGTTCAGTCGTTGTAGGACGTGAGATCAACCAAAGCAGCGCCGCGAAAGTAAGGATTATGAACATTGCCGGCGCCTTCAAGCCCCTAAGGCCTGCGACAGCAATCGGCGCCACTTGAGCAGCCGTTAACTGACCACAACTAGTGCATGCAGCGTGCCTAGTCGAATATTCCTTACCGCATTTATAGCAGATGATAAGCGCCACGTAATTTACTTTCCGAAAGCAGAATACTACTTATCGGCCTTATCTTTTGTCTGATCCTCATCTATGCTGTAGCTGAAGCGAGTTGTGCCGGGATAAGCATATTTTTTGCACACCTCAAGACTAACAGCTGTGTAGGCATCCTGCTTGGGGGTCTTCTTTTTGCTAACTTCATCTTCTTTAATCTCCAAGAGTGCGAACAATCTCTTGGCATCCTTCTGCGACAAATCTGGATTTAAGCATGTCAGAGACACATAACCCATGGCAGTCTTTTCATTGTTTACGTCGACAAAAATTGGCCGGTATCTGATTGATGTAATAGGGTTAGTTTCAGAGGCTCGAAATTTGCTTAGCGCCGCAAGGTTTTCCTTGCTCTTTGCTAGCTCCACTCTTGCATTATTTCTGCCCGGACCAAAAATATCTGAGCAAACCGCAGCCCCTAAGATCCCATTTCTGCATTCCGCTTCGCTTGATTCGTAGCCAGTCGATATCGTCTCGTAAGTCTTGATCGTTTCTTTCCAGATATCTAATTTCTTATCCCAGTCAAATGGCGGCGTTGTTACAGCAGAATTTCTTACAATATATTTCTCGTCTAAATCGGTTTTCACCACAATATCTCCTGTTGAACAAGAGACGATAGCAACGGATGACGATGCTGTAAGCAAAGCTAGCAAGCTTCTACGCATCTTTTACGAGCAGATTATTCTAGTCTGCCCTGTAAGCCTCAGAAGTGGCAAGTCGCCGTACAAGTTTGTGAGCGGGGCAAAGCTTTATGCGTGGCACCCATCAGGCCACTGACATAGCTAGCAATAGGGCTGGAAGCACTCCTGCGCTATGGCCAGATACGCCGTGTTCTTCATCGACCAAGCCGCCATCGGCCTGCAGCGGGTGGAGGCTGCTGATGCGGCTGCTGCTGAGGCGATCGTGCTGGATCAGCACCCGGATGCCATCGTCCACGCCGTGGATGGTGCGCTCGTGACCGAGAAAGACCGACAGCGACTTCTGGCGGCATGGGTCAGGGATCAGGATATTCACCCCAACGAGACATCACGGGCCAAAGGCTGAAACGCGGTGGCCAGCTGTTTCTTGACAGCCAAACATCAAGAGACTATAAATTAAAGGTAGGAACATGCGGCTTAAATGAGAAGACTCCAAGTCAGATCAGCTGGCATTGCAGCAGGACTCGCGGGCATCATGCTGCAGGCATGTGGCACTACGCAGCCAGAATCATCTCCCAAAATTGATCTGGGCTCTGCGTGCAAGAAATATATCAGCGAGCGTATGGGCAGGCCTGTTGCATCAATGAGAGTTGACGGATCAGAAACAAGTGAAGGCCTCGTGGCAATTAGCTATGTCAGGAATGATGACCAGAAGCTTTTCAAATATGAATGCAAGCTGGACGGAGACAACATTGTTTGGCGAGGAGTAGATATCTTTGGACCAGGGGAGGGACCCGGCAGATGGAGGGAGGAAGACGCAAAGCCGCTTTCCAGTCTTCAGTGACTTGATACCATGCGAAAATTGGCCGGGTCCCTATTGTTAATCGCAGGGGCTGCGACGCAAGCACAGGGATATCCCCAGGTTGAGATGAATGCCTGCATTGCCAATGCAACAAATAGCGCCTACGAAAAAAAGCTTTCCGCAACTCTGGCGGACGTCAAAAACTACTGCCATTGCGCGCTAAAGAGGATTATTGACCAGGGAAAGCCAATAGCGAGCTCAATAAACTATTGCAATCAACGCTATATACTCAAGAGGTAAGCTGTGACTTGAGTGAACCCGAACCCGAACCCGACAAGAGTCGTCGTGGACTGGAGCAAATAAAGCCAAAAGCATTGCAAGCAAAGAATACGGGTAGCAATTCAAGCAATGGCCAGTCAGGCATCTATTCTTAGAGTATTCAAGGCATCAATTATTGGGTCAAGATTTGAGGTCGGTCGAGATATTCTGATCTTGAGCTGACCCATGCCTGAGACATAGATTTTAATCTCTGAGTCCAAGTCAATAGTTCCCGCAGTTTCGAATGAAAAGGCCTGTATGTTGCCAACTGGTATCGACAGATAGTCCTGCTTCTTGCCTGTAACACCTTGCTTGTTGACGCAAAGAACCCTTTTACTAGTAATAACAAAAGAGTCTCTAACTCCCTTATAAGCACAAAATATTCGTTCGGAGCTGGTGAGCACTCCCTCTCGGATTTCACAATCATCAAGAGTCGAGGGGCTTAAACCAATAAGTGATCTGATTTCTTCCACTGCTTAAGAGGAAAACTATCCTCGCAACTCTAATCCCATGCATAGGCAACTCGACTGAGGTTGCAGCGCCACGCAATCCCAGAGCTACTTCGAACTCTTCACCAGTTGGCGAATCAGCTCGGACTGCTGCTGGAGCTGGAAGACGGAGTAGGCACTTATGCCTGAGAGCAAGACAAGCCAAGCAAGAGACGTGATGGCGACCGTTCGCCAGGGGAAGCCTGTTTGCGCCGCTATCGACTTGCGGTTGCCCTTCCGCTTTGTGGCTGAAGGCTGAAGAACGGACTCATCGCCCGGCTCCTCCATGGAAAGTACGAGCCGCAGAAGCGCCTCAGGCGTTGCCGGGACAATGGCACTTGAAGTCGCCTCAGCACCAAGCAACTTGCCCAGCTCGTCGCGGCATTGATCCAAACCACCACCAGCCCAGAACAATCCCCATGCCTTCTTATGGCGATGGAGCACAACCCAGCGATTGGGATTGGCGTCGTTGCGAACTAGCTGGCACGCCTTGGCAAGAGACCAGCTGCGACCGGCGCTCACCGAGGCATCTGACTGGAGCAGCAGGCGCCCCGCTAGGTCCTTCTCGTAGCCGGTCGCCAGCCGCAGGGCGAAGACGTCGACAATCTGGACCTTGACCCCCTTCTGGTCCGGAGTCCAGCTGGGTGCCATAAAGAGCTGAGCACCACCGACCTTGTGGAGGCAGTCAGGGGTCTGGACGTTCTGAGGCAATTTTAAAAACCAGCTCGATTCATGATGCCCCACAAGGGAGAACAGCTCAAGATGATTCAGTCATAAAAAATTATGGATCAGCGGTCTAGGCTGACACCTGCCGCGAGTCTATCTATATGGCGATAGATTTGTGCCCCAGGTTCCGTTACCGCCAGGAGTAGTTTTTCCAGTATTAGGATTGTAATTTCCTGGAGAGCTGTAGTTGTTGTAAGGATTGGAGTCAGGTCGAGTCCGCTGGTGGGGCTTAACATATGTGCCGTCTTTTCTATAGTAGCCCGGGACGCTAACTTGCGCGAGAGAACTCTCAATAAAGATAATAGAAACCGCTCCCGCAGCACCAACTCTTAGGACTGTGGACAGCGAAACGCGCTTCATTTGCCTAATTCTGAAAAGCTATACTTAAGTCGAGGCAAAAATCGTTGGCGCAAAATATATGATTCTTCACGAGTGGCTCAGCAATTCCGAAGGACAGATTAACCGGACTGGACCTCACGCACCTAATCAGGGCAATGCGTGCAGGCATAGTTGTGGAGCGCCAGCTGGCTTAAGCCTCTCGAACCTCAGAAGTGGAATGGCCTCACCGCCTCATCGGCATGGCTTGAGGAGGATCTCACGGGAAATTTGGGTCATCGTCTCGGTCGAGAGCAGTGTCGTTGGCAGGTGCGGATTGGCGCTTGCCACGGTCGCTGCCATGGACTCAGGTGAATAAATGCCAAACATCGACCCTGGCGCACGCCGGATTAAGCCAAGCCAATGAAAGCTCCAGCCTGTTGAGCAAGAAACCAAGAAAATGGGACGTCCTGAATCAGTGGCAATGCGTGGATTTATCAATAGCAGGGATACGATAATGAATCCGATTCCGATACCTGCCGATCTTCGTTTGTCCATCTAGGCAATCACCTGCAGTTGATCTCTGAGAGCTGAGCAGTCTTGTCGTCGTCGTAAGAACTGAATGTCAATACCGCTTTTTGGCCTGGCGCCAGATTGCTTGTGGTGTCATTGGTGTATCCAACGTTTTCATTGTTCGGACCTAGCCTGGTTAGCTCCACATACAGGGAGCTACAGCCATTCTTTGAGACAAGCTCCATCTGCCAGCAACTATCTCTATAGCCACAGCTAATCTCCCCCGAGTTTTTGAATCGATAGGCAATATTATTGTCATATTGGGTATATCCCTTTGGCACCCACGCTATGTCAGTGATATTGCCGCTTGTTGCTGAACTTCCGTCGGTAGTAGTTGAATTTGGCAGCAAGCTACCTATCACCCCCAGAATTGCTATGAGGCCAATTAATGAAGCACAGCCGTACAGACAACCTTTTGCTTTCTCTGCTTCCTTCTGGGCGTTTTCTGTTTCTCGTGTTTTAACTCGAAGGTCAGTTTGGCTCGGCCTGCCGCATTGGGGACAGGCAACCGCTTGGTCGGAGTGCTCCTTCCCGCAGTCCTGGCAGGTGATCAGTGCCATTTGTTGTTAGTCCTTGATTCTCGCTTTCGTTCCTGCTCTATAGCCTGCAGCTGCTGCTCCGCCAGCCAGAGCTATCCCAGCTGCAACCAGGGTCGCGTCTCTGGGGATCGCATTATCTACTGTTGGTCTAGGGCAGCCTCCTACCAAGCCGTATGCGTAACCGATGCCAAGAAGGATGAGAGCAGCTCCAGGGGCAGCCAGAGCCTTGATTGCTGTGGTTTCGTTCATGGCACCAGCATGGCTGAGGCTTCCGAGCGAGGCCACAGCTGCCGCCGAGTTCCAATAACCCAGCGAATAAGTGTATTGCTCCAGGCGGCTCCCGGCGATGTAGTCGATGAGGTTGCTGAGCGACCTGCCGTCCGGATAGGAGATAGCGAGGAAGTGTTCAAAGACGCCCCAGGGGATGGTGCCGGCGGAGTTGGACCACAGCCCTCAGCGCCCTGGCATGTTCTCCCCGTTGCTGCCACAGATTTTTTCGCAGGGGATGCCGTCCTTATCTCGGTCCAGCTTTGTGTTTCCTGCTTTGTAAGAGGCAACGGCTTCGGCGCAGTTGCTAAAGGACGAGCAGTTCTGTGCCAAGGCGGCACCAGAGGACAGCAGAAGTGCCCCTAAGCCAATAGAGGCAGTGATGACTTGGAGTTTCATGGCACTCACGAATCCACTCCTGTCGTATCCCAAGCGCAGTCCCTGGTGCAATGCCCCTCAAGCTGGCGACCATCCATCCCAACTGCGGGAACTTAGGTGGCGAGGCAAGCCCTCCTTATTCAATAACTGCATACCGAACACAGACCTTCCCCGCACGATCTGTAAGCGCGTTCCCCATGGCAGGGTTGATGCAGACCAACAAGGGCGCAAGCCAAAGCCAGATACCAACCACATACCAACTGTGCTCTGGTAAACCTTCATTCCTCTAAACCACTGCAAACGCTGGATCTGTTACGGAGTATTTCAAGAATGGCCTATTTCACCTGGAAAGCACTGAATTGAGGCTATAACTGGGATCTGAGGCGTTTTCAGGCCTCAATACCCACGCAATACCAACAAACGATGCCCAGGATCGTTGCCAAGCGGGAGGTTCTGAGCGGCAGGGGTGCAGTAGTGCTCTATGGATCAGGTACCTCTGCCGGCTCCTTCTTCTACCGGGAGCTGATCAAAGGCTCACGCAGCTACAGGCAGAGGAAGATTCCAGATGCCACAACCATGGATGAGGCCGTGCAGCTGGCCGTAGAGGTGGCGTTTGCCATGCAGGCTGAGGAGCTTGAAACGCCTGACCTGGTTAAAGACATTTTCAGCCCCTCCAAACCTTCAGGCAGCAAGAGCTACGAGACAACAACGCTGCTCCGTCAACCAAGGAGACAGCTGATTGAAGACTCGATCACAAACTTTCTTGAGCAGGAACGGCAGCGCAAAGAAGCAGGACTGATCACCAGCAAAACAAGGCAGCAGAAGGAAATCACACTCACACAACACATGCTGCCTTACCTCAGCAGCCAGGGTGTGCTGTACACAAACCAAATAAGACCCGCAACCTTTAAGGACTATGAGCTGTTCAGGAGTGCTGCCACGCCCTTAAGCAGAAACGTAGAGATTGGCCACATCAAGGATTTTTGCAAGAACTACTTGGTCAAGAACCGCCTGCTTGATGCGGACATGCTGCTGGACAGGGGATTTCTACCAAGGAGCAGAGTAAAGCAGGTTGATCGGATGAAAAATCCAGCGATCAACGAAGATGACTGGAAAACAATCGTTGATTATGTGCGTGGTCCCTTTAGAGATAGTGCCAAGCTACTTCAGAACCACAGAATCCATTACTGGAGAACTCTGTTCTGGCATTTCATCCTGTTCATGAAGAACACTGGCATGTCGCCAGAAGAGATTCTGAAGATGAAGTGGAAACAAATAGAGATCGTGGATGAAGGGAGGCTGAACAGCAAAGGAGAAAGGGAGGAGTGGCTGGTCTCTTACATCTACACAGTCAGGAGTAAAACAAAACAGGCACGCGAAATCCCAGCAAACCAGGCAAGGGAACTCATGCGATGGAAGAAACTGCAGCAGGAGTACATGGAGGCAAGAGGACTAAAGCAAACAGTGGACCGAGAGACCATTGTCTTTTCCAATCCAAATAACGAACTAAAAAGCTACGGATATTCAAACTTTCAAAGGTCTTGGAAAGATGTGCTGGAAGCAGTCGGGCCAAAACTCAAAGGCCACCGGTTCTCCCCACACCCGTACACCATTTATTCCATGCGCTCAACCTTCATCGAAGACCACCTTCTTAAAGGCACTCCAGTCTATGAAGTAGCTGAGATGGCAGGCCATAGCGTGATGGAGACACAGAAGACCTATGCGCGCCTGAACCTACGCAATAAAGGACGAGAAATCACGATGCCGAACATGGGCAAAAAGGAACGCCAAAGAAAAGGAGTTGAGTTGTTCTAAAATATGAGCGTTACACGCAAGCACTCAGATTGGCCCCTGTATGCCTCCATAGGGCGCTTCAACGGCATGATGCGTGGAAGGGGCGCGGGAGAGGGTAAAACGCCACATAGAGCCTTCTGCAGTGCTTAGAGAGGGCTCGGTGATTTGCATAAAGAAAAAGAGGGATTTATAATTCTGCACGACATAGGCGAAGGGTCCAAAGATTCTACGCGCCGCAATACCCTACAAGTATTACTTACCGAAATGTCCACTAACAAGAAAAACAAGTACAACACAACGACCAAGACAAAAGAGTGGTTTCCATTCCCCAAATACCTCTTTGAGACCGCTAAGCACCCAATACTCTTGAGCACAGTCAAGTGCAGCAGCTCCATCAATGCTCTGTTTTGCCAGCAAGAGCTTGAGCAGATCAATGGAATAACAAACTCTCTACAGTGCGAACAGCGGGATGCCGTCAGGATCGCACTGTTTGAGGCAATCAAACACGCTGAAGCAGCCATTCAGAAGTCATACGCTAAAGCCAAGGCTGGTAGTGCAGCGAAAGGCCATGAAGGCAGAAATTCGCTTAAGCGATTCAACCTGCCAAAGACAGAAAAGGAAGCCGCCGAAAAAGCCGCCACACAACTCGGAATTACAGTCAAAGAGTTTCTGCGGCTTGCTGTTATCTGGCTTGCAGATGGGATTAAAGAAGAGTCGATTACGCGACTCACAAATTCTAGACGCATTAACAAAGACACTGTTGCTAAACAGTGGAGTAGAGCCAATCAAGGCAAGCCAGCAAGTGAACAAGTTGCAAAGTTAAAGGAAGCACGTGACAAGGCGTACGAAGAAGCAACTGCCCGTGGTCAAGAGTATGACGATCATATCTACGCAGAACGTGGACGAATGATGGACATACTAAACAATAGCGGGATTGGCAGAGCACTACAGCAGGCCTCACCCGCCTTGAGAACAGTAAATGGGCATAATGCCAGTGGAATTAGTCTAGATATGGTGGATGCTTATCTCGCCGTTGAAAACGAAGAATGGATAGAGCAAGCACTCAGAGAGGAAGAGAAAAGAAGGGAGATGGACGAACTTGAGCGAGAAATATTCCGGACGATGCTAATGGTTCCAGAAGGAGAACCAATGGAAACAATTGAAGCTATCGCAAAAGAAACGATCGAAGAGCGCAAAGAACATAAACAATGGATGGCGTTCCTTGAAAACACAACAGATGAAGACCTTATAGACAGGGACTACGTACTTTTCTGGCAACTGAGGACACCATTCACTTACGAGCAGATGGAAGAGTTCACGTGGAAGGACGAAGCCGATGCCGAAAGAAGGCAAGGTGAAACGTCTCAAGATTATGTTTCACGTTCGCTGCCTGCGCACCTTGTAGAAGCCTGGGTTGCTTACTCTTCAGACTGATTGCTACAACAGGTTTTATATGCCAACCCCACTACTCTATGAGGAAAGAACACGCTAGTTCAAATGACCAATCTCGATAATTCCAAAGAACGAGTTCGTCGCTCACTGTTAAATCGCATTTCGGTGTACGACATGTTAATTGCCAAATGCAGCAATGCAGCTGAAAGACTGAGCCTATACACGACACAAATTAAATACCTGAACCGACTTGAAATACTGTGTCGGAAACACGAGTGAGCGCAGCGAGCGAGTGTGACCAAACGACACAAAGATAACTAGAAGCAAAGATTACTGAGAAAGATGGTGAGGTGAAGGTGTGAGCGTGAGCGAACACCTGAACCACCATCCTTCCTCGACTTCCTTAAACAGCAGTAACGAAGGTCCACGCCAAGGTGCAACTCCTTGGTACTGCGTTCCCATGAAGTGATGAGCATGGGACACCATTGGGTGGTAATTGTGTAATCATCAACAGCCGGTGTCAGAACTAATGCTGCAGTGCAACTCTGCAGACCGGCATTGGGAGGTGTTCCATCAGCTTTGTCTGATGGTTACACATTACCCACACATACAAATGAACAAACAGACAAAACTACAGAAAATAAAAGCAGGAGAATCTCAACTTGAACTAGACCTTCAGACATCGGCAGCACCTTTCATTCAATCCTTAGCGGTAAGCAGCCAATCAGGTCTTCTCTCACGCAATGGATCAATTCATTTCTCAACCTATCAGCTGATCAATAGTGAGGTTGAACAATGAAGTCTGCTAGAGAAGAAAAGCGTGATGGAAGAGCCGTCACACTCATCACATGCGGCGACTGCGGTAATGAGATCACAGTTCAAGGCCATATGACATGTCTACAGGCACAACGGGCTATTGAACGTAAATGCAGGCCGTGCAACCCGGTCACAAGACAAGGTGGCACCAATTGGTGGAGTCAGTTTGGCCTGAAAAAGAACCCGTATGTATATGGTCCGATGCCTCGTCTTAGAACCAGTGAACGCTGGAGGATAGAGGAAGCACGTCAACGAGGTTGGCTGGCTTGGTACTGGAATGATGAGTACACAAGTGAAAGATTAGGCAAGAGTGGTTAAAGCTACTTGTTCTTAAATATTCTTCTGACCTGATCAAGTGTGAGCAGGATAGCTGACCATGAAAGAGCAGCGAACATTGTCAGCGATCTGGCTAACTCGTCATAAAACCAGAGGAACATCCAATAGACAAAAAGAAAACCACAAACAGTGATGAAGAGATCTGATCCGCGAAATGCGACAAGAAAAATCGAATAGGCCAGGCCGATCCAAAAAACAACATTCTTTACCATGGAGTCCCCTTCAGAACTTTATCGGCTACGCGCTTACAGCCTCCGCTAGATTTAATGAAAGCATCAATCTGCTCCTCAAAATCATTCATGCTGCTTAAGTTCTTCACTTGCGTGCCAGTCATTCCCTTTTTATTTAGATACTGCGTAACAAAACTGCTTGACTGATCTTGCGTCAGACGACCTTCCATGTAGAGGCATCTTCCAATGCCTACAGTCTCAATTAGCAACTTATAGCTTGGATATTGTTCTTGCGCCAAAACAGATGTGACTGCCAATGAGCTGACGCTTAATCCGACAACGACACTCTTGATGTACTTCATTTTAATCCTCTAGAAGCTTCCCAATAGCCTTATCCAAGTCAGGTGACAGCTCAATCTGCTCAAGCAACCACGCAATAACCGTCTCGTCCCTTTCAAAGCCAAGCTTCTCCTTGAGCCTTGAGATGGTTGGGGAGTGCTTGGCCATTAGGGTGGCAGCTTTAACGGCTCCACCCTCCGCAACCTGGATATACCGGTTGCCGTCGCGCTTAAAAGTGGGCAGTGAGATAGTCATGAGGCGTCAGCTGAGTAGAAAACATCAGTTGCTGACTCGTCATCGAACAACACTTCACGCAACAGTTGGTCGATCAATGCGGATCGTGACCGTAGCTCCATACCAGAAACAAGCTCATCAACTCTTGTTATTACGGGCTCTGACAAAGCAAGAGTGACCTGAACCAGCTCATTATCCATTGACTGGCAAGTAAGGAGGGCGAGTCACCCAAGCATGACTGCTTTAGTCCGTTAAATCAAGGCATAGGCGCAGGTCAGTGCAGCACTTACCAGCAGGGCCAATAAAAAAGCCACCCGGTGAGAGGTGGCCATTGTGTGTGTGGTGTGAGGAGAGCTGGCTTTAGCGACCGAAACGGTAACGGAAGCCAGCACGAACGCCGAACAAGTTGAGGGCGCTCAGCTGTAGGT
>Ga0129333_10005269_pt1 | contig 12129 bp, 14 predicted proteins | sample CPB6_08_DNA_FD_94474 | JGI IMG/M metagenome (GOLD analysis project Ga0129333, IMG submission 94474) | Freshwater to marine salinity gradient microbial communities from Chesapeake Bay, USA - CPBay_Sum_0.6_0.8_DNA | ecosystem: Environmental > Aquatic > Marine > Coastal | place: USA: Chesapeake... | reverse complement strand
CGTGGGGGCCGGAGGATTTCTTCTCGGCCGATCCTGCATCGGCGACCTTCGCTTTGGCCGCCTCGGGGAAGTCCGCGTCGGCCGCTTCCTGCTGGATCTGCTTGCGGCTTTCTTCCGCATCGCCTTCGTCCATGCCTTTCTTGAAGCCCTTCACGGCTGCGCCGAGATCGGCACCGATGGTGCGCAGTTTTTTGGCGCCGAAGACCAGCAGCACCACCAGAAGGATGATGATCAACTCGCGCATTCCGATTCCCATAACGACCTCTGCAGCCCGCTTATCGGTTAAGCCCCCGGATGGGGACCCATGTTAGACGTTTTCCGGGGTTTGCAGCCAGAACGTCACGGGGCCGTCATTGACTAGGGCCACCTGCATGTGGGCTCCGAATCGGCCGGTGGCCACGAGGGGATGGGTGCTTCGCGCGAGACCGCACAGATGGTCGAACAGGTGGGCCGCCTGTTCGGGCGGGGCTGCCGTGCTGAATCCCGGTCGATTCCCCTTGCGGGTGTCGGCGGCCAGGGTGAACTGCGGCACGAGTAGCAGACCGCCGCCGGTGTCGGCCAGCGACAAGTTCATCCGCCCTTCGCCATCGCCGAACACGCGGTACGAGAGCAGTCGTTCGAGCAACCGCTGGGCGGTCTGTTCGTCATCGGCCGGTCGGACGCCGACCAGCGCCAGCAGACCGCCGCCGATGCCGCCGATCCGCGTGCCATCGACGCTAACGCTGGCTTCCGAGACGCGTTGGATGAGGGCGATCATGAGTTCCGTGAGGTGGCTTTTCGAGCGGCGAAACCTTAACATCGCGGCCTGTTTTTCGCATGAATCGACCGTTTTCGGGGGTTGTGGTGTCGAAGATCCTAGTGGCGCTTTCTCTGCTCGCGGCGCTCGCCGCTCCGTCCGTCTTCGCCCAGTCGTCCGGCAACGCCGAACGCGGAGCCCGGCTTGCGTACACCTGTCTCGGCTGTCACGGCATCCCCAACTATAAGAACGTCTACCCCACGTACAGCGTGCCCAAGCTGCGTGGACAGCACTCCGAATATCTCGTGATCGCGCTGCAGGCCTACCGCAGTGGCGAGCGCAGCCATGCAACCATGCACGCAAACGCTGCGTCCTGGACCGATGAACAGTACGCCGACATCGCCGCTTTCCTCGCCGGTCCGCTGCTGCAGCCGGCCGCCGCACCGAAGCCGGTGGGCAAGGCTCCCGCGGCCGCCCAGACCTGCGTCGCCTGCCACGGTACCGACGGAGTGGGTATCACGCCGCAGTATCCGAACCTCGCCGGCCAGCACGCCGACTACCTCGAGCGCGCGTTGACCGACTATAAGAAGGGCGGTCGCAAGAACGCCATCATGGCCGGTTTCGCCGCGCAACTCACCCCGGCGGATATCAAGGCGCTCGCCGCCTACTACGCCGCACAGCGTCCGGGTCTCGAGACCTCGAAGCGTCCGGGACGACCCGTCGCTCAGCGCTGAGCATCAGCCGTCGCGAGCCGCTCGAGGAACGTCGCAGTCGTCTTCAGCTGGAAGTCGCGGTTGGATTTCTTGCGGAATCCGTGACCCTCGTCCTTCGCGGCGAGATACCAAACCTCCCCGGCTTGGCTGCGCACCTTCGCTACGAGCTGTTCGCTTTCCGAGGCGGGGACGCGCGGGTCGTTGAGCCCCTGCACGACGAGCAGCGGGCGGCGGATCATCTCGGCGTTCTCAAGCGGTGAGATGCGACGCAGGAATGCGCGCATCGACGGATCGCGCTCATCGCCGTATTCGGCGCGACGCAGGTCGCGACGGTAGCCTGCTGTGTTGGTGAGAAAAGTGACGAAGTTGCTGATGCCGACGACATCGACGCCACCGCGTAACCGATCGCCGTAGGCAATCAGCGAGGCGAGCACCATGTAGCCGCCGTAAGAACCGCCCATCACCACTACGCGCTCGGCGTCGAGATCCGGTTGTGCGGCGATCCACACCAGCAGTGCACCAATGTCGCGCACCGAGTCCTCGCGCAGGCGTCCGTTGTCGAGCATCGTGAAGCGACGACCATAGCCGGTGGAGCCCCGAACGTTCGGTCGAACCACGACATAGCCGAGTTCGCCGACGAGGTACTGCTGGAACGCGCTGTAGCCCGGACGTGACTGCCCCTCCGGTCCGCCGTGGATGTCGATCACCACGGGGTGCTTGCCGCCGCCCTTGACGGGCTTTTGGATGAGCGCAGGGATGGTTCGCTGAATGCGTCCCTCGCGATCCCATGTCGCATACCGGAAAACCTGCGCCTCCGCCGTGCGCTGCGGATCGACGAGCCCGGTTTCGCTCGTTGTCCAGCGGACGAATGCGCCGCCGGCGAGCTCGTATGTCCAAACATCGCTCGGCGAGCGCGACGTTTCGAGACTGAAACCGAGCCGCGTGCTCGCGCGATCGAAGCGCAGGTTGGAGATGAGTCCTCGCGGCAAGCCTACAGGCTGCATCGTCCGTGCAGCGCCGAGGTCGATGAGCGAGAGTTGGCTGAAGCCATCGACGTTGGCGACGTAGGCGAGCCAACGACCGTCCGCGCTGATGTCGAAATCCTCGATGTCCCAAGACAGCTCCGCGGTGAGCGTGCGTACGCGGCCGTCCACGAGATCTACGTAACGCAGTTTACGGAAGTCCTCGCCGAGATCGGCTGTGAGCCACACTCCACGCCCATCCAAAGAAAAGCGTGCCCCGCCTATGCCGCTTTGTATAGAGGGTTTAGCCGAATCTCCAGACAAAGAAATACGCGTTAGTGCACCGCTGCTCACTTCCGCGACGTAGAGCGTCGCATCCGTTACGGAGACGTAATCGATCAGCAGTAATTTTTGGCCATCCGGAGACCAGTCGATCGGTGTCCAGGTTTGTCCTTGAGAAGCAACGACGAAACGCGGGGCAGCGTCGCTCGAGGGATCCATCACGTAAACGTCTTGGCTGATGCCATTTCGCGCATTGCTCTGGAACGCCAAGCGTTTGCCGTCTCGCGACCACACCGCTCCGCCGTGCCGCGAGCGGCCGTCAGTCAGCAGCCGAACTTCACGACTGTCGAGATTCTGCAGGTACAGCTGCGCATTCTCGTTGCCGCCGCGATCGCGTGCGAACAGGAAACTCGCAGCGCCTGGTGCAGGGTTGGCGCTCGCGTTGCTGGTCGGCTCGGCGTCGAAGGTGAGCTGCTCGCGTGCCGCACCCGGACTGGCGACGCGGTGCACCTGTTCGCTGTCGGCGAATCGGGTACTGATCAGGATGCCACCATCGGGGATGAAGTCCTGAAAAACCGCGCTGCGACCGGCGAGCCAGCCATCGAGCGTGGCGAGCACCCGCGGCGAATGCGGCGGTACGCCATCGAGTACGAGAGTACCGCGGGTTTCGCGTATGGGAGCCTGTGCTGCGGCGAGCGGAGCGAGACTGGCAACGGTGAGCAGCAGCGCGAGCGCTGCGGTGTAAGGAGGTTTCATGTCTGCTATGTTGCCCGACCTCCGACATTCGCTCCAAATCCTCCCCCGGGGTTTTGATGACCGTCTCCAGCATCCGCACTTCCGAGACCGCGAGCCGATGATCACCCACAGGTTTCAGGGTGGCGTGCACGCGGTCGACGCCGAGTACGTACAGCCGCTTTTCGACGCCATACACCTAATCGTGGAAGATGGGCGTGCGGCGATCGTCGATTGCGGCACCGCCCGCTCGGTACCCGCCGTGCTGGCCGCCCTTGAGGAACTCGGCATCGCACGCGAGGCCGTCGACTGGCTTTTTTTGACCCACGTGCACTTGGACCATGCTGGCGGTGCCGGTCAGCTCATGCACGCCCTGCCCCACGCAGTGACCGTCGTTCATCCGCGTGGCGCTCCGCACATGGCCGATCCACGCAAGCTCATCGAAGCTTCCATCGCCGTTTACGGACGCGAGACCTACGATGCGCTTTACGGCGAGATCCTGCCGGTCGAGGCGTCGCGCATCCGCCCGACGCAGGAAGGTGAAGTATTTTCTTTGGCAGGCAGACGATTCGAGATCATGCATACGCCGGGTCATGCACTGCATCACCAGACTTTTCTCGATCATGGCATCAACGCGGTTTTCACCGGGGATACCTTCGGTCTCGCCTATGGTGTGTTCGAGATCGACGGGCGCCCATTCGCGGTACCGACGACAAGCCCCTCGCAGTTCGATCCCGAGCAGCTCGCCGACTCGATACGCCGTATCCTCGCCCGTCATCCCACTGCCGCTTTTCTCACCCACTACTCGCGCATCACCGACCTCGACCGTGTCGGCGCAGATCTGCTGCGAATGATCGAAGGGCACGTGCGGGTCGCCCTGGCGAGCGCCGATCTGCCGCCTGCCGAGGCGCGTGCCGCAATCCGGAACGGACTGGCCGAAATCTTTGACCAGGAGCTGAAGCGGTTCGGCTGCCGCGCGGATGTCGATGTGATCGAGCGCTGGCTCGGTGCCGACGTCGAACTCAACACCGACGGCCTGCTTGCCTGGCTCGCGCGTCGCAAACGCTGAAAGCGAGGAATGCATTAATGAAAAACCGATTCAAGGCTTTTCGTATCCACGAGATAGACCGCAAGATCGTCGCGCGATTCGATGAGATCACACTCGATGATCTCGCCGATGGTGACGTCGTGGTACGCGTCATGTACTCCGACATCAACTACAAGGATGCGCTTGCGGCAACCGGTGCAGGACGCATATTGCGCAAATACCCGCTCGTCGGCGGTATCGATCTCGCCGGCGTCGTCGAGTCCTCCGCCGATCCGCGCTGCAAGCCGGGCGATCACGTGCTCGTCACGGGATGCGGCCTCTCCGAGACGCACGACGGCGGTTATGCGCAGTACGCGAGACTCAAGGGCGAGTGGGTGATTCCGATGCCGCCCGGTCTCGGTACGTTCAAGGCAATGACGCTCGGCACGGCGGGATTCACCGCGGCGCTCGCGATCCATCGGATGGAGCACAACGGCCAGACACCGACGAAGGGACCGATCGTGGTTACCGGCGCGACCGGTGGTGTCGGCAGTGTCGCCATCGACATGCTCGCCGGACGCGGTTACGAGGTGATCGCCGTCAGCGGAAAACCCGAGTCGGTCGATTACCTGAAGTCTCTCGGCGCCTCGCAGGTCTTGCTGCGCAAGGAGATCGATTTCGGCAAGCGCCCGCTCGAGGCTGCGCGTTTCGGTGGCGCGATAGACAACGTGGGTGGCGAGATGCTCACGTGGCTCACGCGTACCGTGGACACATGGGGAAACATAGCGTGTATCGGTCTTGCCGGTGGCGCCGACCTTCACACCACCGTGATGCCTTTCATTCTGCGTGGCGTGAATCTACTCGGTATCAATTCCTCGGCGACGCTTCGAGAGCTTCGCCTCGTGGTGTGGAACCGTGTAGCCACCGACCTGAAGCCTCGGCATCTCGATACGATCGCCACGCGCACGATCAACTTCGAAGAATTGCCTGATGCCTTTCGGGCGTATCTCGAAGGCACGGTCACCGGTCGTACCGTCGTCAAGATCGGTGGCTGACGGACCGTGACGGTAACGTTGGGCGGAACCGAACCCGAACGACGCGCGCTGATCGCCGCGGCCGCCGGTCTCGGCGTGACGCTCGACACGACCGCGGCCTCGCGCCTGCTTGCGCTGCTCGATGAACTCGTCCGCTGGAATACCGCGTACAACCTCACAGCGATTACCGCGCGTCGCGAGATGATCACGCATCATCTTCTCGATAGTCTCGCCGTGCAGCCGTCGTTGCATGGCACGCGCATCATCGACGTCGGTACGGGCGCGGGTTTTCCGGGTCTGCCGCTCGCCATAGTCGATCCGCAGCGCGAGTTCACCTTGCTCGACTCGAACGGCAAGAAGGTCCGCTTCGTCGCGCACGCCGCGCGCAGTCTAGGTCTCGCCAACGTCACGGCGGTTCATGCACGTGCAGAAAGTCATCGACCGTCGGCCGCGTACGACACGGTCGTCGCGCGAGCTTTCGCGCCGCTGCCCGAACTCGTCGATCGGGTCGCCGGTCTGTGCGGCGAGGGCACGCGCATCCTCGCCATGAAGGGACGGCGCAGTGCAGCCGAGCGCGGCGGGTTACCGGGCGGTTGGATGGTGGAGGCGGATCGCACGCTCGAGATCCCCGGTCTCGAAGAAGAGCGCCATCTCCTCGTCCTGCGCCGCGAGCCCGCGGCCGATTCGGTGCCGGTGCCGTTGCGCTAGACTGCCGTCATGGGCCGCATCATCGCCGTCGCCAACCAGAAAGGCGGCGTCGGCAAGACCACGACCGCCGTGAATCTCGCCGCGTCACTCGCCGTGACGCGACGTCGCGTGTTGCTGGTCGATCTCGATCCGCAGGGTAACGCAACCATGGGCTGTGGCATCGAGAAGATTTCGCTGCAGCGCGGCGTAGGTGATGTGCTCGTGGGTGAATGCACGATCGGGCAGGCGATCATCGCGCTCGAGGCGCCACCGATGGCCTTGCTGCCGGCCAATCAGGACCTCACCGCTGCCGAAGTGCAGTTGCTCTCGCTGCAAGTCGGCCGCGAATTGCGGCTGCGCAACGCGCTCAAAGCGGTACGTGATGACTACGACGTGATCCTCATCGACTGTCCGCCGTCACTCAACATGCTTACCGTCAATGCACTCGTTGCCGCGGACAGCGTACTCGTGCCCATGCAGTGCGAGTACTACGCGCTCGAGGGACTGACCGCGCTGATATCGACCATCGAGCAGATTCGCGAAGCCGTGAATCCGAAGCTCGAGATCGAAGGGGTGCTGCGTACCATGTTCGATCCGCGGAACAACCTCGCCAACGAGGTGAGTGCGCAGCTACTCGAGCATTTTGGCGACAAGGTCTTTCGGACGATCGTGCCGCGCAACGTGCGGCTTGCCGAAGCGCCCTCGTTCGGCAAGCCCGCGTTGCTGCACGACAAGGATTCGCGGGGCGCACTCGCCTATCTCGCGCTTGCGGGAGAGATGATCGGGCGCGGCGAGGTGCCGATCTCCGCGGCGTCGGCTGCGCGCTGAGATGCTCCTCGAGCCGCGCACGGTTGCCCCGGGCGCGCTGCTGCGCTGGTCGCGACAGTCTTTCGGCTTGCTGCGACGTGGCCTCGGTTTCTGGTCGGCGCTCACCCTGCTCATTTGCCTGTGGATGTTCGTCGGGCATCACTTCCCCCTGCTGAGCGGGATGCTCGCCGTCTCATCGCTGCTCGCCTGCATGCTGATCGCCGCGCACCTCGACCGTCGCGGCGAGATCCGGTTTGCCGACGTGCTCGGCACCCTGCAGCAGCATGCACGCGCTCTAACCACCTTCGCGGCGCTGATCACTCTCGCCGGTGCGCTCGTCTGGCTGCTGTTGCTCGCGCGACCCGAGGTCGCTTGGTGGAATATCCTTTATACCGAGCGCAACTCGGTCGAAGTGCTCTCCAGCGACGGTTTCGTCGCGCTGCGGCAAATCTTCGTCTACTCGGCGTTCGCGCTCGGACTGAGTTACTTCGGCCTCAATATCCCGGGACTCACCTCGTTCTTCCAGTTTCCTTGCATGACATTGCTCGGTCTGCCGTTTCGGGACGCGTGGCGGCTCGGTGCGGCAGGCCAGATCCGCAACCTCGTACCCATGTTCGGCGTAGCGCTCATGTTCATGGTGTTGCCGGCGACGTTCGCCCTGCTCCTGCCACCACTCGTGCCCGGCCTCTATGGTTTTCTCGGCGCGCTCGGCTACGTGGCATTCCGTGAAATCTTCCTCGGTGTCGGCGAGAACCAGCCGCAGGTCGAAGCCGCGGCCGTGCAGCCGACTCCGCTATCATCCCGGGCATGAATCAAAAGAAGCCGGTGCTCGGACGGGGTCTCGATGCGCTGCTCGGCCAGATGAGCGCGAGCCGGGCCGCCGCGCAGCAGGGCGAGGCTGCCGCCACCTTACCTGCGAGTCTTCCGGGCGACGAACTCGCCCGTCTGCCGCTCGACCGATTGCAACGGGGCCGCTATCAGCCGCGTGTCGATATGCGCGAAGAGGCCCTGCAGGACCTCGCGAATTCCATCCGTTCTCAAGGGGTGGTTCAGCCGATCGTGGTCCGACCGATAGAGATACCGGGAGCGGCGCCCGAGCCTGCGGCGAGCGCCCGGTACGAAATCATCGCCGGCGAGCGGCGGTGGCGAGCCGCCCAGATGGCGGGCCTTGCCGACATCCCGGCGATCATCCGCCGCGTCCCCGACGAGAGCGCTATCGCGATGGCGCTCATCGAAAACATCCAGCGTGAGAATCTCAATCCGCTAGAGGAAGCGAGAGCGCTAGATCGACTGGTTCGCGAGTTCGACGTCACGCATCAACAGGCCGCCGATGCCGTCGGCCGTTCGCGCGCTGCCGTTTCCAACTTGCTGCGGTTGTTGGAGTTGCCACCCGAGGTCGCCGTGCTCGTCGATCGGCGCGAACTCGAAATGGGCCATGCGCGCGCGCTGCTCGGTCTGCCACAAAAACGACAGCAGATCGAAGTCGGTCAATTGGTTGCAAAAAAAGGCCTATCAGTTCGCGAAACAGAGTCATTGGTTCGCCGACTGATCAATCCGCCGAAAAAAGATGATGGCGACCTGGCTGAATCCGGGGCATCCCGAGGAACTCCCGGGAAGGATGCGAACGTTCGGGAGCTCGAGAATCGACTTTCCGAAACCTTGGGTGCGGAGGTGTCGATCCACAGCGGCGGCAAAGGCGGCAGGGGCAAGCTCGTCATCGCGTACAACTCGCTCGACGAGCTTGACGGCATTCTCGCGCATATCCATTGATGCTCCGGGGCCGCCCCCGTATACTTTGGTTGTTTGCAGCAGCGCCAATATTTTGGCACTTGCTCAAAAACAGCGAAGTCACTTGCCGTTCTGTACAGGTCGCGACAAGTGGCTTTTTTGTTGCCCACGGGACTGAACAAACATGACCGTCTCGAGCGATCCGCAAACGCGCAGACTCGCCGGACGGATACTGCTCTGGCAGGCCCTGGCAACTCTCGTGCTTGGCGCGCTCGTCGCGGCCTCGGCGGGGTGGTCTAGCGGCGTTTACGCGGCGACCGGCGGCCTCATCGGCCTGATCGCGAACGTGTACATGACCTTGGTGGCGTTGCGCCCAGCGCGCAGCGCTCGCTTCGCGCTCGGTCGGCTCCTCGCCGGTCAGGCCGTGAAGGTGCTGCTGACGGCGGGAATGTTCCTCGCCGTGGCGCAACTCAAGGATGTGGTGTGGCTCGCGGTGTTCGCGGGCTACGTCGTGACGCTGGGGGTCTTCTGGTTGGTTCCGGTGCTCGACGCACCGGCTGTTCCACCCCGCTCGAAAGGGCGCGACGGACCTCCGTAAGAGTTGCGGCGATCGTTGGTGGTTAGGACGGATCAGGTAAGCGAGACACGATGGCCAGCGAGCACGGCGGAAGCGAATCTCCCACCGAATACATCTTCCACCACCTCACCCACCTCAAGGTCGGCGAGGGTTTCTGGACCGTTCACATCGACACTTTGCTCATGTCTTCGATGCTGGCTGCCGCAGTGGCCGCGTTTTTGTACGTCGGCGTGCGTCGTGGCAGCGCCGCTGGTGCGCCGGTCGGACTGCGTAATTTCGTCGAGATCATCTACGAATTCATCGACAGCCAGGTTTCCGACATTTACCACGGCAACCGCGCCTTCCTCGTGGCGCTCAGCCTGTCGCTGTTCACCTGGATCGCGGCGATGAACTCCTTGGACTTGCTGCCGGTCGATCTGCCGGGCAGCATCGCCGCCATGTTCGGCGCCGGGTATTTCCGCGTGCTGCCGACCGCAGACCTCAACGGCACGATCGCCATGGCGCTCGTGATACTCGCGCTCATCATCGTCTTTTCCATCCGCGCGAAGGGCGTCGGCGGTTACCTGCACGAATGGATCGCCGCTCCGTTCGGCAACAACCCGTTGTTGTGGATCCCGAACATCGCGCTCAATTTCATCGAGCTGCTGGCAAAGCCGGTTTCGCTGTCGATGCGGCTCTTCGGCAACATGTATGCAGGCGAATTGCTTTTCATGCTCATCGCCTTGCTCGGCATGGCTTTCGCGTTCTCAATCGCCGGCATTTCTTTGTTTATAGGCCAGATCATCGTCGGCTCGGTGTGGGCGATTTTCCACATCCTGATCGTTTTGTTGCAGGCCTATATTTTCATGATTCTCCCGGTCGTTTACATCTCGATGGCCGAAGAGCATCACTGATCACCACGGTTTTCGATTCGTTATCCACGCGTTAGTTTGATTTGAGGAGTCTCTGAAAATGGAAGCTATTGCAAACGTCCAGGCGTTCACCGCCCTCGGCATCGGCATGATCATCGGTCTCGGCGCGAGCGGAGCCTGCATCGGCATCGGCATCATGGGTTCCAAGTTCCTCGAGTCCGCTGCCCGCCAGCCGGAACTCATCCCGATGCTGCAGGGCCGTATGTTTCTGCTCGTGGGTCTGATCGACGCGGCATTCCTCATCGGCGTCGGTCTCGCGATGCTGTTTGCGTTCGCCAACCCGATGCTCGCGAGCCTTGCCGGTTAATTTGACTTCCGGAGGGCTCCCGCGAGGGAGACACAGGTCATGACGATCAACGCCACTTTCATCGGCCAGATCATTGTCTTCCTGATCCTCTTGTGGTTCATCGGGAAGTTCGTCACGCCCGTTCTGGCGGAAGAACTGAACGCCCGTAACCGCAAGATCGCCGACGGTCTCGCCGCCGCGGAGAAGGGACAGAAGGACCTTGCCGAAGCCACGAACCGTGCCGACGCGATCATTCGTGAGTCACGCGAGCGAGCCAAGCAGATCGAAGATCAGGCTTCACGCCGCTCGAACGAGGCGATCGAAGCCGCGAAGGTCTTAGCGCAGGGTGAGGGCGCCCGTATCGTCGCCGCTGCTCGCGACGAGGCTGCCTCCGAGACGAACCGCGCGCGCGATGCATTACGCAAGGAGTTCGGTTCGATGGTCGTCACCGGCGCATCGCGGCTGCTCGAGCGTGAGGTCGATGCGAAGACGCACGCGCAACTGCTCGACAAGCTCGCGGACGAGATCGCCCGTGGCTGACGAGGCAACCATCGCCCGGCCGTACGCCCGTGCGGCGTTCGAGCATGCGCACGCCGCCGGACAACTCGCCGCGTGGGGCGAGATGCTCGGTCGCGCGAGCCTCGTGCTCGAGGACGCCCGTGTGCAACCGCTGATCGGCAACCCGCACGTGAAGCGCGAAGAGTTCGTGGCTTTCGTGGCCGAGCTCGCCGGCGCGCAAGGCAATGAAAAGGCGCAGAACTTTCTGCGTCTGCTTGCCGACAACGGCCGTCTCACGCTGTTGCCGCAGATCGCGGTGCAGTACTCGGCCTTGCGCGCAGACGTCGAGAACACGGTCGAAGTGACCGTGAGTTCGGCGATGCCGCTCTCGGCGGAGCAGTCCGAAAAATTGACGCAGGCGCTCACCCGCCGTCTGCGTCGCACCGTGAGCCTCTCGGCCACTGTGGATCCCTCGCTGATTGGCGGGGCGATCGTGCGCGCGGGGGATTTCGTGGTCGACGGCTCGCTGCGCGGGCGCGTCGAGCGGCTCGGCAACATCATGTCCGGCGCCTAAAACGCAGGACGCATCAGGTTTTTCAGGGGACCCCACATGTCCATCAAGGCATCCGAGATTTCCGATCTCATCAAGCAGCGCATCGACAAATTCCAGTCGGCAGCGGAAGCTCGCAACGTCGGCACGATCGTCACGGTCACGGACGGCATTTGCCGCATCCATGGGCTCGCCGACGTGCGTTACGGCGAAATGATCGAGTTTCCGGGCAACCTGTTCGGTCTCGCACTCAACCTCGAGCAGGATTCGGTCGGCGCCGTGGTGCTCGGTGACTACAAGTCGCTGAAGGAAGGCGACACCGTGAAGACCACGGGACGCATCCTCGAGGTGCCGGTAGGCCCCGAACTGCTCGGCCGCGTCGTCGATGCGCTCGGTAACCCGATCGACGGCAAGGGTCCGCTCAAGACCACGCGCACCGCGCCGATCGAGCGCGTCGCGCCGGGCGTGATCTACCGTAAGTCGGTGAGCCAGCCGGTGCAGACCGGATACAAGGCGATCGATTCGATGGTCCCTGTGGGTCGCGGGCAGCGCGAACTCATCATCGGTGACCGCCAGACCGGCAAGACCGCGCTCGCAGT
>Ga0129333_10005268_pt1 | contig 12129 bp, 21 predicted proteins | sample CPB6_08_DNA_FD_94474 | JGI IMG/M metagenome (GOLD analysis project Ga0129333, IMG submission 94474) | Freshwater to marine salinity gradient microbial communities from Chesapeake Bay, USA - CPBay_Sum_0.6_0.8_DNA | ecosystem: Environmental > Aquatic > Marine > Coastal | place: USA: Chesapeake... | reverse complement strand
TGCAAGACCGAGACGAAGGAGCTTTGCTCCTGAGTCCTAACTTATATATACGGCTATGCTGTATATGGAGTACTCCTTAACCCGACGACACTTTATATTACTTTATTGCAAATAAAAATCAAGTGATAAAATGCAAAAAAGGCGTAAATATATGATATGAAAAAGAGCCGGTTTTTAGATTTACTCGAACAAACCCTTAAGGAAGTAGATAACGTAGGAGGCGGTGCTTCTGCTGACGCCCAGACGGGTTCTACTCCTAATCCTAACGCAGTAGGGGATGCAGTTGCTAACGCCGGTAGAGACGTTAAAGATGCAAATAGAAAATACAACGATGCGTTGAGAGCAGCTCTAATGCAGCACCCTGAATTTGCTACTGCTTCTAAAGACCCAGCCAAATTACAAGGCCTTATACAGAACGTATTAACACCTACAACTACATGAAAAAATTCGATAGTATAGCTGAAAATATTTTTCGCAGTTTATTAGAAGCTCCTCAAATACCTGGTATGCCAGGAGGAGACGCTCCAGCAGCACCGGCAGCCCCGGTGGGCCTGCCGCAAGACGGTGGACCGGTTAATATGGTTAACCCTAAAGCTGATGCTGAGGTAAACAGATCTCCAGCCGAGCTTAAAAACTGGGAAACCGAACTTTTGACATGGGCCAAGAATGCTATTCTAACCGTACAGCAGGATCCGAGCAAATTAACTGCTGACGCTATACAGGCCTTAACTCTGCCCACCACTATTGAGAATAAAGATTCTCAGTTAGAAATAATTAAAGGTCTTGGCGAAAATTTATAAATAGCGCTGAGCGAACTGATTATTACGGTCAATAAGTTCTCTGCCTTTAGAGAATCTTTTATATTCAGCTTTCATTTGCTTAGGCAAATTGAGTACTACTCCCTGCAAGAAATTAGGAAATTTTGTTAGTACTCCGTTAAAAGCAAAATCAACAAGCATTTCTTTTCTCTTATTATCAAGTCGTTCCCAAGAATTAGGCCCGTATACTTTATTAACTATTTGACGAGCACGATCAGCAGCCACTGCAAGATCTTTTTTCAGCAGCTCTAAAGCTTGTTCTTGGGTTATACCACCGCTAAAATTTTCTCCTGGCTGTATTTTATGTCCGTACGCAATTGTATCTGACCCTCCCTCAAAACTTTTATGAGGATACCATTTACCATTTTTAAACCCCGCTTTTACACTGTTTTCTACTCTTGCAATATATCCAATAAAATCATTAGTGGGTTGAAACTGACTATAGTAATAATTACTATAGGAAACCATAGCTGGTTTCGGCGGCGGTATATTAACTGTTATAGGCACTTCCGTAAGCCTGGGTTTAGATTGCCTCTTTATCATATTTAATACTTATAAGATGTAAATATTTATGTGGTAATTAAATACAAAAATAAAATATACGATAGCAACGATTTACCTATATTTTTGTATTTTAAGAAAAATAGTAGTAAAAGAGATTTTATAAATACCCTTTCCAATTATAGTGAATTTAAGTCTTTTATACGTTTTACAAGTATAGATGTGGCTATTGCAGGTAATACAGTTATAAAAGATAAAAGATCTTCATTATACATTAAGTTTGAGACAAAGATGGAAAAACAGTCCTTACAAAGGCATATTTTTAATGAGAGCGAGGATAGTAACGCTATTATTTCTTCTCCTGGAGATATCGGACCTACGGTGCTCGGAGAGTGGATCGAAAGACATATTGATCACTTGATTTAATTGTAATAGCTCATACCATAACGTATGGGCAAATTTTATTCTACTAAAGTAATTCCGTTAGGTTCATGCGCTTTCCGTCAACCGTATGCGGAAAGCCATTGCAAATTCGTACACGGCTACAGATTGCAGGCTAAGTTCTGGTTTACAAGTAACGAACTTGATAAAAACAACTGGGTTGTTGATTTCGGCGGCTTAAAAGAGTTAAAGAGACAGCTCGAATTTTATTTTGATCATAAGACAGTGGTTTGGTCTAAGGATCCTGATATTCAAACTTTTAGGGAATTAGAAAAGAAAGGAATTATTGAACTTATTGAGCTTGAGAAAGGGGTCGGTATTGAACGCTTTGCTGAACTATGTTGTAATCTTGCTGATGAGCACGTCAAGTCAATAACTGAAGGGCGTTGCTGGTGTGAGAAGGTAGAAGTGTGGGAGCACGAACAAAACAGTGCAATTTATCAAAAATATACTAATAATATGTCATGAGCGCAGATAAAACTTTATTTCTTTCAGACGATTTTGTCTTTTATACACTCGAAGGAGAAGGTCGCTTTATTGGCTGGCCTTCAGTCTTTATGAGATTGTCTATGTGCAATCTTACCTGCATTGGCTTTAAGAGTGAAGACGCTCCCTTTGGCTGTGATAGCTATGTAAGCTGGTCTAAAAAAAATAAAATGACCTTTGAGCAAATTGCTTTGTTGTTTGAAAAGAACGACTACCACGAAAAGCTTAAGCAAGGTGCTATTCTTAAGTTAACTGGTGGGGAGCCTTTTATTCAGCAAAAGAACCTTATTGAGTTTGTTAAATTTATTATAGACCGCTGGGGGTTTAATAAGTCTGACGGAATACTCGATACCTGGTTTGAAATTGATACTCACAATCCCATACTGAAGGTTGATTTTGAAACCAACGGTACCATCATGCCTGATGACGAATGGTTCAATTTAGGCTGCTTAGTTTCGTTTACAACTTCTCCTAAGCTATCTTCTAACGGGGACCCGGATGAAAAGCGATTTAAGCCTGATGTACTGCGGTTTTTAGTACAGCATAACGCTTGCTTTAAGTTTGTTGCTAAGCAAGAATCGGACCTAAATGAAGTACTCGAGAAGTACATCAATAACCCTGACGTTGCGTTGCCGAGTGAATATGTATGGATTATGCCTATGTGCGGCTCGCGCAAAGAGCTTCTCGAAGTCGGGCCTGTTGTAGCTGAAATTTGTAAGAAGTACAGCTTCAAGTTCAGTAACCGCATGCATCTTCAAATTTGGGATAAAGCACTAAAAGTCTAATATGAATACACCTGACCCAAAATGGCATTTTAGAATTAGTCTAGTTAAAAGGGTCTTCGTATAGGAGCCGGTCTATCTCTTATTGGGGGTAATATAGGACCGGCAGGTATACTGCTTATTGTAGCTGAAGCGCTTGGTGTGTTGGAAGAAATTGTATGAGCTCGAAAATTACTCTTATATACGAAAACGAATATACAAAAGAATTTGCTGGTCATTGCGGTACTCCGCGTAAAATGACTGTGGAGATACCTGGGGATATTACTTTGCCCGAACTTCTTGAACAGCTTCATTATTTTGTAAAAGGTATCGGTTATTTTCCGCCTGAAAACGCGCATCTAGACTATGTTGATAACGACACTGAGGAGCCTAAGTCAATCGAATGAGCGTTAAACTTAACAAAATCGGTATTATCGGTACTCAATGCATCGGCAAGAGTACTCTTATTGAAGATATGATGCTTCAATGGCCTCAGCTTTCTCGCCCTGAGATAACTTATAGAGATCTTATTAAAGAAAAAAATTTACCTATTAACAAAAATGGTACAAAAGAATCTCAAGGGCTTATTTTAGATTTTTTAGTAGAGGAAGCTAAGAAAAATTACGGTAAGAAGAAAATGATATTTGACCGCACGCCTCTAGATAACCTAGCCTATTCTTTTTGGTTGTTTGAAAAAGGCTTATCAGATATTGATCAAGATTTTCTTGATAAGAGTATTATTAAATCAAGAAATGCTATGTCTGAATATTCTATTTTGTTTTATTTACCTTTAATAGAGCAAAACAATGTTCCGCTTATACAGAAAGAGCATAGAGATATTGACCCCCTTTATCGGGCTGAAATCGATGTACTCTTTGATACTTTTTATAGAGCTTGGGAGTCTCGTAATACAGAGCTTTTTAATAATATCGATACACCGCCTATTATACCTATTTTCGGAAATCCGTTACAACGCATACAGATGATACAGCTTTACATTAACGATAAATGTGAGTTTTACGGGGAAACAGATTCATTGATTACAGAAGATGTAATCCAGAAAGCTATTCTCGCAAAAGGTCTAGGGCTAGACGAAAAACCAGCCCCAAAAAACTTGCCTAAAAAGAGATAAGTATTACATTATCTCCTATGAAGTTCGACGAAGCTATTAATTATATTGCCGAAAACCTTACACCGGTTGCTAGTGAAATGGCTAAACCAAAGAACCCGTTTATCGTACAGCGGGCTGCTGAGCTTGAAAAGCAAGGCCTTTCGCCTGCTACTGCTTATGCATATGCCCGTAAGGAATTTTTAAAGCAAAAAGGAGACGGCGCTGCACCTGCTGCTACTGCAGAACCAGCAACAGCCTCAGTCACTGCAGAGCCTGCGCAGGCGCAGGCCTCTACTTTTAAAGAACTTCCAGATACTCTGGCTACTAAATCTAAAATTGCCGAAATCCTTACAGCTGATCCGCAAGTTTCAGATGAAGATGTAATTGCTCGTATCATGGCTGACGCTGAAGCTGGTGAGATACTCAATACAGATGCCGATGTTATCAAGCAAGAGTTATCTGTTCTTAGATCTACCCCAGGTGGAGAAGAAATAGCAGAGCCTTCTGCAGCAGAACTTAAAAAGTCTGAACTTGCTGCAAAGTATGATAGAATGCGTCAAGCTCTTTATCGCGCAAGAGGCTTGAAAGCTAAGCCGGGTCGTAAGAGCTCGACTAAAGATGAACCGGAGCCAGGAGAAGAAGACGATTATGGCTCAGGCGGGCGTAGCATAAACATGCGAGATGAGCCGGTCGATCCTAATGAGTTGTAAGATACTTCTCAGTTAACACTACAAACTTCATTCCTTTTTTAGCCGCGTACTCAGACGCGGCTTTCCATTTGCATTGATTCTTGTGCCACATTAAACTTTCATACATTACCGTAGAATTTTTTTTGTTTCCCTTTGGGGCTGGTGGCTGTGTTTGAGCATGAGGCTTTAATTCAATTAAATATTTCTGTATATTGCCGTTTATATCTTTAATAGCCGCTATTAAATCTACGTAATATTTGTGTACTTTTTTATCAATTTCATTATAATAGGGCACGACAATCCCTTCACTAACCCATGCAGTTACGTTAGGATTGTTATCAAAAAAAAGAAAAAAATCTCGTTCTAATGAAGAACGGTAAACAGGGTTAGTTGAACCCATATATTTGCTTTTATTAATGGGCGTATAAATTCCTTGAAAATACTTGTTATTTTTAGGGTACCCCATATACTTTACTTAGTCATGATCATTCCGCAAAACTTTATTGTGCAGACGTTTTTTCGATATGTGAAGAGACCTGTACATAAGAAAAGTACGAATACGTATAACGGAGAATGTCCTTATTGCCACGAAGGAAAGAGTACGGGTAAAAAGCGTAGATTCTATTATATTACCTCGGAAGATCATTTATTTTGTCATAATTGCGGAGAGTCTAGAAACGGATTAGACTTTATAAAAGACATGACTCAGCTTTCATTCGCTGAGATTTTATCTCAAGCTAACGTTCATGCTGATACGGTTGAAGATGTAATTAAGAAGTCAAATTTTTATAGAAAAATTAATCCTAACCCCTTGCCGTACGACAGTATAAACCTGTTTGACAGTAATCAAATACAATTTTATAAAGAAAATAAAATCGTTAAAGACGCTTTAGAGTTTATTAAAAATAGACGTATTGATACTGCTATTAATAAACCTAAAAGTCTATGGATCAGCTTAACTGATGTTGTGCATAAAAATAGAGTTGTGTTTCCGTTTTATAGCCCCGACACTAATGGTAAAGTAGTATTTTATCAATCGAGAGCATTGTACAAGCAAGATGAAGAAGTAGCAAAATACCTTTCTAAAACAAATAGCGATAAGGGAGTATTTAACATTGATAGAGTAGACCCTAGTATTGAGTTTATATTCTTGCAAGAAGGGCCGATCGATGCTATGTTTTTGCGCAATAGCGTAGCCTTAGCCGGTATACGTCCAACTGATGAGCAGCTACAGTTGTTACAGAAAACATGGCCACTGCACGACTTAGTTTATGTACTAGACAATCAGTGGGTAGATCCCACCTCGTATAAATTTACCAAGCAGCTTATTGATGAAGGTAAATCTGTATTTTTATGGCCTAAAGAACTAAACAAATACAAAGATCTTAACGATCTTTGTGTAACTCAAAAAATTGACGAAATACCTTATAATTTTATCATAAAAAATACCTTTAAAGGTATGAAAGGGGCTATACAATTCTCACTAATTAAATGCAAACAAAATTAATCGCTATTACAAAGCCGCTCAACACGCTTGATGTTCCTTTGACACCAGAGGAATTCATTGTCTATATTGCGCGGGTCAGTAACCCTGCCAATCAAAACAACGTAGAAACTGGTTGGAAGCTTATTCGTTATCTTATCAAGCACAAACACTGGTCCCCCTTTGAGCATGTTTCATGTACATTTGAGATTAAAACTTCTCGAGCTATAGCTGCTCAAATTCTTAGACATCGGTCGTTTACATTTCAGGAGTTTAGTCAGCGGTATGCTCAGGCTACAGATTTAGAACCTATAGAATGGCGTAAACAAGGAAAAACTAATAGGCAGGTCGGAGATGAACCGGTAACTCTGCCTAGACATTTGCAGTTTGCAGTAGAAGAATCTCAGCGCAATACCAAAGCGCTATATGACCAGCTGATTTCAGAGGGCATAGCCAAGGAGTCTGCGCGTATGATTTTACCGCTCAGCACACAGACTACCATTTATATGTCGGGTACATTGCGGAGCTGGATTCACTATCTTGATCTGCGATGTGCAGAAGGTACCCAAAAAGAGCACAGAAGTATAGCTCTAGACATTAAAAAAGGTCTCGAAGAAGTGTTTCCCGAGACCTTTAAGGCTTTGACTGAATTACAGAATTAAATACCGGCTGAAGAACCACTGCGGCTAATCTTACTAGTGGCGTCGTGAATCTTTTTGCCGGAACTCGTCACTACAGTTTTAAACAACTCAGCTAGGCCGCGAAGGTTTTCAGCTAATTTGGTAATACGTTTTTCTTCTCTACGTACTATGCCCTTAAACGGTATTGAATTACGCATTTCGAGAGAATTAATTTGAGCATTCAGGCTATTTTCATCCATACCGTTAATGAATGTAGCCATATTTTCAAGTCTTTCAATCCATTCTCTTGCTTTTTGTACCCCTTCAGTGTCTAGTCTGATCGCTGGGTTTTTTGCACCGTCGAAAGCCTTAGGATCTGTCTCTGGGTCAAGACTTTTTCTGAATGCTTCTTCATCCCCGGCTGCGTCGTCAATGTTCGGCGAGCCGATTGGGAGATCGGCATCTGACTTTGGTCTAACCGGTGATCTCGGAGCTTCAACAAAGTTTTCTTTTTGTAATGCATGTTTTTTTCCTTTCACTGGTTTGGTTGCTTTGCCACTTTTGTGTGCTCGTAAAGTCTTAAAATCCGCAGCATCAATTTTATGAGGATTACCTGCAACTTTAGCTATCTTTTTTTGCTTCGGAGAGAGATCTTTTTTTAGAGACTCATTAAAGACTTCTTCAAACATGTTCATAATATACAATATTTACTGTTTTACATTGAATTTCTATTATTATTCACTATCATAATTATATGTCTAAAGCATTAGTCATTCTTTCTGGCGGTATGGATAGCTCTGTGTTGCTGCATCACGTTGCACTAGAGCTTGACTATAAGGAGGTTTATGCTGTTACCTTTAACTACGGACAGCGGATTAGTAGAGAAATTTCTTGCGCGGCTTTTCAAGCTGCTGATTGCAACGTAAAGGAGCATAAGATTATTGACATGGATTTCTTTAGAGATATCTCAAAGATGTCAGCTCTTACTAATACCGATCTTAAAATTCCAAAAGCTCGAGAAGATATTGGTAATGCTCAGCCTTTGAGCTATGTTCCATTTAGAAACCTGTTACTTCTGACTACTGCAGCTGGTTGGGCTGAGAGTATTGGTGCGGAGCATCTGTTTTACGGGGCGGTACAAACCGACGATTTCAGTGGGTATTGGGATTGTACTTCTTTATTTCTTGATAAGGTTAATGACGTTTATAACTTGAATCGTAAAAACAGTATTCAAGTTAAGGCGCCGTTTATGAAGTATACAAAAGAAGAGGTAATTAAGAAGGGTATTGAACTTCAAGTCGACTTTCGATTAACTCATACATGCTACGAAGGTACTGACCCTGCTTGCGGGGAATGTGTATCTTGCGCAGCGCGTATTAAAGGCTTTATTGATAACAAAGCTATTGATCCTATTGCCTACAAGAAAGATATTCCGTGGTCTAAGTATGACTGTAAAGAGCTAACCTACTTATAATATGTGTGGTATTGCTGGATCTAACAATAAAGAACAAGCGTTTAAGCTTTATAAAAGTAATCTCGATAGAGGCTTTTATAGTTCTGGTTCTATTGTACTCGATAACGCAGGTAGGTGGGCTTGTGAAAAGACCTTAGGTCAATTTACCGAACCTTCTGAACCTGCGTATATATCAACTGTTCATACAGAAGGGGTTTACTATTTATACCATTCTCGTGGTCCGACCACCGAGACGAAAGAATTTTTATGTTCGAATAATCACCCCTTCTTTTTCGGGGAATGGACCGTTGCGCATAACGGTATTATTAGTAATTTTGCTAAACTTTGCAAAGAGCATTTTCCAGGTCTAGACCCTCACATACATACTGACAGCTGTATTATACCACGAGTACTTAATCTGTTTGGCTTGCAAGGCTTAAGTAAGTTAGAAGGCACAATAGCTATTTGGGCATATAATATGCGCACAAAAAATACATATATCGCACGTAATTCTTGTACTCTATATGCTAATATTGAAACAGGAGACTTCTGTTCAACTATGTTTGACAATAGTATATTGCTTGATGAAGGAGCAATATACAAAATAATAGATAATAATCGTATAGTGAAAGAAACTACGTTTGCAACCAAATCTCCATACTTTATACTCTAAGTATTTGTATGGCCAACGAAGCAATTGATTATATTAATCGAGATATAGTTAACGTAAAAGAAGATATACGTACTCTTAGCAAGTTAGTACGGGATGGTAACGGCCAACCTAGTTTAATGCAGCAAGTAACTATGCTACAAAGCGATATGGGTCGTATTGAAGTTGAACTAAAAGAGCAAATTATAAACCTACAAACAACAGTAGAGAGTTTTCGCGCAAAAGAAAAAGAAAGAAATACTTTAGCTTGGCAGTTTAAAACCGCAATTGCAGTAGCAATTATATCAAGTTTTACTGCAATATATCTTCATTACGCAAGAGAAGAGTCAAGTAATACTGAAAAATTGCTTGTGCAGATTATAGATAGACTAGACAAAGCACCTACTATTAAAAAATAAGTAGATTTATATGCTTAACCCCATACAATTATCGTATGAAGGGGTTACAACTTAGCACAGAAGAAAAACAGCTTATATTAGAAGCGCTACTATTTACCTGTCACGTAGATGTGTGTAGTGATCATACTGAAAGCCATCGGCGACGTATGTTTGAATTAGCATCAAAACTTAACGATGTTAATCAAAAGCTTCACAACGTTTATATATACGGAGAAAATAGCAGTGAAGACGATATACCTCTTGAAGAGGTTGTAAAAACTTTTCCTAATCTACCTGTGCACACAGCTATTACAGATTAACAATGCCGCCACTTATAGTAAGCTGCTCCCAGTCTAATACAGAGGCTGAACTTAGACAAAAATACGGAAAATACCATATTTTAAATTCAGCTAATCTTAACAACGCTGGTATCACTATAAAATATGGTAATACTAGTTCTCTACCCAAAGTCTATAATAACTATATAACTAAATTCGATCCCGAGACTGTTTTAGTATTTGCCCATGACGATGTGTGCATAACTGACAATAACTGGATAGAAAAACTTAATCGGGACCTTTGCAAATATGACGTGGTAGGCCTTGCAGGCGGGTCTAGCGCAAGAATTACTGAGCCCTGTTTATGGCATATTATGTGCCCTAGAGAAACCCTTAGAGGAAGAGTCTCGCATGTTTATGAAGGTACTAACGATACCTTTGTCACCCATTTCGGCAATCAAGGCCGAGTGTTAATACTTGACGGGCTGTTTTTAGCGTTTAAAGCCAAGACTCTTTTAGATGCTGAAGCTTGGTTTGATGAAACTAACCCCTGTATAGCTCATTTTTACGATATAGACTTTAGTCTTACCTGTAATAAAAAGAAACTTAAATTAGGCACTACAGATATTGACGCGGTACACAATTCTCATGGTTTGAAAAGATATACTGATGAGTGGTTATCTGGTCAAGCTTGGTTTATGCAAAAATTTGCCGATGGAAAATATTAAATTTAACCTTACAATAATAAAACTATGATCATCACCGACCAAAAAGTATACGACGGCTCTTTTATTCACAAGCGCTTTGCTTACAAATATTTTAGAGATAAAACTCTCGCAGTAGGTAATATTGTTTCATTCGTAGCCCCGGTAGAGGTTACGCTAAACCTTATTGATCTTGAAGATTCCCTTGAGAAAGACTACATTTATAGTGATTCTATGGTGAATTTTTGCTGGGAAATACCTAATTTAGATCCATTTGGGGCTGTATGTTTTCAACGCCTATTTAACACGAGTATTGCTAACGTGTTGCATAGCCATATTAAAAAGCCTATCGAAATGAAAGGTGACGACATTATCGTACACGCCGAGCATGATCAAGGAGGTATTGTCCAGCAAAAAGGTAAGGCTTCAGTCAGTATTACATACTCTAAAGAGAATGTCGCTATTGGTCACACTGGTATTAATGTTACTGCCGGTAAGAAGGCCCCGGCTTTTGCGTATAGTACTAATCTTACACCAGAACAAGTAGATTTATTTCAAAGACAAGTGCATCAAATGTTTTACCAAATGGTAGACAATATTTTTGTAGCAACTAGCAAGGTTATTGTTTGATGTTCGAAAATATCAATAGTATTTTATACAAAACAAACACTAGCACGGCTTTAGAGGGCATAGAATCGGGTAACGATTTTGTGCCCTTTTTAGTTCAACGCTGGTGTTCAATGCATTCTGAACCTGTTGCGTTTATTTTAAACGAAACCACCAATAGATATTGGAAATGTCTAGAAAATAACAAAGAATGGTATATCGCTTTAAATACCTCGTTACCAAAGTGCAAATTTAAACGTATACAATATATAAAAAAATCTAAAAAAGAAACTACAAAAAAAGCAAACGAAAACATTCAAAAAATTGCAAACAACCTTGAAATTTCCACTAGAGAAATAAATCAATACATAGAGCAATTTAATTTAATTTTACCCAATGAAGAAAAATCTACAACTTAAACTAGAAAGAGACTTAAAAAATCTTAGCCCTGAAGATAGAAAGAAAGCCCTGCAAGCTAACGAAGATATTGAGACGGATAATGTAAAAGGACTGGTACGTCTTGAAAATTACGCTAGTTCTGATCTCAGTCTTGTAGACTGGGAGTTAGAGTCTGTGCTTGATGATATTATGATGTGCCAATTTGCAGATTGTAATGAAGATAATACTGCAATTATGAGAGAAGGTATTTACGTACCAGCAAATATAGTACAATCTGCATGGAGAGTTGCTCGTGTTATTCTCGCGGGCCCGCGCTGCAAAACTAAAGTTGGAGATTATGTTATTTTTCCAAGTAATTTTGGTCTTAAGGCAGCAAAAATGAACGGACTCAAAAATATAGTGTTTCTTAACGAAGATCGTATTTTTGGCCGAGCAGTACCAGCTAAAAAATGAGGCTTTCTCAGAGCTCTTTGATTCAATTACTTAACAGTAACGCTGTTGAGCTAGTATTTGATCGAAGACGACCTCTGCCTGGAGATTACCGTAGGAGAATGCTTGCTACAAATGATACAAATCTGTTAAATAGTACCCCGGGCAGAGTTGCTTTAAATTTTCACGGTGCACCGGGTCGTTTGAAGTTCAGTCCTGAGCAAAAAGGCTTAGTTATGACATGGGACATTTTTATTCAAGACTTCAGACTTGTTCCAGTCGAGAGTGTGGATGTAGTTAGTG
>Ga0129333_10005267_pt1 | contig 12130 bp, 11 predicted proteins | sample CPB6_08_DNA_FD_94474 | JGI IMG/M metagenome (GOLD analysis project Ga0129333, IMG submission 94474) | Freshwater to marine salinity gradient microbial communities from Chesapeake Bay, USA - CPBay_Sum_0.6_0.8_DNA | ecosystem: Environmental > Aquatic > Marine > Coastal | place: USA: Chesapeake... | reverse complement strand
TGTTTGTTCTACAACTTGTGAGTAAGCATCAGCTTGTTTAGGTGTAAGACCAAGTGCTTTTAAGAACATTTTTGTAAATGCATCCCACGCACTTTTAATAATTCCAATGTTCTTGTCGTTTTGACGAATAGCATCAATGGTGTCTTGACTAAGTTTAATTTCCTTAAGTAGTTCAATAAACTCACGACTAGTAAGTGCTTCACTAATCATTTCATGGACATCATAAAGTCCGTATATTTCACGATAGGATTCGCTGGCTTCGCCAGTGGCAACACGTTGACTAATTTGCCAAACAACATCCTTGTACACTTCTCGCAAATTTTCAACAGCAGCAATTTGTTCAGGACGAATACCCGCTATTTTTCTAACCTTTGCACCACCGACTCTTACAACATCAATGACTTGAGAAATAGCTGCGTGCATAACTTCATGCAGTGCTAGACTTCTAGAAGACGCCAAATCTTTGTGCAAGTATACTGTGTTGTTTTTCCAGTGGTATTTTCCTTGATAAAGTTTTGCTTCATCAAGTTCATTGACACCAAGTATTTTTGCAAGGTCTTTTGCGTTGTTAAACAGTTCTACCTTTACGTTATCAAGCGCAGGTATTTTTTTCAGTATGTTTGCAAGTATTTTTTGATCTTTACTAGCTTGTTTACTTTTGGAAATAACTTCAGCAATAGATTGCGCTGTATATCTACCCGGACCAAAATAATCAAACGCTCCACGTTGATAATCTTCTATTAAAAAATCAAGGTCACGATCAAAATCATCCACGTTATTTGCAAAATTAAATCGTGATAGTTTTGTTGTAGCTTCGTCATTAGCTGTAACAACTTCCCACTTAAGTCCAGTGTTGTCAGAAAGTGTTTTAGCGTACGCAATAGCATTACCACGATTCCTAAAAGGATTACCACTAGGATGCTGAACAATTAGTTCGTTTGTGTCTAAATTAGCAGCGACAATGCTTTTGGAATATTTTTCAGTATAACGAGAAAGAAAATCTTTTGTCTTAATTGCTTCAGGGTCTTCAGACAAACGAATACGTTGATTAAGTGTTTCAATAGTTTTTTTAAGTGCTTCTTCAATCTCTGCCTGAGATTTAGCAGACATTCCAGCAACTCCATCAGGAAGGTATTGATTTAAGTCTGCTGAAAGTGTAAAACCTACTTGAGAAGCATTATCAACCCCCATCTTGTTTGTACCATTAACAATATCTTTGCCCAACACTTTACCGGCTTCAGCAGCACCTACTGTTTTAGATGCAATTTTAGGTGCAATAAACGCCTTGCGTACCAAACCAAGCGCACCTGCCGTATCAAGACCAAGCCCCAACCTATCCAAAAACTCTTGTGTTTTCAGAGAAAGTGAAAGTGTTTTCCAGTCTGTAACATCAAACGCATCTGCCAAACGCATAACATTAAGAACAGTAAATACCTTACCTACATCACCCGGAAGTGATTCTTTGCTGGCAATGTAATCAAAAACGTCCGAAATGTTCTTAAGAGCAGCTTCTGCTGGCATAGCAGACAATTTTTGTCGCCACTCAGCAATTTGTTCTGCATAAGAAAACCCTGCCCTACTCTTAACACCACCAACTTTTTCAAGGGCATCAGGAATTGTTTTAAACGCATCGTATGCAAACTTGCTACCGACACCAACACCAGCAACCAACCCCGGAACACCACCTGCTACCATACCCACGTTAATAGGCCCAAGAATAGCCATGCCAAGTGTTCCAACAAACGCAGTGCGATCTACAGCAAGACCCTTTGATACGAGTAGTTTCTGAAGCACTTCTGCCATACCTGTAGTACTGCCCAAATCAGTTGCTTCAATAAAAATCTTTTTTACATCATTGTTTTCAATTGTAGTAGGATTGGATGTTGCCAGATTGGTAGTAGCTTCACGTGTAATTGTAGTGACATCTTTTTCTTTAGGAGCATCATTTACAACAGCAGAAAGTTTGTCAATGTACCGAGCATGACTTTCAGCTTCTACAATCATGTTACGAGAAGCGGCAGCATCAAACATTTCTTTTTGTGTTTGAATTTGATTTACGTATAACGCGGCAGCGTGTTCCCTAATTGTCTTGCTACTAAATCCACCATCTGCCATTAGACGCTGATAAGCATCTTGGTAAGTGAGTTTACCTTGCGTAGCAGCTTCCAACGCAAGTGCCATTTGATTTACATCTTGTGTACCCACTTCTGTAGGTTGTGGTTTGTTTTCTCCATTCTTGTACAGAATGTCATCTACTGTTTCAGTAGGCGTGTCAACAACACTAGCGCCCGGATGAGGAAGTGGACGCGTTTCAATTTGACTCAGATCATTGTACGGAGTAGCAACAACATCTGGTTGTACCATAGGTTCAGCCATTTAAGTTGGTCCTTGCGGTTTAAAAATTGTTTTTAGACCACCTCGTTGCTGAAAGATGGTTCCACCAAGATTGGAAAAAGCTGCACCTTGTGCTGCTTGTCCAGCAGCCATGCCATACTGCGATTGTGCTTGCCCAATAATAGCAGCCTGTGCACCCATAGCTTCTTGTGTTCCTGCTACATCGGACATGTAGTTTAGGTTAGCAGCTTCTTGTGCTCCCAACGATGACAAACCACCAGCAATACCACTACTACCCAATGTACCTGTAGTAGCACCACGTGCTGTCAATGCAGCAGCGGCAGCATAACGCTGACGCAATTGTTGCCTAACAGCACGTACATTTTGAATCTCAGCTTGTTGTTGAGAAATACGAAACTGCTCTTGTTGAGCAGCCGCTTGTGTCTCCATTGCTTTTTCTTGTCTTTGACCAGCTTGGTATTGTTTAACAGTTCCAGCAGCAGTAAAAGCCAACGCAGCAAGTGTAAACGGATCAGCTCCCATTATGTACTCCTTGTAGACCTAGCCATAAGAATGGCACTATCGTTTCGTTTAATTTCTTTGAATCCAAACATTTCTTCAAACTTGTATAGTTTTTTATCGTTGTCCGGTATAATTACAAATACGTCTTCTATTCCATCTTCTGCCAAATCTAACAACCACATTTCAAAAACTATCAAGTATTTTTTATAAAGTGATTTACTCCACTGATGCAAAGTAAGGTGTACAAAATACGCACCTTTAAAAACTTGATATTCCAGATGACCATATTCGTTCTTAAGAACGGTTGATCGACTAGACATTAGTTCCTCCGTATGTTGTCAAACTCCAACCAAGCAACCGCATATCATAATCTGAATCTGCTGTAAAACGTATTTGTAACGCTCTTCCCCTACCACGCACTTTGTTTTTAGTAATTACAACAGGATAACCATCATCAAATGCAGTGGATGACGGAATAAACATTCGTTTGTGCCTATACACTTCTTGTCCATTATCCCACTTATTAGGATTGGCATTGTCTGTAAAATCCCACCTGACTTGCATTGTGCAGCTACTTTCGTTAAGTGCGTTAAAGCTACCATCAAAACCTGTTTCTGTTCGCTCCATAAATACTACGCAATAAGTAGATTGTGAAAACTTAGCAGGACCATTAGGTGCAAAGTTATATCCTGTAAGCAAGAAGCACTCAAATGCTACACCAGTGTTGTTAAAAGTGTACCAATCATAAAATTTAGTAGGTGCATCACGCTCATTTAAAAAGTCTGCAAACGTAACTTCAAAAGCATCACCATCTGGCACCACTGTGTATAGTTTAAATTGTTTCTTACTTGCAACAGTAGTTGCAAAAGATGCAACCACAATGTTGCTACTTGCATCTACCACAGTGTTTCCAGAGTTGTCTACAACCGTATAGTCTAGTTCTTCGTTATTAGTTTCTCTTGTAACAACAATATCTGTAAACGCAGGTAGCGATATAGACGTAGGAAAAGACAGTGTATAAAACGCATTTGTACGAAGATCAAGTGCCAACACATTTGTTTTATGGTATGCAAATTCTGCATCGTTTGTTGCGAGATTTTCGTTATACGCCCAATACACCGTCTTATCAGAAGGATTATACGCACCTGCCGAATACTGCCTAGCCACTGAGGGAATGTTGTTGTAGAGTGTTTTAATTGTAAGATCAGTGATTGATTCAACACCAAGTGTTGCAACCTGTGTCCTACCAAGTTTACAAATGCTGCTATAACTCCAAAACAAAATAGCGTCATCAACGTCAACAACACTCTTCCAGCTAACACAACCAAAGCTACTAATCTTTTGCACTTCATAGCCAGTAGCTGTAAATCCGTTTGACGATGTTCCAACAATTGTCCAAACACCGTTTGTAGCAAGCACAACAATACCATTGTTGTAAGTGATAATGTCTACAATCTCACCACAATCCTGAATAAATACCACTCCACCATCACTGTCTACCAGATCAGACAACACTTCTGATGTAGGATCAGCGTCTTGGTAACACTTACCATATTTAGTAGAATCAACGGCTACTTGACTAAAATAGATAGCTGCTCCAAGCCGTGTACTTTGAACGCCACCAAACCATGCCCTACCTGCAAAAAATGCACAGACGGAAGGACGATAGCTTTCTGCGATTGTAGCCAATGCTGCCACTCCCGATGCTGCGGTTCTATCTTCATTGAACGCGTCAAGGATGTACCTTCCTTTAGGCGCACTTGACGTTCCAAAGTCTTGCTTATCAAGTATATTACTATCAAAATTGTCGCTAGTATCTTTTCCATAAATCCAACTCTGTGCATTAGAAGGGTAGACAGCTTTTGCTGTAAAATATGCATTGATTTTAGTTTGATCCCAACCTTGATTTAACAAGTTGTATTTGTGTGCGTCACTAAGAGTAGTAGGTTTTTCGTCAATGTCCAAACCATCATCAATGCCCTGAAAATCACGTACTTTAATAATAATTTCTGTAACTGTAATTGTGTCAGTTGCAGTGTTGTACTCTACAGAAATAGGATTAGTATCCCGCGAAGTGATGATGAGTTTTCCAGCAGCACTTACACACTTAATAGGAGCAGTTCCAATAATAGACGGATTTGCTGTTGGCTTATAAGTGTTTAGATCAATACTAAATGACTTCTTTTGTGTAGATGTAGCGATAGGTGTGTCTGCATAAAAATATACATACCTACCTGCTTGAGCAACAATAAAGTTAACATCCCCATCACCAGCGACAGCAACCCACTTACCAGTGACAAAAGCCCACAAATCTTTATCTGTAGCAGAAATGTTCTGTGTAGTAAGTTGATAGTCTGCTTCTAGATCAAGAGCAAGCCGTTTAGTCAGCTTACCATTGACATTAGGAACCAAGTTATTACCATCTTTCCATGTATTTTTAGGAAAGGTAAAGTAGGACGCCTCTGTGTTTAACCCTGCAACAAAAGTAAACTGTTCATCCTGTGCAGTTTGTACACTCACGCGAGAATGTCCTTACCATATCGTGCCACTACTAGCGCACGAACACGTTGAATGGACGTAAATTTTCCTTTCAACTCTTTAGGAAGATGACCACCACCTTCAAATCGAAGTGTGTAAAGACCGCTAGGAGTTACTTCAGCAATTAGCTTTTTCTCACCCTTCTCTACACTTTCTTGAAAGTTTTTCTTTGATTCGCGCTGCTTTTGCTGACGCTCTTCGCCTTTACGCATAACATCGTCAAACAGTGTATCATTTTCTTCCATAGTTCACCCGTGTGTTCCATTTAGCTTGTCCACTAGAATTACGCCACGCTTCATTCTGCATGACGTTCCGACCACGTTGTGCTTTTCTTGCTTCGTTAGCATTAGCTTGTTGTTTAAGATTGATAAAGGCAGTGCTCTTAGCTTCTGACAGTAGCGTAGGAAACATCTTTGCTGGCATGTCAGGAACAAACGAATCTGCGTGTGTCCACGTAGGTACACGAGTACCAAAACAAGTGTTTTTAGAAGTTTGTAGAGTTGAGTCAACACTCAGATCAATTGAATCAAATACAAAAAACTCATCGTCAAACGTAGTAAAATAAATAGGATCACGATTAATTACAAACTTATCACTATCCACTACGTTTGTAGTGACAACACGCATATCAAGCATATCTTGAAACTCTTTAGGATCAAGGTACGTCACTTCTGTACCATTATACTTGACCCAATCAATCTTTGAATAGGTGTCAAGTAGTTGAAGATAGGTACGGCGTGCCGGATCAGCAATACCTGTCATACTAAATTTCGTTCCTAAGAACGGCCAATTACGTTGGCTAATCAGATCAAAATATGATTCTTTAATAATAAACGAAACTTGAGCACTTTCCACAGTACCGTCAATAGAGTTGACATCATCACTGTCCATAGCGTTCAGGACAGACTGTGTCATTTCAAGAAGAGTCATTGTAGCCATATTACTGATTCTTTAGTAGAACAATGCTAAAACCAGCTTGTGTTACAGTGATGTTTGTACCACTACTTGTAGCATCACCACCTGCATAAATAGAAAGAACATCATTAGCTGCAAACGTAGAAATACCTGATGCAGCAATATGTAGACTGTCTGTACTGTTTGTAATTTTCTGTACTGTAATTGTACGACTAGATGTAACACCGTTTGTTGCGTATTTAAAATTATACTTTGTTCCAGAAGCAATTGCTGCTGTGGTAAAGTTGCACCAAAATTCCATTCTATAAACACCCGGAACAGTTATAATAATTTCACCGTCTGTAGCATCAAGTGTAGCAAGGTTAACACCATTAGCTTGCCAGTCAGTACCCGGATCAAGTCGTGTATAAGCACTAGCAGCAGCCAGTGTAAAAGCTGTAGTACCACCTACAATATACAATTCTCCATATGCCTGTCCACCGGGATACTGCCACGTGCCGCTACCCGATCCATTGGAAACGTACACTTTACTTGCGGTAGCAGTAGCAATTCCTTTAGGCTCATGCAAATTAGCCCCTGTAAGATTAGCGTGTGCAACGTTTGGCATATCTATTCCTTATAAAAGAAGTGGGAGAGGATGTTTCCATCCCCTCCCGTTACATCATTAGATGTAAGTTACAAACAGCGAAGCACTACCCGCTGTCCAGTCTGTGTCAGCACTACCAACATCAATGGTGTCAGCCGAGCTATACAGCTTCAGTTCGGCAGCACCTGTGTCAGTCGCACCGAACGCATACACACCGTTAGCAGCAATAACCGCACCGGCAGTAAGCGACGCAACAGCACCAGCAGTGGTGTTAATAAAGCCGTTAGTGGTCACACCATCACCCACAATCAGCGCATTACCAGCACCAGCAAACGCAACATCCACTACCAACTTAACTTCAACCACCTTAGAACCGGCAGGAATCGGAATATTGATAGCACCGTTAGCGTTGTTAGCATTAACATCGCGCCATGTAAATGACGTAACAGCAGTTTTAAGACCGCCTTTACCAGAGAAGGACTTGGATTCATCGCCCTCAATCACCGGACGTTGCGTACCAAAACCCACCACCAGACCGTCAGGATTAGTCCACGAAGAACCGCGCCTTTGAGAAGTAGCCATATTATAATCTCCTTATTAAATCGTAACAGGAGTCAGGGCAACAACCATGCTCTCCGGGCGATAGAGTTTGAGGCCAAAACGAGCGTTCATAACGTATTCGTCACGACGCAGGTCTTTATTGCGCTCATACTCCACACGCGGTTCTTGACGCCACGCACCCACAAACGGGGTTTCGTCCATGCCACCAAGCGAACAGAACAGATTCTGCACAAAACCAGTGGTTGTCACCGACGCACCTGCAAGACCAGCATTTTCATCCGAAGTTGTGGTAGACAGGTAGTTAGAAACATAAACGTCAAAGCCGTAAATGTTTTTAATAAACGCCATACCAGTGACATCATTGACAAAGCCAGTGTTAACCAGACCTTCAAAACGCGGGTTGTTGCTCACGTTTGTAATGTTGGTAAGTGTGTTCAGAACATACTCTTGCGAAGGATCAACAATCGCAACACGCATACCTGTGCAGTTGGCTTTATCCAGTGCAAATTTTGCACGAGCAAAGTCAGCAAGCGCCAGATTACCAGCAGTTTCCGAACCCACAAAGCGGTGAGCAGCACCGTTGATGCTATTAGGATCAGACAGTGTTTGCGAAGCAGCCAGCGCGAAGATAGATGTTTCAAGGTTTTCTTCGATAGCACGACGCATCTTCGGAATAAACGAAGCAATCAGTTGGTTGGAATAGTAGCTGTCTTGTTTAGCTTTGTCCGTAATGAACGTAGCCGATTCGACATAACGATCAATGGTAAGTTGAAACTCACCAGTGTCCATCGAATCATACACAACAGGCACTTCTTCCGCTGTTTCCCGCATCGGGATTTCACCGATAGACGGAATTGTAAGGGCATTCCCATCCGGGAAGTTAGTCAACCACCGCACATACTTTTGACCTTGAAGACGATCCTTCAGAATTTCTTTGAGTTGGTCGCTCCAAATCTCAGCACGAACGAGGTTGGCATTCATTGTATCATAAGTGAAAGCCATAATACTCTCCTAGTTTATTTACCGTAATAGAGGTTAGGATTGGTCCTAACCGCTTGGTCCATTTGCAACTGAAAGTCTTGACCATAGTAGACAGCAGGGTTAGTACGACGAACATTATCAAAATATTCTTTTGTTCCAACTTTATTTACACGACCAGTGTTATTTACTGACGCATAATTTACAGTTGTGTTAATACCACCCGTTGTTGCTATAGTAGTTCCAGTACTCTCTTTTGTAAACAGTGCCACAAATTTATCTGGATCAACAGAAGCAAGTTCTGTGTACACTCGTTGCAGTTCAGGAGTTACAGCTACTTCAGCAAACTTCTCAGCCGCTTTTTCACCAAACAACTCTTTCATACGAACATCTGCTTTACGAATGTTATCATCACGTTTCTTCTTTGTCTCCAGACCCGTTACAGTAGCTTCAACCAACTTAGTAAGGTCTTCTACACTAGGCTGTCTTGCCGGTGTCGATTGGTCTACCGACTGTGTAGTTTGTTGTTGTTGCAACCGTTCCAAGACATCATCAATGGTTTTGCTCGCAGTAGTTTGTTCTTTTAGCTGGCGATTTTCTGCCTTAAGCTGTTCGATAAAATCATCTGCGTGTACGTACGCTTTAGCCAAATCATCAATGCTCTTGTACTTCTTGCCCTCACCTACAAGGGCAGCTACAAACTCAGATTGAGAAGGTTCTGTCGAACCCGACTGTTGTGTAGCAACTTCAGTCTGTGCGGAGGCATTGTCTGCCGAAAAAATTGTGCCATTGTCTGACATTTGAATCTCCTTTTAAGTCCTTCTAATGATATATTAGTAAAAAATACCCTGTTTGTCCAATAGGTTTTTAACTATTTTTACTACCTTCAGGTAGCATATCTATAACTTCTTGATATGCTTGCCTTTTTCCTGCTTCAAATGCTAATAGTGCGTAGTGGTTAGGAATAGCAAAATCATCAGGTTTTACTTTAGTTGTTGAACCTTTTAACTCTTGTAGCGTCTTATGCAATACAGATAAACCATACTGCATATTATTCCATGTTTTTTCCCACTCATCTTTTGAAAGATTGTCAGGCTTATGTTTAATGAGAATTTGTTTCATTTAGACCATTCCTTCTTCCGGCATCGGTGGTCCTTCAGCCGGTACTTGTTGCTCCACTGCCATATCTTCTTGAATCTGATTCATCAAACGTTGTGTTTCAGCCTGTTCAAACAACATAACGTTGTCTTTGACAATCTTGTAGTTAGCCCAACCCAAGTTTTCTTCAAGAGCTTTAGCAATTGCTTTGCCAGAAATATGAGCAGCAACGCTTGGAATAGCACCCACAGTGTTCACAGTTTGGGCCAATTCCTGAATAAACTTAGCTTGTTCAGCGTAATGACGCGCACCCATAGGATACAAACTACCATTACCAACCAAATCATCTTTGGTCACTTCAATAAACACTTCGTTTCCAAAGTCAGGATCAATAGTCTTAATGCGTTCTACAGCACCAAAATTACGCCTACTTTCTTCCAGCATACTATTCAACAGTGGTTCCAGAATGTTTTTCTCAAACCATTGCACCTTACTTTGAAAGATTCTACCAGCAGCATTTTCAAGCACCTGTACTTCATACTTGGTTTTTTCACCCGGAGTACGAATACCCATAGCTTGTTTAGGCGCACCAGCAAGTTCTTCCATACGATTCATAAGTTCTACAATCTGCATGTCAGCTTGCAGTGCAGTGGCATCAGGACGCATAAACTCAACGTCGCCTTCATCACCGCAAAAAATAATCTCACCGGGAGCATACTCAAATTCTTCCACGGTGATACCTTTAACTTTTGCTACAGGATAGGCAATTTGATCGAATACGTCTGCTTTCAGGTTTTCAAGATGGTCAATACGATATTGCATCCCCATCAGTTGATCCAGCGGACCCTGTGCCCACAGATTGTCAGGACGCAACCTCCAACCACAGTGAAAGAAGGGCTTTTTACCAAGCCAACTTTTGTTAGGTGTTTTACGCAAAATGAGTTTTCTATCGGCAATTGTAACAACAACGTCACGAACATAAGTTTTAGAATCCCTATCCCAAATGTCGCCCCAAAACTCAATAAGTTCTACCAAGTCAGAGTTAACATACTCATCCAAACTACCAAACCCATCAACAATCAATCCACTATTCTTATACCGTTCAGGATTATCGTGATAGGAAGCACGAAACTCCAGCAACTGTTCTACAACTTTTTTATCATACCCAAGTGTCGGATTAGTTTCGACATCGTTAATCAAATCGCCAACGCTCTTAAGAACGCGACGAATAAATGGACTGGCTTCAAACGACGAAGACAAAGGATTAATTACAACGTCTAGCGGATTGACACGAAACGCTCTAGGACCAGTGTACAGATTGATAGGTTCTTTTGTATCAGGATCAATTTTACTTTCTGTAACAAACGAGTGACCAACAAATACATTACCGTAATCAATGTAGTCATAAATAAGTTGTGACACAAGAAGCTGAAAGTTGGACGCTTTCAGTTTTTGTTTCATATAATTTACAATAGCTGTACGTTTTCTAGCAATGTTTTCAGTTTTGTCATTACTTTCCCACGTAAACCAGTTTTCATTAGGGAACAGTGCCGCAATGTAGTTAGCGTGCAGATTATCCCTAATTTGGGTAAGTTTGGGTGTAACTGTGGAGTTTTTCCACGGCAGTTTAGAGTTTTGAGTTTTGCGTGTATCTGTAGCAAACAAATATTCACGCAACTCTTCCTTTTCTTCTTTCCACGGATTACGCGCTTCATCCCATTTTAACCAGTAGTCAACAATTGTTGCTACCATATTGTTTGTTTCACTATAAACACTCTGAATATTGTCTTGCATATAATCTCCTATTAAGCTGCAACTCCACCCCAACGGGAAGAATAGACTACGTTCTTATCTTTACGTCGCCACGCTCTACTATTCCCCATAGGGGGTTTGGCTATTTCTACAACGCTTGCCAATGCATCTTTTACGTCATCGTGCTCTGGATTAGTCATCAACAACTCTTCTTCCAGCACTTGAGAGTTGCCACCTTTGTAATGCCAAATCATTTTGTTTGAATAACGTGGTTCTAATATTGCGCCAATACGTTCTTCTTTCTTCATGTTACGGGGAGGATTGTATTCTTCAATTGAGAAGATTACATCTTGACTACGCATATACTCTCTAAATTGCGTAACAATTAGTCGTTGTGCAGCTACCACTTCTGCACGTAGTTTTTTAAACTTCCATTTCTTATAACTACGTTCTACTTTTTCAAACATAGCACTAATCTTATTTGTTTTAAACCGATCAATGTCTAGTACATAAATATTATTATCTTCATCTACACCAACAATAACCAATGCTGTGTAGTCGGCTGTACTAGTAATGGTAAACGCAAAGTCAATTGCAGCATAGACATTCAACATCTTATCGCCAATGTACCAAACACCACTAACATTTTGTACTTGTTCTTTTTCATACCACTGAAAATTATCTTTACTCAAATACTGTGCTTCAATTGCATTAGGATTGTTGTAATATTGGGCATAAAACTGTGTAATGTCCAAATATTTAGCCTTTTTTCTAGCCAATTCACGCTCATCAAAGCCAAATGTCTTACCATCTTTTCTACGTTGTTTAGGCCACAAAAACTCTCCA
>Ga0129333_10005266_pt1 | contig 12133 bp, 13 predicted proteins | sample CPB6_08_DNA_FD_94474 | JGI IMG/M metagenome (GOLD analysis project Ga0129333, IMG submission 94474) | Freshwater to marine salinity gradient microbial communities from Chesapeake Bay, USA - CPBay_Sum_0.6_0.8_DNA | ecosystem: Environmental > Aquatic > Marine > Coastal | place: USA: Chesapeake... | reverse complement strand
GCTTGAGGACGATATCAAGCGCCTTTATGGCACTGGCTTATTTGGTGATGTGAAGGTCACCCTGCGTCCGGAAGCTGGCAACCCTGGCGCAGTCACGATCGTGCTGGGTGTGGTGGAGCAGTCGACCGGGTCGCTCTCCGGTGGTCTTGGCTACAGCCAGAGTCAGGGTGTTTTCGGCCAGGTTCAGATTCAGGACAGCAATATGCTGGGCCGGGCCTGGGATCTCGCCCTCAACTTCACCTATGGACAGTTCGGTGGTCTTGCGGATCTCTCCTTCACGGATCCCTGGATCAAGGGTGATAAATACCGTACGGCTTTCCGGGCGCGCGTCTTCCTGAGTCGGGAAGTTCCTCAAATCTTCCAGAGTCAGAATAATGGTGTTTTCACCACCGTTTCTGGCGTTTCCGATAACTTTTTTCAGGCTCCTGCAACGGCGCTGGCTTATAACAGCAATACCACGGTGACTTTGCCCAATGGCAGCTCGGCCGGTCCTTATGGCTCGCCGGCTGCAGCCAAGGCTCAGAACCCATCTCTGGGAATCAATAATAATTGGTTCGCGCTCGATGGTAATTCGGTGGCGCTGCAGCGAGTGGGCGGCAACCTGCAGGTGGTGCGCCCACTGAATGGTGGTAATCCCTACAAGCGTGCTCCCTGGAGTGTGGTGGTGGGTCTGAGTGCCCAGGAGGTTACGCCGATGAACTACGCCGGCCAGGCGATGCCGTATGCCATGAACAGCAACGGCTATAACAATGGTCAGGCTACGGTCGGTGACATCATCTGTATTGCGTACAACTGCGCAACCCGCAACCAGCTTGTGGGCCTGCGTGTGGCAGCCACCATGAGCACCCTCAATGATGCCCGCAATCCCACCGCCGGTAATTTTCTGACTCTGGGTACAGAGCAATTCATTTCGGTTGGCCCGGATTCTCCCACTTTTAATCGTCTCAGAGGCAGTTATACCCACTACATCCCGGTGAATTGGCTCAAGATCTTCAAGGGCTGCAGGCCCAAGCCGGGTCAGGCTGCGGATTGCAAGCAGGCCCTTGCCTTCCAGGCTTCCCTCGGTGCCAACATCGGCCAGCTCCCCACCTATGAGGCCTTCTGCCTTGGTGGTGCTAATTCAGTTCGCGGTTACTACGATTGTGACCTTGGCGTCGGCAAGAGTTACGGTGAGGCCACGATCGAATATCGCTTCCCTTTGTTCAGCATCGTCAGCGGTGAGTTGTTTGTTGATGGCGGCACATCCTTTGGTAGCCAGTCCAGTGTCAGCGGTAACCCTGGGGCTCAGCTCGGCAAGCCGGGTCAGGGTTTCTCCGTGGGTACAGGTCTGATCGTCACCACGCCGGTTGGTCCGCTGCGCCTCGAGGTGGCGAGCCAGGACTTCACCGGTGAATGGCGCTTCAATCTCGGTGTCGGCTGGAAATTCTGAGGCTGCTTCCAGCCTTCGCTCCCCGCCGTTCTGAAAACCATCTGCCTGTGACTCTCCCACGCGCCACCGCATCGCCCGCCTCGGTGACACCCGACTGTTGGCCGAGCGACTACAGCCATGCCTGGACCCTGGCTTCAGCCGTGGAGTGCCGTGGCGTAGGCCTCCACAGCGGCGCCATCTGCCGCGTGCGACTCGAACCCAGCGACCACCCTGGATTCCGGGTCGGCTGGCTTGAGGCTGCCACTCAGCCCTTGCAGCTTCTTCATCCCACGCAGGTCTGTGAAACCCAGCTCTGCACCGCGTTGCAGCTGGATGGCGGCCGGCTGGCCACGGTGGAGCATCTGCTGGCCGCCCTGGCTGGCGTCGGCCTCACGGCGGTCAACCTCCTGGTGGAGGGTCACGAAATTCCGCTGCTTGATGGCTCCGCCCAGCCCTGGGTGGAGGCGATCGCTGATGTCGGCTTGGAGCTTCTGGGCCCCCGTGCACCCGCTCCGACGTTGTGCCAGCCGCTCACCCTCCAGCAGGGCCAGAGTTTCGCCACGGCGCTGCCGAGCGATCGCCTGCGGGTGGCGGCGGCCATTGAGTTTCCCCAGGCCGCCATTGGCCGCCAGTTCTACAGCCTGGAACTCACGCCGGCCGCGTTCGTGCGTGAGATTGCCCCGGCGCGCACCTTCGGTTTTCGTGACCAGGTGGAGCAGCTCCGACAGGCCGGCTTGATTCAGGGCGGTGCCCTCGACAATGCCCTGGTCTGTGATGGAGACGACTGGCTGAATCCGCCCCTGCGCTATCGCGACGAACCGGTGCGCCATAAGCTCCTTGATCTGCTGGGGGATCTCGCCCTGGCTGGTCTGCCCCAGGCGCAGGTGTTCGCTTTCCGTGGCTCCCACGGGTTGCATACGGCTCTGGCGGCGGCCCTGGCTTCTCTTCCTTGATCCCGTGACCGCCACCACCGTTACCCCGAACGCCGCCCCGGGCTCCCAGACCAAGGCCGCGCACCAGGCTCCCGTGCTCACCAGCGAACAGATTCAGGGGCTCCTTCCCCATCGCTATCCCTTCGCTCTGGTGGATCGGGTGATTGAGCACGAGCCCGGAAAGCGTGCTGTGGCGATCAAGAATGTCACCTTCAATGAACCCCAGTTTCAGGGTCACTTCCCCGGCCGGCCTTTGATGCCCGGTGTGCTGATCGTCGAAGCGATGGCCCAGGTGGGCGGACTGATCGTGACCCAGATGCCGGATCTGCCCAAGGGGCTGTTCGTGTTCGCCGGCATCGATGGTGTGCGCTTCCGCCGGCCGGTGGTGCCGGGTGATCAGCTGGTGATCAGTTGTGAGTTGCTGAGTCTCAAGCGGCAGCGTTTCGGCAAGGTCAAGGCCGAGGCCACGGTGGATGGTGAACTGGTCTGCGCCGGTGAGCTGATGTTCTCCCTGGTCGACTGACCCCCGCCATGAGCAGCAGTATCGCCATGGAAACCCGCATCCATCCCACGGCGGTGGTGGACCCGCAGGCCCAGATCGATGTGGGGGTCGAGGTCGGTCCCTATGCCGTGATCGGTCCCCAGGTGCGCATTGGCGCCGGCAGTCGGATCGGCCCCCACGTGGTGCTCGACGGCCGGGTCACCATGGGGCGCGGCAACCGCATCTTCCCTGGTGCCTGCATCGGCGCTGAACCCCAGGATCTCAAGTACAGCGGTGCCGCCACGGAGGTGGTGCTCGGCGACGACAACGCCATCCGCGAGTGCGTCACCATCAACCGCGCCACCCATGAGGGAGAGCAGACCCGCATCGGCAGCGGCAACCTGCTGATGGCCTACAGCCATCTTGGCCATAACTGCCATCTCGGTGATCGCATCGTCATCGCCAACGGCGTCGCCGTCGCCGGTCATGTGGTGATCGGCGATCGGGCTGTCATCGGCGGTGTGCTCGGCATTCATCAGTTCGTGCACATCGGCACGATGGCGATGCTGGGTGGCATGAGCCGCATCGATCGGGATGTGCCGCCGTTTGCCATCGTGGAGGGGCATCCCGGCCGGTTGCGCGGCCTCAACCGGATTGGCATCAGGCGCAGCGGCCTGGCCGAGCTCGATGGTGGTGCCCAGGCCAAGCAGTTGCAGCAGGTCTGGGCTGAGCTCTACCGCGGTGATGCCGTGCTCGCTGAGGCCTTGCAATCGGTCCGTCGCCTGGAGTTGCTGCCACCGGCTGAAATCCTGGTGAGCTTTCTGGAGGCCTCGATCGGTCCGGGCCGTCGTGGTCCCCTGCCGGCGGGGCGCGGATGAAGCGCCTGCTGATCAGCACCGGTGAGGTGTCCGGTGATCTGCAGGGCAGCCTGCTGGTCGAGGCCTTGCTGGCCGAGGCCCGCCGCCGCGCTATCCCCCTGGAGATCACGGCCCTGGGCGGGCCGCGCATGCAACGGGCCGGAGCCCATCTCCTCGCCGATACCGCTCCGATGGGGGCGATCGGTCTGTGGGAAGCGCTGCCACTGGTGTTGCCCACCCTGCAGCTGCAGCGGCGTGTCAATCGCTGGCTGCGCAGCACCCCACCCGACGGGGTTGTGCTGATCGACTACATGGGCGCCAATGTGAGCCTGGGCCTGCGGGTTCGCCGTCGCCTGCCCGCTGTACCGATCACCTATTACATCGCCCCGCAGGAATGGGCATTCAGCCTCGGTGAGGGCGGCACCACCCGGTTGCTCGGTTTCACCGACCGCATCCTGGCGATTTTCCCGGAGGAAGCACGGTTCTATGGCGCCCGTGGCGCCGCCGTCACCTGGGTCGGGCATCCACTGCTCGACACGCTCTCGGAGCTGCCGGACCGTGCGCAGGCCCGTCGCGATCTGGGTCTGCAGCCGGATGAGCGACTGCTGCTGCTGCTGCCGGCATCACGGCAGCAGGAGCTGCGCTACCTGCTGCCTCCCCTGGCGGCTGCAGCAGCACTGCTTCAGCGCCGCTGCCCTGGTCTCAGGGTGATCGTGCCCGCCGGCCAGAGCGCCTTTGAACCGATCCTGGCGACCTTGCTTGCGCGGGCTGGCGTTGAGGCCACGGTGCTGCCGGCGGTTGAGGCGGATCGGATGCGTCCGCTGCTGTGCGCTGCCGCCGACCTGGCTCTGAACAAGTCGGGCACCGTCAACCTTGAGCTGGCGCTGCGGGGTGTGCCGCAGGTTGTGGCCTACCGCGTCAGCCGTCCCACCGCTTGGGTGGCCCGGCATCTGCTGCGCTTCCGTGTCGATCACATCTCGCCGGTGAATCTGGTGCTGGGTGAGCGCCTGGTGCCCGAGTTGCTGCAGGATGAGCTCACCCCTGAGGCCGTGGTTGAGGCGGCCCTGCCCCTGCTCAATGCTGCGCCGGCGCGGGCCGAGGTGCTGGAGGGCTACGGACGCCTGCGCTGCGCCCTCGGTGAACCCGGCGTGACCCGTCGGGCGGCGAATGCCATTCTCGACAGCCTGCTGTCTGCAGCCCCGGCATGATTCACCCTGAACCTGCGCAATCACACCGGCTGCGCCGCTCGCCTCTGACGGGTCTGCGTCTGCTGCTGGGCATTGCCCTGCTGATCGCTGCCCTGCTGCTGCCGGCCCCGATGGCTGCCGTCGCTGCCCCCGAGCCGGTGGCCGGCACCATCGAGGAGGCGGTGTTTGCCGGTGGTTGCTTCTGGTGCTTGGAGCACGATCTGGAGCATCTTCCCGGTGTGCTGGATGCGGTGAGTGGATACAGCGGTGGCAGTCTGGCCAACCCCAGTTACCGGCAGGTTTCCGCCGGTGGCACCGGCCATCAGGAAGCGGTGCGGGTGCGGTTCGATCCGGCCCGCCTGAGCTATGCCACCCTGCTGCGGGCCTACTGGCGCAATGTGGATCCCCTTGATGGCGGCGGGCAGTTCTGCGATCGCGGCAGCTCTTACCAGCCGGTGATCTTCAGCGCGGCTGGCCAGCTGGATCAGGCCCGCGCCAGCCTGCGGGCTGCCGCCCGCGAGCTGAGGCAGTCCGAGGCGGCGCTGCAGGTGATGATCCGACCGTTGCAGAGCTTCTGGCCCGCCGAGGACTACCACCAGAACTACGCCGAGCACAACGCGCTCAAATACCGCTACTACCGCTGGGCCTGCGGCCGGGATCAGCGCCTGGACGCCGTTTGGGGGGAGCGGGCGCGCAGCAGTCGCTCCTGGGCCACGCCCGCATGATCATCCGCGCACGCCTGGAAGCCGGCTGGCACGTGCTCGGCACCTTGAATCCAAGGAAAAGCTGAAGAGTTCCAGCGGCGATTTTGGCGTTTCTTCAGTGCTGGCAAGGGTTTTGGCCGGTTTTTCGCTGGCGGGAGGCTCTTAGGTTGAGTCCGACTCGACTGCAGGTGTGTGTATGTATCTGCTGACGATTCGCGATGGCCTCGTGACCCGTCATATCGGCCCTTACGAGAGCCCCAAGCAGGCCTCCGACGATCTTGATCGCCTGCTGCAGCGATTCGGTGAACGGGCCCGTTGGCAGATCCACGCCCTTGAGGCCCCGGAGGCTCTGCTCGCTGCCGACGGTCGTGGCAACCGGCCGCCGCTGGCGGCGGCCGCCTGATCGCCCTTGTGGATCTCAGCGCTGCCGCTGGCCCGGATAGCCGCGCAGCAGACCGCTCTCCACCATCAGGCCCACCCCACCGACGATCGCCACCAGGCTGAGAACGCCGTACCAGAACCAGGGGCCAGGGGTGGCGCCCATGGTCTGCAGCGTGCGCCGCTGAATTGTCTCGGCGAACAGGCAAAGGCCGGCCGGCAGCAGCAGCACGCCCACCTGGGCCTTCAGGAACCAGCGGATCTTGGGAAGGGCCATCTGGTGAGCGGTAGCGCGATCAAGCCTAGGCCGGGCCGCCGGCGCGCACCCAGTTCACCAGCGTGCGCACCCCGAAGCCTGTGGCACCGGCCGGATCCAGGCCGCGGCCCTTGTCGCACCAGACGGTGCCGGCGATGTCCAGATGGGCCCAAGGGATGTCCTTGGCCACGAAGTCCTGCAGGAACAGGGCGGCGGTGATCGAGCCGCCGGGGCGTGGGCCGGTGTTCTTCATGTCGGCAAGGCCGCTCTTCAGGCCCTCGCGGTAGGAGGCGCGCAGGGGCATGCGCCACAGGTTCTCGCCCCCCTGTTCACCCGCTTGCACCAGGGCTCCGGCCAGGGCATCGCTGGGCGACCACAGCCCGGCGATCTCCTCGCCCAGGGCGATCACACAGGCGCCGGTGAGGGTGGCCAGATCCACGATCGCGTCCGGCTGCAGCTTGCTGGCATACACCAGCGCATCGGCCAGGGTGAGTCGCCCCTCGGCGTCGGTGTTGTTGATCTCGATCGTCTTGCCGTTCGAGGCCGTCACGATCGCGCCGGGGTGGATGGCGCCGCCGCTGATCATGTTTTCGCAGGCGGCCACAATCATGTGCACCTCCACGCCAGCGGGCTTGAGCTCGGCGATGGCCCGCATGGCTCCCAGCACCGCCGCGCTGCCGCCCATGTCGTACTTCATCATCTCGATCTGCGATCCGGCTGTCTTGAGGTTGTAACCACCAGAGTCGAAGGTCAGCCCTTTGCCCACCAGCACCAACCGGCGCGTGGCTGGGTCGGCGGAGCGGTATGTGAGGTGGATGAATTTGGGTGCCAGATCCGAGCCCTGAGCCACCGCCAGATACGACCCCATGCCCAGGGTGGCGCAGTCGGTTCGTTCCAGCACCGTCAGCTCCAGGCCGAAGTCCTGGGCGATGGCGGCAGCGGTGTCGGCCAGGGCCTGGGGCGTGACGACGTTCGGGGGAGCAGCCACCAGCTGGCGGGCCAGTTCCACGCCGCTGCAGAGCGCCGGTGTGGCGGCGATCGCCGCGGCGGCGGCGGTTTCGGCACCGCTGGGCAGCCCCAGCAGCATCACCTCGCTCAGGCTCGGTGCTGGATCGGTCTCACCCTTGAAGCGTTGGTCGGCATAAAGGCTGAGTCGGGCCGCCTCGGCCATGGCGGCGGCAGCGGCGGCCGGTTCGAGTCCCTCCAGCGGCAGGGCCAGCCCGAGGGTCTGGGCACCGCTGGCCACGGCAGCCTTGCTGGCACTGGCGGTGGCGTTGCGCAGTTGTTCATAGCCGAACCCTGAGGGTTCACCCAATCCGATCAGCAGCAGCGTGGCCGGAGTGTCGCCCAGGCGATCCAGGCTCAGGCACTCTCCGGCTTTTCCTTTGAAACGTCGCTGTTCCAGCCGTTGCAGCAGCGACTCGCCAAACCGTTCAGCCAGCGCTCTGCGGCTCGCGCCGCCGGCATCGCCGGCGAACACTCCCACCGCCAGGGCGTCACCATCCCAGCGCAGGGGGGCGGCGGTGGAGCAGCGGAACGCAAGGGCCATCGGGGCTGTGCCAGTGGGCGCGATGGTAAAGCGCATCCCGACGCCCAGGGCGTGCCTGGAACGTGCTCACCAGCTGCGTGCCGTCGTTCGTGGTGCGCCGTGGCGAGCTCTGCAGGAGCGGTATGGCATCAGCTGGACCTCTGGCATCAGCTGTCTGCTGCCCTTCTGCACGAAGCCGAGCTGCGGGTGCTTGCCTCCTTTGCAGACAGACCCTGGGCGTAGGTCTGGGCGATCACTCCGGATCGGCGGTGAACGGTGTGGCCCAGCGGCAGCGCGTTTCCTTGTTGAAGGGTGGCAGCCAATGACGGATCAGGGCCTGCTCCAAGGCCCGGCGCGCCTTCACCTCAGCGGGTGCATCCCGCCAGAAGTGGATGCTCAGGGCGCTGCTGAGTCCTGCTTGCTGCAGCGCTTCGCCGTAGGCGGCCAGGTAGCGCTTGCAGTCGTGCTCTCCTTTCCAGCGCCGATTGGCCTGGCCTGTTTCACCCACGTAGAGCAGCAGCGTTCCTTCGAGGTGTGGTGGACGATCCAGCACGAAATAGATCGCGGCACCCTGGTGATCCTGCTCAGGCCAGCGCCAGAACTGCAGATGCCGGGCGGCCAGCCCGAGCGGATCCAGGTGTTGCACACCTCTGGAGCTGCCCGTTGGGTGACCGCCGAACAGATCGATCTGGCCCGGGCTGAGGCCGCTGCCCTGGCAGCCCTCTCCAGCGGCCTGGAAGCGGGGTGCCTGGAATGCCTGAAGCCGCTGCTGCCAGTCGCGCAGTTGGCGCTCCAGCAACGGCAGGCCATCCGGTCCGCTGTCAATCGTCAGAGCGCTGGCGGCGAACAGGTCGCCCTGGCGTGGCCCTGGCCCTCCTGCCATGGCTCAGGCCGAACGGGGTAGTTCCGGACCCGCCGGGCCGCGGCCGAAACGCACCCGCCCGATCAGCTCTTCCACCACCCCTGCCGGCAACTGCAGCCGCTCCTGCAGATCGGCCAGATCCTGAAATGGGCTGCGCTGCCGTTCGCGCAGGAGCCGTTGCCGGCGTTGTTCATCGAACTGGGGCAGGCCCTGCCGGAGTTCGATGGGGCCGGCGCGGTTGAGATCCAGCGGCAGGGGGCGCGGTGCGGTTGGTGCGCCATCGCCATACCAGCGGAACACCAGCAGCGGCTGCCAGCTGGCCACAAGATCGCTGGGGAGCTCCAGCAGCCGTTGCAGATCCTCCGGTCCGCTCAGCTGCACACCACCCCGCTGCAGCCGCAGCAGCAGATCCACGTGGGCCGCGCTGATGCCGGGCAGGCGGTGCCAGTCGGCGGCGGTGGCCCGGTTCACATCCAGGCGCCAGCCGAGCGCTGCGGCGTGGCGCACCTCCTGCGCGTTCTCCAGCCGGCGTGCGGGGTTCTGCTGCAGTTTGAGCTCCAGCAGATCACGCTCGATCCGCTCCTGCGCTGCGTCAGCGGCTGTCGGCTCAGGCACGGCTGCCGGCACCGGCTGGCAGGCCTCCGGCACCGCGGTGGTGCGCTGGTGTGTTGGCGTCTCCGCAGGCAAATGGCCGGCGGCCTGCAGCAGGCTGCGGGCGAGAGGATCCAACCAGTGGCCTTTGGCCATGGCGTGGCGCGCGCGGCATGGTGGACCGACCTTAACCAGCTTCGGGCCAGTCCACCAAACCAAGCCGCAGCCCCTGCACCACGGCGTGGGTGCGGTCGCGGGCTTCCAGCTTGCGCAGAATCGCTCGCATGTGGCTCTTCACTGTTTCGAGGCTGATGAACAGCGCTGCCGCGATGGCGGGATTGGGATGCCCCGCCGCGGCCAGTTGCAGCACATCGCGTTCGCGCTCGCTCAATCGGGCCGCCGGCGGAGGCGGAGGCGCCGGGTGGTGATGCAGGAATTCCGAGGCCAGGCTGCGGTCGATGTAGATGCCGCCGCCGGCCACGCTGCTGAGGGCCTGCGGCACGGTGCCATACCCCAGGCGGCTTTCCAGGCAGAGGCCATCACAGCCCGCTTCGATGGCCCGTCGCACCGCTTCCCTGCGGTCCGGATTGCGGATGATCAACAGGGTCCGCAGCGTCGGCCAGCGCTGCTTCACGAGGCTCACCAGCGAATCACCGCTGCCCTCCTCCAGTTCATCGGTTGCCACCAGCAGGCTGGCGGGCCGGCTGGCGATCAGCTGCAGCGCTTCGCGTTCGCCCGTTGCCGCCCCCACCAGCTGGCCATCGCGATCGAGGCAGGGGATGCAGAGGCTCAGGCTGAGGCGGTCGCCGATGCAGATCACAATCCGCTCGTCCTGCAGCAGTTCGGTGCAGCGTCTGGTGTGCGCACGCACCTGGTTCATCAGGTTCGTGTAGTCCATGCTCGACGGGTGCTGCTGGATTGTGCGCCGATCATCGGCTGGCTGTCAGCTCGGCTTGTGCCGCTCCGGTCCCTGCCGTGCCCGCAGCTGATGCCGTGGTGATGGGGCGCGGTGCTGGCCTGGTGCCGAGGTGGTGCGGTGGCGCTGAGTTGGCGGTGATACGTGGATCCGCACTCCCGCCGCCGCGGCAGCAGCTCCACAATCGTGTGCAGCGTGCCGGGATCCGCCTCATGGCTTTCTTCGACTCCGAGATCGTTCAGGACGACGCCAAACGTCTGTTTGGTGACTACCAGCAGCTGATGCAGTTGGGTGGTGAGTACGGCAAGTTCGACCGCGAGGGCAAGAAGCTGTTCATCGAGCGGATGGAGGAGCTGATGGATCGCTATCGCGTCTTCATGAAGCGCTTCGAACTCTCCGATGACTTTCAGGCCAAGCTCACTGTGGAGCAGCTGCGCACGCAGCTGTCGCAGTTTGGCCTCACCCCCGATCAGATGTTCGAGCAGATGCAGCGCACCCTCGAGCGCATGAAGCACGACCTGGCGAAGCAGGCCTGATTGCTCCGTTCCGGGCGGCCGCCGCAGCGCCGCCGGTAACCGGGATGTGATCACGGGGTATTCGGCTGCCGCCCGGGCCAATGCCTACGATCCGACCCCAGAACAGCTGCGCCGGTCCGGCGATCAGGGAGCGATGGCCAACGACGCCTGGGGATTGCCGATGCCACTGGCGCGCGGGGTGGCCGATCTGTTCCCCGCCGGCACCGCTGAGGGCGCTGCGGCTGACGCCGATCAGCAGCTGGCTGCGCGGTTGCGCGAAGCGGAGCGCGCGGGCCGGCCGCTGCGGGTGAAGCTGGGTATCGATCCCACCGGCTCCGATATTCACCTCGGTCACTCGATCCTGTTCCGCAAGCTGCGGGCCTTTCAGGATGCCGGCCACACCGCAGTGCTGATCATCGGCGATTTCACCGCCCGCATCGGCGATCCCACCGGCAAAAGCGCCACCCGGGTGCAGCTCAGCGCCGAGGCGGTGGAGGCCAATGCGGTGACCTACCTGCAGCAGCTGGGCCAGGGGCAGGACCCGGAGCGGGCCCTGCTGGATTTCACCACCCCCGGCCGCCTGGAGGTGCGCCGCAACAGCGAGTGGCTGGCAGGGCTGGATCTGCCGCAGGTGATCGAGCTGCTGGGCATCTCCACCGTGGGGCAGATGCTGGCCAAGGAGGACTTCGCCAACCGCTACGGCTCCGGCACGCCGATCGCGCTGCACGAATTTCTTTACCCGCTGCTGCAGGGTTACGACTCGGTGGCGATCCGTGCCGATCTGGAACTGGGCGGCACCGATCAGAAATTCAACGTGGCCATGGGCCGCGACCTGCAGCGCCATTTCGGCCAGCGCCCTCAGTTCGGCATGCTGCTGCCGATCCTGCCCGGCCTTGATGGCGTGCAGAAGATGAGCAAGAGCCTGGGCAACACCGTGGGCCTGAGCGAAGATCCGCTCTCGATGTATTCAAAGCTGGAGAAAGTGCCCGATGCGGTGCTGGACGAGTACCTCACCCTGCTCACTGCTCTCGATCTGGAGGCCCTGCCCGACAACCCGCGCGAGCGCCAGAAGACGATGGCCCTTGAGGTGACGCGTCAGCGTCATGGCGAAACTGCGGCGCGGCAGGCTCAGGCCGATGCGGCGACCCTGGTGGGAGGTGCCAGCGGCAGCGGTGCGGCAGGCGCTGAGGTGCCGGAGGCCTCGCTGGCGGCGGTGCACTTCCCGGCCAAGGCCTTCTATCTGCTCAGCGCCGTGGGGATCTGCGCCAGCAGCAGCGAGGCGCGACGCCAGATCCAGGGGGGCGGCGTCAAGCTCGATGGCCAGAAGCTGGCCGATCCCAACCAGGAGTTTGCCGATGCGGCGGCGCTGCAGGGCAAGGTGCTGCAGCTGGGCAAGAAGACCTTTCGCCGCCTGGTGGGCTGATCGGTGGCTGCCCCCCTTCCGTAGCCTCAGCTCTGAACGCTGCACCGCCGCCTCCGCGTGATGCCATCCCCTGCCGATCGGATCATCGTGGCCCT
>Ga0129333_10005265_pt1 | contig 12135 bp, 12 predicted proteins | sample CPB6_08_DNA_FD_94474 | JGI IMG/M metagenome (GOLD analysis project Ga0129333, IMG submission 94474) | Freshwater to marine salinity gradient microbial communities from Chesapeake Bay, USA - CPBay_Sum_0.6_0.8_DNA | ecosystem: Environmental > Aquatic > Marine > Coastal | place: USA: Chesapeake... | reverse complement strand
TAGAAGATGTAGTTGGCTGGATATTCCCGATACTGCCGTTCACCATCCCGGCGTTCTACCACGTGTACGCGATCATGCTCGCGGTCAAACAATGCATCTACATAGCTCAAATCTATTCTCCTTGTGGCTTATGGCCCACCAACCGTTCTACATGCCCGTGACGTGGGCGATTCGTTGGTACTTATCTCAGTAAATGGTGTGCCACTGGTTATCTGGGTCCACATAAGGAAACAGGCTGTTCCATAGCACGATATCCGAATCATAGAAGTAACTGAGATGATTGTGTTGGTCGATTTGGCCATGTAATTCTACCAATCGCTGATACAATCTTTGCTTGAATAAGTTGCTGGCATTGAGATGTGGTATTTCTCCCAAAGTGATTCCATGCTGTGATAGATATTTTTTGGTCAGCAGATCTACATCTAGTTGTTTGTGCATGGGAATCCAGTGGCATCTCTTAGAGTGATTTTCTCCCATGGCCCAGGTTATGGGATAGCTGTGTATGTCCATCACAGATTTGGCCCATACTTTTTGCCATACAGGATCTTCTACCAGATGATGTATGTGATTTTGGCACAAGAATTCCACAGTGCCTTGGAAATGTCTTTGGATGGGATCACGGAAATGACCAAACAGCTGGATATCGGGGGATACTAGATCCAATTGAGTGCGTTGCCACCCCATGCCAGAAAATAACCTGGTATATGTGGTACTGGCATTTTTGGTTATAGGTACATATCCAACCTTGTGATAGATCCAAACATCCATTATGGTTGCACCATATACTTGTGGGTAAACTGCTGCAACACTCGGGCATACAACATCATATCCGGCTCAAGAAAATGTTTGACCAGTTGTTTATATGGCTCGGCATTAGCCTGTTTGACCTGTGTGATTTTTTCTCTGATTGGTTTGTGTTCTTGTTGTTTGATCCAAGCGATATCTGCATCTGTCACATGCAAATCAATGCCTTGCTCCTGGAAAAAATCATTGGTCAATGCATTGCCATCTAATACTTCAGGAGGTGTTGGATACCTATTCCATTTGGTTACGCGGGCATCTAATGGTATCCAATGTATAGGCAAAGAGATCAATGGACCAAGAGTCATATGGATGCTAAAGGTGTGTGGATCAAACACACCTGTGACCAGCATGCGTTGAAACACAGCATCGTGACCCATGAATCTTTCCAAAAAATCTGGATTGTCGGCAAGATGTGTGCTCAATCCTTTGGTATGCCTATTTTCGGGATCGGTAATATGACCCCATAACACGCACTTGGAGAGATCTATGTCGTTGTCAAAAAGATTAAACTTTTTCCAACCGGCGCGTTCACACAAGGATCTGAATGTGGTAGAACCATTTTTGGGTACGCGGACGTAGACAAATCGATCTTGGATATAACCAATCATTACAGGGTTTTGCCCACCGTGGTCAGGATCTGTTCCAACAGCTCGTGGTCCTGTTGCTCTTTGCAAAATTCGGCCTTGTGAGCGATGCGGATGGCTTTTTTCAACATGTTGGGTTTGATCTCCATTTCCTCAGCTATGGCCTTGATGGTGTCGCTCAGGCCACCGTTGAGTGTTTCGATCTCATGCATGACCTGCATGCCTTCGTTGATGATCTGGGTGAGTTTGGCTTTTTGTTCTGCGGTAAAAACACGACTGGTCATTGTGACACTCCTTGGAAAACAGCTATTATACAGTGTAGCTGCACGAAGTCAATGATCAGTTGTTCGTTTAGTCTGGTTTTTTGCCCAGATCTTTTTGGGTGATAGGTCCGTTGACCACCCAGGCCGCACAGGTCCTAGTGCCTGCGCATTTGAAGTGTAAGAAATTGCAGTAACCCAGATCGCTGAGGTTTATGGTGGCAGCAGCGTCAATGTTTTTTTCATCGCCTTTTATACCAGATTCGATGCATTCACGCATGCTGTCGGATGCATCGAAAGCAGCACAGTTGCCACACAGCATGGTTTTCACTGTTTTTTCTGTGGCCTTCCATCTGCTGGCAGCGCCCTTCCAGTAATCTCCTGGCTCTAGGGGATTGGCAGGACCATAGTAATAATCGTCAATGGCTTTTTGGCGATTGGCCAGATTGAGATCTATGTCATGTGTGGCTCGAGGGCAGCCTTTGTTGGCGGCTTCTACCAGATTGATGAGATTTCTCATGATTGTTTGGGTTTCACAGGAACGTTGCGAGTGCGACCTGTCAATGGATCGCGCACAGTTTTCAATGGTCCAGCTTGGACCAACTGTTTGAGCCTTTGGAGTTTGGCTTGGAAATCATCCTGATGCATGCCACCAAACTGGTCTTGATCTTTGCCACGTGTTTCTGACACTGCTGGTCTTGTACCACTAGCCATTTTGGCGGCCTGAGCTGCCTGTGCGGCTTGGTAATCGCCCATGATGTTTTTGACATAAGCACGGGTCTCCCCGGGTAGTTTGGCAAAATCACCACCTTTGTTCAACCACTTGTTCACATTACCTGGACCCCAGTTGTAAGCGGCCAGGGCCACTCGGGGATCATTATAGGTTTTTAGCATGGCTGCATAGTAATCCTTGCCTACTCTTTCCAGTTCCTGAGGCGAATTGTCTCGGGCTGGTTTGACCCCGTACCCAGGATTCTTCAGTGTGTTGGGCATGGTTTGCATGGTGCCCACAGCACCTACACGACTCACAGCGTTGGGATCTCCGCCGCTTTCACGATGCTTGATAGCGGCCAACATGAGATTGTGATCAAATGAACTAGCAGCAGGAGTGGTATCAGTGGTAGCAGTGTTGGCAGCAGGAGTAGAATCTGGGCTGACCACATAGCCACCGGATCCGGTCCTGATTGGTGTGCCACTGCCCGATTGCACAGCATTGGTAGGTACTGCTGGTTGTGCAGCGGTGGGTACCGCTGGTTGTGCAGCAACCGGTGCAGGTGTGCTCACAGCAGGTTTGGGCTGTGCAGTGGCCACAGGTGCAGTTGTGGGTCGGGCATTATATCTTGACAAGGCAGCCTGGGTGCGTGGACCCATGATACCATCTGCTTTGATTTTTTCTCCTGCTGCGATCAACTTGTTTTGGAGGGCCATTATGTCGGCTGACCCACTCGGAGTGGCTGTAGGTTTGGGTTGAGCTGTGGCAGTGGGTACAGCCAGTGGTGTAGCAGTAGGTTGAGCTGTAGCAGTAGGTTGAGCTGTAGGTGCAGCCATTGGTGTAGCTGTGGGCTTGGGTGAAACAGTATCAGTGGTACCTGGACCCGAGATTAACGCAGCATTACTAGCAACAGCATCATCGTCATCGGCTTCTAAGACTGCTGGTGATTTAACATGACTTTCCTGAGCAAATGTGTGCAAATCACGTAATATATCGTCGTCCCTGCTGATCTTTATCAATGCTTGCCTTTCGATTTGTTTGATTCGAGCTTTACTGAGTCCTAACCGTTTACCTATTTGTTCAAGGGTAAGGTCGTGCCATAGCCGCATGATCAAGACCACTCGTTGTATCTTGGGCAGTGAATCTATAGCTCGGGCAGCCACACGTTTCAACTCTTGTTTGTCAAAATCTTGTTCGTAAGATTGTTCATGTTCAGGACCAAACCGCACAGCCTTGTGTGCTGGATCTTCAGGATCCAATGTGGGCATTTCTTTGCCTCGATATGTTGTGCCATCTGGTTTATACAGGGCCATCTGTTGATTCGTGTGTGCTTCTGCTACAGCTTGCTTGGGCTTTTTGCCAGCTTGCTTCATGGCTATGGCTATAGCTGATTGCTGTGCAGGATTGGCTGCTTCATTCTTTTTGCGGCCAGCACAGTGAGCACGCTGGCTGAATCCTCGAGGATTGTTGCAGTTGATGCTCTTTTTGTATTTCTGGCTCCACTTTTCCGCCAGCTGGTCTTCCGCCACACCTTGCTTAACAAACTGAACATTAAGTTTAGCATTTTTCCACAACGGATTTTTAGGATCCATTCTTTGCTGTAGCAACCATATGGCAGACACTCTGTGTGCGCCATCTTCAAACTTTCCATTTAATACTATAGCAGGTGGAAGTTTTGATAATGATTCAGGATGTTGTCTAAGATAAGTAGCATATTCAATAACTTTCTTAGTTACACCCCAACTATAGTCTTTAGCGTCCCAATCATCAACTACATTATTGTAATAAGGCACACCCGGTACAGATGATATAATGTCTTTTACGGTCATTTGGCGAGTTTGTATTTTAGCATCAGGACCAAATTGTTTAGGAGCACCAGAACTTGGCCCTGGTTGGGGGACGCCTTCCGCCACACCTTGCTCTTTAATCTTGTCACCGGGAACATTACCCTTCATTCGGATAACACTTTTAGCACCGTGGCCGCCCGCAATCTTTCTAGCCTCATTATCATTCATGGCACTAAATCGTTTTACTTCTCCGTTTTTGAACATCATTTCATATCGTTGCTTCTTGCCGTTGCCTTGTAGAGCAGGGTCGTATAACGGACCTGACCAATCATTAGAGCCTTCCGCCACACCATGCTTGCCTTGACCCACCAACGGTAAACTCACGTTGAATTTCAATGACAATGCGGTTCTAAACTTATCATACAATGATTGACTTCGGAAAGTAAAGGTGTTGAACACTGATAAATCTCGCATGATCTTTGATGGATATGTTTTTTCGCCATTGGATGAGTTGAATACTAACCCATCATGCCCGTGACCTACGAATTTCATGATGGCCGGTGCGTCTAGCGGCATTATTTTATTACCTACCAGAGATAACGGCACCACAATGTATGTTTTGTCTTTCGCTGGGGTAGATGACATCTTGAACAATGATATGAAATAATCTCGTTTGTCATGTTCTAGAGATTCAGTCAGATTTCCCTTGGTCATGTACTCTTCAAAGATAATGATTTTATCTTCTACGCTCAGCCCTTCATCCAAGGCCGACCATGACATACCTTCCGCCACACCTTCGGTTTTTTTGCCCCAGTTCTTGGCGCCTTTCTTGCGGCATTGCACCAAGGCTCCTGACGCATAGGCCGATGGCCATACCTTGTAACGGCTCTTGACCTTGTAGTAGCAGGCGTCTTGCTTTTCCAGGATCATGGTGTCAGGATACATCTCACCACCGCACTCGGGGCACTGTTCTTTGCTTTCACGTGGCACACAGTTGGGCACCATGCGGTCACCCTTGCGCTTCATGCCTGCTTGACGATGTGTGTCCCAACACTTTTCATCCAACTTTGATTCAGAGGTTTTCTTTTTGGTAGCCACATTGATGGCTGCACCACGGCGTTCGGGATTGGGATCTTCACGGCGCTTTTTGGCAGCAGCACTGGCACGACCTTTTTTGCCCAAGGCATGAGCCTTGCTCTGTGGCAGGCACTTGGGTTTGCCTTCAGAATCACTACCTCTGGCACAATCTCCGCGTATCTTGCCATCGGGACCAAAGCGAACCCACTTCTCTTTGAACCACTTGTGCAGATTTTCATTCACTGGTTCTTGTGCAGCGGCCTTTGTGACCTGCTTACATTGGGCCTGCACCTCTTGGCGTGCGCTGCGCAGGCTTTCTAATAGACGTCGTGCGTTGGGTCGTTTCATGATTTATTGTTGTTAGATTGCGCTGCGCAGTTCTTCCAAGGCCTCTTCAGCTGTGTCGTAGCCTGACATATCCACGCTGCCATCATACAGTTTCACATAATACTGACCTTAACCTGGTGATGCTTCAGCGTCTATGCCTATCTCGCCAATGGGCTTGCCGCCACGACGCACCACTCTCACGGTTTTATCACCTGTGTGACGCCCAACGTTGGGTCGGCCTTCCGCCATGCCTTGCTCATCATCGCCTGACATGTATTTTTCAAGATCCTGATCTGTGGCTTCTCTATGAGCAGAGATGATGGCGTTACTTACTCGGCTGCCTAACTTATCTGTACGAATTTCAAAATGGGGCTGTAACGAATCCATCTGTCCCATATCTGTAGCATAGAAAACTGGTTCTTTATTGCCCTTTTGGTAGATGAAATAATAACGGTCGTTGTCACCATCTACTTGTGTGACAGCAGTATATACCTGTGAACCCAGTTGATGATTGGTGCGTACCATATACTCAGCAGCACTATAAAATCCTCTACCTGATTGATGAGGTGCACTATACCTTGGCTTACCAACTATCGCCTCTGCCACACCTTGCATGTCGCCCAATATTTGTTCAACATGACGTACCCAACCGCTAACATCACTGCTACCAATTTCTTCTACATCGCCAACAAAGTCTGCGACTTCATCGATAGCATTGCCAACTTTTTCTGGACCGTATTTGGCCAATAGGTCTGTGCGCTGTCTCAAGATACGGCGTGTGATAGCTTGTGTCACTGGGCTGTATTCTACGCCTTCCGCTACTGTTTTGTTTTCAAATAGGTCTTGTATGATCATGATATTAGGCTTCTTCTACATAGTCTTGGCTCAGGTCCTGAGCTGGTTCTTGACGTCGCAGTCGGGCCATGTACATCTCGCAGGCCATCTCTGCTTCGTCAAGGTTGGTGAAACGTGAACGCAGTCCACGTTTGCCACAGCGCACACCATAACCGCTGTGGTCATCTCCGTGTATCTCCATCACACTGCCATCTTCCATGGTCATGCTCTTGACACAAGCACTCTCTGGCAAGGTGGGATAGGTTTCTACTGGACTGGGTGCTTGTATGACAGGATTGCTTTGGGTGGGATCTTCCATGGCCACTCTAGCCACGATGTCACGATCCTTGGCACGTTGGCCCAGCTCACGATCCGCGGGTCTATCAGCTAGGTCACGGTCTTTCTTCTCAGCTTCTATGCTGGCCAAGTAATCAGCTAGGCCACGTCGTGTGCGGCTCAAGATTTCTTCACTGGCCATGCCCTGGCTCTCGCTGGCACCAACCAGGTAACCATCTGCAGGATGCTTGGTATCCTTTTTGGCTGTGAGCACAGGACTGATATCCCGGGGCTTGAACAAGGCAGGCATCTGCTTGACGCTTTTCTGTTGTGGGTTGAGACCATGCTTGACATCCACAGGAGTGAGTTCACTCTCTATGGCACTGATACGTTCCAAGATGCTGTAGATGGGATCGCGCATGATTACGCCCGCTGGTCTTTCAGGAATGACTTCAGCATCCAACCATGCTTGGCTTGTGCGTCCAAGCGTTCGGCTATGAAGTTGGCTATGCCTTGATTGTTCTCTTGTTCAGCCACTGCAAAGCAATCATTCAAGAGATTGATCAGGGTGGTATTGTCGGCCAACAGCTCTTCGATCATGAGCCTAGCGCGGGGGATCTTGGTCTGGCCTTGTATCTGGCTCAGCTCATTGTAACGCTCAAAACTGCCCGGGGCGTACTCATCCAGGGTGCGGATGTATTCTGCTGTTTTGTCTATGCTGTTGTTGTATACTTCTTCGTACACATTGCCAAAGAATTCATGCAGCTGAGCGAAGTCAGGGCCTTCCACGTTCCAGTGGAATAGCTGGGCCTTGATTGAAAAGGCGTACTCAGTTGCTAATAGAGTTTTTAAACTGTCCGCGAGCATGTGTTTTCCTTTTGTATTCTTTGGGCGTGTTAGGCGTTGGGTCCGTTGTGTATTTACCGCTCAGCATGCTGCCGCCGGCTCTTGTGACCATGCCCAAGGGCTGACTCACTGTGGCCACCGAACCTGCACCTGTGGCGCCTGCAGAGGCGTTTTCTGCGATGAATTCATGTGCTCTCATGATGTATCCTTAGATAGCCATCCTGTATGGTACCTGGACCAAAGTCCACTCGTTGATTTTGGATACGCAGCTGGGCCAAACAGGGTTGTACCAGCTCATAGCGTATGGTATATTCACCAGGAGGTGCTTGGATCTGCAACATTTCTTCCAGATAACAACCTGTCCAGATGAATGTGCGCTCGGTGAACAGTTCTTCATCGACATACACGCGATAGTCCGGGGGCAAACCCTCCCAATCGCAGTACACATCACTGAACACTCGCACGAAATGATGATCCATGCTGTATTTAGCGGATCTAGTGTGCAGTCAGAACGTGGGCAGGTTCAATGTGGCATCCACCATGGCGGTGGCACGCTGCATGTCGTAGTTGCGGTACATGTTCTGCTTGACCAGGAAGGAGGCGCCACCGTAGAACTTTTCGTATTGCTGATGACGACCAGCGAATTCTGAGCCCACGAAATCCCAGGCCATGCGCATCAAGGCCACCCGTTCACGTGCGCTGTGATTGGCTGAATGTACATAACGCTCCACGTCCTTGGCGATTTCCGGATTCTGGAAATCCAGATCGGAGGAGGGCTGCATGATCATGGCGCCGCCCGACATCTCGCGGATCATGTCGATCATGCGCGGGTTGATCTCTGACTGCATTGCCATCACGGCATACAGCGTGGCACGCGAAGGCCACAGCACGCCTTCGTCGTCAGTGGTGGCCATCACTTCCTGCGCCCGCAGCATCGACTCCACCGTCTGTGCCTGCGCCGCCAGTTCGCCCATCTGGGTCATCACAGCCGGGTTGGCGGCATTGCCAGTCATCTCGTTCAGGCGCTGCGCCAAACCCATCATGAAGCGTAGCTTGGTGGCATAGCGCGATTGCGCCTGGTGGTTACCGTAAATGTGGGCCGGGGTATTCCACCATTGCTCGCGCGCCAGCGCGATATTGCGATGCACGAACACCTGCTCCCAAGGAATGAACACATTGTCGAACACCAGCAGCGAGTCGGTTTCATCAAAGCGGCCGGTCAGCGGATAGTCAAAGCTATTGCTGGCTTGCATGGCAAAGGGTCGGCGTGAATACATCTTCACGCCCGGTGTATTGATGCGCACGGCCACATTGATAGCGTAGTTCTCGTCACCTGGTTGCAATGGGGTGATGCAGCTGAGCTGTATCCAATCTGACAGGATAGCACCAGTGCCCAGTTGCTGTGCGCCCGAAACCACGATGCCATCATCACGCTCTTTGACGATGCCGGCATACAGGCTGGGATCGGATTGCTTGTGCGCCGGCTTGGAGCGATCGATCTGCGGCGGCACGATGGCGTAGCTGACGTATTGATGGTTCTCGCGCAGATATTGATGAAAATTCACCACGTTATCGGCCCACTGCTGGCCGTGCTTGGCAAACACGCTGGGCTTGGCGGCATAGCCAGTGAAAAAGCCCGCCACATGGTCAGGCGTGCGTCCCATTAGACCGCAGGTGCTTTCAGCCCAGGCTTCATAGAAACCACGCTTGATGGCCAGATCACCGGCGGTCTTGGGAATCTGGTAGCAGCGCAGTACAGGATCGCCAGTGAGTGGGGAGGCAAAAGTCATGCGTTCACGATTGGCTGGATCAGCTGCCATGTCATACAGCTTGGCCACAGACTGCACTGCACCCTTGAATGCTGGATGTATGGTCACATCTTTGACCAGTTCGCCGTTGACGAACACCTGCCGGCCATCAGCCTTGATAGAGCGTACATATTCATCGCCGGTGCGCAATGCGGCGGTGGTGCGTGTCTGGGTCAGCATGTGGAGCTCCTTGGGTTATGATCAGTCCTGCAGATCAACTGAGTTCTCGTACATTGGTGATGCGGTGGTCAGGCACACCGTACATGCCCTTGAGCAGGGTGCGGGCCACCCATTGATTCTGTGCAGTCACAGTCACGTCCATGGTACCCACATAGTCAGGTTGTTTGACGTAGACCTTGGCTGTGAACATCTTGTAGGGGCGCACTACTTCTTGCACTTTCATAGCAGCTCCTCGTCCTGCCCAGGTCCCGGGCGGGTGTCAGCTGGGTCTGGTCTCACAGTGATTGACCAACGTGGGTGCTTGGTAGTGATCTTGAGTGCTTCTTCCCAGGTGATGTCGCGTAGGATCAAGGGCTTGCCGTCACCGCGTACTCCATCCACACGCAAATCTATCATGCTTTGATCTCCCACTGGGTGTTATTTTCGGCTCTTGGCCCTACCGCGTCTCATATTTATTTGCCAGTGAGCCAGTTGTTTTTTACGTGGGCTGGCAGTTTTGCTGCTACGGATCTTTTCCAGCTGTGCTATTGTAGCATGCCGAGGTATGCCGTGTCTGGCGCTGTCTCCCCGATCCTGGGGATTCTTGCCATCGGCAAAGTTTTCTGTCATGGCTGGCTCGTCCAAGAGTTGGCTTGAGTGTTTGTAGTCTGAGAGCTTGAGAGACAGCATGATAGCGAACTGATCAAACTCTTTTTTAGAATCAAAAAAGTAGATTCGTGATAAAGCGTCCCCAGACAATGAACCTTTTTCTGGAAATCGTTTGGTCGTACCATCGATATCAAAGTATGCATGATCATGGGTGAGATCGATCAACTGGTGTTGGCTACCAAAATGTGCGATGTTTACATAATCAGCCAAGGGTGTTATTTGTACGCTGGCATACACATATTGATCGCCCACATGTGGTTTTGGCGTTGAATGCAAGTCCAAAAAAGACTTTATTCGATTGGTATCATCGCGGCCTTCCAATACAGTGGGGTTGAGCAATAAGTGTTCTCGTAATGCCGCTGCATGTATGGCATCCACATCCACCGATTCTATAGTGTTATCCGCCACGTCCGGTTTGTTATATTGCCGGGAAAATTCTCGACCCAACGCAGTTTGTTTGCGTGATGGCTTGATGGTATTGCCAATGTCTTTGGCAAAATCATACATGGCACTGGCTATGCCCTTGCGGCGATGTCGGGGTTCCACATGCACATCCATGGCCTCCAAGTGACCATCTCGATCTTCAAAGTTGACCCAGGCCACCATTGACTTGCCCAAGTATGCTTCTATCCTAAAGAAGTTGCTGACCCTGCTGACTCGACCTGGTATGTAGGGCATGTAGCCTGGAGTGGCTCGGAGTGTGTAATCACCATAGGGTTTGGTCTGTTCGAATCCGCGTTCAAAACCTTTGCGATTCACTGTTTCCCAGACATTTTGTTCGGGACGATGTTTGGCCCAGAAGCCTGCTCCCGCATCAGTCTGCTGACCACTGCGGCGTATTTTGTAGCCCCGGCTTTTGGCATAGTCATACATGGCTGCTGCGATACCCTGACCTCGATAGCGTTCATCCACGTGTAAATCTTGAGGCAACAGGGTGTCACCTTCTTGCACGAATGTGACATAACCCAGCTCGCGACCAGCTGTATGGGCTTGTATCTGTATCATGTCATCGCCCAGGTCCTGGAGTGTGATTTCTATGCCATGGAAGGCATCTTCCGCCATACTTTGCTCGTCCAGACTGTGTTTGCGATTGAATCCCTTCCACATTTCTTGTCCAGACGGTAACTGTACATTAGAAGGCTTTATGGTATTCCCTAAGTTACTTACATACTGATATACGGCTGTGGCTATACCTTGTCGTCTATAATCTGGAACAACATTTATCATCTTAGCCTGTAAATTTTTCCACCACAAAGCACCATGGATCTTGAACTTAGCAGTGGCTACAACTTTTTCTGGATTTTGAGCATCTACTACTTCTATAGCCAACATCTTAAACTTGGGCAATGATATACCTGCGAAGTCAGGACCTGATCCAGCTATAGTTTCTGCTTTGATTATAAATTTGTTATCTAATATAGACTGTTCATCACTAAAGCCCAAAGACATTACATCTTTGTTGATGTATTCCATTAGACTGATAAACTCTTGAGCTCTCATTGGGCTGCTTTCCATTTGTCACGCATGGCATCCACCAGGTCCGCGGGACTGCGCAAACGATTGCGGCGCATGTAGTCTATGATCTTGACCGCTTGATAACGATCACCAGCGTCGGGCTTGCGAGCATTGCTGAGATCCACGCCCAGTTGATGATCACCATCCGCGCTGTAATACTGTAGATTGTAGCGCAACTTGTCAGCTTCTTTACTCAAGTCTGATTTCCGATTCTTGTAGATCAGTTCCAACCAACGATCCAGGTAAGTTCTTGCGGGCCATGTGGTGCGCTGGGGTTCAGCTCCACGCAACAGCTCACTGGCCTGCCGTGGTGTGATAGCACGCCTGCGATCTTGCAAACGCCAGGCTTGCTCATCCGCATACAGGTATGCAGGTATGCCCAGTTTCTTGGCCTGTATCATGATCCGACGCACCTGGGGACTGCGATATTCATGTTGTTCACGGATCAGCACATGGATCTGTCTCACACAAGCTATG
>Ga0129333_10005264_pt1 | contig 12135 bp, 18 predicted proteins | sample CPB6_08_DNA_FD_94474 | JGI IMG/M metagenome (GOLD analysis project Ga0129333, IMG submission 94474) | Freshwater to marine salinity gradient microbial communities from Chesapeake Bay, USA - CPBay_Sum_0.6_0.8_DNA | ecosystem: Environmental > Aquatic > Marine > Coastal | place: USA: Chesapeake... | reverse complement strand
GGTGAATTCTCTTATGGATTTGCGGGTCAGCGTTTTAGCGGCGGTGGCACTACACAAATACTCTGGCCGGGTCTTGAATTTGGATCTAATCGTTTTAAGCAATTCCCAAGACGCACTCCAAACAGAGGACGGGGAAATTCGGGATATTTCATCTATCCAACCCTTCGCCAAATTCAGCCTGAATTAGTGAGACAATGGGAAGATGCGTTTAGTGCAATCCTTAAAGAATGGGATAAGTAATGGCCGGTAGTAGAACCCTTAAACTTTCAATTCTTGCTGATGTCGATGACTTAAAAAAGAAGCTAGACACCGGCTCCAAGGATGTTGAGGGCTTCGGCGGTAAGTTAGAAAAGTTTGGCAAGGTTGCCGCAGCCGCTTTTGCAGCAGCAGCCGCCGCAGCTGCCGCCTATGCAGTCAAATTAGCTGTTGATGGCGTTAAAGCCGCAATCGAAGATGAAGCGGCGCAGATGCGACTTGCTAACGCGCTTCGTAATGTCACAGATGCCACAGATGCTCAAATTGCTTCGGTCGAAGAACAGATTACGAAGATGTCGCTGGCTTTTGGAATTGCCGATGATGCACTCCGTCCAGCATTTCAAAGATTGGCCACAGCAACCGGAGATCTTACAAAGGCACAAGACGGATTAGAACTTGCGCTTGATATTAGTGCTGCAACTGGGAAATCGGTTGAAGCGGTATCTAATGCACTCGGCAAAGCCTATGAAGGCAATACCAGCGCACTAACTCGACTTGGTATTGGCCTATCAGCTGCCGAAGTTAAATCACTTGGCCTAGATGGAACGATGAAAGAGTTGGCTAAGACTTTTGGCGGAGCTGCAAGCGTTCAAGCCAATACACTTGAAGGCCAAATTAATCGATTGAAGATTTTGTTCCAAGAGACTACCGAAAGCGTTGGCCAAGGATTATTACCGGCGGTTAAAACCTTTTTTGACTATATAACCAACCGCCTTATCCCAATCCTTATCGATGCCAAGAACAAAGCCCTTGATCCAATAAAGAAGGCTTTTGCGGATAATCGCGAGGAAATTGAAGCGCTCTGGAAATTCACAAAAGATTATTTAGTTCCATTATTTGAAAAAGTCTTAGTTCAAGCCATTAAGAATGTTGGAACTACCATTGCTGGAATCGTCAATATTATTGGCACAGTCAGCCGGGCCATTGAAAGTATTATTAACAAGATTATTGATGGCATTAACAAACTTATCAGAGTCATCAATTTAATTAAGCCCGGGGAAGACATTAAGCAATTGAGTAAAGTCGATTTCACACCTAATTCGGATCAAAGAGTCGGCGGAGTTCAATTGCCTTTCGGCGGCCAATCAGTAGTTCCTTCAGTCTCATCCGGCGCTGGCACTCCTGTAATCTCGAGTGGCACAATAACAGCCGCACCATCGGGCGCAGGAACAGTCGCAGCTTCACAACCAAGCGCCGCAGAGTCAAGAGTCGTAGCACAAATGCCCACACTTCAAGCCGCAGCGGTAAGCGGCATTGGCGGAATTAGAGGCCCAGGAGTTTCACTTGATCCGGATATGGTCGCGCCTCGAGTAACTATCAATGTCAATTCAGCCAGCGTTATCGACCAAAACGGATTCACCGCAGCTGTTGTCGATGCCTTTAATCAAGTTCAAGCTAGAACCGGCGGTGGAGCAAGTCGCCTAGTGGCGCTATGACACTTTGGAATCCGGTCTATCGCATTAAAGTTAATGGCACTACTGCCACTTCAGCGACTCTTGCTGGTTTAACTATTACTTCGGGTCGCACCGATATTTATTCACAGCCTATTGCCGGTTATTGCAATTTGACGCTTATTGAAACAAATGAATCACAAGTATCTTATGACATCAATGATTCAGTAACAGTAGAAGTCCAAGACTCAACCGGCACTTATGTTAATTTATTTGGTGGATTTATTACAGATGTCACTATTGCAATTCAAACAGCAGGATCCACAGCAACCAGCCAACGAATCAATATAATCGCCGTTGGAGCCCTTGCCCGACTATCTCGAGCTGTATTTACTGGCAATGTGGCGCATCAATTCGACGGCGACCGAGTTTATGATTTATTGGCTGGAGTCTTATTTGATACTTGGGCTGAAGTTCCCGGCGCTTTAACTTGGAATACTTATGATGCGACGACTCAATGGCAAGATGCAGAAAATAGCGGACTGGGCGAAATCGACCGACCGGGCGACTATGAGTTACACAGTCAAACTGGATTAAATTCAACGATACTTCAATTAGCAAGCGGATATGCAACAAGTGGCCTTGGATATTTATTTGAAGACGCGCAGGGCCGAATCGGTTATGCGGACTCGACTCATCGATCTCAATATCTTGCAACCAACGGGTACATTGATTTAGATGGCAATCACGCGTATTCGACCGGCTTGCAAATTACTAAGCGAGCTGGCGACATTCGCAATTCAGTCACACTTAGTTATGGTGGTACAAGTTCATCGACAGTTAGCGATGAGGATGCGGCCTCAATAACCCTTTATGGTGAATTAGCCAGCAGCATTAGCACTACGCTTCGTCATAAAGCCGATGCCGAGGCTCAAGCGGCTTTTTACCTGCTTATCCGCGCTTATCCTCAATTTCTTATGCGGCAAATTGGCTTCCCAGTCCATTCCACCGAAATCGACAATACGGATCGAGATTCTTTGCTCGAGGTGTTTATGGGTATGCCCTTAAACATTGTCAATCTTCCGGCCAATATGGTCAATGGCGAATTTCAAGGATTTGTCGAGGGTTGGACTTGGACGGCTGGGTATAACCGACTAGATCTTCAAATGACTGTTTCACCAATTGCATTTAGCCTTCAAGCCTTCCGATGGAATTCTGTGCCAGCCACCGAATATTGGAATACCCTATCCACTACGCTAACTTGGCAAGACGCTACAATTGTCGCCTAAAGGAGAATAATGCCTACCACAACAAACTTTGGCTGGACGACCCCAGCTGACACAGATTTAGTCAAGGATGGTGCGTCCGCTATTCGCACCCTTGGCAACGGAATTGACACCTCATTTCTTGATTTGAAGGGTGGGACGACCGGGCAAGTATTATCCAAAAATTCGAATACAGATTTGGATTTTACTTGGATTGCCCAAGATGATTTAACTTTAACTTTAAATGCTCAAACCGGGACAACATATACATTCGTCCTCGCTGATGCAGAATTCAAATTAGTGACCGCCAGCAATGCCTCAGCACAAACTTATACAATCCCATTAAATTCATCTGTGGCTTATGCGACCGGATCAATAATTAATATAATCCAAATTGGTGCAGGTCAGGTAACGATTCAGGGTGCTAGCGGTGTGACAGTAGCTTCGACTGGTGCAACTTCAACCGCACCGAAACTAAGAGCTCAATATTCAGCTGCATCACTAATCAAAGTTAATACCGATTCTTGGTATGTCATAGGGGATATTGCTTAATGAAAATTCTCGGGATCGTTGCTGCACAAAATTATCCTCGTTTCCGCACCGGCCAAGTTTTAGTCGTTGCCGGTGGTGGCGGTGGTGGTGGTGCAATTGACACTTATGGAAATGGCGGCGGTGGAGGCGCTGGTGGAGTTTTAGCGCACTCAATCACTTTAAGCGCATCGTCTTATACTGTGACTGTTGGTGGCGGTGGAACGGGCTCACAAGGAACAACTAGCACCGGCACTAATGGCGGTAATTCACAATTTGGTTCATTGACCGCATCCGTTGGTGGTGGTCGAGGTCAGGCTTGGCTTACAAACGGAGTCCTAGGCGGTTCAGGTTCAGGTGGTTCTAATGGCGCGGGCGTTGGTGGCGCTGGCACTTCAGGGCAAGGAAATGCTGGTGGAACTGGCGCAAGTTATTCAGGTTCGCAATCAAATCGCGGTGGTGGTGGCGGCGGCGCTGGAGCTGCCGGAGCAAATGGCACAAATCAAACTGGTGGCGAAGGTGGCGTTGGTTCAAGCACTTATTCCAGCTATGGATCCGCAACATCAACCGGACAAAATGTGAGCGGAACTTATTATTACGCTGGCGGTGGCGGAGCAGGTGGCGGAACTGCAAGTGCTGCCGGTGGATATGGTGGCGGTGGCGCTGGAACTGTTAATGGAAATGGCGGCGCTGCAACTATAAATACGGGTGGCGGTGGTGGAGCTGCTGGAGCTGGAACCGCATCTGCAAACAACAGCGGTGGTGCTGGTGGTTCGGGAATCGTTATTTTACGAGTCGATGGCACTTACACAGCCACAGCGACAACTGGTTCTCCAACTCGAGTGGTAAGTGGCGGATATACCTATTACACCTGGACAGGAAACGGGAGCATTACAGTCTAATGGCACACTTTGCAAAACTTGATGACGACAATATCGTTATTGAAGTCAATGTAGTTAATAATGAAGTCCTTGATGCAAATGATGAGGAAAATTCTGGAATCGCTTTTTTAACCGAATGGTCGGGCGGTTATAGCAATTGGAGACAAACTTCTTATAACGGCAACTTCAGAAAACAATACGCCGGCATTGGTTATAAATATGATGCCATTGCAGATGTGTTCGTCGCGCCTCAGCCATTTGAATCTTGGCTTTTAGATGAAAATTTCGATTGGCAAGCACCAATACCAAAACCTGATGGGCTTTATTATTGGGATGAAGATTTAGGCAATTGGGTAAATGGCGAAACTTTGTAAAGCCGGAATTCAGTTAAGAGAGCAGATTGACGATGATTATCCTAACCGCTCTAGGAAATCGGATGGTTGGATAGGTGATTCTCGGCACTCGGCTCGTAAATCGGATCATAATCCTGATGAAAACGGAATCGTTAGGGGTCTCGATATTACGAGCGATTTGGGAAGTCATCCGGAAGAAGCCCACTCGATAGTCGAGAAGCTTCGCCAATTAGCCAAGCGCGGGGATAAGCGAATCAAGTATCTGATATTTGATGGCCGGATTGCCTCACCGATTCTTAACTGGAAGTTCCGCAAGTATCGCGGTGTAAATCCGCACCGGCATCATTTCCACATTAGTTTCACAACTCTCGGGGATAACGACGGGTCTTGGTTCGACCTAGAAGGAGAACGCAATGTCAAACGATCTAAAAAAGGCAGCCGAAAGCTGGCTAAAGACATTCATAGCAACAGCCCTAGCGACTTATCTAGCGGTGGGATTAGACATCGAAGCGATTGCCAATGCAGCTGTGGTCAGCGTAATCCCCTCGATAATCAACTGGCTAAATCCTAATTACGAGAGATACGGAAAAGTCCGGTAATGGAAGCCAATGCAATTGCTGGCTTTGTCGCGTCCGTTCTCGGGTCAATTGGGTTACTAATCGCCGGCCTACGCTACATAATAAAACTCGAGAACCTTCCACTAATTTCGAGACTTGACAAGTTAGAATCGACCCTTGAATTAGCCCTACGGGAGAAGGTGGCAAAAGGTGGCAAAACGCGCCGTTAAGAAAAAGGCGAAGAAACAAGTCAAGCGCCGCCGCATAACACCGAAAGAACCGCCAACCAAGTTAGATTATTGGGCTATCGCTTGCCAAGAGATTTACAAGGCTTGCCGAAACGCCGGAATGGATGAAGGCACAGCTCTCGCTTTTGCGATGGATAGAAGCGCTTGGCCGGACTGGGTTATCGATGCCAACGATCCGATTAGGAAGATTGGCTGGGAAGATGGCGAGGAAGATAACTGACCTACTTCCGGGAAGTCGAGTTATTTGAGGCGCTAAAAGCCGAGTATCCGGATTTAACGCCACTATCAGCGACCGACCGAGTAGATGGTGTCACCCATAACGCTTTCATCGAGCTGAAATGCCGGCGCACCCATTATGACCGGCTGATGATTGAGCAGCACAAGTGGAATTATTTGGCCGATATAAGGGCTAGAACGGGCTCTAGGACGCTTTATATCAACGCGACACCCAAGGGCATCTACGAGTTCGACTTAGGGGCTTTAAATGAGCCTGAGTGGGTTTTAAGGGTATTGCCCACAAAGACCGATTTCGCCGGTAGTGAGAAGGTTGAGAAGGCGGTCGGGTTTATTGACATCCGACACTCCCGGTTATTGCTTATCTAAATCGATTTAAGGGGTTATGCTTCTCGGGTAATTGCATTTAGGCAATTGCAGAACGGGAGCAAAATGGTAAATAAACCGGCGGTAATTGAATTTAACTCGCAAGCCGGCGCTTGGACTGATGGGCGAAATTATGTAAAAGGCTCAATTATCCGGCGTTATGCGATTGAAAAGTTAGGCCGCAAAGGATCAAGTAGAGGCCGATTATCAAGGGCTGAAATATCAGCATATTTCCTTGATACCTATGGGGTGAGTGCAGATGTCAGATAATCAATTGCTATTTCTGATGATATTCATTCCAGTCGCAATCGTATGGACAGCAATGTATCGATGCGAAGTGCGCGAACACAAAGCCTTTGAACGCGGGCTCGAAAGGGGCAAAGCCATTGGACGAGCTGAACGAACGAGGTCTTAATGAGTGGATTGACGAAGCCTTACTCACTCTTAATGACCGGGGATTCGAATATGGTGATCCGCGGGACAACCTATTACGCATTTACAAAATATGCCGCGCCCTCGGTATTCAGTTCAGAGAGCCATCTGAATTGGCATTGGTGTTTATCGCGACAAAACTCTCAAGAATGGTGGAAAGCCCGATGCGGGAGGATTCGTATCTCGATCTCATTGGATATTCCGCTATCTTGGCTCGAACCCGATTTACCGATTGGAGCGACTTTGGCTCTTTTGAGGAATAACAATCCGCATCAATTCTGTGATTATTGCAAAGCAAGATACGCGCATTTGTCCAATGGCAAGGAATTAAATGCAGCTGCAAAGAAGGTCGCTTACTGGAAAGTCGTCAGCGAAAATCCGAAACGAAAGAATCAAGTTAGATTTTATTGTTTGGAGTGCGCTGATGATATGCAGCAATGGCCGGATGGAACTTATTACTCACTAAAAGAACAATTAATGGACGGGCTAAAAGATACAGCCCGGAGAGAGGCCATAAATGTCGAATTACCTAGATGATTATGTTGGAGTGCAAGACCGGCTCAAAGCATTTATCAAAGACTTTCCTGATTATAGAATCAAGACCCATTGTTTAGCCGAATCGCTAGTAAAGGAGTGCGATGTCTATATCGTCAAAGTGGAGTTATATCGAACTGAAGCTGATCCGAATCCTTTTGCTACGGGCTTATCAACGGAGTCAAAGAGCAAGCAATATGCACTCGAACTTGCAGAGACGGGCGCTTTGGGCAGAGCTCTCAACCTTGCTGGATATTATGCAAAGCCGACGGGCACTAAACAATCACACAATAAGCCAATTGAAACGACAAGCAAAAAGTTAGCCGAATTTGTATCGGAGCAAAGGCCAACAGACCCAGCACCGATTCATCACAATATCGATTATCTAGTCGAGCAATTAGGTGCTGAAATAGCCGATGAAGTGCCTATTTGTAATCACGGCGCAATGGTCTTAAAGACCGGCGTTAAAGATGGCAATGAATATCGAGGTTGGGTGTGCTCAAGCAGAGACCGAGAGGCTCAATGCCCGGCTAAATGGATGAAGATTGACTCAGATGGTAAATGGGTGTTTCGGAAATGACAGAGCGACAAATCTGTGATGTTTGCTTCGAACGCACTTTTGGATGGGTTAGTTTTGATCATTGGCCGGAAGGTCTAAAAGTCTGCCAAGATTGTTACGAAGTTTATGACCGACTCAATGCAAAGATTAACTGATGAATCTTGATGTGCATCCTTTTAAATGCACCGGCTGTAAATCCGTCACAGCCCAAAGGCTAATCCGGACATTCGATTGTGAGGATGTTCCGGATAGCCCGGCTGAGGTGTGGTTAGTCGAGTGCCAACGATGCTTCGAGCAACGGATCATCTATCCAGCCGAACGAGTGGCAAGCAAAGAGGACGATATTGTGCGCTGCGAATGTGGCAATTGGAAGATGAAGGCAAGCAGATGTCGGGTTTGCCTTATAGCTGCCGGGGTTGAGACAATTAAGCGCAAAGTCTTTACCGGCCATAGTGATATTGAGGTAGAAATTGCCAACCTATGACTTCAAATGCCCTAATTGCCAAATAACCATCGAGCAAAGCTTCAATGTTTATACCAATGCCACTATTTGGTGTCAGCCTTGTCAAGTGCCGATGGATAGGCAATTTACTGCCCCGGGAGTAATCTTCAAGGGAGATGGATGGGCAAGCAAAGACAAGTAGGACATTGCCCGCACTGCTGGAATGACTCAGATGGCCATATGGCTTGCTGGTGCAATAACGAATGCTGTGACGATCGCTGGGAGCGCCAAGTGAATACCCGGCAAGTCAATATCCACACAGACGAATATGTGGAGCAATTACTTAATTGGGGTTTCAGCCTCGATTTCATTGCTTTAGACGCTGGAATCGATTTAGATAGCCTCAAGATGCGTTTTAGGAGAAAAGCCAAAAGGGAGAATTGGAATGAACATCAAAGAAGTAAGTTTGGAATTAGCAGCTGTTGCGATGATAGCCGATGCTGCAAAGAAGCGTAAGGATGAGCTAAGAGCCCAGTTGCAAGGCTATATGGATGAAATTGGAGCCGACCGAGTAAAGGCTGAATTAGATGGCGAAACAATTGCTTATGTGACTACCAGTAAGCCTAAATTTAAGTGGGAAGTCATATCAGAGAGGAAATTCGTTGAATGGGTAAAAGACAATCATCCAACAGAGATAATCGAATCAGTCAGAGAATCGTTCAAAGATGTCATATTAGACAAGTTCAATTATGTAGATGATGCAGCTATTGATCCAAATGGGGAGATAGTTGATTGGTTGATTGGACATATATCAGAGCCCTACTTAGTCACCAAGTTCCACGCGGACGGGAAGGATAAGTTGAGAGATGCGTTTGTTAGTAATTCCATTGATGCGAGAAAAGTTCTTGAAATTGAATAATGCGAAACGCCGTCTGACCTGCGGTTTTGTTCGCAAATTTGACAGATGCTTTACACTCCCTCGGAAGCGGGGCCCGAAGGCAGCCCGCCGCTGTAGTGTCAGGGGCGGGCTTTGCCTATCGCTTGTGTTAGGCCTCTTGTTAAATTCAAATATGATTCTTACTGCAAATGCTTATTCTTTAACTAGAGAGCAACAAGACTGGGCATTAGTAGCAATGAATCATTTAGGCGAATTAGAAGAAGCCCAATGCTGGGTGCGGGTTATATGGCAAGAGTCAAGGTTCAATCCTAAAGCCCGTAATGGTAGCCATTATGGCCTAGCACAAATGCGTAATGACATTGTGCGCACACTTACACCAAGGCAACAAGTCCGTATGCATATGCGTTATTTGGATCATCGATACAATGGTTCAGCTTGCAAGGCAGAGCGACATCTAATTGCAAAGGGATGGCATTGAGTAGGGAATACGACAAGACACATTACAAAGCATTACGCGAGAAGGTCTTGCATCGAGATAACTTCACTTGCTATTACTGCGGACAAGAAGCGAATACAGTTGATCACATAATCCCGATAAGTAAGGGTGGAATCAGCTCTGAAGATAATATGCTGGCCTGTTGCCATCGATGTAATAGCGGTAAAAGGGATCGCATAACCCCCGGGTCTTTTTTGAGCGTATCGAGGTCACCCACGACCCCCATCGGGATTTTTATACCCGGAACTGGCTCGACCACAAAGCATTATGCTTGAACTGGTTAATACCAAACCCGACCCGGCTGAAATCGTTAGCCTTCGGGCTGGTTCGGTTTACCGAGGTGTGGTAAAGCCGCGAATCCATACCAAAATCACCGATTACCCCTCAAAAGGCAAAGAGTTTTCTGAATTTTGTGCCAAATTTGGTATGAATTTGATGCCTTGGCAAGAATGGTTAGGCGAGCAAGTGCTGCGAGTTAAGCCCGATGGTAGGTGGCTAACGCCAGTCCATACCGCCTTAATTGCAAGACAAAATGGCAAGTCGGAGTTTATGATTTGGCAAATCCTGTATCGAATCTTCCATTTAAACGAGCATTTAATCGTTCATACAGCTCACAAATTAACTACCTCAGCTGAAATCTTTTATAAAATCTATAACATCATTAGTCAGCATCCGGAATTGGAATGTCAATTAACAAAGAAGCTAGAAGCCCGAGGATTCCAAGAGCTGCAATTCACAAATGGCCGGAGATATATCGTTCGAGCCAGCAATTCAGCCACTCGAGGAATTAGTCAGCCATCTAGCATCTTCCTCGATGAAGCCAGGGAGTATCACGATGAAGATGTCTGGTCATCCTTGCGATATACGCAAATGGCCTCGCCCAATCCACAAGCATTTCTATTTTCTAATGCTGGAGATCAACACTCAGTCGTATTAAACAAGATGCGAGAACGAGCACTTGCAACAATTCTTACAGATGACTTAAGTTTAGGCTGGTGGGAATGGTCGGCTCCGCCGGAGTTAAAGTTCGATGGATCCGCGACCTTTTGGGAAGGGGTCGCCCAAGCCAATCCTTCACTCGGACACACAATCCATCCGGACAATATTCGAGCGGTATTAAATGACCCCGAGGATATTGTTCGGACGGAAGTGTTATGTCAATGGGTTTCAACAATCAACCCAGTTATCCATCCTTCGCAATGGCAAGCTTGCGCGGTCGAGGGTCTGCGCTTAAATGACAATGCGGACACTTGGTTAGCGGTTGATTTATCACCCGATAGACGGCAAGCGGCACTAGTCGCAAGTCAGCGAATCGACAAAGACCGATTCCAAGTCCAATTGCTTCAGACTTGGACAAATCCCGGTTATCTAAGCGATAAGTTAATTGCCAACGACATCGCCGATTGGTATCGCCGGTTCTCGGTCTTAAAAATCGCTTACTCGGCGCGAACGGCTAGTGCTGTTGCTGCAAGATTGATTCCGGCTGGCCTACCTTGTGAGGCAATCGATGGTCAGCCTTACGCCACAAGTTGCGATGAATTCTTAAGTGCTATTTCCAGCGGTCGGCTCGCTCATTCGGATCAAGAAGAATTAACCCGGCATTGTTTGTCAGCGGTAAGAGTTAATTTTGGCGATGGCGGCTGGGTTATGGGTCGCAAAGTTTCGGCGGCGGTCATTACGGGAGCTGTGGCCGCCGCTATGGCATCTCATTACGCCACTCAGCCAAATGAGGGTATAGATATAGTCGTTGCGTAATGCCTATGACTTACAATCTAGGCATCAATGGGCGCAATTCGAGATTTCTTCTTTCCTGCATCTAGGCCAATTCGGCAATCAGATGTAGAGGCTGCATTAACGCCAGTTCAAATAAGCGATTCTGTTTATAACATACTTGGCGGTGCAACGAATACGACAAGAGCTCTCGCAATGTCGGTTCCAAGCGTTGCTCGCGCTCGAAATATTATTTGCGGCACTATCGGTTCATTACCTCTCGAAACTTATAACCGAATTACTGGCGCTCATACTGATCCACAGCGCGTAATCAATCAACCCGACCCAAGAGTTGCCGGTTTCGTTATTTATACTTGGCTCGCTGAGGACATTTGGTTATATGGCGCTGGTTATGGTCAAGTCCTCGAGATGTATTCCACGACAGATGGCGGTCGCGTTCGTTCTTGGACTCGCGTTAGCCCTGATCGAGTCACAGTCGATACAGATTTCAAAAATACAACGATTACTGGTTATAAAGTTGATGGACAACCCGTTCCACAATCCGGAGTCGGTTCATTAATTAGATTCGATGGTGGCGATGAAGGATTTTTACACCGCGCCGGTAAGACTGTAAATGCAGCTGTATATCTTGAGAATTCTGCGCTCACTTACGCAAAAGACCCAGTTCCAACGCTGGCACTCAAATCGACTGGCACAAATCTACCGGCCGAAAGAATTCAATCATTGCTAAATGCTTGGCGAGCAGCCCGTCAATCTCGCGGCACAGCCTTCCTTAATGCCGATGTTGATATTCAGACAATTGGCTTTGATCCAAAGTCTTTGCAATTAACCGAGGCGCGTCAATATGTAGCTCTCGAATTAGCTCGCGCTTGCGGAATCCCTGCATACTTCTTGAGCGCCGAAACGACATCAATGACCTATTCCAACGCCGTCTCTGAGCGGCGCTCATTAGTTGATTTCTCACT
>Ga0129333_10005263_pt1 | contig 12137 bp, 12 predicted proteins | sample CPB6_08_DNA_FD_94474 | JGI IMG/M metagenome (GOLD analysis project Ga0129333, IMG submission 94474) | Freshwater to marine salinity gradient microbial communities from Chesapeake Bay, USA - CPBay_Sum_0.6_0.8_DNA | ecosystem: Environmental > Aquatic > Marine > Coastal | place: USA: Chesapeake... | reverse complement strand
TTAGTTCCTGAAGAATACCATTTAGAGCTTTCTTGAGTTCCTGATTTTACTTTTAAATTTCCAGCTACAACTTCCAAACTATTATCATAGTTTATATTCCAATTATTCCCAGTAATAGTAATAGGAGCAGTAGCAGTTTTAACAACTGAAAGATTATTGCCAACTTTAGTTAAAGAACTATCATAATTCAAACCAATATTAGCAGTTGTAATAAAAATAGGTTGTGTAGCTGTCATATTATCCTGTTTAGTTGCTAAAGTTGATGATAATGAAACCGAATTTCTATAAATTTCATTAACATTTAAATCTCCTGTTAATTCCATTTGATAAGATGAATTAGGGGTTGTTATATTTCCCATAATAATTTTATTGGATTTTAAGGAATTTATAAATTGTTGATTTGTAATATTACAATTAATAAAACCTTGATTTAGATTAATATTAGATAATAAATTTGATGCAACAAAAATATTTGAAATGTTTGTATTATTTACTCGAATTTCATTTGTATTTAAATTTGGAATAAATTGTTGATTTGTAATATTAGAATTAATAAAACCTTGATTTAGATTAATATTAGATAATAAATTTGATGTAATAAAAATATTTGAAATATTTGTATTTCTTATTGTAATTTCATTTGTATTTAAATTTGGAATAAATTGTTGAAAAGTTGAATTACAATTAATAAAACCTGTATTTACTCCTAATTCATAAAAATTAGATAAAATAAGAAAATTATTTGATGTTCTTATACTTTGAATTTGATTTGATAATAATAATTTTTCATTAGATGTTATTGTATTATTTCGCAATAATTCATTCAAAGCATTTGATGAAACAAAAGAGGCATTAATCATATTTGCTAGATTTTCAGCTCTGTTAGCTGATCCAATTGAATAAAGAGCAACAACACCAAGAGATGCAACAATACCACCTACTACATATTGCCATAATGCAAAATTTCCTAATTGTGTGAATATAGTATTATAACTACCATTTGCAGTATCTAGAATAGTCAAACTTGATATTTTGGCATTCAGAGCTATATATCCTGTTTGCAGTTGTAATATTTGGTCTTCGAGAGTAATTAATAATGCATCTTGTTGTGTATCTTTTATAAAAATTGATTGTAATTCTTGGCTTACTCCATACCATCCCGCAGCGATTGGTGGTAGTAAATTACCATCTAAATAAACATATAATCTGCCATCACTCCATAATTGAGTTCTTGATAAATTATTATACCTAGATTTAAATATAATTTTTGAATTTGGATGTTTATCAGAAAATATATTTGTATGTATTGCACCATATAATATATAATCATCATAATTATAATTAATTAATACATTAGAATTAGTATTATTAACAGCCCAAGTTTCATTTCTTAAAATTTGCGTATAATTACTACTAATATTAGATGTTTGTAAATTAATATTATCAATTCTTTTATTTAGATTGCTATTAATATTTGATGTAAATATAAAATTATTATTAGAACTCAAATCGATAATATCTATAATTGGATAGTTCCCAGTTGCTCCAATATAATCATTCATAATTAATTTTTAATTTTCTAATTAATTAATAGATATAAATAAAATAGAGATGTATAAAAACCCTTTAAATAATGGAGATTTAAGCGATTATAATTCGTTGAAAAATCAACAAGATAATGGAAAAATAATTAAGAAATATCAATCTAGAAAATTAAAAACAGAACCAACAGAATTGCAGAAATATTATCAATATTTAACCTACCAACAATCTATTCTAGATGAATTAAATTATGTTGCGCAAAGAATGAAAGATGAGAATATACAAAAACAAAAAGAAGATTTTAATTTTATTGAAGATTTGAAATTAAGAAGAGAAAAGACGATGCAAGAAGAGGCAAAAATGGAAAGCACTATAAAAGAAATGAGGGAAAGCCTTTTTAATTATGCATCAGTAGAAATAGAAAAAGATATAACACCAACTATTATAACTGATAATGAACTCGAATTTGAAATAAGAGATATAAATTTTAAAGAAAGAGAAGAAAAAAGCGCTCTTAAAATTGAGAAAGCTATTTTAGATAAAATTAAAAGAAAAAGAGCAAAAAAAATTGTAGAAACTGAAAAAAAAATAAAGAATATTAATGATGTTATGTTAAAAGTTATGGAAAATGAAAAAGATAATATTAATAATGCTTTTGAAAATGCTAAAGAACAAACATTAAAAGAACAAGCATCTAATTTATTAAAAGCAAGTATTAAAAGAGCAGAAATTCAACCAATATATAGAGATGGTGTAGAATATCAAAGAGAATTAGCAACGCAGGCATCACAAGCAGATACATCATTAGCAAATATTCCAAGAAATAAAAGAAATAAAGCAGGAAGACCTAAAGGAAGTAAAAACAAACCTAAAAGAACTTTAAATTTGTAATAAATAATTTTCTTATTTAAAATTAAGGAACGAATAATAAGAATGATTAATAATTCTAAAAAAGAATATATTTATCCTAAAATTTGGAATGATGATGATATTATTAAATTTAAGTATTATTTAAAAGAAGCCAAGCAAATGTATGATTTACCAGATGATTTAATTGAATTATGCGTTGAACGTCAAATTAATGAAGAAAAAGGATTATTAGAACCAATTGACCATTCTAAAATTAAAGAAATAAAAGTAGAAACTCCTTATTATGAAGAATTTAAAACTGATATTAATAACGATGATGAGATTTCAATTCAAGCTTAATTTTTTTTGTAATCATTTATTAGATTAATAAAAATGAAAAAAGAGATTACCAATATATTTATAAATAGTGCTGTTGCAGTTTTAAATAGAAATGCAACATTTGATGGAACTAAAATTTATTCAATAAATATAAATACACCACCTATAGTCATTAAAAATAAAGCAAATTTAAAAGTTGCTAATATTTGCCATACTGGAACAGGGCATTCGGATAATATAATTATTTTTAAAATAGATGGAATACAAATAGATTATAGTAAATATTTAGGTAATGATGGAAGCACACCAACAATTTTAGCAACAACTTTTAATAATTCAAGAAATTTATATGAAGAAAATGATATACCATTAATAAAACAAACTATAAATGAAATTAAATTAAGTTTATCTACATTAACTGGAACAACAAATGGCATTAATGGCGTAAGTAGTTTTACTGGTTTTTTTTCAATAACTACTGCTGGAAGTGGATATTTAACAGGTCAAATACTAACTTTTACTGGTGGAGGGGAAGACATAATTACATCAATTATAGCATCTTCAGGTGCTATAACATTATTAAATATTTTAAGTAATGGTAATACATATACAACAACACCAACTTTATCAACTTCTATAAATGGTTCTGGTGCTATATTAACTGCAACTGTTAGCGGTGGTGCTATAACTGGTATTACTATTACTAATGCTGGTGTTGGATATAAAGCAAATCAGGCATTAGCATTTTCAGGAGGAGGAGGAAGTGGAGCAAATATAACAATAGCAACTGTAAGTGCTACTGGTGCTATTTTAACATTTACATTAACTTCGGGTGGAACTGGATTTACATCAGCACCATCTGTTTCAGTTTCATCTACAACAATAACACATACAGCAACAATAACACCACAAATGAATTATGGAAATATGACGAATGGAATTCCAAATACTTTGAATTTTTGTATTTCATTAAAAATAGAGGAAGAAACTAATGAGTAAAAGTCATTACATTTATATCAATAGTAAGAATAGGATTTCAAGTGAAAAAATTTATAATTTTAATGTAATCTTAAATAATCCAATAATTGTTAATAAAAATCAAGGAATTAATTTAAGCATTGATTATTTTAGTATGATGAATACAGATTATAATTTAAAAGGAATTTCATTTAGAGTTGATGAAGTAGATATTGGAACAACAACATATAATTATAATATCCCTGATGGTAATTATTCTTATCAGTCATTAATGGAATATTTAAATTCTGTTTTAATTGGAAAAATAAAAGTTGAATATTTGAAACATCGAAATTCTTATAAATTTACTAATTTAAATTATAATAATTATGATTATTATATAAAACCAATGAATGCTGGAAAATTTTTAGGACTTACTGGAGATTTAGAATTAACAGATTATGGAGGTATTCAAAATATAAGTAAAGAAGGCTCTTATATAAATCTTACGAATTATTCACATATAATTATTAAAAGTAATTCAATTTTATTTGAAGATAATACACAAGATAATTTTAATAGCAAAGAAATGGGTAATTCATCAATTTTATTTATGATTGATAGGCAAGATGTAGCACCATTTCAGTTAATCTCTTATAAAAATAGCGGAGGTGATAATTATTCTTATAATATAAGTAATAGACAAATTGCAACGATTGATTTACAATTATATAATGAAAAAGGAGAATTATTAACAAATACAGATGAATATTTTTTAGTTCTAAAAATTGTTATTATTAATAAGGAAGAAGTCCAACCACAAACACCATTTCTAGAAGATATTAGATTTTTATTAATGAATATTATTTTTAACAAAAATAAAAAAAATCTTACATTAAATTAGAAAATGAATTCAGTTCAGGATAAGATGACGATGACCCAACCAGCACCAATGAAAAAAAATGAAACTAAAATGTATAAAAAAATGGGAACTACTAATAGAGAAATTCGCCGTCTTGGTATTAGTAACCAAAAAATTAGACGTCGTATGGGTTAAACGAATGGTAATTTAAGATTAATTGCATCACGATTTATTATTATTTTTTTTATTGTTTTAGGGTTAAAATAATTCTTAAATAATGCTACAATTAAACCTTCTTTTATTTTTCCACAGGTGAAGAAATCAAAATAAATAGTTCTTGATATGAAATTTATATGAATTGTTATATTACTTAAACTAATAATTTGAACTATTGAATACCCAACCAAATCATTGTTTATATTAAATTGATTTTCTTCAAATTCTTCAATTATTAAATCACCTTTTTTTTGCATTTGTCCAATTTCGCATAAATCATTAATGAAATCTGTTATTTTTTCAATACTTCTTATTTCTCCGCTACATTCATTAGCATCTATAATTAGATGATGACCAAAAACCATTAAAATCTATTATTATTATAGAAATAAAATGAATATTCCTAGAGATAAAGAGTTATACGATAAAATTAAAAAACAAGTTTTTTTAAAATATCCAAAGCATTCAGCTTATCGTTCCGGCTTATTAGTTAAAAATTATAAAGAAGCTTACAAAAAGAAATACAATAATGATAATGCTTATATTGGTAGCAGAAATACTGATGGTTTAACTCGTTGGTTTGCTGAAGATTGGAGAAATCAAAGAGGAGAAATTGGATATAAGAAGAAAGGAGATATTTACAGACCAACCATTAGAATTAATGAAAAAACACCAACAACAATTAATGAATTATCTCAAAGAAGAATAAAGGAAGCAATGAGAGAAAAGAAGACCAAGGGTAGAGTTAAAAAATTTTAATGATTATTATTAGAGTAAGATGAATATTAAAGAGGTTGAAATAGATGGTTTTAAAGATAAATTAAATAATTCTAAATTAGATTATCCTAGAAGTAATAATAAAAATTTGTTCAATTTATTTTTTAATGGTCTTTTTGTCGGTAGCAGAGGAAGTGGCAAAAGTTATTCAGTTGTTAAAATTATTAGAGAATTTGAAAAATCAAAAATGATTTCAGGACAAGGAGAACACGAAATAAGAACAATTTTAATTTCTCCTACTTATGATGCTAATAAACCTTTATTCGATAATCTAAAATCTTTAAATGAAAATGATATTTATGAAACTTATTCAGAAGCAATTCTTGAAAAAATAATTGATGATATAAAAAGAACTATAGATGAAGTTGATTATTATAATAAATATATATATTATTATAATTTAGTTGATAAAACACCTAAAAATGAAATTCAACAATTATTAAAAACTAATCCTGAAATTTCTTTTATGTTAAGAAGATTTAATTATGAAACACCAGCAAAAGTTAAAAAATATTTCAGATATACTACAAAACCAATAACATTTCTTGTATTAGATGACTTGATGGGAAGTAGTGCATTTAATCGTAAATCTGAAAATCTACTTACATATTGGTTAATTAAAAATCGCCATATTTTCTGTTCTATGTTTATTTTAACGCAATCGATGAAGAGCATAAATAAATCAGTCAGAAATAATTGTAATTTATTTTATTTAGCTAAATTTTCAAATAAAAAAACAATTCTTAATGATTTATATGAAGAGGTTTCAAGTGTTCTAACTGAAAAAGAATTTGAAAATTTATATGATAGAGCTATTAATAGTAGCGAACACGGTTCATTAATAATAGATTTAACAGGAAATAAAAAACGATTTTATAACAATCTTGAAAAAGAATTAATTATCTAAAAAAATTATTTTCTTATGATTATAATAGAAACGAAATAATGGAACAAATTTCAGGATTTCCGCGTAATATGGCTTATAACCTTTCCAAGTTGCAAGGTTCAATTATAAAACAGAAAATCCGCATCAATTCTGATAAGAGTTTATATAACGCAAATGAACGAGCAATGTTTAATTTACCACCATCTCGTTTAATTGATACCCGTTCTGTAGTTCTAACTGCTAAATGTACCACTACCACAAATGGTAATTATTTCAGCAGGGGGGGCTTAACAAGTTTAATTGAAAATTTACAAATTACCGCAAATTCACGAGTAATTCAAAATACTCAATACTATAACTATATCTGGTCTGCTTTAAGTGATGTTAGCGGATATTTCTCACCAGAACAAGCAGGAAAACGAATTTATGAAAATTTCGACCCTTCAATATCTCACACTAATGTTCAAGGTGAAGGTGTGCCAGCTACAGCAATAAAAACAACAGAGGTAGGAGCCACTGAAAGTTATTATTTCTGTGTTAATAATTGGTTAGGTGTATTAAATTCATCTGCTCCGATGTTAGATCTGAATTCAATTGGGAATATGCAGATTACGATAACCTTTGCCCCAAGTGGTGTGTTATGGCTAGGTGGTTCTTCTTCTGCTGATGCTAAAGCAACTGCTGGAAGTTATAAAGTTGAGGAATTAACTTTATCAATGGATACTATAACATTTACTAATAGTCTTTATTATGATTTAGTCAAATCACAATTAGAAGGCAATGGTCTTAATATTGCTTATAGTGATTATTTAGTTTCTGTTGGTTCATTAGTTGCTAAATCTTCAACTGGTATAACCCATACTGCTCAATTTTCCACAAATTCGTTAGACCAAGTTATGTGCGTGTTTAGACCAAAAAATTATGATACCCAAACCGTTTTATTATTAGGAGATGCCACTGTAGATTTAGTAACTCGAACAAATGAAAGAGCATCATCATTAACATATTCTGAAGTTTTAGCAAATGTTAAAGCTAATGAAGGAAAATTTGGAGCATTTAATAATTCCTTATATTTCCAACGTGATGGTGGAGGTATTGACTCATCATCTTGGTTCATCAATTCACAACCAATGACTGCTAATAGTTCTCCAATAGAAATTTTTAATAATACTTTACAAGCTCTTGATTATTTAAATTTAGATATTGGAACTGGTGGAGTAAATGGTGGAGCACTTACAACTGGATTTTATAATAGAAATTATTTCGTTGATATTCTTTCATTAGAGAATTTAAGCGGTGATAATAATTATTGGGTATCGGGTATAGGTTCTAATGGGGGAGTGCTTCAAGTGCAATATAATGCACGATTTAAAACATTAACTAATGAAGTTTATCCGATCATTATTGGTAAAGTGTCTAAAATAATGAACATCAAGATTGGTCGCAATATTGATATAATGGAATAAAAATCTTATCACAACTTTTTTTATTTTATCTTCAATTTTTTTTATTTATATCTATTAGAATAATGAGTATTAATAAGAGTTTTGAACCATTAGATTTAGGTATCAATTTTTTAGAAAATATTAATAGACAAGCCGATTTTAATTTTGAAGAAGCTAAACATAATGCATATCAGAATAGAGTTATAGACCCACCATTTCGTTATTATAATGATGGTGCAAATTTAAATTTAACACCCAAAGTTATGCCAAATTATGATATGACTTATAAAACTAAATCTATGTTTGGTCCTCAAAAACCAATACAAACTGAACACGATGAAATTGGAGTAAATGAACCATTTTTAAATAATTATTATGGATACACAGACTATGGAAATTTTAATGTTGCTAATCAATCATTACCTGAAAGTTGGAAACATAAAACAACACCTAAAAATAATTTATTCGAATTAGTTTAGAAGATGTTATTAGAATTAGGACAATACATAAGAAAAATGCGCTTGCGCTCGCCAAAGGCAATAATAGAATGGTTTAAAAATTTCTTTTCTAAATTTAGAATTAATGCCAATACGAGACAAACCATTGAAAGAGGACGAAGGAAAGCGTAGTATATTACACGCCATATTATTTCAAAAATCTAAATTTACTTTAAATGATGCTAAAAAATGGTTAGAAACTCATAATTATAAATATATACATAATCGGCAAACTAAAAATATATGGAGATTTAGAATTAAAGAACAGATAAAAGGTTATAATTTTTTTACCAAAAATTTAAATAATGGAGTTGAATTAGTTTTTATGTATAAATAAATGATATAAAGAATAATTATTTTTTTCTATATATATAATAAAGAATAATGGACACTAAAAAGACTAGCACCCCACCATCGCAGTTAAGATGGATGAAAGACCGTTATAATAGCGATGAACAATATAGACAAAAACAGATAAACAACGCTAAATCTAAATATCAATTGAAAAAAGAAGAATTAAAAGAAAGATACCAAAATGACGCTGAATATAGAGCTAAAATTCATCAAAGAAATAAGATTAATAACGAGAAGATAAGACAAAAAAGACTATTAGATGCTAAACAAAACCAATAATTTCAATTATTTTTTTTCATTTTTTCGCTAAAAATATATATAAAGAAAAAATTATTTTCTTATATAATAATAGAACAATGAATAAAGGAGGAAGACCCAAAGGAAGCAAAAACACACCTAAAAGAACCCTAGATTTAAGGGACTTTATCCCTAAAGAAGAACCTAAATTTAAAATTACATCATCACAAAGAAAATTATTAAAAACATTTAATGCCGATGGGTTGCCCGATTTTAGAAGTAAAGATTGGAAAAAACTTTCTTATGATGAAAAAGATAATTATATAGCTGAACAACTAGCAATCGCAATTGAAAATAGAAAAGAAGCAAAAACAAAAGTATTTTATAGTGATAAAATTAATATATATGATGAATTTTATAAACCTCTACTTAATGAAAAAAAACCAAATAGTGATGATGAAAAAGAGATTGATAAATTCTATAAAGATAAACTTAATGATAAATTTTTATCTGTATTTTATAAATATTTAAAAAAATATAAAGGACAAGAAATAACTATTATATATGATGTAGATATAAAACAATTCTTAAAAAATAAAAATTTATTAGATAGTAATTATTTATTTAAAAATTTTGGACCTTATGAAAATCAAGATGATTTTAATGATAATAGTTTTAATATTCTACTAAAAATAGATAAAAATTTCAGTAATTGGTGGTCTAATCTTATTAATTATAGCATATATTGGAGAATATTAATAGCTGATAATGAAATAGAAAAGCAATTTGGATATGGTGAATTTTCATCTAATAACTCATACTATATAAGAAATTATTTCAGCGGTAATATTTATATTTATAAAAGTAATATTGACCAAGAAACAAAAAAATTTAAAATTAATGATATTAAAAAAGATAAAAATTTTATTTCTTTTGTTGAACGTGGAATATCTAGCGATGGTGAAAATCTGGATATTTTTGGTATTAATCAAATGACCGAAAATTTTTTAATAAAAACTTATAAAAATTACTATAGAACATCAAAAAAACAATATTTTAAAGAACATAAAATTTCAAATTGTCTATTAGAACCTATTAAACAATGGGCTATTTCTCGTAAAGAAGAAGCAGAAACAAAAAGCACTTATTATAGATATAAAAAAATAGAAGATAAAATAAATAATTACATAGATTTATATTTAAAATCTGGAGTTCCTCAAGATGAAATTTCTAATATTTGTAATGATTTACATATAGATATTTCGATAAGTCTTCCATTACAAAAAGAAAATAAATTTATTGATGTTAAAAGTAATTCAAAACCATTAAAAAAATTTAATTTCATAAATACTAAATTTAATCATATAGATTTAGATGATGTTTTATTAGAAAATAAATTTATTGAATTAAAAGACTATAAAGATTTAATAAAAATTAAAAGAAAATTAGATGAAGATGATAAATTTTATATATATAAAATGAAAAATAATAAATATACATCAATTATAACAAACGATGGACATTATAGATTATTTAATGATTTTCAAGATACTATAAATAAATTTGAAATTCAAACTGGTTTAAATAATTGTAAAATTTGCGATGTTAAAGACTATGAATTATCTAAATTCGTTCGTGATAGTTGTCATTATAACTGTTCTTTAAATTTTATTGATGAATTGCGCTCATCGCTCGTGGAACAAAACGAAGATAAAAAAATTAATCATATTGATATGGCTAAAGCTTATGCAAATTTTAAAAGTTGTTCTTTCTATGGTGGATTTTTAGGTAAAATTACAGATTTTAGAAAAACAAATAAAATTATGGGTATTGGTCTTTATCAAATTAATAATATTGATTTTTCTAAATGTGATGATAAAATTAGAAAATTATTATTAAAATTAAATATCTATCATAATTATTATATTTACACCTCCCCTGAATTAGAATTTTTAAAATCTCTTAATATTTCTTTTGATATAATCGCTGGTTGTTGGGGTCATTCACCTTTAGATTTTGATTTTAATGAAGATATGATAAATAAAAAAGATGAGAATGGGGCGTCATATTATGCTAAATATTGCGGTTTTATTAATTCTGAATTTTTAAATACTAATTATTATTTAAAATCTTGTTTTGATTATAATCAAATTCTAGATAATTATGGAGATTATTATGATGGTATAACATATTTAGAACAAACAAAAGAAACATTATTAACAATTAAGAAAAAAAATAACTATCATCTATCTCATATTAATAGTTTTATCACATCATACCAAAGAATAAATTTAATTGAACAATTACAAGAAATTAATTTTGATGATTTAATTAAAATTAATGTTGATTGTATATATTATTATAATAATGAAAATTTAAAATTAAAAAATGTTTTTAGACATAAAGAATTTAAAGAATGTAGATTAAATAATTGCGATAAATCTTTAATTTCTCTATTTGAAGAAATCGAAAATTATAAATATTCTAATATTATAGTTGATGATAATTATAAATCTAAAATTAATTTAGGTTGTGGGGGAAGTGGAAAAACTACAAAAGAATTAAGAGACGACGGATTAATAAAAAAATTGTTTTGTCCTCCATCTTGGAAATTAGCAAGAAATAAAGAAAAAGAAGAGAATATTAATGTCTCCGTCTGGTATTATATAACAACAAAAGACCCAGAGGTAAGAAATAAAATTTTAAAGAATTATAATGTTTTAATTATTGATGAGGTTTCAATGATGACAGAAGAAACAAAAAAATTTATTCTAGAAGAATTTAAATTATGTAAAATTATTTTTTGTGGTGATTTAGGTTTTCAACTACCACCTATAAATGGTGATGAAATGACAATCAAAGGAATTGAAAAAATTGAATATTTTAAGAATAATTATCGTTGTAAATGTCCGGAATTATTACAATTATTAAATAAATGCCGACAGATGATAAATGATAAAAAAAGTTTATCTTTTATTAATAATTATATCATTGATTTTTTTAAAGATAAAAAGAAAATTATAAATTTAGAAAAATTAAAAGAAATTTATGATATAAATGATATGATTTTATCAGGAACAAATGAGTTAAAAGATGCTTATAGTAATTTATTTAAAGGTAAATTTGCAAATAAAAAATTTTATATAACTTCTAATTCTCGGCATTATTCTAATGGT
>Ga0129333_10005262_pt1 | contig 12138 bp, 10 predicted proteins | sample CPB6_08_DNA_FD_94474 | JGI IMG/M metagenome (GOLD analysis project Ga0129333, IMG submission 94474) | Freshwater to marine salinity gradient microbial communities from Chesapeake Bay, USA - CPBay_Sum_0.6_0.8_DNA | ecosystem: Environmental > Aquatic > Marine > Coastal | place: USA: Chesapeake... | reverse complement strand
TGCGAGGGCGCCGGGGGCGAGACGGACGTCGGCGTCGAGGAGGACGACGACGGGCCGGTCGACCGCCTCGGTCCCGACGTGCACGGCCCACGACTTCGGGTTCCATCCCGGCGGGCGTTCGCCGGCGTCGAGCACGGTCGCGCCGGCGTCGGCGGCGATGCGGGCCGTGGCGTCGGTGGACCCGTCGTCGACGACGACGAACTGCGCCGGGGCGGCGTGCCGCAGGTCGGCGAGGAGGCCGGGGAGGTTGTGCGCCTCGTTCCGCGCCGGGACGACGACTGCCACGTCGTCGAGGGTGCGGGCTGCGGGACGGAGCCGCGGCACCCGGACGACGAGGAAGGTCGCCAGCCCGAGCCCGACGAGCAGGGTGACGGCGTCGGAGACGGTCACCGGCCTCGCCGCGCCCGCCCGAGTTCGCGCGCCGCCACGGCGAGCTTGCGGGGGAGGGGGACCCGTGCCCGCCGGGAGAACACGTCCCACCCGTTGGCCTCGACCCGGTCGAGGATCTCGCCGTAGAGGATCCGGGCGGCGCGGATCGCCCCCGCCGAACGGGCGGGGAGGAGCGCGATGCCCTCGTCCGCCGACCGGTACAGCGCCCGGATGCGATCGGCCTCGAACCGGCAGAGCGCCTCCCACGCCGGGGTGACCGTGCGGGACCACGGGTCGGCACCGAACCGTTCGAGGTCTTCCGTCGGCAGGTATACGCGACCCCGGTCGAGGTCCTCACCGACGTCGCGCAGGAAGTTCGTGAGCTGGAACGCGATGCCGAGATCGCGGGCGCGGGGGAGCGCCACCGCGGGCTCGACGGGTTCGAGGATGGGCAGCATGAGTTCGCCGATGACCGCGGCGGAGCCGTCCATGTACCGCTCGAGGTCGGCGTACGTCGCGTACGTGGTGACGTCGAGGTCCATCGCCATCGCGTCGAAGAACCGGGTGAACGCGCTCGACGGGAGGTCGAACGCAACGGCGGTGTGCACCACCGCGTGCAACACCGGGTGGTCGCTGCGCCGGGCGGCGAGGTCGGTCTCGAACCGGTCGCGGAACGCGGTGAGCGCGGCTCGGCGTTCTTCGGTCGCCGCGTCGTCGAACGCGTCGACGATCTCGTCCGCGTACCGGCACAGTCCGTACAGGGCGTGCACGTGGTGCTGCTTGACGCGTGGCAGCGCCCGGGTCGCCCAGTAGTAGGTGGTGCCGTGCCGGCGGTGCAGCTCCCGGCAGCGGGCGTAGCTCTCCTCGAGCAGGACGGGGTCGACCCGTTCAGCCACGGTGCACCCGGTCGACGGCGTCGGCGGCGAGCCGACCGGAGACGAGCACCATCGGCACGCCCACCCCCGGGCGGGTGCCGGACCCGACGAAGACGACGCCGGGCAGGCGCCGGTCGGTGAGCGCGGGCCGGAACGGTCCGCTCTGGGTGAACCGGTGGTCGAACGCGAACGGGGTGCCGCGTCCCATGCCCTGGGCTCGCCATGCCGGCGGGTCGGTGACGTGCATCACCTCGGGCTCGCCGTGCAGATACCCCTCGGCCCGGGCCCAGGTGAGCATCCGTTCGGTGAGCTCGGGGGTGGCGCGCTGCCAGTCGACGTCGTGACCGAGGTGGGGGACCGGCTCGAGGACGTACAGCGTGTGGCCGCCGTCCGGTGCCGCAGTCGGGTCGGTGCGGGACGCGACGGTGACGAAGCGCGACGGGTCCGACATCGGTCGACCGCGGTCGAGGAGCTCGTCGAACGCCGGCGCCCACGACTCGGCGAAGTGGATGTTGTGGTGGGCGACGACGTCGGGCAGGGGCCCACGGGTGCCGATGAGCCACACGATGCAGGACGGGGACGACCGGCCGACCCGCACGGGGAGCGGTGGCTTGACGCCGAGGAGGTCCGGGTAGGCGCGGGCGAGGTCGGGGTTGAGCACGGCGGCGTCGGCGCGCAGCACCCCGTCCGCGGTGACGACCTCGACAGGACGGCCGGGGCGCACCGTCTCGACGGTCGTGCCGTAGCGGAACTCCACACCCGCTGCGGTGAGCGCCTCCGCGAGGCCCGTCGCGGCGGCGTGCATGCCGCCCTCGGGGAACCAGACGCCTTCGACGGTGTCCATGTAGGCGATGACCGCGAACAGGGCCAGTGCCCGGAGCGGCGAGAGGCCGGCGTACATCGCCTGGAACGAGAAGAGGCGGCGCAACCGCTCGTCGGTGAAGAAGTCGTCGACCCGCCCTTGCAGCTTCCCGAACCCGCCGAGCCGCACGAGGTCGACGAGGGCACCGGGGGTGCGCAGCAGGTCGGCGGGGGTGCGGAAGTCGCGGGCGATGAAGTTGGGGAACTCGACCCGGTACAGCTCGGTGACCCAGTCGACGAACCGGCCGAACCCGTCCGCGTCGTGCGCCCCGGCCGCAGCCCGGATCTCCTCGGTCATGCGGTCGCGGTCGGTGTGCACGGCGAGGTCGCTGCCGTCCCAGAACCTGGCCCGGTACGCCGGTTCGACCCGGCGCAGGGCCACGTGGTCCTCGAGGCGGGCCCCCGCTGCGGTGAACACGTCGGCGAGCAGGTCGCGCATGGTGAGCACGGCCGGTCCGGTGTCGAAGCGGTAGCCGTCGAGGCGGAGCTCCCCGGCGCGACCTCCGGGGGCGTCGCCGCGCTCGACGACGGTGACCCGGTACCCGCGGCCGACGAGGTGCGCAGCGGCTGCGAGCCCACCGAGTCCGGCACCGACGACGACGACGTGTTCGCTCATGTCGACCTCCATGCGGATCGGCGGGCGAGTTCGGCGAGCTCGTCGCGTGCGGTGGCGTGCAGGTCGCATGCGGCGAGCGCGGCGAGACCCTCGGTGACGAGTTCGTCGATGCGGGCCTCGACCGCCGACCGGGCGCCGCTTTCCTCGATCAGGTCCCGCAACCCGGCGATCTCGGCGGGGCCGAGGTCGGGTTCACCCAGGCGAGCGAGGAGGGCGTCGGCCCCCGGGTGCCCGGTCGCGTCGGCCCATGTGCGGGCGAGGTGGACGAGCAGCGTCTGCTTGCCCTCACGGAAGTCGTCGCCGGCGGGTTTGCCGGTCTCCGCCGGGTCGCCGAACGCACCGAGGACGTCGTCGCGCAACTGGAAGGCCTCGCCGACGGCGAGGCCGAACCGGCTGAGCCCCGGGCCGAGGTCGTCGAGGCGGCCGGCGAGGGCGGCACCGAGGTGCAACGGGCGTTCGACGGAGTACTTCGCCGTCTTGTAGCGGATGACCGTCTCGGCGCGCTCCCGGTCGAGGTCACGACGGGCGGCGCCCATCATGTCGAGGTACTGCCCGACGTGGAGTTCGACCTGCATCTCGCCGAACAGGTCGGTGACGGCACGCGGGAACCCGGCGACGAGCCGGTCGGCGTACACGAACGCGAGGTCGCCGAGCAGGATCGCCATGCCCTCGCTGAACCGCCGGGCCTCGCCGCTCCAGTGCGCGTCGGCGTGGAGCGCCTCGACGGCCCGGTGCACGGTCGGCGCGTGACGGCGGGTGTCGGACCCGTCCATCACGTCGTCGTGGACGAGCGCGAACGTGTGCAGCATCTCGACTGCGGCACCGAGGTCGGCGATCCGCCCGTCGGTCGGGTCGCCGCCCGCCCCGACGAACGCCCAGAAGCAGAACGCCGGTCGCAGGCGCTTGCCGCCGTTCGCGATGAACCGGCGGAGCAGGTCGAAACCGACGTCGAGGTCGTCGTGGACGGCACGCCAGCGGCGCTGTTCGCCGACGAGGAGATCGTCGAGCCGGGCGTCCACGGCGACGCGGACCGGCTCGAACTGCGGGACCGACGGCGGCACGGGCACAACCTACCGGGGTTGCCGTTGCTGTCCGCCGGGTAGCGCGGAGTGCGACTGCCGCGGTGGCGTCAGGAACCGGAGGATGAGACGACGATGGCTGCGACGAGGACGACGGATGCGGTGCGGGCGCTGTGGCCGGCACGGCGGTGGTGGACCGACGGCGAGCGCTGGGACCTCATGGCGATGGTGGACGGCATGCTCCCCGGGCTGCGGGAACTGCGGGTCGAGGAGGAACTGCAGGACGGCATGTACGTCGTGCGGGCCGAGGCGCCGGGCATCGACCCCGCCGTCGACGCCGACGTGACCGTCGACCGGGGGATGGTCCACATCAGCGTCGAACGTCGACGCGAACACACCGAGGACGGTCGACGCGGGTTCCGCAGCGAGTTCCGCTACGGCGCGTTCACCCGCACCCTCCCGCTGCCGGAGGGCTGCACGGAGGCGGACGTGACAGCCACGTACCACGACGGGATCCTCGAGGTGCGGGTGCCGACGAGCCCGGCGACGTCGTCGACCGCAGCGAAGGTGGCGATCACCCGGACGTGATCCGCTGCGGGTTTCCGTGACCGGACGTCGCCCGCCGGGATCCCCCCGGCATGGGAGACTCCGACGATGCGCACGGCGACCGACACCGATCTGGTACTCGCCGCCCGGTCTGGCGACCGGGCGGCGTTCGCCGCGCTCTACGACCGCTACGCCGACCGGGTCTTCTCGCTGTGCGTGACCCTCACCCGGGACCGCGGTGTCGCCGAGGACGCGCTGTCGGAGACCTTCCTGCTCGCGTGGCAGCGGCTCGGCCAGCTCCGCGAGCCCGAGCGTGTGCGTCCCTGGTTGTTCGCGATCGCGCGGAACCGGGTGGCGCGCCTCGGGGCGAAGGCGTCGGCGAACGAGCCGGTCGACCCGATGGGTGGTGACCTCGAGGCGGCGGCGGTGGTGGCGTCGGGCGACGTCGCTGCGGACGTCGCGTCGGCCCTCGACGCGTCGACCGAACTCGCGCTCGTGTGGGAGGCGGCGGCCGGCCTGAACGACGCCGAGCGTGCCGCGCTCGAGCTGTCCGTCCGCCAGGGCCTCGAGGGGGACGAACTCGCGGCTGCGCTCGGCATGACCCGCCATCACGTGAACGTGACGGTCGGGCGCATGCGGCAGAACCTCGAGCGGTCGGTCGGGGCGTTGCGCCTGCTACGTCACGACGACGGGTCGTGTCCGACCCTCGTCGCCCTGCTCGACGGCTACGACGGTGCGCTCAGCCCGCTGTGGCGGAAGCGGATCGCCCGCCATGCCGACGGCTGCGAGGTCTGCGACGAGCGACGGCGGGCACCGCGTGCGGTCGCTGCCTTCCGGGCGTCGCCCGCCCATGCGGCGCCGGCGTCGGCACGGGATGCGATCCTCGGCGCCCTGCCGGTCGATGCGGCCGGGTTGCCGCTCCCGGACCGCTCGGCGTTCCGGGCGGGGCGCGACGGGTTCCCGAAGGTGGGGCGGCGTGTCCGCCCGCTCGTCCTCGGCGTGGTGGCCGTCGTCGCGGTGCTCGTCGCCGTGCTCGGGTTCCCGGCGGTCGTCGGTGACGGTCGTGCGCTGTTCGGTGAGCGGACGTCGGGCGTCGGTGCCCCGCGCCCGGGATCCGACGCAGGCAGCGACGCGGCCACCGTCGGTGGCACGACGTCGGGCGGGTCACCGACCTCGAGCCCCACCGGGTCGTCCGCCGGGTCGTCGTCCACGACGGCGGCCGGATCGACCACGACGACCGATCAGTTCGGCACCCGGTCGGGGAGCGGGACGGGTTCGTCGACGACGCGGGGCGACACGCTGCCGCCGAAGATCGTCGCGGTGCGACTGGCGCACAGCACGATCCGGGCGACCTCGACCGGATGTCCGGTCACGTCGCGGCCCACCACGACGACGGTGACGATCGACGTGTCCGACGACGTTGGCGTCGTCGCGGGTGATGTCGAGGTCTCCGTCGACGGGACGACGTGGCGGTCCCTGCCCGTCACCGTTCAGACGGGGAAGCTCGTCGGCACGCTCGGCCCGTCGAAGTACGCCGGGTCGATCCGGGTGCGGGTGAACGGGGTGGAGGACGCAGCGGGGAACCGCTCGGCGCCGTGGGGCACGGTCGTGGCCCTGAAGGTCACCTGCTGAACCCAGCGGTACACTCCTCGCCGATTTCTGTGACCGGCGGCGCCGTCGTCGGATCCACCCGGCAGCAGGGTGCACGGGCACCTTCCGAGACAGGAGACGACGAACATGAACGCACGACGGACGCTCATCACCGCACTGGCGCTCACCGCGCTGCTCGCCACGGCGTGTGGCGGCGACGACGACGAAGGGGCCGCCGGCGAGGCGGTGCAGGTGGAGTCCACCGAAGTCATGGCGGCGTCGACGACGGCGGCACCGGCCGGCGGTGCGACCGCGACGGGCGCCGCAGGCGGCGGTGCCACGGCGACGACCGCTGCTGCGACGCCGACGTCGGCCGGCGCGACCGGCAGCTCGGCGGTCGGATCGACGCCGGGGGGTGCGGCGACGGGCATCACCGCGTCGATCACCCAGGCGCGCAGCGGCCAGCAGCTCCGGCTCACCGTCGACGCGAGCGCCGGCAGCGGGGTGTCGAGCACGAAGAAGGGCATCCGACGCGTGTGTGCCGTCCGGTTCAACGAGTACGGCAACTCGATCAACGGCAGCGGGACGACGTGCGTCGGTGCACCCGAACAGGCCGTCTACGGCGAGTACACGAAGGTCTGGACCCAGACCGTCGGATGCGTGACGCACGCCTACAAGCAGATCGACGTGCTCGTCGAGAGCGAGAACGGCGAGATCAAGAAGTTCAAGGTCGCATCGCCGGCCTGCTGACGCGGGCCCGGCGGTGTCGGGTGGCGGGTCGCGGCGCCGCGGAGCAGACTCCGGTCATGCAGTTCGACCTCGAGCACGTAGACGCACTCCTGTCGACCACCCGGGCGGTGCGCAAGCGGCTCGACTTCGACCGGCCGGTTCCGGACGACGTGCTCCTCGAGTGCCTCCAGCTCGCCGTGCAGGCCCCGACCGGGTCGAACCGGCAGAGCTGGCGTTGGCTGGTCGTCCGGGACCAGGCGAAGAAGGATGCGCTGGCCGACCTGTACACCCGCGCCGGTGGCGAGTACCTGCGCAGCGCCGCCGAGCAGGCGGACGCAGCGAGCCAGACGGGCCGGGTGCTCGACTCGGCGAACTTCCTGGCGCAGAACCTCGCCAGGGTGCCGGTCATGGTGATCCCGATGATCATCGGTCGGGTCGACGGCACCACCAACGGTGCGGCCGGTCTGATGGGGTCGATCATGCCGGCCGTGTGGAGCTTCCAGCTCGCACTGCGCAGCCGTGGGCTCGGGAGCTGCCTCACGACGCTGCACCTCGGGCTCGAGGAGGAGGCGGCCGAACTGCTCGGCATCCCGCCGCACATGAGCCAGGCCGGGCTGCTGCCGGTCGCCTACACCAAGGGCACCGACTTCAAGCCGGCCGTGCGCCCGCCGGTGCAGGAGATCACCTACCTCGACACCTACAAGAACCCGATCGCCTGAACCGGTCGGACCGGCCGGCGTCGCTCAGACCGCAGCCGCTGCGGCGCGGTCGGCGGAGCGGCTCGGGGTGAAGGTGAACCCGGTGTACCCGTCCTCGGCGATGGCCTCGATGCGGTCGAAGTAGCGGGACCCCATCGTGTGGGCGAGGAACTGCCGGGGCTTCCCGGGGATGTTCGCCCCCGTGTACCAGGAGTTGGTCCGCGGGTAGAGCGTCCGGTTCGCGAGGGCGTTGACCTCGTCGTCCCATGCCCCCTCGGCGTCGGGGGTGGCGTCGATCGAACCGAACCCGTTCGCATCGAGATGGCGGATCACCGCCTCGATCCAGGCGACGTGCCGCTCCCCGCCGAGGGGCATCGTGTACAGCACGCCCGGGGACTGCGGGCCGTGGATCATGAACAGGTTCGGGAACCCGGCGACGGACATGCCGAGGTAGGTGTCGAACCGGCCGGCCCACTTCTCGCTCAGCCGCACGCCGTCGACGCCCTGCGGGTCGATCTGCAGCATCGAACCGCTGACGGCGTCGAAACCGGTGGCGAGCACCAGCATGTCGATGGGGTGCTCGCCGCGCTCGGTGCACACGCTCGTCGCCGTGAACGACGTGATCGGGTCCTCGCGCAGGTCGACGAGCGTGACGTTGTCGCGGTTGTAGGTCTCGAAGTACCCGTTGTCGAGGATGAGCCGCTTCGTGCCGAACAGGTATTCGGGGGTGAGTTTGCGGGCGGTTTCGGGGTCGCGGACGATCTCCCGGATCTTGTCGCACACGAAGTCGCCGACCTCACGGTTCAGCTCCTCGTCGGTGAGCACGCCCACGTAGCTGTTGATCGACAGGTGGATGCCGCCCTGCGCCCACAGCTCCTCGTAGCGGGCCCGACGCTCGGCGGGCGTGTGGTCCGACGCGACGAGGCGGGTCGTCGGGAACGGCCAGCCGCCCCGACGGACCATGGACTCCCGCAGGTTCTCCCAGTCGGCGCGGTACGCCGCGAGCTCCTCGGGGCGGAGCGGCCGGTTGCGGGCGGGCAGCGCGTACTGCGCGGTGCGCTGGAAGACCGTGACGTGCGCGGCGGTCTTCGCGATCTCGGGGATGGCCTGCACGCCGGACGACCCTGTGCCGATGACCGCGACACGCTTGCCCGCGAAGGACACCGGTTCGTGCGGCCACCGGCCGGTGTGGTGGATCGGGCCGGTGAAGTCGTCGATGCCGGGGTAGTCGGGCTTGTTCGCGACGAACAGCGCGCCTGTGGCGCAGACGACGAACCGCGCCGTGGCCCGGGTCCCGCGCCCGGTCTCGACGGTCCAGCGCTGTTCGTCGTCGTCCCAGCGGGCACCGGTGATGCGCGTGTCGAACTCGAAGTCCTTGCGCAGGTCGAACCGGTCGGCGACGTGCTCGAGGTAGCGGAGGACGTCGCTGCTCGAGGACTGGGTCTCGGTCCAGTCCCACTCGTCCACGAGTTCCTTCGAGAACGTGTAGCCGTAGAACGGCGCGCTCGGTGCGTCGACACGGGCACCCGGGTAGCGGTTGTGCCACCACGTGCCGCCCACCCCGCCGGCGCCGTCGAACCCGCGGACCGACATGCCGAGGCCGTCGCGCAGCCGGAGCAGTGCGTACATGCCGCCGAAGCCGGCGCCGATCACGATGGCGTCGTAGTGCGAGGTCGGTGCATCCGACATCTGCGCCCCCCAGGATCGTGGAGCGCCCTCGACAGGACTCGAACCTGTGCACACGGCTCCGGAGGCCGCTGCTCTATCCGCTGAGCTACGAGGGCTTGGATCGGTCAGCATAGTGCCGACCGCTCACGCCCCTCTCATTCCTCGACCCAGTCCCGCCCCGCACCGTCGAAGTACGTGCGCCGGGCGAGCTCGGAGTTCTGGGACAGGTTCATGTACCCGACGGCGATGTGGTCCATGTGCTGCACCGCCCGGAAGTGGGCGAGCGCCTGGGCGGTGATCGAGGCCTTGGTGACCGTCGAGGCCTGCGGGGGCTGCCGGACGATCTCCGCCGCGAGACGTTCGGCGGCGGGCACGAGCTCGGCGTCGTCGTCGACAGTCTCCGTCCAGAACCCCATCGCGTCGAGCTGGTGCACGTCGTAGGTGCGGCCGAGGAGCAGCATCTCCCGCATCCGGACCGGGCCGACGATGCTCATCATCACCGGGAGGGAGTGCCAGGTCAGATTGAACCCGATGCTGACCTCGTTCAGCGTGAGTCGCACCGACGGCCCGCCGATGCGGAAGTCGCAGGCCGCCGGGAACACCCCGCCGCCACCGATCATGTGCCCGTGACCGAGCGCGATCGTGACCGCGTTCAGGTGGAGGAGGGCGTCGTACATGCGCGCCCCCTCCTTCGATCCGACCATGGCCCGCATCGTCGACGTCTGGGGGGACTTGAGATCGGCGCCGGAGCAGAAGCTCGGACCGTCGCCCCGGAAGATGACCACCCGCGCGGACGGGTCGCCGTCGAGGTCGAGACACGCCCGGTGGACGTCCGCGACGAGCTGTGCGTTCACGGCGTTGTGGACCTCGGGGCGGTTCAGCACGAGGTGACGGACCGGGCCGTCGCCGTCGATCCGCACGGTTTCGTAGGAGCGCCAGGTGGTGGTCATCGGCGCAGTCTCCCAGGTGCGGTGCCCTGCGGGTAGCGTGACCGCCCGTGATCCGGGACGACCTCGCCGCCGCCGTCGCCGCCGCCGTGGGCCGCCTCGGAGGCGACCCCACGGTGCCGGTGCAGCTCGAACGTCCCGCCCGCCGCGAACACGGCGACTGGTCCACCAACGTCGCGCTCGTGTCCGCGAAGGCCGTCGGACGGCCACCGCGCGAGCTCGCCGCCGATCTCGTCGCCGACCTGTCGGCCCGGCCACCCGCGCACGTCGACCGGGTCGAGATCGCCGGCCCCGGGTTCGTGAACTTCCACCTCGCGCCGACCTGGTTGCACGACGTGCTCCGCACCGTCGTCACGGAGGGACCGGACGGCTACGCCCGCCCCGACCTCGGTGCCGGACGCCGGGTGAACGTCGAGTTCGTCTCCGCGAACCCGACGGGTCCCCTCCACGCAGGCGGCGGTCGTTGGGCGGCCTACGGCGACGCCCTCGTGAACCTGCTGAACCGTTGCGGGTACCGGGCCGACCGGGAGTACTACCTGAACGACCGGGGCGTGCAGATGGGGCTGTTCGGCGCCTCCCTCGCCGCCCGCAAGGCCGGCGCGGAGCTGCCCGAGGGCGGGTACCAGGGTGCGTACCTCGAGGAGTGGGCGGCGGAGATGCCCGACGACGCCGACCCGGTCGAGTGGGGGTACGCCCGGGTCCGTCGTGACCTGCGCGAGACCCTCGACGCGATCGGCGTGCACTTCGACACCTGGTTCTCGGAGCGGTCCCTCGTGGACGACGGCGCGATCGACGCGACGCTCGCGGAGCTCGACGAGCGTGGCGTCACCTATGTCGCCGACGGTGCCACGTGGCTGCGGTCGACGGACTTCGGGGACGACAAGGACCGGGTGCTCGTCAAGTCCGACGGGGAGTTCACCTACCTCTGCCCCGACATCGCGTACCACCGCGACAAGTTCGCCCGCGGCTACGACCAGGTGATCGACGTGTGGGGTGCCGACCACCACGGGTACGTCGCCCGGCTCGTCGCCGGTGTGGAGGCGCTCGGCCATCCCCGTGACGCCGTCGAGGTCATCCTCGGCCAGTTGGTGACCCTCAAGCGCGACGGCGAGGAGGTCCGCCTCTCGAAGCGGGCGGGCACGATGGTCACGCTCGCCGACGTCGTCGAGGAGGTCGGTGCGGACGCCGCACGGCTCACGTTCCTGCTGCAGTCGCTCGACACGCGCCAGACCGTCGATCTCGCCGTGATCTCCTCGCAGGCGATGGAGAACCCGGTGTTCTACGTGCAGTACGCGCACGCCCGGATCTGCTCCCTCGCCCGCACCGCGGCCGAGGCGGGCGTCACCCGCCGACCGCTCGACGAGGTCGACCTCGGCGTCCTCGTCGGCGAGCGCGAGCTCGACGTGCTGCGCGTCCTCGCCGAACTCCCCGACACCGTCGCCGGGGCGTGCACGGAGCGCGCGCCACACCGGGTCACGACCTGGGTGCGCGAGCTCGCCGGGGCGTTCCACGGCTTCTACCACGACTGCCGTGTCCTCGGTGAGGGGGTCACCGACGAGGTCACCCAGGCCCGCCTCTGGCTCGTCGAGTCGGCTCGGATCGGCCTCGGCATCGGTCTCGACCTCCTCGGCGTGTCCGCGCCCGAGCAGATGTAGGCGTCGTGGCCGGCCCGATCGACCACGCGCTCCTGCCGGACACGGCGACCGTCGAGGCCGACGGTTCCCTCGCCGTCGGCGGCGTCCGGCTGACCGACCTCGCCGCGACCCACGGCACGCCGTTGTTCGTCTACGACGAGGAGCACCTGCGGGCCCGCTGTCGGGAGGCGGTCGCAGCGTTCCCCGGTGGCGTCTACTACGCGACGAAGGCGTTCCTGTGCGGGGCGATGGCCCGGCTCGCGCACGAGGAGGGCATGCGGCTCGACGTGGCGTCGGGCGGTGAGCTCGCCGTCGCGCTCGCAGCAGGGGTGCCCGCCGCCGACCTGCTGCTGCACGGCAACAACAAGTCCACCGACGAACTGCGCACCGCGCTCACCGAGGGTGTCGGCCGGATCGTCGTCGACTCCTTCGACGAGATCGACCGTCTCGACCGTCTCGTCGCAGCAGGGTTGCCCCGTCCCCGTGCGCTCGTGCGGATCACCCCGGGTGTCGAGGCGCACACCCACGACTACATCTCGACCGGCCAGGAGGACTCGAAGTTCGGGTTCGGTCTGCGTGACGGTGC
>Ga0129333_10005261_pt1 | contig 12139 bp, 13 predicted proteins | sample CPB6_08_DNA_FD_94474 | JGI IMG/M metagenome (GOLD analysis project Ga0129333, IMG submission 94474) | Freshwater to marine salinity gradient microbial communities from Chesapeake Bay, USA - CPBay_Sum_0.6_0.8_DNA | ecosystem: Environmental > Aquatic > Marine > Coastal | place: USA: Chesapeake... | reverse complement strand
CTGAACTAAACGTAATTGGAATAGTGTCTGAAGACCACGAAAATGCAACTAAGTTGGTAAGGAAAAAAGGAACAACTTTTCAAAACCTGATTGGAAATAATGACCTGGAAAAAGAATTTAGTGTCAATAGTTGGCCAAGATACTTTTTGGTAGATAAAAACGGAATTGTTCAAAAAGAGTATTTTGGATTTTCTGACCAAATCGAAAAAGATATTGAAGATTTTGTAACCAAATAAAAACTAGTTACAATAACTCAGTCTTCGTATGGTCGGTACGATCTAACATGAAGATCCTGTTGATTAGCAGTTATTTGGTAGTTTATTTTTTTATGAGCCTTTTAATCGTAGTTGTTAGGCCAATAAAGTTTGAGTTTTTATGGGGCAAACCAATCCATAAGACTGCTGAAATTTATACACAATTAGCTATAAAAACATTTAGAAAAAGAACAAAATCAGTTAGATTATAAAAACAGATTTATACAACTTTTTGGTTTATAGGTAGGGAACTATAAGAAAATGAAACACAAACTAGGGAATACAGAAATCGAAGATATCAATGCGACGCTGCCGCCGTTAGGTTGAAAGCTTAAAAGTTTAGAGTTAGAAAGTTCGAGTTTTAAATTTTCTATTATATCATTTTCAAATCAATCTGTTCTCTCCTCTTGTTTTTTGTTTCTAGAATCTAGCATGTTTTCTCTCCAGTCTATTTTCTATATTCTAACAGCGAAGCGGTCTAACTTCTATATTCTAACAGTTTCAGGATAGATGCTATCGTAACTTACGATTTCTTCTCCTACTTTTTTATGAATTAGGCTACGATTTAATTCTTCAAGATTGGAACAACCGGCAGCTGCAAAAAGCTCTAGGAAATCTTTTAGGATTTCTTCTTGGTAGTTTCTTACACGTTTCCATTTATCTTCTACCACAAGTCCTCTCATAAATTTAGGATCGTTAGAAGTTACTCCCGTAGGACATTGATTGGTGTTACATTTTAAAGCTTGAATACATCCCAATGCTAACATCATTCCACGAGCTGAATTACAAAGGTCTGCGCCTAAGCATAAAGCACGGAAAATATCGAAAGCGGTAAAGATTTTTGTAGCGGTAATAATCTTTATATCCTTTTTTAAATCATATTTTCTTAGCGTATCTACTACAAAAACAAGTGCTTTTTCCCACGGCATTCCCACATAATTTGAGAAATCAATGGGGGCAGCTCCCGTACCACCTTCAGCACCATCTACGGTAATAAAGTCAGGTTTTATTCCGGTGGCTTTCATTGCTTCGCAGATATCAATAAATTCTTTTTTGTTACCAATACATAGTTTAAACCCAATAGGTTTTCCGTTGGACAAATCACGGAGTTGTTGGATCCATTTCAGTAAACCTTCAGGGGAATCAAATGCAGAGTGTCCCGGAGGTGATAATACATCTGTATGTGGTTTTACTCCTCGTATTTCTGCAATCTCTTCTGTGTTTTTAGCAGCCGGCAATACACCTCCGTGACCAGGTTTAGCTCCTTGGGAGATTTTAATTTCAATCATTTTTACTTCCGGATAGGCGGCAACTTTTTCATATTTTTCAGCTGAAAAATTTCCATCTTCTGTTCGACAACCAAAATAGCCGGTTCCTATTTCGTATACCAAATCACCTCCTTTTCTGTGGTAATCTGAAATACCACCTTCTCCGGTATCGTGAAAGAAATTTCCAGCTTTTGCTCCTTTGTTAAGTGCCATTACCGCATTACTACTCAACGCACCATAACTCATTGCCGAAATGTTGAATAAGCTGGCAGAGTAGGGGTGTTTACAATCCGGTCCGCCTATGGTCACTCGGGGAGCTTGATCTAGTTTTTTGGTAGGATAAATGCTGTGTTCCATCCAGGCATAGCCTTGCTGGGTAACGTCTAATTCGGTACCAAAAGGATGATTTTCTTTTTCTTTTTTGGCTCGCTCGTAGATATAACTGCGGTGATTCTTGTCAATAGGTTTGCCATCGGTATCACTTTCTACAAAATATTGGTGCAATTCTGGACCAATGAGTTCCAGTAGAAAACGCATATGACCAAGGACAGGGAAATTTCGGGTGATGGAATGCTTTTTTTGAACGATATCATAAATACCCAAGATAATGATAGCGGCTGCCATTATTGAAAATCCCCAGGCAGGCCAGATTGCCGTGCAAACGATGAGGGCGACAATAATTAATGCTATTGTTGTAAACCGTATAGCTTCTTTCATATTAAAATAGTGTTTGTGTAGTGTTATTAGTTATTTGGGTTGGACCTTTTTTTATCCTTCAGCAGGAAGTCCACCACATCTTCAAGTTCTTCTTTGGAAAGCGAACCTCCGTAAGCCGGCATATTTTCTGCCCCGTTTACGATTCTTATAATTATTTGTTCTTTAGTGAGCCTATTTTGAACATTGGTTAAATTTGGACCCCGAATTCCACCTTGATCATTAATCTTATGACAGTACAGACAACCTGCTGTATTGAATACATTGATACCTGTTGCACTGAAGGTTTTGCTTCGGGTACGGTGGTATATTCTGAAAGTGGTTCGGCATCAAATTTTGGATGCCAAGGTTCTACATCTCCTATGTACCAAAGTCCGCAAATCGTAATAATTAAAAAAGCGACCGCGCCTATGGCCCAAGGTCTTTTTAGTGGACTACGTTCGCCGCCTTTGGATAAAAACGGAACGGCTAAAAGAACCGTGATGGTTAATACGGGTCCGAGCATAATGACATAAGAACCAATATCTCTGGGCATTAAGGCGAAAATGGCGAATATCCAGGTGAAATACCAATCGGGTTTAGGATCTACTTTTACATTCGTTAAATCTGGTGCGCCTACCAATTCGGGAGCGCCCACAAACCAAGCTATAAAAACTAAAACGATAAGTACTAGCGCGCTAAAAACCGCATCTCTCCAAATAGCATTTGGGAAAAAGGAGTTCCCTTTTTCCTTTAGCATATTTTCGTACCAATTTCTATAGGTTTTCGGATTTAAATAACGTCCGACTTTAGGTGGTTCAGAAATTCCGTTTCTAAACACCAAAAATAAGTGGTAGGCTACAAAGCTGAAAAGCAACGCAGGAATCACAAATACGTGAAGAGAGAAAAAACGATTTAATGTTTCGCCATTAATATTTTCACCTCCCATTAAAAAGTGGGCTATACTGTCACCTATCAAGGGAATTCTTCCCATTTGTTCAGCGGCGACTACACTAGACCAAACCCCGTTATCATCCCAACGCAGTAATTGTCCCGTGAAGGCCATTACAATAGTGAGTGCCATTAGTACCACTCCGGTGATCCAACTCATTTCGCGTGGATATTTGTACGCAGCAAAAAGATACACACGAATCATATGCATCCCCATTAGCAATACCATTCCTGAAGCTCCCCAATTGTGCAAGCCTCTTATAAAACTTCCTAAAAAAGCTTGATTTTCTATGTATTGAAGCGATTGGTAGGCAACGTCTGCTGAGGGCTGATAGAGAAATGCTAAAGCAACTCCTGTAACTACCTGAATAATAAGACAGGATAGGGTGGCACTTCCCCAAACGTAATTCCATTTAGATCCCGGTGGCACCAAATGAGTGGTGAGTGGTTTCACCAATTCGCTTAGTCCTCCACGGTCATCTACCCAATGCCATATATTTTTTAAAGCCTTTTTCACGATGTTAGGTTGGTTATGGGGATGTTTTGTGTTTTAATCTGTACGTTATTGTTGTGTACTCTTACTTCATAATCAAACATTCCGCGCGGTGGTGGACCTGCGGCCCAGGATCCATCTTTATGGTAAACTCCGCCGTGACAGGGACAAAGAAAGATTTCTGATTTTTCTACCCATCGTACGGGGCAACCCAAATGCGCACAATTTACCGATAAGGCTAAAAAGCTATCATCTTCTTTGCGTCTTACATAGGCTGCAGAACGTGCAATGCCACCACTCCATTCGTAGGTCGAGGCATTTTCAAAAGTGACCATTTTTGTTTCGCCTATTTTGAAATCGGTTAATTTTCCTACGGAACGCCAGACTTCAGTTTTTTTCCTGATGATAGGATCTAGCATTGCAGCGACTAAAGGAAAAGACAGTACCGCGGCAAAAAAAGCTCCTACGCCCAAGGTGATCCTTGTCATAAAACTTCTTCTGTCTAGTGACTCCTTGTGGTTATTTGGTGGATTTTGATTTTCGCAATTACAAGCCATTATTCTTCATCGTGTTTAATTTCTTTATTGATTTCTACGATCCAGCCGATAAGTACTACCACAAAAACGATAGCGCCCATTCCCGATAAAAACCAGTTGGTTAAGATTCCCCAAAAGATAAATACTATTCCAAAAGCCAGAAAGAATGGCCAATAGGTAGGTTTGGGAAGTTCTTCGGGTTTTGCTTTATATTTTTTTTCTTGGTTCATCATCTTCTTATTTCGCTGTATGGATTGCTGTTTCAGACTTTTCTACCGGATTTTCTTCATACCAGCTCAGTAAAATGGAAACCGAAGCCAATACGTAAAGAATACATCCGGGCACCCACATTAACATTCCTGCTAATTCCTGATCTGCTCTTAAAGTTAAAGGAACCGGACTTCTTAAAGTGGTAAATGCTGTTAACGAACTGTTTAAGGTATCTGTACTTGCAGAAAAAGCTACATATAATCCCAATAATGAGCAACTTACACAGGCTGTAAAAAGGTAAATCACACTTTTTAAAGGAGCTAGGCGTTTGCTTTTAACAGGATTAAAAACCGGCAATGCAAATAATATTCCCGCAATAAATAATAAGCTTAAAATAAGACTTTCTGGTATAGCTGTGATCCAACTATCTTTAGTGGCGGTAATACCGCAAATGGCCGTTCCGGTTTCTGCGGAAAGAATGCCCGCGCTCAAAAAATGTCCGCCCCACATCATCACAGCACTTAACCACCAAAACATTAGGAAATAGTTTTTCGGTTGCTGTAGGATGTTCAGCTTAAATTTTTCTGAAAATAAAATTGTATTTGATGGAATGGATTTTAAGAATAGGATAGGGGCAATCATCAACAAAACGATATGCTGAAGCATTGTAAGACTATGCAAACCATAGTCTCGGAGCAAGGCTATAGGAGAACCAAAACTTACATATAACAGGATTACCGTTACTATAAAATAAGCCTTTTGTGAAGTTTTTGTCTTTAAAAACAACAGGTATGCTACAATGGTCAAAACAGAAAGTATTATTCCTGCAAATGACCAGTTATCCGGAGTTATGAAAAAATCTGTATTTATCATAATAAAGGAGTTATGTACACAAAGTAAAAAACAAATAACCAGACAACATCCACAAAATGCCAGTAAACTTCAACACCGCCAAATCCGGCTATGGATACTCTTCTTAATTTTCCCAAACTCATTATTAATAAAATGAGCAGGGCCAAAACACCTAAAATTACGTGAAAGCCGTGAAAGCCGGTTAGGGTAAAGAAACTGGAACCAAATACATCTTTACTTAAGGTGATTTGTTCTTGGTAAAGTCCTATGTATTCGGTGACCTGTCCAGTTATAAAAACAATTCCCAATACGATAGAAAGCAATAAGAAGATATTGAATCCTTTAAAATTTTCTTTGTTCAGGGCTCTTTTACTTATCATCAGGGTGCCACTGCTGGCAATTAAAAATAGTGTAAAAATCCCCGCTCTTACGGCATCGAGGTGTTGAGCAACCGTATCGGTAGCTTCCGTAAAATTTCGATAATATACATAACCAATGATAAGGGCAATGAAAAAGAACGTTTCAGAGCCTATCATTAGAAGCATTAATAATTTTCCTTTATCCTTCATCAATTAAGTCGCTTATCAGGATTATCGGGATTGGCCAAATCCCACAAAGGCCGTCTGCTGTGTACTCGCGGTACTTCTTCAAAATTCTTTAAGTCTGGTGGGGAGTTGGTCGCCCATTCTAAGGTCCAGGCCTCCCAAGGGTTTTTGGGAGCAGTACGTGGCTTTTTCAGGGTAATGAATAAATTCCACAGAAAAACAGCAATGGCCACAAACATCATTACCGCTCCCAAGGTAGAGATCATATTGAAAATTTCCCAAGATCCAAATCTTGATGGATAGGTATAAATTCTACGGGGCATTCCTAAAATTCCGAGTACGTGCTGAACAAGGAAGGTGAAATTAAAACCTATCACAAATAACCATAAATGCCATTTGCCTAATTTTTCTGAAAGAAAACGACCGCTAATTTTAGGAAACCAGTAGTAAATACCTGCAAAGATTCCAAAGGCGGTTCCTCCTAAAAATACGTAATGAATATGCGCTACTACGTAATAGGTATCGGTTAATTGCCAATCGATGGGAACGATGGCAAAAGAAGCGCCGCTTAACCCACCAATAGTGAAATCGATTAAAAAAGCTACGGCAAACATCATTGAGACCGTCATTCTAATACTTCCTTTATATAAAGTACCTATCCAGTTAATGACTTTTACTCCTGTTGGAATCCCGATCAGCATAGAACTTGCCGCAAAAAAACCGTTTACGGTATTGGTCATTCCCACCGCAAACATATGGTGAACCCACACGCCAAAGGCGAGTAGTGCAATGGCTACGGTAGAGGCAGCTACGAATTTATATCCAAAAATTTTATTTCTTGAAAAAACCGGGATCACTTCAGAAATAATTCCGAATGCCGGCAATGCTAAAATGTATACTTCAGGATGTCCAAACGACCAAAAGAAATGTTGCCATAATATGGCCGAACCTCCTGAAGAAGGAATAAAGAAGTGCGCATCAAATTGCCTATCGATAAGCATCATAAAAAGGCCTGCATTCAATAGGGGAAAGGCTGCTAATATTAAAAATCCATTGATAAATATCATCCAGGCAAATAGCGGAAGCATATTTAGTTTGATATCTGGGGAGCGTAGGGTTAAAATAGTGGTCACAAAATTAAGACCGGCACCTATACTTCCCATTCCGGTAAGAATAAGTCCTACCAAATAATAATCGACACCCTGAGTTGAAGAGTAGTTGCTTTCACTCAACGGCGCGTAATTGAACCATCCTGCATCTGGTGCGCCACCGGCAAAAAAACTAAAGTACATTAAGAAACCACCTAAACACGTCATCCAAAAACTAAAGGCGTTCAATCTGGGAAAAGCCATTTCGTTCGCTCCAATCATTAATGGGATCAGGTAGGTAGCAAGTCCGATGAGAGCGGGCATCAATACCAAAAAGATCATCGTGGTACCGTGCATCGTAAAAAGCTGGTTGTAAAATTCTGGTGAAATCAGATCGTTATCACCAACCGCTAATTGTGCTCTAATGAGCATAGCTTCCAGCCCGCCGATAATAAAAAAGAAAAGGGCGAGCCATAAATACATAATGCCTAACTGCTTATGGTCTACTGAGCTTATCCAGAGTAACCTTCCTTTATCTGAGGTGACTTCCGGAAGTTGATCTTCGCCTTCTTGTATGTTTATAAATAGACTCATTTAAGGTGTATAATATATTCTACGAGTGCATTGAGTTCTTGTTCAGAAAGTATAAAGTTGGGCATTTTTGCGCCTTCTTTTACCTTTTGTGGGTTATGAAGCCAAGCTCTTAAATTGGTAGCATTTACTTCTTTAAAATCTCCCAAAAACCGCTTTCTGCTTGCAAAATGGGTGAGATTTGGACCAATATTTTCGTTATAACTGGTTCCGTTGATTGCGTGGCAGTTGGTACAGGTTTTTTGCTCAAAGAGGTTTCTCCCTTTTTCAAAAAGTGCACTACCTTCAGTAATCACGGGTTCCAGTTGTTCTTCCTGCCATTTTTTAAAATTCGCTTCATCATCGGCAATAACCCGTATACGCATTCGTGCGTGCTGCATTCCGCAGAACTCACTACAAGTCCCTAAATATTCTCCGGGTTTTTCGGCATACATCCACATATAATTGGTCATTCCGGGAATCATATCTATTTTCCGACCTAATTCTGGCACCCACCAGCTGTGGATGACATCTGCGGAATTAAGCGCCAATAATACTTTTTTTCCTGCCGGAATATGAACTTCGTTAGACGTAATTACTTTACTATTTGGATATTCTGCTTCCCACCACCATTGATGCCCGGTGATGATAATATCCGGCTTAGGATCATCGGGTATGGTTTGTATCTCCTTCATCGACTGAACGGTAAAAAACATAAAAAATACAGTGATGAGAAAAGAAGTGATAAGGGCAAATACTTCGAATTTATGACTTACTGAACCGCTTTGCGGTTGATCTGTTGGACTTTTCGCTTTGTATTTGGTGGTGTATCTATACGTGAAAAAAATCACAAGCCCCAGAATTATAGCGGCTACAACGGCAAAAGACCAATATAGGAAATTAGTGTACTCCAGTACTTGGGTACTGTAAAAGGGTAAAACTGCTATCATCTACTCTTCTATAAGTGTTAACAAATATAATATTTATATTTTATGGGAAGTCTTTTCTATAATTTAAATGTTAAATTAAGTGAAAAAAATAACGTTGTATTTACAAATTAAATCTATTCTTACTCTTTTATTAATTTTAAGCTGTTTTTAACCGATAAACTGATAGGTATTTAAGTTGAAGTGTATAATGTGGAGAAAAGGGGTGTGGCGAAATTGGAAATTAGAGAAGTTAAGATAAATCTGGGAGTAAGATTTAAAATAAATCAATTTGAAAATAGGTTAGAGAGTGCACTGTGATCACAGTGAATTTGGCCAAAATTTTGAATGCCGATGAATGTATATTGTGTACTGAATACTGAAAACAAACTTCTTCATTCCATTTAGGACCAACCTGGAATTTTCAATGTTGAATTTTGAATGGCTTTAAACCGTGAACTTTAAACCTTAGAACTTTCTACTAATTCTATTTTCTTGTCTTTGTTGCGTAGTATAATTGCTTTATATTCCCATTCTCCTGCATTACGAGCGGCTTTAATATCCATAACGCCATTTGCTTTACTTCCTTTAAACTTAAAAGTAAGTTCAACTTTGTTATGATCTTCGCTATACTGCACATCACCGTTTAAAAGGGAAAGGTTATCCTTTAAGCTTATTGTGCCGAAGTAATCTGTAACTTTAGGGTCGTTATTCGCTATATCCAAAGCATCTTTATGAAGGCCTTCATCGGCATAGATTTCGGTAAAATTGGAAATATGAGTACCTAAATTTGTGGTAGAGAATGCTAAAATCAATAGTACTGCTATAATGCCAATACTAATTACCAACCATTTTTTCATGTGTTCAATTTTTGATTTTATTCGCTTCAAATAAAGCGATTACCTCTGGTTTTTGAATCTCAATAATAGTTAAAATCCCGAGAACAATACCTAAAATACCAGTTAAACAGTTTATTACAGAAACTACAATTATAAACGTAGCATTTTTATGCTCTCTAAGATATTTAGCCGCTAAAAAGGTAAGTACGGTTATTATAATAGAGAATAGAATAAAAAGACCTCCGAAAATAAAGAATATCAAGTTGAAGTAATTAAACGGAAAATCGTTGGGTATATCTGCATTGGTAAAAGCAACACCCATCACCATGTACATCAGGCCTACGAAGCAAATGAGTAAATTTAAAACTGCCTTTATAATGAATAAAATTCTATAAGTTTCTAAATTTCTTCCTGGCTCGACTTTTGATGATTCCATTTTTAATCAATGATGATTTATGAGCAATTTACTAATATTAGGCGATAACCGCCGGTTTTTTAGATAGGTATTTAAAGAAATTATAGGTATTTTTCAGAATAGTTTATAAATACTTTGAAATGGAAAATAAAAAGGAAAAACTTTTGATTCAATTTAATGAAGCTTTTGCTAATGGGAATCATCAATTTATGCTGGATCAGGTTACTGAAGACTTTCATTGGATCATGATTGGTAAAAAGGAAATTAAGGGAAAAACACAGTTTGCAGAGGCGCTTAAAGATATGAAAGAATTTAACAGTGAGCTGGAGCTTGTAGATGTCATTACGCATGGTAAAAAAGCCTGTGTTAACGGAAATATGAAGATAGTAGCTCCTAAAGCTGAAGATCAAAGCTTTTCTTTTTGCGATGTTTATGAATTTAACTCCTTTAAAGATCCCAAAATTAAACGGATGACGTCCTACGTGGTTGAGCGTTAATAATTCGGGAAATAATGAATATCAAAAACATGCAAAAAAACTATACATTATAAATTAGAGATCAACAATAACTACTACTACTATGAAAAAACTATTTCTTCCGGTTTGTGCTTTATTTGCTATGTCTTTCACCAGCGTCCCAAAAACTGAAATTTTAATATCTGATCGTTCTGAAATTTCAATAAAAGAAGCTATCAAAATGGATTTAAAGGAATACTTTAAAGAAACCAGAAAAACGATTGAAGATCATATTAATGGCCTTTCTGAAAAGCAGCTGAGTTTTAAACCTGCACCAAACCGTTGGTCGGTTAGTCAGTGTCTCGAACATATTATTAAAACCGAAAAAATGCTATTTGGAATGACCAAAGCCGCTTTAGAAGGAGATGCTAATCCAGAACGCAAAAGCGAAGTTAAAATGAGCGATGAAGATCTTATCGCTGGAATTACCGATAGATCTACTAAAGCTCAGGCGAGTGAGTCTTTAATGCCTAATGGAACTTACGAATCTCCAGAAGCCGCTTTAGAAGCCTTTGATGAACAACGTGATGAAATTATGGACTTTATCAACGATCAAACAGAAGAAGATCTAAGAAATCATATTTCAGATTCTCCTTTTGGTCCGGTAGACGGTTATCAATCCTTATTATTTATTGCCGGACACACGGCCAGGCACACATTACAGATTGAAGAGGTGATGCAGGCTGAAAATTTTCCGGAAGAATAAATATTTAAAATCGATAATAATTAAAAGACCATCCGGATGCGGTTGGTCTTTTTATATATGAAATTCTTCGGGGTATACTACAATTCCAAAAATATGCTTTGCAGCATCGGGTACTAACTCCTTTAGCATAAAGTTCTTTTTTGGGACCTCAAAGGGCGCCTGAATATCAAAGTTTATAGCCGGTTCGTATTCAAATCTTGGATAATATTCTTCATGCCCCAGTACAATTACAAGTTTATAATCCAGTTCCCGTGCTTTTTGATGTGCCTGTTTAAGAAGCTTAGAGCCTATTCCTTTTGATTGAAATTCAGGTAAAACAGCCACGGGGGCCAGTGCCAAAGCAGGGAATTTATTTTTGTCGTTTTGGATGGTAATTTCACTTAGTAATACATAACCCACAAGTTTATTATCTACCTCAGCAACAAGCGAAAGTTCAGGTATAAACGCGTAAGATTTTCTGATGCGGTCTACTAAAAACTGTTCCTGGTGATCACTATTTGATTCATTTAGAAATGCAGCTTCAATAAGGCTAAAGACATCTTCGTGATCTTCGGGCTTTTCCTGTCTAATGTGTACTTCCATCTATTTCAAAAATTAAAGCAATGTAAGTAAATTAAATATATCTTACCGCTATTCAGCATTAATTATCAAAAGGGATTCTTCTGCATTTAAGCTTTCAATTTTTTCAGCATAACGATTATAGGCAAAACTATTTCCGCAGCAATTCATTTCATCAGCTTTACCAGTATTATTCACCAATAACACAGGAATTTTATAGTTGTCTGAAATAAACCGAAGACGATGTTCAGCATCTTCCATACCTTTTTTATGTTTAGCCACACTAGCCACGTAGAAATCAACTTTTTTTAAAATTATATCCTGTAGATGTTCTTCTACAGTTATTTCATAGCAAATGGCCAGTTTTATTTTTTTCTTCTGAAATTGGATTATAGAGTCACTTTTTTTTGGATGGAAAAAAGGGTGTTCATCCTCGTGTAAATATTGTTTAAAGTAAAACTGAATATCGCTTTTGGGCTTAAAAATAGCCATCGCAATATGAATTTTATTATTCAACTTTAAAGGTAATCCAAGGCCAATTGCCAGCTTATATTTGGTGCTATAATCTTTGAAAATTGTTAGTTTGCTGTCGTTTTGTTTAAATGCGAGCTCTCTTGCTAAATGCGGTTCGTAGTTGGTTAAAGAAAGTTCTGGGAAAACTATAAAATCTGCTTTTGCCGCAGCTGCTTTGTCGATATAATCGAGATGCTTTTTTATATT
>Ga0129333_10005260_pt1 | contig 12139 bp, 24 predicted proteins | sample CPB6_08_DNA_FD_94474 | JGI IMG/M metagenome (GOLD analysis project Ga0129333, IMG submission 94474) | Freshwater to marine salinity gradient microbial communities from Chesapeake Bay, USA - CPBay_Sum_0.6_0.8_DNA | ecosystem: Environmental > Aquatic > Marine > Coastal | place: USA: Chesapeake... | reverse complement strand
TTCTCAATCACAGCCTGAGCGTTGCAGTTCTTACAGAACACTTCATCGCCACGCATCATCGGGACATGGTTGGTAGGCCACAGCGGAAGCGCGTTGCACTCGCCGTCAAACGTGTGCCTTGGCAAAGCAATCTTGTTGGTCATAGGTCTTGCGCCACTGTATCCTTCGGACTCAGGAGGAATGGCCAGTCTTTTCCGTCTTGGTGAAAGAAGTGACTACGCGCCCACTCACGCCCGTTAGCGTCTTGCTGAAACCATCCGTTGTGGAACTCGCAAACGGTGACAACGGGAAACTTCTCGGCTGCTCGCTGTCCTCCGAAACTACCGCGAGGTGCAATGTGATGAGGCGAGAGCCGTCCATAGCAGCGGGTTGGAACTCCGGCTGCTTCAGCAGCACAACTCTCTGACTCTCCCATGCTGTAAACGTCAGCGTGTTCTTGTGAAGCGAGATATTCACGCTTGCCCTCCGACATGGGCTTGAGCCCAGCCTTGCGTTCGTCCTGATAGTTGTGTGTCCACGTCGAACCTACGTGGTTCTCGTGGTTCTTAGTGCCACCGCACTCAGCGCACCTAGGCTTCGGCTTCACAGCGATGCTTGCTCTCCCAGATGTGGATCTCAGACTCGGGGATGCTTGCCCCACGCACGCCACACGAGGCGCACTCAGGGACAACCTCACCCTTGAACATCGAAGTGTAGAAGATGACCATTACCCCTCAACCTCCCAACCTGCATCCGTCAGTGCCCGACGGATAGCAGTAGCAGCAGCAGCGTTGTCCTCGGTCGTGACGTGAAAGCCAGTGTCGGTGGGCTTGATGATGGCCTTCACCTTGCTGGCCTTACGAAGAACCGTGTAAACGTACTGCCGAGATACCTCGTTCTTGTGGGCAATCTCGATTGCCGTGTAGCCAGCACGTCGCTGGCGAATCATGTCTGCTGCGTTAGCCATGCGTTACCTCTTCTTCTGTATTGGTAGCCGGGGAGATTTACCTCTGCCGATTTGCGGAACTCCGAGTGCCGCTACTTGTCTGTATACAACTTTCCCGCACGTTGAGCAATCACGATCGCCTTCATCGGTTCGGCTTGGAACTAGACGCCCGCCGCACTTGGGGCAACTTGTCTCGTTCATCCTTGTTGCTCCTCCATTCCTCGACGGCAGCGGTAGCGCACGCCACGCACTTGTGCCCCGGCGCTACCATCTCGCCGCATCCACCTAAGCACTCGACGTACTCACGCACAGTGACTACACCTCGGCTCTTTGTCTTGGTCATACCAGCGGGCAGGCCCAAGGCAGCAGGCACAGGCAAAGACCAAAGACCACTGCGCCTCGTGGTCATCCTCTGGTGTTGACATAACTAGGTCATAGACGGCGGCGTACCGTTTGTCCACAACCTCTTGAGTGATTCCGTGCTGAGAACACCCAGCCATTAGAAGATGTCCTCGTCACTAGACATAACGGCATGTGACGAGTGACGAACCCCCCTAGAAACTGAGTTCGTCGTCACATCATTTTCTTCATTGAGGGTGGACTGCACACCCCCAACTTCGTTGTTGGGGTGGGGTGTGCTGTCATGCGCGTCTGGAGATTGAGTGTCGAAGTCATCGAAGTTCGTCACATCGTTGATGACAGATTCCGACAGGTCGAACAGCACAGACTTGCCGTCCTTCCCAGCCTTGGCGAACCGCTCCGATGCGAGCGCACTCACAACCGTCGTGCGGGGGATGTTCAAGTCCGTAGCAATCTTGGTTGCGTCCGCAGCACCGAACAACTTCAGGTACTCCTCGATCTGCTCTGACGTGGACTGCTTCTTCTGAGACGCAATCTCCACAAACTCGTTGGGCTTGGCGCGGCGCACCATGTTCAGGCCGTACTGGTCGAACACCAAGGCAATCTGTGTAAACGCAGTGTCCTTGCGAATGTCGTTCGCCTTGTCCACGCGCAGGCCAATGCCGAGCGTGTCTCCCTTGCTTTTGTCGTCCGTCATCAACTGCACCGTCACGTCAGCGGCAGCGTCGAACATCTGCGAGCCGAACGTGTGCGACTCGTCACCCCGAGGGGTGTGCGCCAGTACCGCCCACGCTGCCGGGGACAGACTGTTCAGGGCGTCCATCGCCTTGTTCGCCGGGTCATTGTCGATGAGGTTGCCGTAGCCCATGCGGGACAGGCTGTCCACGAGGACGAACGACACGCCTTCCTTCGTCACCGTGCGCTGGATCCCGTCGATAACGTCAGGCAGGCTGCGTCCACGCCGGTCAAGGCGCAGCAGTGGGCGGCTGCGGGGCAGGCCGAGCGACTGGTTGATGTCACCGAGGCGCACGTCCACCGACTCAGCCGACCGCTCAAGGTTCACGAACAGGGCTGGCCCCTGCGTGACAGGCCAGAACGTGTCGATGCCAGCGTCCACCGTGACGCAGAACAACATGCCGAGCCACGACTTACCACGACCGGGCGGCGCGAAGATGATGGTGCCACCACCCTCGACCACGAACGGGTTGATGACGAACGCCTTGTGCGTCCGCTCGTGGGCACCGCCCCGAAGTTCCGCCTCTTGGTTGCCAATCTCGAACGACCAAAGGCCGCGTTGAAACAGCATCAAGTCCATGCTCATCCGGGCATGGTCATACCCGTTGGCAGCGAGAATGTCCTTGATTGCCTCCTTCTTGTAGATAGCGTTGACCAGCCGCTCCCTGTCCTCACGTCGGCCCACGTTGTACGTGTCCTCGTCGAGCGGGATAGCGCCACGGCCCTTCTCACGGAAGCCGATGCTCACGGTAGCGTGAACGCCAGTCCGCTCGTTACGCACGTTGGCAGCCTGATAGATGACTTCGATGCTGTCCGTCTCCACGAGAGACTGAATCGCACCGCTCGCCGTCCGGTTGTAGTCCATCAGAACATTCCCTCGTACTTGTCCACCCAGTTAGAGGCGGCACCGTAGCCCTGCTGTACCAACTTCGTGCCTGTCTGAATAAGCCCACGCCTCTCTGCGTACTCCTTGACCATCTTTGCCCACGCTCCACACCCATAGGCGCTAACGTTCTCGTCCATCAGGATGAGCAAGAACGTCTCGGCGGACAGGTGCGGGGCTAACAGTCTATCGAGGTCGTCAAGGTAGCCAAGTTCGGACAGCGCATGACATGCAGTAACTTGCGTGACAGGCTCGCCCCTCGCCCATAGCCAGTGGAACGCACGCCATACTGCGCGGTTCTCTGGCACAAAGAAGCAAGCCGGGTCGAGATTGTTTACACGCTCATCGAGTGCGGCTGGCTCGTTGTTGAGTACCGCACCAATCAACTGCCTCTCTGCGCTGTCCGAGTGCGGCACCTCACCGCGCCTCGGTGCAGCGTTTGGTGTTGCCACCTTCAATCCTCCCTGTTACACCAGCGCATAGCGCCGAGCATTGATGACTTCCCACACTAGGTGCAGTGAGGTGGCATGTCATCGCTGTTGCGTCACTATCGGCGGGTGCGGTACGCAGCCTTGCGCTCTATTGCACGCTAGTCAATGCCCCTCCCCAGCAGGCAGTGACAGCACACGTACCGCACGATGCTCACGGATTCGACCCGGTATTGCACCGCTCACGCCAGTGAACAATGCTCGGCGCTATGCGCTGGTGTAACCCAGCGCGACATTCACGACCGCGAACGCGAACGAGATCCCGAACGCGACCACGGCCACGCCCACGACCGCGAATCCGAACCCGACCACGACCACGGCCACGACACCGAATGCGAACCCGAACGCGAACGCGGCCACGACTGCGAACCCGAACCCGACACCAACCCCGAAACTGACCGCCGCCACGACCAAGACCGCGACTGCCGCTTCAAAGCGGTGAGCATATTTACTTGACCCCGCCGAATGACTCAATCGAAGCAATCTGCACGTACCACGTACCGCCGGGGAGTCGCTGCGAGTCCCGCCACCCTGCGGTGTCGAATGGGCCAGTCTCATAGACGATATGCGCGTCCTCCAGCAGGACGCACGTATCGTTTACACCAGCCAGACGACCGCTGTAGATGTAGTTGACGCAGAACAACGTGATTGGTTCGCCAAGCATGGCGAACAACCCCTCACCATCGACCTCTGCCACGTTCTTCACGGAAGTTACCTCTCTCTATGAACTAGAACGGCTCGTCGTCGCCGTAGTCTGCGCCAACCTGCACGACAGGTGCCTCGTACTGCGCGGCATACTGCTTCGCGCCATTGAAGCCACGCTGCTTCGGCTCTGCGGTAGACACGAACTTCACACCGAGGCGGCCACCCTCGGCCAGCCCACGCGCACCAGCCTTACGCACGGCGTCCTGCACGGCGCGCTGCATCTGGCCCTTCACGTACAGCGTGCGCTGCCCGTCGTCGTCCTCGTCGTCACGCGCATCGGTCTGGAGCGTGACCACCAACTGCATCATCGGGTCGCCGTTGTCCCACGTACGGGGAGATCCAGTCTTGATGTCGGTCTGCTGCTTCACCTGCATATCGAGGATGGTGCCCACCACCTTGTCGCCCTCGTTGTCGAACTTGGCGGACTTAGCGCCGCCGCCCATCAGGAAAGCGTTCGGATCTGCGTAGTTGGTCATTACTTCTTCTCCATGAAAATCGTGAGTGCCTCGGTGCCGTTACCCGGCATCTCGTACTGTGCGATAGCGTCAGCCCACGATGCGCCCGCGTCCTTGCGGAAGCGAGCCAGCATCGTGTGGTCAATGCGTACCATGCCTGCGTTCGCAGCCTTGATGAGAGCGTCGATGCCGCCCTGCGATGTGACCAGTGAGATAACGTCGTATGTCGGCGTGCCCTTCCTCTCTGTAATCTTCGCAGCCGCGCCTGTCTCATCGTCACGCAGGAATTTCATGTCGTTCAACTGCATGTGGTTCTTGATGTGCTCGACCGCGTACTTCTTCGCCACCTCAAGCGGCTTCAACTCCTCGTTGATGTGTGCGACCGAGGCGATGAGGCCGAGGATGTCCCGCTCGGCTTGTGCATCCTGCGCGTTTACATACGAATCAAAGTCAGTAGTCATCGTTACTCCATCGGAAGCAGACGTGCGAGGGAGTCCTGTCCTCTGTGCGCGATGCTGCTAATGTCCGTGTCCTCGTCCATTTCATTGACGATGGTGCGCGCCCACTCGCTGTGACGCACCGCCATCTGCAGCCCCATCATGAATCCGTTTGCTGCGGAGTTTGCCTCGCCCTCTTCCATGCCTTGTGATGAGAAGCGAATCTGCATGAACACATGAACGACATCAGACACACCGAACTGCTTCATCATTAGACGCATGATCTGCGTGTACGCTTCGGGCAGCGCAATATCGTCAAGGTGGTCGGCGTCAGTCAGCGACGAAAGCAGGGACGTGATGTCGTTCTCGATGTTGTAGTCCTCGGTCATTGTTAGTTGCTCTCCTTCTTAGACTTCATAACCCAGAGCGCACCTTCGATAGTGCGAACGTTTACACGAACCCCCATGCTTTGAGCAGCAGCGCTGAGGCGCCGGCGAGCCAGCGCCGGATCACCAAACTCATTCGGAACAAGCGTCGGTTCATTGAACGCAAGTCCTCGCAGCCACTTGCTTACGCCGGTCTTGCTGTTTCCTTGGTACGAAAGGAACTCTTCAGCGTTCATGGTTTGCCTCCTCTAGTAGCGGACTCGAAGTGTACAACGTGCAGTCGTCGTGTGTCTACCCCCCAGTGAACAGACGCACCTCCTCTTCGCACTTGTAGCAGCCGGGGACAGGATGGATCTTCGATGGGTTCGGCGCGCTGTGCGTGTGCCCGTTGCGCCGCGCATCCTCAGCAGCAAGCGCAGCACGGTAGCCCTGATACGCAGGGTCACCAGTGAACTCACGCATGATTGCCTTCAGGTGGTTCATGTTAGTCCTCCTCGTTCTTCAGCACGCCCAGTTGCATCAGTTGCTCGCGCACCCAGTTGATAGCCTTGCTCTCACTCCAATCTGTACTCGACAGGATGCACGGCATGTAGATGTCGGCGGTGTTCTCGACATCGGTAGGTGTGCCATAACCGTAGCCGCCATCACCGATGCCAATGGCACGGCGCACACTCATCGGTGCCTGCTCCATGATTGAGAACCCGAGGCGGCGCATGTAAGCAGGATGCGCGAGTGTAAACGCAAGCGCGTCCATTTGCAGCGGGTCGCCCGGCCCCTTGATGGTTGCGTAGATCTCCATACTGTGCTGGCCTGTCTTCACAGCCATGATGGTTCGCACACGCACGCGCCGACCAGTCAACTCCAGCAGGTCAGCAAGCGCAGCAACAGCAGCGCCGCGCGTGAAGTACGTCTCGGCACCGATAGAGCCAGACGCAGCCACGTTGCAGAGGATGTCGATGACTGGCGACTCCATCTCGGTGCGCTTGCGGGTCAGCATCGCATCGGGTGCGCCTGCGATGTAGCGTCCGATGTTGACCATCGGGCCAGCGAACGCACGCACGGTAGCAGGGCGAGCGAACGTCTCCTCATGGTCGCGCACTACGTCGTCACGAAAGCGCATCGCCTGCTCTTCGACACGCTCACGTCCCTCAGCCCAGCCGGTGCGAGCCAACTCAACAGCGCCGTCGAACCCAGATTCATAGTCCCAGCGTTGAGTCTCAGTGAGATTCCTTGACTTCCTGTCACCGGGCGGGCAGTCGGTGTCACCGTTGAGCGCACTGTCAGCGTAGTCAACAACGTCATTGAACGTGTAAACAGTCTTGGGCATGACAGCCTCCTTACTTGGTAGCGATAGCGTTCTGCACCTTCTTGGCATCGGTCGAGGACATGCGATCCCACAGCCGCATCTCAGCGCACGCATTGATCGAGGCGTTGGCGCTCACGATGTAGCGGCAGCCGTCGATGATTGCGCGCGTGCTAATGGGGACACGAATGTCCATCTCCTCGGTGACACGGCGAGCGTCCAGCACCAGCGCGTACCAAGCGTCGATGCGCTGGATCTGCTTGTCGGTGGCCTGCCCTTTCCACGAGTCAACGATGCTGCGCTCGATGCCCTCGTCATAGCCCCAGCGCAGGAAGTTGAAGCGGTCGAGGGTAGCGCCGTCGAGTTGCGAGCGCCCGATGTACACCGAGTCACGCCCCTGCCCGACCGTGTTGGCAGCAGCGATGCATCGGAAGTCAGCGTGCTTGTTTACACGCTCGTCTCCGAAGAACGCAAACCCGTTAGCGAGCGCAGCGTTGATAGCGATGAGCGCGTCGCCCGAGGCCGAGTCAATCTCGTCGATGAGCAGCACGCCGCCGTGCTTGTACGTCTCGTAGAAAGCGCCCGCCTTGAACGTACCATCCGCCGTGTTGTACCCGAGCAGGTCATACTCTGCGGTGGTAGGGCCGACAGACTTGGCGCGGAAGTGCTGCATACCCAGCGCATCGCACGCAGTCTCGGCAGCGAGCGTCTTGCCAGTACCAGCGGGGCCGACCAGCCACACGTTCAGGCCAGCGGCGAGCATCTGCAGCAGTTCGGGGAACCGCTTGTGCTGCACGCCCATGTCCTTCGGCGGCTCGTTTACACGCGCAACCTCGACGCGCACAGGTGCGACGTTGCGCGCCTCGGTGCGTGCGATGTCGGCCACTTTCTCCCAGTCAATGAGCGACGTGAGATGCGGCTTGATAGCCTCGACGATGACAGACTCCAGCCCGGACGGGGGAGCCGGCGCAGGAACCGCCGGTGTAAACACGACCTCAGCCTCGGCCACGGGTGCCTCCTCGATACGAATCGTGCGCGGGCAAGCATCGCCCACTGCGTGATAGACCACGTTCGGATAGACCGAACAAGTCTCGCACTTGATTTGCTTTGCCATCGCGGTTAGTCCTCCTCGTCGGTCATGTTCACGTCGAAGTCACCCTCAAGTTCGTTGTCCTCGGACAGATCCATCAGGTGACTGAGGATGTGAAGCGCGTCGTCTTTCTCCTGCACACGAATGGTGATAACAGTGATCGGCATAGTTAGTCCTCCTCGTCCTGCGTGTAAACAACAACGCTCATCTGGCAGAGTTCGTCTGGGCACACAAGCGTCTTGCCCTCAGCCCACTTTGCGGTAGTGCGGAAGATGAATCCGCACTCTTGGCACTCGCACTTGATCATGCGCGTCGTCTGCTTTTTCTTGCGGGCAGCAACGGCCAGCCCATCAGCCGACGGGTAGTCACCGAGCGAGGCCGCGAGCGTTGCGTACTCTGCGCGCAGTGCATCGCCCGGCATGTGCGACTTCGGGTCGTTGACGTACCCCATCAGGTAGAACGCGCGCTGGAACATCTTGCCGTGCCCGCCCTTGCAGTCGAGGGCAGCGTGAATCAACTCGTGCCCGAGGATGCACAGCACCTCGACCGCATCGTGAATGTCCACGCGCACGGTGATCTCGTTTACACCATCTACGCTTGCAGAGCGCGCCCACGTCTGGCCGCCGACGCGCGTTCGCATCCCGCCCGACGGCCAGCCAACACCGATGCGTACGTCAGGCACCGGCAGGTCAGTGCGAGAGAACATCGGCGTGCGTAGTGCATCCGCCGCAGCCTGTAGCCACTCCTCGCGCGTCTCGAAAATCTGGGTCACGTTGCACCTCTTACTCTCTAGGATGCCCTCTTGCACCCCTCACTAATAGGGCGTTACATTTTATGTCAAGTTATTTGCCGTCATCCGGCGCGCGCGCTGGCCGGGGAGAGGGTAGCCCGGCCAGCGCGCGCGGCGTTCGACCGCGCGCTGTTTACACCTGCTCGATGATGTGGCTGTACTCCCAGTCCGGATTTCCGGTGGCCGTGAGCGCGCCTTCGATGGTAGCGATGATGCGCGTAATGGGCTCGCGCTCAGGGAATACCAACGTGATCCAGTTGCGCGCTCCCGTACCGTCAATAAGTTCAAGATGCGCGTGCGTGCGACGACCAAGCGCGCGCGCTTGCTTGGTGATCTTCCGCACCGCAGCAGCCGACGACCTATCCATCAGTACGCTCCCGCCCAATGCCCACACCATGCGACCGCGAGGATCACGAACGTCGTGAACCAAAGCAACTGCAGGAATTCACTCACCTTGCGAAGCATTTACGCCTCCTCCACCATGCACGCGCGCACGAATTGGAAACGGTCGAACCGAGGATTGTCAGCAAGCAATCGGTTTGCCAACTCGTCCACGATTGCGAGCGCGATGCGGCGCTCCTCGAATGTCGGTCCGTTGTCGATGATGCGCGTGCGGATTGCGTCCGCGATTAGCACGTAATCCTTGCGGGTCATAGTTACGCCTCCGCCCTCTCGCCCGCGATCGCGTCATTCAGCAGATCAAAGATCACGCCGCGCGCCTTCACCGCACCGAGGAACTCCTCGACGCTCTCGCACTTTTCGGACGTTCGCTCGCCCGTCGCCATCAGCACGTCAAGCACCATCAGGCAATCTTCAGCCGTCAACTTCCGCATGTAAACGTACAACCTCTTAGCATTCGGCTTGCCTCATCAGGCGTAGGGGAGCCGTCACCTACGCGACGCCCTCGCGGGCGTTTCGGCATTAGCGCGAGTAGTCCGATCCCCACACTAATAGGCCCGTTACATTTTATGTCGCGTAGCACTCGGCTACAGAAAAGCCGCCCGAAGGCGGCTAGTCTGCGCGTCGAGTGTAAACGCTACCGACCGATGGAGCGCCAGATCCGAGCGAGCGCCTCGGCGCGATCATCGATCGACTGCTCCGGCTGCATCAACTTCCGCCAGCCGCGCACGCGAGCAGCGATCGGCTTCCCGCTCAGCGGGCGCTGCCCGCGAGTCGCCGAGATAAACGGGCGTCCATAACCGTCGATGTCGATCCACATGCGAACCACGTTCGCGAGGCGCGGTTCGGCGCGCTTCCATCCATCCTTGAAGGAGATACGGTGGTGGACGTAGACGTCAGTCATCACATCGACGACCTCGGCATCCGGCGCGCTCTCGATAGCCTCGCGCTGAATCGCGTCGCCCGCCTCGAACGCCCGCCAAGAGTTAGCCGCCTCGCTTGCGTGCGTGCCGCGATTGTCAGGATTGAACGCCTCGGCCTCGGCATTGAAAAGGAGCGCGGCCGCGAGCGCCTCTAGGTCGGCATCTCGCCCGTCGAGCACAATGCCCGCGTTCGAGCGGTACTCGGCGCGCGCTTCGGCGGCCTCGATAGTGATGGCGTTGGTCATGTCCTGCTACCTCCCTACGTCGGGCAACTCGCCCGTCGTGAGACAAGCATACAACGCGCAATCAACGCCTGTCAACTCCCCCCCATTGTTTACACGTTATGGGGCTGCGCTCGTGATGCGCGACCTCGCACGCATCACTACCGATGCGTGCGAGCGTCGCGGACCAAGAACGTTTACGCGTAGAGCGAGTCGAGCACGCTCGCGATCCACGCTTCGATTTTTGTGTCACGCTCGTACTCTGCGACGATGAGCGCCTCCATCAGCGCCTCGCGCTCCGCACGAGCTTCGACGTCGAGAATCAGTAGGTCAGTCATCGCGAACCCTCCTCAGCGAGGGGCAACGCACCCCTCACTGTATGGATGTTACATTTTATGTCTTGTCGTTTGTTAGCCTCGGCTGGCATGTAAACGCGCGGTCGTGCCACGTGTAAATGCAGTGCGCGCAGCGTGCGAAACTAGCGCGCGCATAGATAGCTTGCCAGCACGAGCGAAACTGAAGGCTCGCGCGTGCTAATCGCGCATGAATGCGCCGCCTAATGCGCGACATTAGCCTATGCTAACATTGACGCGCGCGTGAGATAGAACGCGTGTGCTACAGAACGCACGTTCCAAACACATGATCGGCGAGCATGTTTCGAACATGTGTTCTACAGCACGCATGTTCTGCACGCATGTTTCAAACTGGCGTTTCGAACACATGTTTCAAACGTATGTTCTGCCTCACGTTGACGTGCGCGTTAGAACATGTGTTCTATTTGAGAGGAAAGGCGAGCATATGTTTTATGTCAACAACCGCTGCCCTGAAAATTTACACGATAATTTTTACCAAGTCGGCCTGACACACGTAAACGCTATGTGACGACGACTATGTGACGAACTACTTGCTTTCGTCACTTCGCAACTGGTCACGCAGCGCCTTAATGTCTTCGATGCTCGTGCCCTCGGGGACAACAAGATTGACTTGGCGTGCATCAACCATCGGGTCGCGGAATTCAGGAAACCTCTTAGCAAGCAGGTTCAAGGCTGCCACCGCTGGCGCAAGAGTTTTTGCCCCTCCCTCGCGGGCTTCTTTCACGATGGCAACACATTCATTGATGATGTACTCGACAGAACCGACGTTGCGTTCAAACGCTTCCTTGGTCGCAGCCCTCATTGCTTCCTGAACTCCGGGGCGCTGCTCCATGCGCCAAGGAACCGCAGGGTTGTTGCTTGTGCCTCCTGCTGCTTTGTACGCCTCGGTCTGGTTCATTCCCTTGAGGCGGTTCTCCACGTAACGCTGCTGCATCGGGGTGTAAATTGAGTCTGTCATGGAGCGTAAATTACCACGGTGCGAAGTAAGTGTGCTAGTCTTATGTCTATGACGACGACGCTTTCACGAGAGGCTGCGCTTGCTGCTCTTGACCAGCAGTTGTGTCGCGCGTCGTTTGTCGAGTTCCTGACGTACATCAAAGTTCGCTCAGACGACCCGTACAATCCCGGCCCTATTCCTTGGAAGGACTGGGGATACCTTCGTGAACGAGCAAAGGCTTGGGAGGCGGGGGAGTCTGAGGTCATCCTGAAGGCTCGGCAGTTGGGGATGACGTGGCTGTTCGCTGCCTATGCCAACTGGTGCGCGAGGAACGGGAAGGCTGTCGGGGCGTTCTCAGCAGGTCAGGTGGAGTCTCGGGCCATCCTTGACCGCGTGCGGTACATCGAGGAGTACTTGCCTCCTCACCTCAAGGCCAACGCTGTCATCAGGTCTGACGACGCTACGTACCCTTCTGGTGGTTCTATCCGCGTCTTCCCATCTACGGAACACGCTGGCATCTCGTTTACATTTCAGGTTGTAGCGTTCGACGAGGCCCACTTCCACCCGTACGGGGCGCAGAACTACGCGGCTGTCAGGCCGACGCTCTCTGCCGGTGGACAGTTCCTGATGTTCTCTACGGCAGACCCAACCCTCGGGCCTAACGGTTTCTTCCATGACATGTACTGGGCTTCAGAGCGCGGAGAGACGCCGTACAAGTCGGTGTTCAT
>Ga0129333_10005259_pt1 | contig 12141 bp, 14 predicted proteins | sample CPB6_08_DNA_FD_94474 | JGI IMG/M metagenome (GOLD analysis project Ga0129333, IMG submission 94474) | Freshwater to marine salinity gradient microbial communities from Chesapeake Bay, USA - CPBay_Sum_0.6_0.8_DNA | ecosystem: Environmental > Aquatic > Marine > Coastal | place: USA: Chesapeake... | reverse complement strand
CTATGAAGCATTTTTAATTTATCAGGTGATGTTATATGTAACTTTGTTAATGATAAAGCAACTTTATTTTTATCTCTCTGTTTGCCATTTTTAATAAATTCCGATAGCTTTATACCAGGTATATACTCAGTAATTAATATATTTTTATATACCGCAATCGGTTTTGGAACTATAATATTTTCATCACTTCTACTATAGAACTCATAAAAAATTTTTTGATTTTCAAATTCATTATAGTAATCTAACTCTTGTAAGATGCTATTTTTTAGTTCTAATAATAAATCTTTATAATCAAGATTAGGCATAATAATGTTTAGCATCCTACCAACTTTAATAAAATTTTCATAATCAGAAATTATAGCTTCTTTGATTCCTGGGTATTGAATTTTTACCGCTATTATGGTACCATCATACCAAACTGCTTTATGAACCTGTCCTATTGACGCCGCGGCAATAGGATTGTAATCAAAATTAATTATTTTATTATTAAAATCAACGCCTAAATTTTTCTCTAAAACTTTTTTTATAACTCCTTGACTAATAGGTGGTATATTATCTGAAATATTTGATAATGCTTTTCTATAAATATCGCTATACTCCTTAGGTAGAGCTGCTTGATAGATAGCTAAGAATTGCCCAAATTTAGTAGCACCCCCTCTAAGTTCGCTTAATATTTTTGCAAGTTTATCTGCAATATTTTGATGTAAAATTATATTTGAATCTTTCTTGCTTACTTTTTGCATTCTTCGTTTGATATTTTTTCCACCCTCTAAAAGAATTGTTTTTTTTATTTTGCGATACTCTTTCTTTCTATATTTATTTTTTGTTATTTCTTCAAAATTATTATCCATTATTTTATTATTATATTTTTTTTAGTAAATCCAATAATGTGCTTTTTTCAAAATATTTGTAATAATTAATATATGAAACAAAATGACCCATTTGAAGAGTTAGCTAGAAGATTGATGGATGATGATAGCGAATTTACAAGTAGAACAGATAAAATAATAAAAAAAGAAGGCTCAATTCCTCAACTCGCAGTAATTATACTTACATTAGTTTTTGGTTTTGCTTTAATGTTTTTCTCATTAATATCAAAAGTACTCTGGCTAGGGGTGCTCTCTTTTGCAATGATGGTCTTTATTATAAGTTATAAATTATCTAAAATTAAAGTTGATAATAGAAGTATAGAAGATTTTTTAAAAAATAATTGATGAGTAAAAATGATATAAGGATCGCACTTGTAACAACCTTTGCTGTTACGCTCTCTTTTTTTCTTGCTGCGTTTATAGATTATAATGCCGCGGTTGTCGCTAGTATCTTAGCTCTTATAACTCTTAGGGTCTCATTACATAAATCCGTAAATGAAGGGTTTGGTCATATAATAGCTACTATTATTGGGGTATTTCTAGCCTATATTTTATCATACTTTACTATCAATCATATTTTTTTAGTTTTTTCTGCAATATTATTATCTTTTTTAATTACAAAAGTATTAAAACTAAATAATGACGCGATAACAAATATCTCTATAACTCTCCTAATTTTACTAGCTCCCGGCAGTACGATAAACTCATTTTACGATAGACTTTTTGGAACACTAATCGGTGTTTTTGTTGCTATAATCGCTTCATATTTTATGCTTAATACCAACCCAATAAGTAGAACTAATATTTTAGTTGCAAAACAGCTTGATGATTGTGCAAATCTACTCTTTAAAATATCTGATTCAATTTATAAAGGAGATGAGTATTATAAAAATAATTTACTAAATGCAAGAACTCTTGTTGAAAATTTAACTATTATTAGAGAGCAAGCTAATGAAGCATATGCCTTCTCTAGATGGTTTAGATGGAGCGACATTCAGAAGGCAGATCACTCATTTTATAGATTTGTTCAAGCAGAGCATATTACGCTTCAAGTAAGGTTAATTTCACGTAATATTATTGATTTAAATGATCTAAAAAAAGTAGAGAAAAACAGTTACTATGATGAACTTAAAAACTCATTACTTCTTGCTTCAAATACTATAATTGAGCAGTCAAATACAATTAAAGTAACTCATGTAAATAAAGCTAGACTCAATTCATTAGATAAATTACTCAGCGATACTTCGAATTTTTATGAAAAAACAATAAAGCTAGATGACCCTGAGTTGCTTGCTCTTAATGGTGCTACAACAATTGCACTAAATAGAATAATTACTGCACTAACTGAGAAAAATTTTGTAACAGATATAAATAACTACTTTCCAGATTTAAATAATGATATACCTAATATTATATATAACAACATAAAAAATAAAAGAAAATTTTTAAAAAATATTTTTAAAAAAAATAAATAATTAAATAAATATAAGGGCGATTTCTCACCCTTATAACTTAATATTACTTACTAGACTTAATAAAATCTTCCAAACTTCTAGCCGTGCTCTCATCGCGATATGGTCTATTACCTGCAAGGTAACGTTCAGAATCTTCTTTATTGTAATAATTTATCTTTTCGCTTACATGATCAGCAGATATGACTGCATTTCTATCATTCTTACTTACATACACCCATTGAGCACCATTACCATGGCAGTATCTACCATCTCTAGCAGCTGATATAACATCTTCTAACATCTCTATTTGTTTACGTGATAATTGCATAATAACTTCCTTTCTTTATTATACTATATCTGCTAATTATATAAAATTCAATAAATAAAAAAGGGAGGCTTTCGCCTCCCTTTTTAATGTTATTTATGCAAGATCTGGGTCTATTCCCATTCTTCTAAGTTGCGCCCTTAATCTTTTATCAAATTTAATAGCATTGATAAATTCATCAGCGGCATAATCTCCCTGTTCAAGTTTGAATCTACTTATCATATCTTCAAGATAACGTTTTGCGACCTCGTTAGGTATTCTAGTCTCTTCAAATCTCTTATTTAATTCCTTTGCAAATGCTCCAGAAAGTTCTCGCCAAAGCGGGTCAACTAATTTTCCAAGCTCTTCAAATCTACTCTCAGATAAACCGTTCTCTTTCTCTGCTATTTTACAGAAGTCGTCAAAATGATTTACCAACTCATTAGAGGCAAGTCTAACAATAGATCTCTGTTCATCTAAACTTAAATCCATATCCATTATGGGAAACTTGATCTCTACATCTTCAAACCAATTTGCTACTCCATCTATTACAGATAAAGTAAATGGACAATCAGTATTTGCTACTAAAGCTAAAACTTGAGCATCCGCTCTCATTTTCTCTATTATAGTTACTGGTGCTTTCATTTATTTTCCTCTCTTACATCTTTTATTATCTGAGCTGCTTTATTAGATGCATCAATCGCATCTTTCTGTGAATTTAGATCTCTAGATGATAATACTACTCTGCTATCATTGTCTTCTAATATCCCAAACCATTGTTCATTTGAACCTTTTCTAATAGATGGTCTCAAATTTGTCTTCATAATTTTACTTACTAGATTCTCTAATTCATCTTTATTAAATATTTTTATCGAATAAAGCTCGCCTATAATTATTTGATTATTACTTATTTCAATATTCATTTGATCTCTCTTTATTTATAATATATACCTTAGCTGCAAATCTCATTATCTCAAAATTTAGGCTTCAATAGCTTGCTCTATAAAATCAAGATAAGAACTAACTCTAGCATATACGCTAGGTGCAGGAATAGAACAATCATCAGCACCAAAACTTACTAGACCTAATATCGTTTCAACGCCGCCAAATGATGCTATCAGTGGACTACCACTATCCCCAGGGCAAGCTTTTGAGAATAACTGACGATCTGGTAGATACCTTCCAGCAGCTATCATATTATTCTCAATAAATTCTACATAGTATTTCCCACCATCAAAAGATAAATCGCTCTGTAAAGCAAATCTATAATCTCCATCACTCTCATTATTTTCATTTAGACCATTACCAATTACAAATAAGTTACTTATCATCAATAATGGTTTATCATTCTTTGGAGGTAAAGTAATATATTTTTTGTTCAAACTCTCTGTTAGCTTCAAGACGCTAATATCATATAATTTGCTATCGCTCTGATAATTACTATGATTAATTATATATTCTACTTTATACTCAGAAGAATCATTAGGAAAAGATATAAAAAGAACATTTTTATTATAAACACAATGAGCAGCAGTTAACAATTTATTTTCTGCTATTAATACGCCTGAGCAGATTGGTTCTGCTAAAAGACCATCGTTGCTTTTACCCCAGATAGTAGCAATATAATCAGGTGTATTATCTAACTTCTCTCCGTATGTTATAGCCGTTGCATTTGTCAGGTTTATAACAACTACCAATGAAGTAAAAAAAACAAAAGATTTCATATATAAGATATTATATGATAATAACAAATTTGCAAATATTTATTGACAATTATATATTTTTATATATTATATAATAATGGCTGTCTGTAAAAAATGCAATTTATATGAAACAATTGATGATTTAGAGTTTTGTAATAAATGTAACGAGCCAATTAAAAAAACACATAAACCTTCATGGTTAGATGATTCAACCCCTGAAAAAGTTGAAGTTAGTAAAAAAAGAAATAAATCCAAAAAGGTAAAGATAGAAAATAATAAGAAAGATAAAATAAATATATTAAAAATTGTAAAACCTTTTTTAATTATATTCACTATTCTTGCTATTATTGGTGGGGGTGTTTATCTATTTAATAAGTTTTTCTCACAAGAGAGCCTAACAGAAGGAATCATTGTAAATGTAGTTAAGAAAAATCCCAATTCTTTTGGTTTTGGTGCTAAACTCATAAGAGAACAAAATGGTAAACGCTATAATGATACAAATTTACAAACAATTTTTACGGTATCTTGTGATCAAACAATAGAATCAGCTGGCAATGCATTTACAATCAATATTGCTACAGATGATAAAGCCGAGACTACCCTAATAACCTCAACTAATAACATAAAGAATTGTTTAGAGAAAAAAGAGGCATATATAAGCGATGGTATCAGTTTTTTGAAAGTTAGTATAATAGGTAACGACGAAAACACTTCTGTTGCAATCTTACTGGCTCCTGCTACCTTGGAGAAATTAGCTTACAATATCTCCCAAAGTCAAGATAATACTAGCTATGTAATTAAAGATAATAAAATAATTTTACTTTCAAAAGAAAATATTAACTTAATTGCGGAAGGTTCTCCTATTATTAACAATGCTGGTGAGAGCAAAGCAGTCGTCGTAAATAATTCTGAAATAACCATTAGAGAACTCTGCTCTTCACTTCTCTCTTGTTAGTTACTTGCCAACACTTCTTTTATAAATATAATCAATAATATGGAAAATAACAAAGATAGAAATTCTAAAGTAATAATTCTATCAATTCTAGCAATATTTTTCACATTATCTGTAGGATATATTGTAAATGTATTTTTTTTATCTCCAAAAAGCGATAGCTCAAATTATAAGATAGCTTTAAACAATTGCTCAGGTAGTAGCTCTAGTAAGTGTATTGCAACTTATGCAACAGCTATAGCTGAAATTGAAGGCACAGCCAAAAGCTTAGATTTAGTTAAATTGCTTATAAATTCACGCAGAGACTTAAAAAATGGATGCCACTCACTGACTCACGATTTAGGAAATGCTTTCTATGAAAGATTTAATGAGAAAGCCATAGTGCCAGGACATGCTTGGTGTTCGTATGGATATTATCACGGATTAATGCAGAGTTATGGTAAGGATAACCTTGATAGTATTGTTGATTATGCAAAAAATTTATGCAAAAAAGTAGAAGGGGTATTAAATGATGACTGCATACACGGTATCGGGCATGCTGCATATACAAATCTATTCTCTATAGATAAATCTTTATTGATTTGCGATAAGATATCAGAGTATGATTTTGCTCTCACCTGCTCTGATGGGGTAATTATGGAGGAGTTTATGAACTCATCAAATGGCCTTCTCTCTAGCGGATTTGAAGTTAATGATTGTTTGAATTACGATAATAAGGCAGTACAAGCTGGCTGTGCAAAGGCAATGGCTCAACAAAATGTAAATATTGGACTATCTCTTGAAGAGAGTTGTTCAATATTCTCAGAGGATATAAGTAATCAATGTACCTCTGGGTATGGCTCATCTTTGGCTGGTAATATTGCTTCTGGTTCATCGTTTACAATTACAGATAGACAGATTAAAAGTTGTGACAACTCTGATGGATGTGCTCAAGGATTTGGTTGGATAGCTTATATGTATTTTTTAGATCAAAATAAAGCTATTGAGTTATGTGAGAACTATTTTAAAAACAAAAAATATCTAACCACCTGTGTTAGTAGTGCTAAACTTGCTAAAGATAATGAAGATGCTAACAACTAACTAAGATAGCTTTGTTTTTGCTATTTTATATCCAATATTAGCAAGCTCATCACTATATGAGAAATCAAGTGGATCAATTTCAGAGAAAGGAAGTGGTAATTTTATATATTTTTTTACTCTACTATTCCCTAAAGATTTCTTTGATAAAACACTCTGACTTTTTGCTGAAATATACTTTAAAAGATCAAAGGTACTCATCTCTTCATTATAACTAAAGTCACCCGTTACATCAAAAATATATACATTATAATTTGAATAATTTTTACTAATTAACTTATCTATCTCGATATCGCCAACACCACCATCTACATGATAATAACCATCAGATAGTCTAACTGGAGGATATACCCCAGGAATTGCTGTTGAAGCTAATAGCACCTCTTTTAGATCTCCACTCCTCCAGAGCACAGCGGAGAGATCATCAAGTTTAGTAGTAACAATTGCAAGTGGTAATTTACTCTCTGATATATCACTTATTGATAAGGAACTTACCCTTTCTTTCAATTTATTAACTTTTCCAATATTTCCTACAAATATTATCTTTAATACATTAATAAATTTATTTTTTCCACCACCTATATCAAAACTATCCCATAATTTATACAATTTTTTTACTCCATCATGATTGGGACTATTAGCTAAAATAGAAGCATTTAACGCCCCAGCACTAACTCCAATAAAAGCATCAAATTTTATATTAAGATCTAAAGCAGCTTCAAACATTGCCACTTGGGCAATCCCTCTCGAGCCTCCTCCCGTAAAAAAAGCTAAATTCTTCATTAACTACATTTACCTCTTACATCTTTTACCTTCATCTCAGCTCGTCTAACCTCTTTAACAGCTTTAGGAATTGCTCTCTTTGTTATATCTAAAGTTTTTAAGGCCAACTCTTTACTGTTCTTTGTAGCTGACAATAGAAGCTCTTTTTCTGATAACTTTTCTGAGTTTGGATTACTCTCTTTTAATAACTTAATCTCATTTTCTAATTTACTAATTTTAGCAGAAAGACTCTTAACTTTTTTCTCAGCAGCCGGTAATGCTTTCTCAGCAGCAATTAATGTCAATCTAGTTGATGCTAATGTTGCCTCACTTGCTGGTACTAATACTTGGCACTTTATCTCATTATAACTAGCATCTGAATAGTTGCTTGCATTGATTGTTGTAATCATCGCTATTATTAATATTTTTATTATCATTATATATTAATCCAAAATTTTAAAATATTTTCAATAATTTAAATTAATTTTTTGACTATTTTAATGAAAAAAGAAAAATATAATTGTGATAAAAAAAATAATTTTCTTATCATTAGTATTATCTATTTTTTATACTAATGCTAAAAGTATTGAGATAAACTCAAAGTTTAATATTATAAAAAGCGATTACCTCATATCATACTATATAAACACAGAAAATGATATAAATAAATATGAGATTACCCCATCAATTTTTTATCATAAAGGATTTATTTATAACATAACTTGGCAAGATTTTATAACAAATTACAGACCAATTGATGCTTACAATTATCATAAAATTTCTCTTAATAATTTTATAAATACAATCCAATATTTTTACAATTTATCACAATCTAAGCCAAAATTAGGAAGTTATACAAAAAATCCTATTGATTATTTAATTATTGAGGGTAGATATAAAAATAAACCCTTTTTAATTAAAATATCAGATCCAGGAAATAGATATATCTCTGAAAATGTAACAAAAGATAATTTATCAAATAGAGAGAATATAATAAAAAAATTATATCAACATTATAATGTAAATAAAGCTGTTTTATTTAAACCTCAAAGTTATATCGTGCTTTATAAGATAGCTGATATAAATGAAGATACATCTGATATCTACCCAAAACTTGATATTGATATTAACCCAGGTTGTTATATTGAAAAGTTTTTGGTCTCTGATTATAATGGAATTTATAATATTAAAAGTACTAACAAAAATATCTATTATTATATAACAAGTAAACCAAATTTAACAGGAATAAATCTCTGTGAAAAATAATTTTTTATATAAATTAAGTATTATATTCTTATTACTTATATACAATCTAGCTTATAGCAATGATTTAGCTCTTTTAAATTCAAACCCTATTAATGCTACTGATTATAAAATAAATCAAATTCCTAAAATTGGCGATATTATGTTTACTAGAGATATTATTCCTAATACAGCTGAGCTTACCTTATATAGCTTATCTAACAAACAATCAAAGCCAATAGATTTAGAGAAAATAAGAGTTAAAAGTTCTTATCTGATTTCATATATTATACCAGAGTTATCATATGGTGAATATAAAATTATTTGGCGAATAAAACCATGTCTTGAAAATTGCTTATCTAATAAAAAAGATAATTTAGATACTATCGATTTTGTATCTGGGGAAATTTATTTCAATGTAATTAAAGAAGAAAATAGTAAACTAAATTATAATTATCTATTTTTTATCATTTTTATGGTTAGTATTTTATTTATAATTCTTAAAATGAAAAAAGCCCATCTATAAAGATGGGCTTTAGTGAGACTGCTCGGGGTCGAACCGAGGACCCGCGGCTTAAAAGGCCGCTGCTCTACCGACTGAGCTACAGTCTCGTAAATATATTTATATCTAAAACAGTTGTGGTTACAACAATTTTACATAATTTATATTATAAACTTTAATTTTTAGATATAAATTACTTAAATATTATAATATATATATGCATAATATTGATAAATACACTAATAATGTTTTTTTTGGCGATAATCTTTTATTACTTAAAGAACTTCCTAGTAATTCGATTGAACTAATTTACATAGATCCTCCATTTAATACAGGTAAAATTCAGAGAAGAGATAATTTTACCGTTATCAAATCAAAGAACAAAAAAAATAATGGATTTAAGGGTTTAGGTTATGACCTAAAAAAAACCTCAACAAATCAATATATAGATAAATTTGATGATTTTCATAATTTTATTACTCCTAGGCTAGAGGAAGCATACCGTATTTTATCTGATAATGGCTCTATATATCTTCATATTGATTATCGCGAAGTGCATTATATTAAGATTTTGCTAGATAATATTTTCGGAAGAGAGTCATTTATAAACGAGATAATATGGGCTTATGACTTTGGTGCAAGAGCTAAGAAACGTTGGCCAGCAAAACACGATAATATATTATTTTACGCAAAAAATCCTAAACAATTTACATTTAATACAGAGCATCTTGATCGAGAACCTTACTTAGCCCCTGGCTTAGTAACTCCAGATAAAGCTGCATTAGGAAAATTACCAACTGATGTATGGTGGCATACCATAGTATCTCCTACCGGAAAAGAAAAAACCGGCTACCCATCACAGAAACCTGAAGCTATAATTAAAAGAATTATAACCGCTTCCTCTAATCCTAAAGATACGGTTTTAGATTTTTTTGCCGGATCTGGTACTACAGGGATAGTGTCAAAAAAACTAGATCGAAATTTTATCCTAGCTGACTCAAATCAACAATCGATAGATGTAATTAAAAAAAGATTTAAAAAAGATTTTCCTGATTATAAACTCATAACAAAAAAAATATAGCATATATGTATAAATTCTTCTTCTTGTAACTTTATTTATATGACTAAAATAATTGAAATATTAATATTTAAGAATTTAAAAATATTTTTATCTTTCTTTATTTTTTTCACAATTGCTATAACCCCTTACTCATTAAGTGTATTTAATAAATTAAGCTCTGGCGGATACGAGTCTAGTGATACTGCGTATATCAAAGCATCTAAAATTGAGAAAGATAATTTTCCTCAGAATGTTGCAGAACTCACCGTAGCCTTCTCTTATAAAGATCTAAATTACCAAGATGATGAATTTAAAAAATCTATTGCAGTTTTTCAAGAAAATATAAGTAAAAATTTTCCTAATTTGCTTATTTATACTGACACCTCTTCAATAAATTTTAAAAGCACTGACGGTAAATCGATTCTTTTTATAATTTCAAATATAGATAATTATCATAATAAGTTAGCTAGATATTTATCAAGTTACTCTAATAATAACAAAGGTGTTAAACTTTATTATACATCTGGAGAATTAGTAACAAATGAAATAAATAAATTAGTTAAGAGCGATGTCACTAAGATAGAAATAATAACCATTCCAATAGTTTTATTATTATTAACTTTATTTTTTAAATCATTTATTATTGCATTAACGCCAATTCTTGTCTCCCTCTTTGCTATTATTTTTTCATTTTTTTCAGTCTCTATATTAAGTAATTTTATGGATATAAATATTTTTGCAGTAAATATCATCACCGGACTTGGTTTAGGTTTAGCTGTAGACTACTCAATGCTTATTGTAAAACGTTTTAAAGAAGAGTTAGATAAAAATAATTTTGATACAAGAATAGCTGCTCTCTTTACTTTAAGAACAGCTGGTAGAACCGTAATTTTCTCAGGAGCAGCTGTTGGTTTCACTCTATTATCTCTACTTATATTCCCAATTAATTTCTTAAAATCATTAGGAATTGCTGGAGCGATTGTGGTTCTTTTCTCAGTTATCGCAGCTATCTTACCTTTAATTACTCTTTTAGCTCAATTTGGTAATAAGCTAAAATTTAAAGAAGTAAAACCTAACAGTTTATTTTTTGAGAAAATAGGTAAACTTGTAATCAAAAAGCCAATATTATTTTTTACTCTCTCATCATTATTTTTAATTAGCTTATTGATTCCTTTTAAAGATGTTTCTTTCTCGCAAGCCGATTATCGTATCCTACCTAAAAACAATAAGGTTCTTCAAGATGTAGAATATATCTCAAATAATTTTATCAGTAACAATGATATCAATATTATAATTGATAGTAATAGTAACTATCTAGATGATGTAAAAAAAGTAATTACTACTAGCGAAAATAATCTTATACTTTCATTTGATAACTCAAAAAATGGCTATGAGAGATATATATTAAATACCAACTACCCTCCAGGAGATCTAAAAAACATTTCAGTTATAAAAGAACTATTAAATGAAAATAAGGATTTAATGGTCACTGGACTATCTGCTGGGATAGTTGACTCGCAGAACGCTATCTTTGATAAATTACCATTTTTAATTTTATTTATCTCATTTTTTGTTTTTATAATTATAATGCTCTTTACCGGATCAATAATAATACCTATTAAGGCGGTAATCTTAAATTTCTTATCTTTAGGCTCGATGATTGGAATATTGAAATTAGTTTTTATTGATGGTAAATTAGATTTTCTACTCTCAGATTTTATAAAAACAGGTTTTCTTGATTTAAGTTCATTAGTTCTAGCATCTGTAGTAGCGTTTGGTTTATCAATGGATTATGAATTATTTTTACTTGCTAGAATAAAAGAAGAATACGATATTAGTAATAATAATGAAAAAGCTATTATCTTTGGTATTGCCAACTCAGCAAAAATCATAACAACCGCTGCTTTAATTTTAGCAATTGCCTTTGGTGGTTTTGCATTTACTAGCATAACCTCTGTTATGATGTTAGGTATAGGAATAGCCATAACCATCCTCTTTGATGCAACCATTATTAGAGCACTTTTAGTACCTGCAACAATGAAACTACTTGGTAAATATAATTGGTATGCACCTAAGTTTATCAAAAATATAACATTAAAACATTAAAGCCCTATAAAATAGGGCTCTGCGTGCGTAGCAGGATTCGAACCTGCGGCCTAATGCTTAGAAGGCATTCGCTCTATCCAGCTGAGCTATACGCACCTAATATATGATCT
>Ga0129333_10005258_pt1 | contig 12142 bp, 25 predicted proteins | sample CPB6_08_DNA_FD_94474 | JGI IMG/M metagenome (GOLD analysis project Ga0129333, IMG submission 94474) | Freshwater to marine salinity gradient microbial communities from Chesapeake Bay, USA - CPBay_Sum_0.6_0.8_DNA | ecosystem: Environmental > Aquatic > Marine > Coastal | place: USA: Chesapeake... | reverse complement strand
CCGGGTCCTTGCCCTGCTTGGTCCGCAGCTTCACCAGCACGTGATTCCACCGCTGCGCGATGGCCTTCTGCTCGGCGACGCTGAGCGGCTCGCCCGCCCCGCGCGCACCCTGCCCGGCCGGGTTGACGTAACGGACGCTGACCACCTGCTTGCCGGACGGCGTGGTGCGGTGCTCGATGGTGAGGTCGACCTCGGTGGAGCCGAAGCTCCGCAGGTCGAGCATGTCGCGCCCGTTCCAGCCGCAGGTCAGCATGTTCTGCATGCTGATTTCGGTGTTCTGGTCGCTGACCATGTACCACCGCTCCTTGACCTGCGTGCCGTCCTCCAGCTTGAACGTGACGGCGAAGTACTGCTTGCCGTTGTGGCTGCCCAGCTCCGCGTGCTCGCCGCGCGCGCGGTAGATGCCCTCGGGAATCACTGCTTGCTCTCCTTCTGCGCGCGCTCGCGCACCCTCGCCACCGCCTGCTTGTACGCCTGCGGCGTGCGGTTCTGCTCGCCAAGCCAGCGGTACACCGTCTCGGCGTAGTCCACGTCGCCCACGTCCTCGAGGAGGCTGTCGAGCTGGGCAGCCAGCGTCTTCGCCTCGTCGGGAAAGTCGGCGCCTGCCAGGCGCAGGAGTTCCACGGCGTCCATGGTCACCGTCTCCGGCAGGCTCCAGCGGTTCTTCGCGTCCCAGCTCGCGCTGTACGTCGTCCGCAGCACGCGCTCGCCGGTGCTGTACGCGCGCGCGACCCGGTCCTGCTTGCCCTTGCTGGTCGCGACCTCGTACTGCGCGAACAGCACGGCGTCGACCCACTCGCGCACCAGCGCGCCCGCCTTGTCGTTGACCTTGAGCGCGTACCGGTCGAACGGCTCGAGGTCGGGCGGCGACACGCGCCGCACCATGGCGTGCGCGAGGAGGACCACGTGCATCCCCCGCGCGCGCACGGCCTCGAGACGCTTGAGCAGCTGCCTCCACTCGCCGAGCGCCTCGACGTAGCCCTTGCCGTACCCGGGCGCCTCGATGCTCGCCCACTTGTTCTTCAGACAGACGTGGTCCCAGACCAGCGGCTCGAGCCAGTCCACGGTGTCGACCACCAGCGACTGGAAGTCGTGGCTGCCAGTGGCCACCTCGTCCAAGTCCGCGAGCACGGTCCCCCACGTCTTCGGCTCGGGCAGCCGGGCCACGTCGAGCCGCTCGGTGCCAGACTCGGCGCAGAGAAACAGCGGGGCCGGGAAGCCGGCGCCCAGCGTGCTCTTGCCGATGCCCTCGACCCCGTAAACCAGGGCCTTGAGCGGCGCTTGGATGCGCCCCTTGCGGATGCTGCTGAGGACGCTCACTTGATGCGCCTCCACGACCCCGGCCCGAGCTGCTCGAGGTGCCCCTCGGCGACCAGCATGCCCATCCGCTGCGCCATCGCCCCGCGGGACACGCCGGGGAGCTGCTCGAGGAGGTAGCTCATCAGCACGCTCTCCCCGACCTGCATGTGCTGCAGCGTGTTCTCGCGCCAGTTGTGGTCGCGCTTGATGACCTTGCGCCCCTTGGCGTCGCGCTCGCCGTCGGCGGGCTGCGGCTCCAGCTTGAGCGCCGGCTCCTCCTCGTCCCACGGCGCAGTGGGCGGCGCCTCGTCGAGGAGCTTGGCCACCGGGCTGCGGTACTCGTTGTCCTCCTCGCCGGGCGCGAGCTCGGGGCTCGGCGTCTCCCAGTCCACGACCCCCAGCAGCACGCGGGCCACCAGCCTCGGGTCGATGCCCCGGGCGTCGCAGAGCTTGATGCACTCGCCCGTCACCATCATCAGGTTCGCAGTCAGCTTCACTTCTTCCTCCTTCAGCGGGCCCGTCAGCCGCGCTTCTTCTTCGCCTTCGCCAGCGCGATGGCGACCGCCTGCTTCTGCGGCTTGCCCTCGCGCACCAGGGTCCCGATGTTCGCCGAGACCGTCTTCTTGCTCGTCCCTTTCTTCAGCGGCATGCCCTCTCCCTCGCCAGTCGCGCCGTGATGACGCTCATTTCCTGGCCGTAGTACTCGCGTTCCCACTCCTGGCGCCCGAACTCCTGGCCGCGCTCCTCGCCCAGCATGTCGACCCTCAGCCGCTCGCGCTCCATCAGCCCGCCACGCGTGCACGCGTAGGTCGGATGGATGGGCAGGTCGAAGTGCGCGAGGTACGCGAAGACATCCTCGGCAGTCCACCTTCCGATGGGCGCGCAGGTGTACTGCGTCTCGATGCCCATCGCGACCCGGATGCGGCGCACCCGCGACTCCTCTGCTCGAATGCCGGTCATGTATCTCGGGCACCACCGCTTCGCGGCCATGGCCCACCACTGGCGATCCGTCAGGTCGTAGTCATCCACGTCGAGCTGGTCGTACTCGATACGAAACCGGCGCAGGAACTCGTCCCGCACCAGGTCGCAGTCCGGGTTGGCCCACCACCCGCGAATCCATGCCAGCGGGATGTCCGCGCCCTCCTGGTTGCAGCGCCAGACCAGGTGCGCGAGCACGGTCGAGTCCTTGCCCCAGCTCACCGACGCGTAGCAACCGTCGCGCTCGGCGAACGCCATGATGGCATCCATTGCCTGCAGGTCCTTGCCGCTGCGGATGAGTCTGCGCGCGCGCATGTAGTCGAGCTCCTCGAGCTCGGCCCAGTGCTCGAGGTCCGCCGGGCGGTGCCGGGGCGATGCGATGAGGCTCATGGCGCCTCCCGCAGGTGGTCGACCGGCAGGGCCAGCCACTCCTCGCGCGCCTGCTGATAGTACGGATAGGTCATCACCCCGTACCCCGCGCGCGGCTCGATGAGCTCGGGATGCTCGAGAGGCAGCGGCCGCAGCGCGTGGCCGCCGGGCCCGACCACGGGGAAGCCGGTGCCCCATGCGTCGACCTCCCAGACCTTCCACTTCTCGACCTTGCCCGCGCCCATCGCGCGCTTCTTGCCGATGCGCGTGACCCAGGACAGGAGGTTGCGCACCTCCTCGACGTGCCCGATGGCGAACCACCACAGCTGGTCCGTCTCGAGGTGCACGCGCTCGATGGGCAGCCGGTAGCCCTTGTTGCGTCCCGTGGCGATGTCCACCGACTTGGTCTTCTCGTGGCTGAGCGCCTGGCTCACCTCGATGGGCCACTTGCGGTGGATGTGCTGCAGCGATGCCTTGGCCTGCTTGGCAATGCCGAAGCTCGCCAGGTGATAGCGCCCGCAGCTCGAGCGGGCCAGGGGCACCTCGATGCTCGGCGGGTTGTCGCCCTGCGCGTCGAGCGGCGGCAGCCGGTGCTCCTGCGCGATGGCGTACGCCAGCAGGCCGTCGAGCGCCGGCATCGCGCGCGGGATGATGATGTCGCCGTCGAGGTGGGCGACCACCGCGAGCGGCACGAAGTCGGCCTCGTCGTACGGCCGGACCGAGCGCAGCGTGGTCATCCCTGCACCTCCTTGAGGAACGCCGCGATGGCCTCGCGCCGGTCGGTGACGTGCGCGACGAAGACTTGCCCCACGCGCTCCTCGCGCAGGCTGGCGAGGTCGGTGGTCTCGGCCTTGGCGAGCAGCGACGGCCACCGGTGAGACTCGCCCCAGACGGCCTTGAGCCGCCCGTGCCCGGTGCCCATGCCGCCCCCAACGCGCGCATCGGCGAGCATCGCCGCCATGGCCAGGCGCAGCGTGTCGCGCTCGAGCTCCGACCACGTGGTGGCGTCCACCCGCCAGTACAGCAGCGAGCCCATCGCCAGGGCCTCGGACTGGTACGGCATCATGGTGGACTTGGTCTTCTCCTTCTCCACCGCGTCCTTGGCGCCCTCGCGCGCCTCGAGGCGCCCCTGCACCTTCGCGGCCTCGCCCTCGGAAAGCAGGCCCCGGTGCTGCGGGCTCAGCATGCTGTCCATGCGCACGTTGGTTTCCAGCGTGCGGTACTCGCCCGCCGCGCCGAGCGCGCTGCCCGGCGGCACGCGCAGGGCCACGGCGGCCTCGGCGACGGAGCTCGGCAGCAAGTGCAGCGTCTCCTCGCAAACCAGAAGCGCGTCATCCACCTCGATGCGCCCGGGGATGATGCGCCCGCTGCAGCCGCCGAAGAGGCTCAGGTGCGGTAGCAGGTCGACCAGCTTGCGGTACTCGGCGAGGCTGATGGCGCCGTCGCCCCCGGAGAGCGTGCCGCCGTTGAACAGCAGCCGGATGACCTCCTCGCGGTGCGTGGCGTTGAGCTGCCCGCTGGCCTCGAGGAGGCACCAGCTCGCGGCCTCGCGCAGGGCGTGCCGCATGGCGTTGCCGCTGACCATCGGGACCTGGCTGAAGCCGCCCCCGAGACTCGCCGGCAGGCGCACCTGGCGCGTCGCCAGGTAGCCCACGTTGCCCTCGTTGCCGGCCAGGTGCTTGATGGGCGTGACCGCCTCCAGCAGCAGGTTGAATCTCAGCCGCTCCCTCACCATCGTGTCCGTCATCGTCCGTCCTCCATCGTCCTCGCCGCCTTGGCGAGCTCCACGGCCTCTCGCGCTTCGGCCATCGCCAGGGCGCGCTGCTGGTCGAGCAGGCTGAACAGGGCGCGGTCGCTCGCGACCCAGCCGGCCTCGCGCTGCAGCTCGACCTCGTCGCGCAGCCTACAGAGAGCCAAAGAGACTGAGCTGTCCGGGGTCGGGATGCGCAGGTCGCGCAGCCACCGCTCCACCAGCGCCTCGAGCGTCCCCGTCGTCCGCAGGGCGAGCCTGAGCCTTGCGTCGATGTCGTCCCAGTGGCTGAGCGGCTTCCCGCCGCTCATCAGGTACTGGCGGCGCACTGCCACCACCAGATCCACCAGCCTCAAGCGCAGGTGCGCTCGCTGCTTCTTCGCTTCGGGCGACCACGTGGCCGCCGTCCGCGCCGTCGCCTCGCGCAGCAGGTCTGCTGCGCTTCGTTGCTCTTGCACGCTTCTCCTCCTCCAGCCGCGCCTGCACCGCGGCCTCGTCCCGTTGCGCCAGCCACACGGCCAGCCCGTACTTCTTGGTGCCTCTTGAGTAGGCGTGCACCTCCTCGAAGGCGTCGATGCGCTCGCCCAGCAGCGACCAGGCCCTCGCCGTCCACTCGCCGCTCAGCAGCTCGTCCTTGGTCGCGCCCGCCGTCAGCAGCGTCGACATCAGGTTGACCAGGCCCATGATGCCGGCCACCGGCACCACGTCATCGTCCATCGCAGCCACGCCGTCGTTGCTGCCGTTGATGGGCGCCCACGGGATGACGTGCTTCTGGCCGCTGTCAGCGATGGCCAGCCACCAGCGGCCGGGCTTCGGCATCGCGAGAAAGGCTCGCAGCTTGTGCTTCTCGCCCTTGCTCGCGTTGTCGTACTTCCACTCGCCGTCGACCTCCCACATCCAGTGGGAATAGTTGCGCCAGTTACCCCCCGAAGTCTTACCTTCCGCCGGGGGGCGCCCCGGCACAGGGCTCAGCCGACCGCAGATGAAGACGCAGCCCTCGCAGATGACGTTGCTGGCCGGGTTGCGCACCCGGTTCTGCGACGTGAACGCCGGCCCGACCCACTTGGCCACCTTGCGCCCCCGCACCGCAGCACCGCCACACAGCCAGCAACCAGCCTGCTTGCTGAGCGGCGCGCACTCCTCGACGAGCGGCGCCCCGATGTGACGATGCAGTAGCTCAACCGGGCTCATGCCTCGTCCCTCCTCACCACTCGCAGCACCGGCCTCAGCCGCGCCGGCTCGACGAAGCGCCGCCACCCGTCCTCGCAGTCGACGGTCACCGCGCGGCCCTCGCGAGCCTCGCACGGCGCGCGCAGTACGCGCCCGCGGACCCAGGTCACGCGCTCGGTGAGCGCGTCACCGCCGAGCCGAACGAGCACCTGGTCGCCACCTCGCCAGCGCCTCATTGGATCGCCTCGAGCGCCGCCGTCTTGCGCCTGATGCCCTCCGCGAGCGTCACCCCGCCGGCGAGCCAGGCGAGCCCGAGCGCGTGCTTTGCTTCCTCAATCTCGGCGCTGAGCGCCTCATACATCACGCGCAGCACGACCAGCTCTGCCTCGTCGTACTCTTCGGGGCTCACGGCTGCAGCTCCTGGTGCTCGCGGTCGAGGACGTGGAACCGCCCATCGGTCGGCGTCTCCTCGCCAAAGCACAGCCCCTGGTACTCGCAGGGACGACCGTAGCGGATGCACGCCTCGCTGTTGCGCGGCTGCGGCCTCGGGTTGCGCCGAGCCTCGACAATCTCGCGCCCCAGCTGGTCGATGTCCTGCCCGGCGCGCACGAGCTCGCCGTCGAGCCGCATGATGAGCTCGCGCCGGAACCAGCTCCCCGGCTCGGCGTCGTAAGCCTCTTCGAGCCGCGCGCGCCACGCGTCCAAGTCCTCGTCGTGCTCGTGCTGCCCCGCGTAGAGCCCGCCGTCCTTGCGGTACTTGCGCTTCTCCTCGGGGGTCGCCCGATGCGGCGTCAGCTTCGGCTTGCGCAGCACGTCGTAGATGACTCCCAGCGCGCCCGTTGCCAGCAGGTAGTTGTTGACCTGCATGTCGATGGTCAGCCGGCGCCAGTACCCCGTGCCGGCGCTGATGTCCTCGGTCGTGGTCTTGTGCTCGACCACGTACCGCCGGGTCGGAATGGACGCAGTGTCGACCAGGGCGTCGAGCTTGCCCGCCAGCCAATAGCCCGACCGCTCGGCCAGGAACTCCTCCTCGACCCCAACAGGTAGCCAGTGCTCCTGCCCGGGGCCCCACATCTTGTGGTAGCGCCGCAGCATGACCTCGACGCTGACCAGCCCGTATCCGTCGAGCCCCAAGTCGTGGCCGACCTTGAGCGCGTTGAACACCGCGCCCTCGAGCTCGCGCCCCTGGTGCTGCCACCAGACCTCGAGCCCGGCATGCACCGCCGAGCCGAAGGCCAGCGCCGGGGCCGGCGGGCCGATGGGCACCAGCCGCTCAACGTAGCGCCAGCGGTGCTCCTCTCGGCAGCGCAGCCAAGTGCGCGCCTCCGTCGTCGTAACCTTCACTCCAACCCCCTCTCGATGGCATGTCCCTCGATGGCCGCGCGCATCGTGGCGTTCGCCTGCCTCTTCGTCTTGCGCCATGGGATGCCGGCCTCGTCCAGCGCGCGCTTGGCCTCCTTGGCGTTGATGCCGAGGAAGCTGGCCACCTGGGTGACGCAGCCACCCATGGCGGCGAACGTCGCCGGGACCTGCGCCAGCTTGGCCTCGTACGCCTTGCGCTTGCTCAGGTACTCGACCCCGGCCTCCTCGAGGACCCGCAGCACCAGCGCCTCGCTGCGTCCAGCCGCACGCGCGGTGCGCCGCAGGTTCTGCGAGCGACGAAAGATGCCGAGGATGCTTTTCCGTTCCTCGTCGCTCACCGTGACCATGCCATCACTCCAGCGGCCACCAGGAGCACCGCAGCAGCCTCGGGCAGCTCGACCGCGCCGAGCACCAGCCCGCAGGCCACGACCACGCTCAGGGCCCAGCGCGCGTGCCGCAGGCGCCGGTCCTCGGGCAGCTCCTCGGTCGGCAGGTAGATGGGCTCGCGCCTCATGGCTGCCTACCTCCGGTCTGCCAGTGGGGGCCCGCCTCGCCGAGGATGATGCGGATGTGGTCGACCGCCAGCCCGAGCACCTCAGCGGTGTGCACGATGTCTCGCAGCGTGGCGTAGATGCGCACCACAGCCGTCCGTTCGTCCTGGTCGAACTCGGGCAGCATCAGCGCGCCCCCCACGCGTAGACCGCCGCCAGGGCCGCCAGGATGCCGACCCCGGCGCCCACGCTCTCCGTCCCCATCGCCACCAGCCCGAGCGCGAGCGTCGCGCCGAGGACCACCGTCTGCTTGCTGTCAGCCGAGCTCATGCAGCCTCCCCAGAATCCACTCGCGCAGCAGGTCGCTTTCCGTCCGGCGCATCCGCTGCGCCGCTGCCTGCAGCCGCTCCCGTTCCGTCAGCGTCAGCTTCGTTCCGCAGCTGACCACCCGGGCGTCCGGCCCCTTCGCCGGCCGGCCCCGTCGCTTCTTTTCCATCCCAGTCCTCCAAGAGGACCTCCAGCGCCCGCAGCAGCTGCTCGGCGGCGTTCTCGTGGTCGTTGGCCATGCCGTAACACCACGCGAGTCCGATGCAGCGTTTGACCAGGCTCGGGAGTCCCTCGAGCTCCACGAGCCGGATGTGCCGGCTCATGTGGTTGTCTGCCATGTCAGTGCTTCCTCCATCGCGCCCAGCTGGGCGCCCCACTCGTCCCTCAGCGTCTGCAGCTCGTCGTCCTCGAGCTCGCCGACGCGATGGAAGTCATCCGCGTCCGGCCACCCGTACAGCGCGGTGGCGATGGTCGTCTGGCCGCAGCTGCCCCGGGCCACCTCGCAGCGCGCCACCAGGGCCTCCCGGCAGTTGATGCGCGACCGCAGGGTCAGCGCGCGCGCCTTGAGCGGCGACGCCGCGCGCCACCACTGCAGGGCCTCGAGCGGGCCACCGAGGTGGCCCCACGGCAGGGTGTGCCGTTGCCCGGGATGAATCACGGCATCGTCTCGACGTGCATCTGCGACCACTCGTAGATCGCCGTGCGCAACGCGTAGGCCATGAGGTCGTCGCCGTGGGACAGCGCGTAACCGTCCTCGAGGTCGGGCCGCAGCCCGACCGCCACCCGGGCGCGGCAGTACGCGGCCGCGATGGGCCACGCTCGATCGATCATGTCGGTCGTCATCATCGGGTTCGTGTACGTCGTCATCGTGTCGTCCTCCTCGAGCTCGTTCATCATCGGGTAAATGGCCGCCACCACGCGGCCCCGGTCCATCCCCAGGTAAGCGCCGTCGTCCTCGGACCACGCCAGGTGGCGCAGCATCCACTGCGCTTCGGCGAGCGTGTCGAAGTCGTCCCGGGTGTACCGGGTCAGCAGGCGGTAGGTCACTTGATCACCCGCGCCCAGTCGCCGTGCTCCTCCAGCAGCTCGTCGGCCTCGTCGGCCTCGACCTCGACCCGCACCGCGCCGTTGACCGGGTACCGCCCGGCGTCGGCGAGGCACTCGTAGCCGGCCGCCTCGTGGCTGCTGCGCAGGTGCTCGGGCATGTACTCGACCGTGACGCCCACGTCGCGGATCTCGGCCACGGCGTTGTCGTTGTCCGGCTCGTAGCCCAGCAGCACGCGCCCGTCGTTGTCGTCGGCGCGCTCCCAGGTCAGCTGGCCCGCCCAGTACGGGCAGGCGTGGTCGATCAGCTCGTTGGCCGCGACCAGGCCGCGCGCCGTCCACTCGTGGCCGTTGATGGTGCTGACAGTGACGTGCTCGAACATGATGTCGTCCTCCATCGTTGCGGCGTCGTCGTCGCCGTTCGATGAGCCGACATAAACACCCGGTTTCGGTTACGGTCAACCGATAATCAGCGGTCTATTTTCGAGTGCCTCAAAATGCGACCGTGGCCACGAGCGCGGCCAAACCCAGCGCGAGCGCGACCGCGGCGCCCGCCCCGCGGCAGTCGCTCGACTCACAGGCCAGCAACGTGGCCGCGCCGGCCGCGGCCCCGGCGCCCGCTGCAACCCCGCCGGCCCACCAGCCCCAGGGGCGCCGCACCTCGGCAACCGCGGGCTGCTTTGCGAGCTCGCCGAGGAGCTGGTCGTGCTGCGCCGCTCGCAGATGGACGAGGCAAACGTTCGCGCGCTCCTCCCAGCGGCTCGCAGCGTCGCGCCAGGCGACAGCGGCTTCGGCGTTCGTCGAGGTCGGGCAGCGCACCAGCGCGACCAGCAGCAGCAGCTCAGCGGTCCCCGGCATGGCGACCTCGCTGCAGGGCCTCCTCGAGCTGCGCATCCCAGGCCTTGCCCCGCGCCTCGCTCAGCTTGGCCTCGGCGACGGACGGCGGCCTCGAGCGCACCTCGGTGGCTGTGGTCCTCGCCTGCTCGACCTGGACGACCACGCGCTGCGCTGAGTCTCGCTGGAGGAGCTGGACGAGCTCCTGCAACTGCTTCTCGCGCGCCTCGTGCCGCTGCTTCTCTCGGGCAAGCTCGTCCCGGGTCTCGCGCCACAGATGCAGCAGCCAGAGGGTAGCGACCATCCCGAGGCCCCCGATGAGATACAGGCGCCACGTGGTCACTGCTGTCCGCCTTTGGCTAGCACTGGACGCACCCGGGCATCAGTGACCCCCTCGGCGCCGAGGTACGCCCCGAGGAGGACACCGAGCGCGAGGATGATGTCGCGGTCGGTGGCAGGGTCCCCGCCGGTCGAGCGGTTGACGCAGAACAGCCCCGCCAGCACGACCACGCCGAGGATGGTGGCAGTCCACTTGGCTCGCTGCCACAGCGGGCGCCCATCCCAGGCGCGCAGCGCGCTCATGGGCAGCGAGCTCCGGTCGCCGCACAGATGGCGGCGACGTGGAGCTGCACGCGCTGCAGCCCCTCGCGCAGCTCGCGCGTGGTCTGCTCACTGGCCGCCTGGTTGCGCTCGACCTGCTGCCTGAGCTCGTCGATGCGCGCCTCATGGACGCCGAGGCGCAGCCTGCTTTCGACCCCGAGGCTGACAACGAAGATGATGGCCGCCACCGCCAGGCCGATGGCCCATGACGGCAGGTACAAGCCCTTGGCACTGAGGTTAACCTGGCTGCTCATGGGGCCCCCCATTGCTCAGGATTGCCAGCGTGCGGGCTTCTTGCGCAAGTCGTAGTGGCAGGTGAGCTTGCGGTCTGGATAGGTGCCGATGCCCCCGTTGGGCATCTTGCCGAGCGCGATGAGTCCTTCGATGACGGCCGCCAGAGTCTCTCCGGTGTGCCCGTCGACCTGGATGTCGACCGCAGCACCGATGACGTGCTGGGACAGCGCCGCACCGCCCACGGCGGCGTTGCGCGCGTGGCAGCGGTAGCCGCTGATGACGTTGATGGGGCAGCCGAGCTCGGCGCGCAGGACCTCGAGCGCCCGCGCCAGCCGCTCGTAGGCGACCTGTGCGGATGCAGGCATCCGGCACCCGCACTTGCAGGTGAACTCGCTGAGCTTGAAGTGCGGGGTCACGGCTCTTCCGGCGGCAGCCACTGCCCCTGCTCGTAGCGCCACCCGGGCCCCGTCGGCGTACCGGTGCAGGCCACCAGCAGCTCGGGCGCGTAGCTCGCGCGCTCAGCCTCGGTGGGCTCGACTGCCCACACCGAGACGTTGACCACGTACCCATCGACCACGTGCGCGTACCTCAGCATCGTTTACCTCACGCGAAGAACGCCACGACCAGCACCGCGCCGTCAGCGCCGTTGCCGCCTGCACCGCGCGTCTGCCCGGTTTGCACTGCGCCGCCGCCGCCGCCCCCACCACCAGGCTGCCCGCCGTTGCCGCCTGCGCCACCAGCCGCCGTTGCGTGCGCGCGACCGCCGCCGCCGCCGCCGCCGCCCTGAAAGTTGGTCGCGGTCATGCTGCCTGCGGTGCCGTTGCTGCCGTTCGCGCCTGCGCTCTGACCTGCCAGCGCGGCACTGATGAGCGAGCCTCGCAGCAGTCCCGCGGTGCCACCGTTGCCAGCGACGCCGGGTGCAGCGTTGCTTGCATTTAGTCCGTTGCCCCCGCCACCTCCCGATGCACCCAACGCTGCAGCCCCGATGGTGCCGTTGAGATCGCCCGAGACCTGTCCGTTGCCTCCCGCGCCGCCGTACAGCGATGCGCCAGGCACTGAGCTGTTGCCGCCAGTGAGCCCCTGGATGCCGCCGCTGGTCATCTGGTCGGTGGTGAGATGGCTGCCAAAGCTTGACCGACCTCCGATGCTGCCCGCTGATGCGCCCGTCGAGCCTGCGCCACCGGCGCCGACTGTGACCGTGATGGGCGAGGTCAGGGCAACGGCGCTGAACCAGTTGCTTGCCCACCCGCCACCGGGGCCACCACCACCACCCGACCGCACGGTGTTCGTTGCGCCCGAGCCACCCGACCCCCCACCGGCGCCCGCGCCGTACATCTCGACGTACAGCGACCGTGCGAGCGGAGGGATGGTGTAGCTACCGGACGACTGGAACACCTGCGCGAGTGGCGCGATACGGACCCCGATGGGCAGCCAGCTCGTGCCGTCCGACTGCAGCGTCACGAGGTCGTTCTGGACGTAGAGCGTCGCAAGCGTGGTCGCGATGACCACCGTGCCGCTGCCGGTGTCGGCCTTGCTGATGCGGATCATCTGCCCGCTCATGCTCGAGGCCGACGGCAACGAGACGGTGATGTTGCTGGTCGAGGTCGTGACCAGGTAGTGCTTCTGGCCGTCGCTGGTCGTCAGCGACTGGTTGGTCGACACCGCCACCACGGTGAACGACGTG
>Ga0129333_10005257_pt1 | contig 12143 bp, 14 predicted proteins | sample CPB6_08_DNA_FD_94474 | JGI IMG/M metagenome (GOLD analysis project Ga0129333, IMG submission 94474) | Freshwater to marine salinity gradient microbial communities from Chesapeake Bay, USA - CPBay_Sum_0.6_0.8_DNA | ecosystem: Environmental > Aquatic > Marine > Coastal | place: USA: Chesapeake... | reverse complement strand
GCAAAAGCACAGGGATTCCTGATCAGTCACCCTGTCGCACCTGACGTGATGGGCCAGACAATCGGTGCTCTCGAGCAATTCGGTAGTTGGCAGAAGCTCCGCGGGTCAATCTCGAAGAGCGAAGTACGCGAACGCGCTGCTCGCGACAACGATTGACGCCAAGCTCGGCATCACACCGATAATCGGAGTCCACTCCGGCGAGAAGAGAACGTCGAATGCGTTGTCTGGTTCAATTCCCACCGCGTAACGACGCAGGGCTCCCGAAAAGGCCCACACCATGACCACTGCCCAGCCTGCGGCAACCACCAAGTCTCGTCGCCTCGATCTCGCCAAGTTCCATCCCGCCACGATCGGGAGCCCGACCAAAACTGGCATTACGTGTCGCCCCTGCACACCGTAGAGACGGAACAATTCGTAGTAATTGAGATCGATGACGACCACCATGACCGCCACCACCCCGGCAATGCCGACAACGGCACCTACCGCCCGTTTGTGTGAAGAAGCGAGACCCTGGGCGACTACCGCAAAGAAAAAAGCCAGCAAGAGATAAAAGGGCATTCTCGGCATCGGCGTGTCCAACCAGCCAAAATCGCCGAATCCTTCATCGAACATACGCGGGATGGACGCAAGACCATGGGCTACGCGATCGAGCAAATTCGCGCGCGGCTGATCAGCGACCAACGATATCGACGACTGCGCGTCGTACACGACCACATACCAGAAGCCCATCGCCACGATGCCCAATAGGTGCACCCCGAACATGGGAAGAAACGTGCGCAGTTGTTTGACGAGCGACGAAGTGGCACCAGAGGCCACGAGTGTCAACATCACGATGACCGCATACATGGCAGCCCCAATCGGACGTGCGCCGATCACCGCCAGACCCGACAAAGCCATAGACCAACGCGCAAACCGGTCTCCCGATTCTTCGAACGCCGCCAAACTCGACGTCCACAAAAGAAGTGCAGCGGCCGCCTCCAATCCACTTGGACTCATGGTCGACGACAAGAAGACCGTGGCAGGAGCAAGTGCCATCATCAGTGGCGCCATGGACACCCCTCGACGCCGGATCAGGGCAACGGCCATGGTGACAAGACAGGCGCAAAAACCAGCCAGGATCGCCCGCGAGGCACGCACCGACAGATCGGTGGGGCCGAACACCGTTCCCACGCCCGAGATGAGAAACGACAACGGCGGGTAACGACCCATGTTGGTGAACGGCGGCACATCGACAACCGGAGCATCCTCCACCGCGAGATTGCAGGCCGACTTTTCGCGCATCGGCGCGAAACACCAAGGAATCCCATTTGCGGAGCCGAACTTGGGATCGATGTTCACATAGGTCGTCCAGTAGGAAGCCTGCAAGGTTGCCGGAAAATTCTCCCCCACCCACTCACCACGAACAACGGCAGCAGATTTCACGAAGTTGGCAGGCTCATCTGGTCCTGCAAAAAGTGGCATGGCTAGTGACCAGGTCAGCATCACGAGGAACATCGAGATTCCCACTGCGAATGAGTTCCAACGCGAGGGCTTCATCTGTGAGACCCACTTTCTGAAGTGACGACCAGCGCCACGAGAAATGGTGCAACCATGAGAATGGCAAGCGCCGGCCACAAACCGATTATCGGCGACCACTGAGCATTGGTGAACATCTCGAAGGCATTGTCTGGCCTTATCCCCACCGAATAGCGGCGCAGTGCACCCCATGCAGACCAGCCAACGAGCGCAGCCCATCCCAGCGCTAATGCTCGATCACGTGCGGTGTTTCTGTCGAGTCGAGAAGTTGCGATCAGAATCACACCGACCATGATTGGAGCAACGTGACGGCCTTGTACGCCAAACAGTCGGAACAACGAGTAGTAGTTGACGTCGATGACCACGACCATCGTCACAATGGCGGCAAGTCCTGCACCAATTGCCGTAAATGTGCGCCACCTTGCTCCGTGCAATCCAAACGACATCCCCGCGGCAATCAAGCCCACCAGCAAATAAAGAATAAGCCGCGGCATCGGCGTATCGAGCCAACCAAAATTGCCGAATGACTCATCGATCATTCGCGGCACAGACTCGAGCCCATGGGTGATCTGTCGTGTGAAAGCCATTGCAGCTTCGCCTTCCAGGAGAGATCTCGAAGACTGTGCGTCGTACACGACGAAGTACCACCCGATCATTCCCAGGTTGGCGAGGCCGTGCAAGATCAATGAATTCGAATGGAGTCGCACCAGAGCGATCGGTTGTTTGTCATGAATCAAAGCGATACCCAGGATGAGGAAATAAACGAAAAAGCCAACGGGACGCGCGCCGATCACCGCGATTCCGCCGATAAGAACAGCCCACGAGATTGAATGGCTGACTTCGCCATCATCCAAGCGCAACAACCCACACCACAGAGCGATGGCACCCGCAATCTCCAGACCACTCGGACTCATCGTTGAGGCAAAGAAGATGGACCCAGGAAAGAGTGCCAGCAAGACAGCCGCTCCCGAAGACCCGCGTCGACGAATCGCCGTCACGCCCAACGCGATCAAGCACGAACAGACCGCTGCAAGCACGATGCGAGCTGCGAATACCGAGCGATCATCAACGCCGAAAACTGTCCCCAACCCGGCAATCATCGGCGCGAGCGGTGGATAGCGCCCGACGTTTGTTGCCGGACTCTTCTCGGCTGGCCCGAAACCCTGCAACGGAATGTCGCATGCCGGTTGGTCGCTCTTGAAGGCGAAACACGTCGGCACCGAATGAGCGTTGGCAAAGCGTGGGTCGATGTCGACGACGGTCATCCAATACGACACCTGCAGATTGGCCGGATAGTTCTCGCCAATCCACTCCCCGCGGACCACCGCGGCCGACTTGATGAAATTAGCCGGCTCGTCCGGACTCGAAAACAATGGCATGGACAATGCCCAGGCAACATGCAAAACGAAGATTGATACCCACAACAAAGGGGTTATCAGCACTCGTCGAATATCCGCCTCTCGCGACACATCGCAACAATAGAGTGCTGATACCAATGGCCCGTTCGATACTTGTCCTGCCCACCTACAACGAAGCCGAGAACATTCGGCGTTTTGTCGAGTCAGTTCTTGAATCTGCTCCAGGAATTCACGTCTTGGTGATTGACGACGACAGTCCAGACGGTACAGGAACGATCGCCGATGAGTTGAGCGCCACTCATCAGGGAGTGCGGGTGATTCACCGCAAACACGAACGAGGTCTTGGGAGTGCATATCGGACAGGGTTTCGTATGGTGCACGGGGAGCCGTATGACGTGGTCGTGACGATGGATGCCGACTTTTCCCACGATCCGAGGGAGATTCCACATCTCATTCGCCTCGTTGAGTCGGGAAACGATGTGGTCATCGGTTCGCGATATTGCCCGGGAGGCCAGATCGCAGATTGGCCGTGGCATCGACGAGCACTGTCCATGTGGGCCAACCGATTCACTCGCGCGATGCTTGGCGTCCGAGCATCCGATTGCACATCGGGTTATCGCGCCTATTCAGCATCTGCACTCGATCACATCGAAACGGAGAACGTCCCGGGAGACGGCTATGTGTTCCTCTCGCAAATCGTCTACCGCGCGGGCAAAGCCGGTCTGAGCATCGCCGAACACCCCATCACCTTCAAAGACCGCGAGCTCGGCCAGTCGAAGATGAACTGGAAAGTGATTTCGGAATCGATGCTCTTGGTGACGGTCATTGGCATCAAGCGTCGATTAAGCAAACTGACTGGTCGCTAGTTATTTGCGGTGGGGAACCACCACAACAGGACAACCCGCATGAGTAGCAACCTGTTGCGCAACAGAACCGAGGAGCAACCCCACAAACCCCCCGTGGCCGCGCGTTCCCACCACGACCATCAACGCTGTTTTTGATGCCGTGATCAGATATTCTGCTGCGGAACCCCGAGCTACCACACTTTTTACGTCTGCTGCACCCGCGTCTCGCGCGACACGCAAAGCATGCTCACTGACTGCTTCGGCCTGCTTGATGAACTCCTCCACCGGAAGCTGGATCGGCATCATTGCCATCGGGTCACTAATCGCAGGAATAGTCCAAGCATGAATCACCTCCAACGGAGCACCGTGAGCAAGCGCTTCATGAGCAGCCCACTTCACCGCATTGAATGACGCTTCCGAACCATCAGTTCCAACGACCACTTTTCCGGCCATCACGCACCTCCGCCATCAACCTATGAGGACGGACACGACATCACCCGACGACAAATGTCACATCAACGCTGGCGGAGGCGCAACGACTGCCATGAACCATCAGCAGTCCATCCGCCATCGACAGGGAGCACTGCCCCGTTGATGAAACCCGAAATCGTCGAGTCGCAGAGGAAGGCGATGGCATTGGCGATGTCTTCTGGGGTAGCGAATCGTCCCATGGGAACGTGGTCAGTGATGTCTGCATCAGAGTACGAACCACCCGCTTGATCTTTGTGATCCATTTCTGTCTTCACCCAGCCCGGAGAGACGCAATTGACTCTCACGCCTTTGCCACCCCATTCGATTGCCAAGGTTTTTGCCAGACCGATCAGTCCATGTTTACTGGCGTTATAAGCACTGCGCTCGGCGATTCCCGACATACCCGCCACCGATGCCACATTGACGATTGAGCCAGACCCGGCAGCGATCATCACCGGCGCTACTTCCTTTGCAAGCAGGAACGGCGCGACCAAATTCACCTCAAGCACCTTGCGGTAGTCACTTACTTCAGTGGAAAGGGCGGGTTGGATCATTGAGATACCGGCATTGTTGACGAGCGCGTCAATTCGACCGAAGTGATCCACCATCCCCGAAACAACACCTGCAACGAAGATCTCATCGGTGATGTCTCCGCTGAACGAAACTGCGTTCCGATAAAGGTCGCTATGTATCTCCTGCAGGTCGACCAGGCCGAGCGCCCAGCCCAGTTCATTCAACCGAATGGCGGTTGCTCGACCAATTCCCTGAGCCGCTCCGGTGATGATCGCTACCCGAACTGCGGACACGTTCACCACGGTACTGGGAAGTTTCAGCTCAGTTGCTTGATCATCAAGCTCACCAATTTGCCGGGGCGCGTCTCACGTTGTTCGAGTTCGACGAATCCACTTCGCAGATGGAACCTCATCGACCCTTCATTTGGCGGCACCACGTTCACTTCAAGTGTCAGCAACGGACGATCGAGACGACTCTCGAGCTCTCGGTACAGCGTGCTCCCGAGCCCTCTCCCCTGGTGGGAGGCGCGAAAAGCAACTCGATCCAAATAGGCAAAATCCTGATAACGAGCGGCAAAGTAGCGATAGTTCGGACTGTTGTACGACGCGCCCGGCGGCAGGACGAGGCAGAAGCCAACAATGCGATCATCTTCGAGGACACCCAACGCGATCTCCGACGACGCAACGATCTCTCCCAACGATTCGATCGATTCTTCGCCAACAGCCGGGACGTTTTCCTGATTGATCTCCCAAACCGCATCCAAATCATCGGCGACAAGAGTGCGAAACATCAGTCCGACAATACTTCGCGCCGTGTCACGAAAGTTCGGTATCGCCGTTCAGTCGATCCAAACTTCACGTTCCGTAGGTTGCGCTCAACCAACGAAAGGAGAACTGCAATGACGATGTTGAAAACGTCACCGCTTGATCTTGCATGGCCATCTTGGATGCGCACACGCATTCCTACCTGGGCAGACATGTACGAGGGCATCGAGCAAGAGACGGCCATCCGGGTGGAGGAATACCAGGAGGACGGCCACTACGTAATCCGGGCTGAAGTCCCAGGAATTGATCCCGATGAGGATGTCGAGATTGTCGTGGAGGACTCGATGCTTCGCCTCAGCGTTCACAAGCAACGCGAGAAGCATGTAGAAGATAAGCGGCATTGGCGGAGCGAATTCAGTTACGGCTCATTTAAACGAAGCATTCTCCTTCCGGCTTCATCGACTCAGGAGAACGTTAAGGCGACATACGAGAACGGTGTCCTCGAAATCCGTATCCCGCTAAATGGCAAAGCCACAAAGTCCCACAAGATCAACGTGACAAGGAGAGACAAATGAAGAAGCGCAAGAAGCTCAGGTTTGCGGCACTTGCCGCACTCGCCGTATCTCTGCTTTTTGGTGTGTCGTCGCTCAGCGCGGCGACCTCGATTGGTGGGAACAAGTGTGAGACACCAGGATCCACGGTGCGGGCCAATAACTCCCGCTTCATCTGCTCTCCAGAAGGCGGGAAAAACGTGTGGCGCCGAGTGTCAGGTGCGAGCACTGTGGCCGGAATGGTGTCGGTGCTGAAAGGGTTAAGCACGCTCGATGCAGCGCTCACTGCAGCCGAGCTCAAGCCCACCCTTTCGGGAGCGGCGCACTACACGGTCTTTGCTCCAACCAACTCAGCCTTCAACTCACTCCCACCAGGATTGTTGGAGAAGTTGTTGAAGCCGGAGAATAAGGCAGCCCTCACGTCGATCCTCCTCCACCATGTGACCGCTGGTCGAGTGGTGGCGAAAACCCTTACGGCTACAGAACGCACGATGGCGGACGGCACGGCCGTTTCGATCAGCTTGCGCGGTGGAGTTCGTGTCGACAATGCCAGTGTCCGATTCGCTGACATCATGGCCAACAACGGGGTGATTCACATCATCAACAAGGTGTTGATCCCCCCGACTTTCGACCCCAACACACTCAAGTAATTCTCAGCGCAGGTGGCCTGTCAGGAATTCAAGTGCCTGACGGGCCACCTGTTTCAGTGCCCCGTCTTCCTCGAACAGATGTGATGCACCTTCGATTACGTGCAACGTGCACTGGCCACCCAAGCCCTCACAGAACTCTCGATTGAGATTCAACACCACCGTGTCGAGGGAACCCACGAGAAGCAAGATCGGTTGGGTGAAGTCCCTGAGCGGCGTGACTGCCAAGTCAACTCTCCCCCCGCGACTCACCACACAGCGGATGTCGTGATCATTCGCAGCGACGGCGACCGCTGCAGCTGCACCAGTACTCGCCCCATAAAGCGCAATCGGTAAACGTCCAAGGAGTGGATGCAACTTCACCCAATCAGCCACCTTCGTCAGTCGCTCGGCGAGAAATTCGATGTCGAAGGCCCGATCGCTGTCTTCCTCCTCGCTCAACAGATCCGTCAGCACGGTGGCATAACCCGACTTGTGCAGTTCGTCCGCAACTTTTATGTTGCGGAGGCTCTTTCGGCTACTACCCGAGCCATGCGCAAACACTACGACACCCTTTGCGCCGAGCGGAGATCGAACATGAGCACGCACCGCGTGTTTGTGACCTACCCCAATCGCTACGTGATCATCGAGTTCATGGTGAAGAGAGAACGCGAGGAGGGCTTTAACCGTGTCGTCACTGATCGGATCGAAGTTCTCATAGAAGTAGCCGACGGAACCAAATTCTTGGGACTGAAAGAGTGATACCCGCTCATCGGTCACGTCGATGAACCCTTGCTCCCAGTTGGCTGGAGCAATTGGTACTGCGAGGACGACCCTGACTGCCCCAAGCCTCTTCGCCACCAAACACGCCGCTCTTGCCGTCGCTCCAGTGGCGAGCCCATCATCCACGACGACGGCTGTCTTTCCGGAGAGGTTTAACGGGGCTCGACCATTCCGATAAACGATGTGGCGGCGCTCGATTTCGGCCTCTTGCTGATTGGCAACACGACTGATGACCAGGTCGTCGAGTTTCTCCATCCTGACCACATCGTCGTTGAGTACTCGCACGCCCCCTTCTCCGACGGCACCGAAGGCCAACTCGCTATGGCCCGGGATTCCCATCTTGCGAACGATCAACACGTCGAGAGGAGCGTGAAGGTGGCTCGCCACTTCATACGCGACAGGAACTCCACCACGAGGAAGTCCAAGAACTATGAGGTCCGTTCGGTCGAGATGTTCGAGTGCGGTGGCGAGACGTTGACCAGCGTCGATTCGATCTTTGAAGTGCATGTCGCCCGAGGGTAGGAATCAGCACTTAAATCCGAACGCGTCATAATGCCTTCGGTACTGCTGTTCTCGACCTCGGGACTTCGGTACTTAGCGCATCAACAATCTTGCTTCAGTCGACTCTGAACCCCAGTGGCAATTCGAGGCGATGACGGGACAACAGATCGGTGTCGCGCAAAATTTCACGGGTACGGGAATCGGCGACGACATGTCCACCCGCAAGCACCAAGGAGCGCTCGCATAACTCGAGGGCATACGGGAGATCGTGAGTAACCATCAGCAATGTGATGTCCAACCCACGCAGAATGTCGACGAGTTCACGTCGACTCGCAGGATCGAGGTTCGAGGACGGTTCGTCGAGAACGAGAATTTTCGGCGACATCGAGAGCACCGTGGCAACAGCTACACGTCGACGTTGACCAAACGAAAGATGATGAGGTGGTCGATCACGCAACTCCCACATCCCCACTCGCTCCAGGGCATCCTTGACCACGAGATCGAGCTCCTCGCCTCGTGCTCCCATGTTGAAGGGGCCGAATGCCACGTCCTCGCGCACTGTCGGCATGAACAACTGGTCGTCAGGATCCTGAAAAACGACGCCTACTGACGAACGAATCCTGCGCAGACTGTCTTTGTTCTGTAGATCGACTCGCACACCATCGACAGATACCGAACCACTGTTTCCTGCGAGAATTCCATTTAGGTGTTTGACCAACGTGGTCTTTCCTGAACCGTTCGGGCCGAGCAACGCAACCCGCTCACCACGCTCGATGCGCAATGAGACATCGTGCAAAGCAAGGTTGCCGTCTGGATACTCATACGCGAGCGACTCAACCAGGAGAGCGGTCTCGCTCATCGCGACATCCAGATGTTCGTCATGGCCAAGACCAACAACGCTAGGACGGGAAGCAAGAGACCCTGCGCCCACTGACGAATTCCCGCAGAACCATGACCAGTATCCGGCAGCTTTCCGCTGTATCCGCGGGAGAGCATCGCCAAGTAGACCCGCTCCCCGCGCTCATAGGAACGAATGAACAAAGCACCCGCAACGTTGGCGAGGAATCGCCAGGAACGTACGCCCTGTGCCTCGAATCCTCGGGAGAGTCGAGCAATCTTCATCCGTACCATCTCGTCGCTCACCACGTTCACATAACGAATCATGAAGGAAACGATTTGCACAAGGAGATTCGGTAGCCGGAGTCGTTCTAGACCACGAAGTATCTCTCGTGCCGGCGTGGTGGCCGATAGGCAAACCGCACACAAAACACCGAACGTACCCTTAACCAAGATGGAGGCTCCCGATTCGATGCCCAACCGCGACAGCGAAACACCAAGAACCTCTACTCGCTCACCCGATCCGAAGATCGGCATCATGATGGCGAAGAATACAAAAGGCAACTCGATTAAGGATCGACGAGCAACAACGTTGAGTGGCAACTGAGCAATGAGAATCGTTCCGAGCACCAGCAGGCCATAAACAACAAACGCCTGCCAAAAATGAATCGGAGTTGCCACACATACGATGATGAAGAGAAACATCGCCAGGATCTTGACCTGCGGCTCCAAGTGATGAACGATCGAATGGCGATGCAAGACCAAACGTTCCCCGAAATCGTGACCATGATGATGGTCGGAAATGGGGTGTTTGAGTGGATCCTCGTTCGGGCGAATCACTAACTCAATTTCGCTGCTTGGGTTTGCGAGCGAGCAGCATGAATCCCCCGCCTGCAACCACCACCATCACCAAAACTCCCAGCACCCCTGCCAATCCCACCGAGAGTCGCTCATCCTCGACTCCAGAGACTCCATAGTCAGCAAGTGGACTGTCAGCTACAGCCGAGTCCTGGGCGTCACCGATGAAACCAACTTCCTCTGCGGCCTTCTCTAATCCGTCTGGGTGTGACGACGCGTAGTAGGACACAACACCAGCAATGATCACCGATACAAGTAACCCCAGGATCCAGAACCTCTTGTTGTTCATACCTCCACCGGACTTCTCAACGGTGCCTTCCAACCGAAAACAAGGTCTTGGCGAGACGACAACACCGAACTTACGGTCAATGCAGTAATGAATGCCTCGCCGATTCCAATCAGGACGTGGGTGCCGAACATCGCCGAGAAAACTGCACCCAAACCGAACACCTCAGACCCGCCAATGGCGTATTGCCCGACGAACCCCACTGCAGCAACAGGAACCGATACGAGTGCCGCCACGAATGATCCCACCACCACGGAGGATCTCACCTTCGGCAAAATCAAACGCAAAAGGGCATACAGCACGTAAGCACTCCACACCCCCACCAGTGCCAGGTTGAACACGTTCAACCCGAGTGCACTCAGTCCGCCATCAGCAAACATCAATGCCTGCACGATCAAGACCACGGTGACGGCGAGAACTGCAGCATGCGGACCCACCAGCACCATCGCCAGTGCACCACCCATAAGGTGGCCGCTCGTGCCCGCGCCAACGGGGAAATTGATCATCTGCACGGCGAAAATGAACACGGCCACCAATCCGGCAAGAGGCGCAGCACGTTCATCCAACTGCTTTCGCGCACCTCGCAGTGAAACGGCGACTCCCGCCACAGACGCCGCTCCAAAAATCGCGGAAGTAGGTGCATCGATGAAACCATCGGGAATGTGCATGACGTGAGATTACCCCACCGCTTTTCGTATTAAATGGCGCCCTTACCCATGACATCGGGGTGATTGCGCACGAACTGCACCGCCAACTCCGTGCGGTTTCGCAGCCCACTGTCATTCAGCATTCTGCTTACCCGGTTACGAATGGTCTGCGGTGACAAGCCGAGTGCACTGCCGATTTGTTTGTCCGACAGACCTTCCGCCACGAGGTTCACGATCCGTTCATCTACGGCGTCCATGGTGGCAATGATCCGTGAATCGATTACCGACGTGTACACGTCGATCAAGTCGGGTTCCGTGGTGCCTCCCGACGGCGCACTGACGATCCGTTCCAACTGCTCCACGAATCCCTCAAGAGGCCCGTCCAGATCACGCTCCTCCACCACGCCGTCGAAGCCATACAAACGCGCCAGGGCCTCGGCTCGAGGGGTTCGCTCGGGTACCAGCAAAACACGCCTGCTGGAATGCTGATTGATCTTCTCCCGACCTGACTCCGATGCCAGGTAATCGGCGAGCAAACGGGGTGTGAGCAATTCGGCATCGACGGCTTGACCCTTGGCAGCCTCGCCACGCGCCGACGGATCGGTGACCACGCCCACCACGTTCACCTTCTTCGACTCCTCCAGCCAGCGCGCCATCGCGTCACCGAAGAACTTGAGGTCGTGACAGATGAGGAGGTTCATGGGAGAGCTACCGGCTCAGAATCTACCCTCAAACGAATCTGACGGGCCTTACGGGGCGACCGACACGACGGCTGAAGCACCACGAAGGTCGAAGAACCCGCCGGGCGCTAACTCACCAATCTCCAGACACTGCCCTGCAACGACAACACCAACAACTCGGCCCCGGCACGGACTATCGCCACGGGCTGATCGATTCCGTCGAACAAGAGCTCTTTCTGGGGATCAGCGACATCGGTCGGTATCGACCACACCTTCCCACTGCAGAAATCGGCAAAGACGTATCTCCCGGTGAGCGATCCCGCTTCGGCAACGGCACCACCGCTGATCGAGCAACCGTCCTCGCCATGCTCGTAGACCATCAAGGGTGGCTGATGATTGGCGCTCGACTGATCTTCGTTGAATCGCTCGAACCCCTCAAAGGCACTCCAGCCAAAATCGACAGGCTCCTCAATCGACGAGACGCCCCGCAGAACGCTTACTTCCTCCCAGGTCCCTTGCCCAACATCCGCGATCCAGAGGTCGTCGCCAAAAAGATCGATTCGCCACGGGTTTCTCAGCCCTCGCGCAATCAGGGTCGCCTCCCCTGTCATCGGGTCGATTCTCAAAATTTTGCCGAGAAGCGACGAGTCGTCCAGTGCAAGTCGCCGCGGATCATCGGCAGAGCCACCGTCTCCCGTTGCCACCAACAGCGCACCGCTGGCATCCACCACGATGTCACCCCCGTTGTGGTTGGCATAGGGCTGCTCGATGGTCAGCAACTCCTGCAGACTCGATCGATCAAAAACTCCACCAGTTGTCACATCCACACGCGCAATCACCGTGTTGCCCGAGTTGTTGGTGAAGTTCAAAAAGGCGGCCGATCCATCTGGGGAAAACGCAAGTCCGAG
>Ga0129333_10005256_pt1 | contig 12144 bp, 16 predicted proteins | sample CPB6_08_DNA_FD_94474 | JGI IMG/M metagenome (GOLD analysis project Ga0129333, IMG submission 94474) | Freshwater to marine salinity gradient microbial communities from Chesapeake Bay, USA - CPBay_Sum_0.6_0.8_DNA | ecosystem: Environmental > Aquatic > Marine > Coastal | place: USA: Chesapeake... | reverse complement strand
CTGCCACCGACCCCCGGTGGAAACGAAAACAGGAGAAAACCCCAATGCCGTTCATCTGCCTCCGTCGCACTGACATCCCCAACAGCACCCTTCAGATCACGGACCTCTGGCCCAACAAGAGCCAGTACAACCCCGTGATCGACCCCCCGGCCATCGGCCCGCTGTACATCAACGCCCCGGTCACGAACCTCGTGACCCTGAGCGGTGCGTTCGCCTTCGTGGCCGACACGGTGGGCCTCGCGGCGTACCTCACGGTGAACGTGCAGCGCGCGGGAGCGGGCGGTTCGGCGCTTCTCCCGGCGAACGCCACCAACATGGCGAACGCGATCATCACCCGGATGCGTTCGGGTCTCTCGCTCGCCCTCGCGGACATCAACGCGCTCCTCGCGGGTGTCGTCGCGGGCACCGTCCTCACGGGCGGCGGTTCGCTCTCGACGGGCGCTGTTGCGGACGTGCTCCGCATTCTGTCGGGCACCCCCTACACCGTCCCGGCGGGCACGACGGTCGAGGCGGCTGGCGTCTTCACCCCGCAGGGGTCGCCCGCTACGTTCAACGCAAGCTGCTTCAACGACAGCTTCCCGATCATCCTCCCGACCGACGACAGCTTCTACAAGAGCCTGTCCTACGGCAAGATCAACGGGTTCAAGGACTCGGGCTTCGTTTACCTCGGCACGACGGGCGCGGCGATCACCGTGTACGACAACGCTGGCGGCGTGTTCTGATCCACCCCCCACTAGGACACACGGAGATTCACCATGACCATCTTCGCAGCCATCGGCGCTTCGACCACCACCGCTGAAGCCGCCACGGGCGCAGCCCCCATCGCGGGGCCGCGCGTCATCCTCCCGTTCGGTTTCGCCAACATCGCGGCGGGTGACAACGCCACCCCGGCGAGCTCGACTCCCGTTCAACTGAACTGGTGCGGCGTGTCGGCACTTGGGGCGGCGAACTTCGTCGCCAACCGTTCGGGTTCCATCGTCGGCATCGGCGGGGCGCTCACCGCTGCTGCTTCCGGGTCCGTTGCCATCATCGGCGTGTACAAGAACGGCACCATCGTGAACGCGGCAGCGATCACGACCATCGCCGTCTTGGGCACCGAGAACTACACCACCTTTGCGGCGGGCACCTACACCTTCGTGCCGGGTGACAATCTTGACATCCGTATCCGCACGGGTTCCGGTTGGGACGTTCTCACGACGGACATCGCCGCGTACCTTGAGCTTGAGCTCACCTCCTGATTCCCCCGCGCCATCACGGTAGGTAGGCTTTTTTCCCCCTACCGTGATGGCCACCGACGCCTACATCGGGCAACCGTTCGTCTTTCAAGTCACCTACTTAGACGACACGGGTCAACCCATCGCTGTTACGGGCGTGAACCTCACCCTGTTCGTGTTCAACGCGAACACGGGCGTTCGCACCAATCTGGTTTCGGCGGCACCTATGGCCCCCATCGTGCCGCCGATGCCCAGCCGATACTATTACGGCTATACGATCCCACCTACGTTAGACGACGGAACCCCGCTGTACGCGGAGTACCGGGCGACGAGCGTCCTGACGGGGTTCGACGTGGTGGTATCGGAAACGCTGAACTTGCACTCGGTTCCCTCAGATCTTGGCCTCCGTTCCCGGTTCGTGAGGTAGTCCCGTGGTATGGATCAAAGACTTTCGTATGGCGGGATTTCTGGTGTCTCGCGGATTCCCGATCTGCGACATGAGGCTGGACGCGCGCGGGGACGTTGAAATTTCCTTCAACGACGAGGACCGCAAGGTGTCCGTCGCTTTGCAGGAGTACCCACAGTCCGTGGAGTTCCAGTACGACACCTCCTGCAAGGTCGTCCACGACCTCATTCGTCTCAAGCTCAGGAACGCGCGATGAACCGCAAACAACGCCGCGCCGCTGAGAAGCTCGCTCGTAGGAAGACCAAACACCCAGTAGGGGAGAGAAAGCTCATGTCTCTTGAACGCATCGAAGCCGACATTCTCGCCGTCCAAGAAGAGGGCAAGGCCGCAATCGCCAAGTACAACGACTACGCCAAGTCGGTGACGGAAGAGATCCAAGGCATCCTCCGCTCGGCGGGCGTGTTCGACGCGATTCAGTCGCTCGAAACGGAACGCCTAGAGGTACGCAAGGAACTACAGGTCAAGATCGAGGGGATCAACGCGAAGATCGCGGACCTCCAGAAGATCCGTTCCTACCTGTCTTCCTCGGCCTCTGCGCCCGCACCTGCTCCCGCGCCGGAAGCGCCCCCCGCCCCCGCGCCGGAAGCGCCTCCCGCCCCCGCGGACGACGCCCCGGAGGTGATTTTGGTGGACGAGGAGACCCCCGTGGCGGAAAAGAAGCCGCGCAAGAAGAAGGCAGCCCCCGCACCGGAAGCTGCTCCCGTACCCGCGCCCGCCCCTCCCGCGCCCCCGGTCGCCAAGAAGATCGAGCGACCGAAGTTCTGAACCGTTCGGTTTCTCCTCTATGGATCCCCCGTAGGGTAGATCGTATCGCTCGCGCCCCCCTCCTATCGGGCCGAGACCATCCCATCGGTATCCCCCACCCCCAATGATTGGGGAGGGCTTGTAACCGATCCTATTCGGAGACCCCTACGCGGGTCAGGGATGGTCAATCATGGCTTCGCTCCCCGTCAATTACAACAAGATTCTTGCGGTTCCCTCCGCGGGCCTCAAGAACCCGGCGGCTCCCAAGCCGGAAGACAACCTCGCGCTCTCCTTCGCGCAGTCGAGCATTCAAGTCGGCGCGAGCGGCTTCTTCAAGCTGCTCGATAGCTCGGGCGCGGACCTCCTCAACGCCACGAACGCCCTGTTCGCGGTGGCGCAGGACGCTACCTTCGCTCAGGACCTCACGGTCAGCGGCGACACCATCCTCGCGGCCCTCTCGGCCACGAACGCTTCGTTCTCGGGCACGCTCGGCGTGGTCGGGGCTTCTACCCTCGGCGTTCTCTCGGCGGGCGCGACGGATGTGGACAGCCTCGCCGTGGACGGGAACGCCTCGGTCGGTGGTGACCTCACCGTCACGGGCGACATCACGGGCGCGGACCTGAGCGCGGCGGCTGGTACGTTCTCTGGTGACGTGTCCGTCTCGGGCAACCTGACGGTCAACGGCAAGGTCACCACGATCAACTCGGACCAGATCATGGTCCACGACCCGATCATGGTGCTGGCGGACGGCAACGTCGCTGACACCTTCGACATCGGCTTCGTCGGCAAGCGCGTCAACGCTCAGAACGCGCAGGAGAACGTCGCGTTCTTCTACGATCAGTCGGCGGGCGAGTTCGCCATCGCCAACGTGGGCCAGACCTTCGGGCAGGACGGCAGCGACAACTACCAGTCGCTCGTCGTTTCGTCCTACATGGACCTGCACCTCGCTGACCTCGCTGCGGCGAATGCGGACTTCTCGGCCAACGTCGCGATCACCGGCACCCTCTCGGCGGGGAACACCACGGTCGCTGACCTGACGGCGGTCAACGGCACGTTCTCGGGCGACATCGCAGCGGTGGACGCCATCCTGTCGGGTGACCTCTCGGCGGTCAACGCGACCCTCTCGGGTGACCTCTCGGCGGACGACATCACGGCGGCTTCGGCCAGCCTTTCGGGCGCGCTCTCGGCGGCTTCGGCCAGCATCTCTGGCAACGCCTCGGTCGGCGGCGACCTGTCCGTCACCGGAGCCCTCTCGGGTTCTTCGGGCTCGTTCAGCGGCGCTCTGTCCTCGGCTTCGCTCTCGACGGGTGGCATCACCGCCACCAGCGCCACCATCTCGGGTGCGCTCTCGGCGGGTGCGACGGACGTGGACAGCCTCGCGGTTGACGGGAACGCCTCGGTCGGCGGCGACCTGTCCGTCACGGGCGAGATCTCGGGTGCGGACCTCACCATCTCGGGCGCGTCGAGCCTCGCTTCTCTCGACGCCTCGGGTGCGGTTCACTTCACCTCGTCGGCGGACAGCATCTCCATCGACATGGCCACGATGGCGGTCACGGAGAGCCACGCGCTCGACGTGGACGGTGGCGTTCACATCGACGGTCACGTCTACATCGCCAAGACGGGCGGCTCGCTCGACATGAGCGCGGCCTCCATCTCGCCTGACTTCGCGGTCGCGGGCAAGGCCGCGTTCATGACGGACGGCGGGACTGCGGCGGACCCGGACTTCGTGGTGGCGGGTGCGGCGCACTTCGGCGCGCTGTTCATGGTCGAGGCGGAAGCGGCGGCTTCTATCGAAGTCTCCAACGTGGCGGACGACGCCATCGCCATCTCCTCGATCAACGACGGTCACATCCACCTCGATGCGGCCAAGCTGATCCGCCTCTCGGCGGTGGACGGCATCGCGACGAACCACAGCGCGAACGCGAGCGGGGCTGTTGCGGCGAACCTCGCCGTGTCGGTCAACGCTCAGGGCGAGATCGTCGCCGTGAAGGCGAACGCCAAGAACACCCTCGCTCTCGGCGTCTCGCTCGCGTCCATCGCGGGCGGTAGCTCGGCCAAGGGCAAGGTCGCTGAGTTCGGCAAGGTCGAGATCTCCACGGAGAGCGGGGCAAATATCGCTCTCGGTGACCTCCTCTACCTGTCGGCCAGCGAGCTCGGCAAGGTCACGAACGTCCCGCCGACCGACGCGGACTCCACCGTGTACCTCATGGGCGTCGCCCTCGCGGCTCCCTCCAACGGCAAGGTCAGCATGGCCCTGCACCGTCAGTTCCTCTACAACAACTGAGTGACCCGGTAGCCTCCGCGCTACCGATCCTCACGAAGACCCCCGGAGGTACCCACCCCTCCGGGGGTTTTCTCTTTATAGGGCCGGGTGTTCGATGTCCGACGATAGCCCCTCGCAGATCAACAAGTACCTGCACATGGGTCTGGGAGAAGCCGTGCGTCGGCTTCTGGACGTGGAGATCCAGTACCGCCACGGACAGCGGGGCGAAGCACTCGTGCGGGAACGTGACCTGATCCTGTCCGCTCTGAACCGGGTGGAACTTCAGCTTGGGTTCGACTGCAACTCGGACGGGGTGCCCGACACGGTAGAGATCTTCCAGCAAGCTGCGGAAACCTCCTGCTGCCGTATCACTTCGTTCGACACCCCGCCGTCCCCCAAGCAAGAACCTCTCATCGTTCTCGACACGTCCCGCGCCTCCGACGCCGACCCCGGTAAGAAGGTCGAGACCGTCTCGGAGTCTGAAGGGCTGTTCTCCAGACTGTTCGGTAGGAAGAAATGACCCCCACGATCACCTATCTCCTCGCCGCCTACGGGCTCACCTTCGGTCTGCAAAACAAGGCAGCGTTCCTCCGGGGGAAGACCCGGTTCACGGACGCCCTGCTGAAGTGCAGCTATTGCACGGGGTTCCACGCAGGGTGGATCACCTACCTCGCGGCGGTCCCGCTGGAACACTCGCACCTGACTCGGTGGTCCATCGTCGCCGCCTTGGTGTGGGCGTTCGCCTCGTCGGCCTTCAGCTACTCGGTCGATACCGCCGTGCGTCGTCTGGAGACGAAGTAGCTTCCCTATAGGGGGCACCTATCAAGGTGCCCGTCGTAATCGTCCCACGAAACCCCTCCACGGCTACCTCATCGAACGTCGTGGTCGATTCCGCGGTCTTTACCCCGCCGGGGGGTCTTCCCGTCCCGCCGGAAGATACCCTGCATTACTCAGGGATGGCCGTGGGAGCTCTCAAAGATCCCGCGACGGGGAATGTCAACTTCTTTCCCGTTGGTGCGAAGTTTGAGGACAACCCGCAGATGTTCTACGGGTTCCTCGTAGCCTCGGGCGGTTCGGGAATCATCCTAGCGACAGGCAGGGGGTCGCTCGTCCAGCCGCGAGTCGTCGGCGGCGCGGCGCTCGTTCCCGGCGGGGACGTTTACCTGTCCCTCGTTCCCGGATACGTCACCCAGAACTACCAAGGCGAGGATGGTTCCGCGTACCTGCGGGTGGGGTACGCCCTTGACGCAATCTGCATCATTCTGGCCCCCGACGTGCGCGTTGGATTCTAGGAGGTCCCCGTGTCAGTAGTCTTCAACCCCGGACAGACCATCGGGCAGGGCGATCTGGACATCTTCCTGACCAACGCGGGCGGTTTTCCGGCGAACGCCTACAGCATCACCTACGCCATCTACTACGTCTCCCCCGGACCTCCCGAGACGGAGGTGCTCATCGGGTCCGCCACCCGCACGCCCGTGAATCCCACGGTGGGCGAGTACTACGCTTCCCTCACCGTGCCCGCGATGGCGACGCCCGGTGACTACCGTATCCGTTGGACGTTCCAGCAGTTCGCGGGTTCGCCCCCGCAACAGGTGGTGATGGAGTGGGGTGTCGTGTCGGCGGGGCTTATCGCCGTGGGTGCGTACAGCACCCTGACCCAAGGGATGATCGACAAGCTGCGGCTTCTCCTCCGCGACCAGTGCCTCGGCGGTGAAGAAACCATCGAGGTGGACGCGGGCGGCGAGCGCATCACCGTCAGCATGGAGGAGTTGTACGACCTTCTCGGCGTGGCCGGATAGCTTCTACCGTTTTCCGTGCTATCCTCTCCTTTACCCATGACCGCCCCGCACCCGAAGCTCGCCCCGTTGCTCGCGAAGCACAACATCACGCACGCGGACTTCATCAAGAAGGGACGACCCGTGAAGGGCACGGGCGAATCGTTGTTGTCCGCGCGCCGCGCGATCATCACGGAACTGCACGCGCAGGGCACGTCGTGGTCCGAAATGATTGAGATGACGGGGCTGGGACAAGGGAGCATCCAACGTCTCACGGGGGCCATGTGGAACCCCGAAAGCCGGAAGAGGGTCAGCGAGAACGGTGCCCGCACCGGGAAGCTGTGGAAGGGGAAGCCCCGTCCCGGCCAGCTAGAGAGGCAATGGGCGGCGGGCACGTTCGACTTCCATCGCGGGCGCGTCCGTCCCGAGTCCGAAAGGCAAGCCCTTCGTGACGGGTGGACGCCGAAGTGCCGACAAGAGGCGGGGCTGCGCTCGCTACGGAACTGGTCCAACCCCGACGTGCGGGCGAAGATCATGGCGTTTCACACGTCTCACGAAGAGCGGTCGAGACGATCCGCCGCCCAAGCGCAACGCATGAAAGACACCCCCGGCGTGTACGTCCGTGGTCGCGCCGAGTGGGTAGATACCCCAAAGGGATTGCACGAACGGGCCTATGTTCGCAGCACCTACGAGAAGGCCGCTGTGAACCACCTAGAGACCGACCCCGACGTAGTGCGCTACGAGCATGAGCGTCTTCTGTCGTTGCCCGATGGGCGATGGTTCCTGCCCGACTTCATCGTAGAGCGGTCAAACGCCAAGGTCGTTCTCATCGAGGTGAAGGCCGCGTGGGTTCTGACGCACCCGGACTGTGAAGGCGTGCGGCAACGCCTCGCCGTGTCCGAGAGCTTCGCGAGAGAGCAAGGTTGGGACTTCGCCGTCTGGACCGAAAGGGAACTGGAATGCTGACCGAAGCGCAACGCGAGAAGATCAAGTCCGCCTACCAGACGGGCACCCTCAAGGTCCGCTCCGTGTCCCCCGAAGGCACCGTCGAGTGGAAGCGGGTCGAGAACGTCATCCGTAACGAGGTGCCGTGGGAGCGCATCGTTGCCGTCGCCGTGGCGGGAAGCCAGATGGTTCTCACGGGCGGGCACCCTGTCTACATCGGGCTGGGGCGCGGCGACAAGGCCAAGGCCGAAGACCTCAAGCCCGGTGACCTTGTGCTGTCCGTCGTCGGGGACTCCACCGTGTACCTTCCGGTCGAGTCGGTGCAAGAACTCCCCTCGCGGCAGTTCATGTTCGACATCACCGTCGAAGATTGGCATCGCTTCGTTAGCGCCGGAACGCGCGTCACTCTCGGTAACTGCCCCGACAAGTATTACCACTTCCGTCCCCCGGAGGCTGAAGGCAACATCGGCGCGTATAACCGGGTCTTCGGACAGGTCTGGGAGGACCGAGAACTGTACGAGTACCTTGAGCGCGGGATGGACTGGTGGAACATGATGCCGCCCAACACGGGCGGCTTCACCCTCGACCAGATGGTCCAGCAGAAGCCCGAATGGCGAACGGCGGTCCTCTGGGACGCCATCACCCACGCTTGCTTCGCCCTCGCGTGCAACTGGGTGGTTGACGAGTTCTCGGTGAGTTCTGTTACACTACTTCGCCTATCCCTGCCCGATGGTAGGAAGGTCGAGGTACCCATTGGCGAGCTCTACGACATCTGCACCGACGAGTGACCTGTCTCCCCGTCAAGTGTCCGTTCAGTACGGGTTCAACACCCGCGCCGTGATGGAGCTCATCTATGACGGGGACCTCGTACTACAGGGCCGCAAAGTCACCGCTGCGAGCCTAGCTGCCCTCGTCGAAGGGGTGCATTACGTTCGGTGTCGGGAGTGTGGGGCGTCCGCCGCGATGATCCACTCGGCACACCTGAAGGCGTGTTCCGGCTTGGTTTCGCTGGGCGAGTACCTAGCGAAGCATCCGGGTGCGCCCGTGATGTCGGAGCGGAACAAGGCCCGGAAAGCCAAGACCCCGGCACAGCGGGAGGCCCAATCCCTGAAGCTCAAGGCCCGGTTCCAGACCGACGAGGGTGAACGCACCCGCCGACAAATTGCAGACGCCTCGCGGCAGATGCAGTCGTCGGAGTCCGGGCAACGCTGCAAGGACCACCTCCGCAAGATGAACGCGGACCCCGCCGTCAAAGCGCAACGTAGGGCCGACACCAAAGCCCGGTGGGAGTCGGGCAACCTTCGTGAGACGGTCGAAGGGTGGCATCGCGAGCACCGCGACGAGTCCCTGTCGTCGGCCCTCCACGCTAGGCGTCACATCCAACGGAAACGCACGGGCCTCCACATGAGGTTCAAGGCCCTCATGGAGAGCAACGGTCTCACCGGGTTCGTCACGGAGTACGAGGTCGGGTACTACGCCATCGACGAAGCCCGACCCGACTTGAAGATCGCTGTCGAGGTAGACGGCTGCTACTATCACTCTTGCCCCCGATGCGGGCTCAAGGGGCCGAGAGGAACGCTCCGCACGGACAAAACCAAGACCACCTACCTGACCCATCGCGGGTGGGCGGTGATCCGCATTTGGGGGCACGACATCAACCGCGACCCTATGGCGTGCCTAGATCGTATCCGTCAACTCATCGCGGACAAGGAGCGCGAGAACCATGCTGGATGAAGCAACCCGAGCCGCAATCCGCGAAGCCTACCGAGCGGGCACCCTCAAGGTCGAAGCCGCGGACCCCGCGACGGGCGCGGCCTCCCTACAGACCGTCACCGCCGTCCTGCAACACCGCACCCCCCACAAGGACATGGTGCGGGTGACGCTGGCGGACGGTCGCTGGGTGGAATGCACCGTTGACCACAGCCTCTTCCGCATGGCCGGGGAAGGCGTCACGCCCGTCCTCGCCGGGGAACTCCGCGTCGGGTCCGTCATCGCCACGGTGTCCCAAGGGGTAGCCGTGGGCGTCGAAGTCGCTTCGGTGGTAGCCCTACCCCCCGAGGAACACACCTACGACCTGTCCGTGCCGGGACCGCAGAACTTCGTCCTCGCCAACGGAATCCTCGCCCACAACTCGTACTCCATCGGGGGCGTCTCGTTGGACATCGAAAAGGCTAGCAAGTACGAGAGCTTGAAGCAGAACGCCGAAAGCCAGTTCGACAAGGCGGCGGAAGCCAAGGCCCGCACCGTCAAGTTCATCCGGGGTATCCAGCAGCCCAAGTACGGCATCGGTATCCGTTCTAGTTTCGGACCTTTTGTTGGAAGAGGCGTTCTCAGTCCCCGTAATTTCCTTTGACCCGTTTGTCGGTAGCGGGGTGTTGAACCCCGAATCGAATCCGTCGCTCTTCACGAAAAATACGGTTTAGGGGTAGACTTCCCCGAAACAGGGGCTTACATTTCGGGTCGTGGAAGACCGACCCGAAGCTCCGTGCCCCGCCTGTCAACAAACCATCCCTCTGAAGGGCCTCGCGAAGCACGCTTCTGGGTGCCCCCGATGGGTCAAGCTCGGAGTACATCCATCCCAGTTCAACTGGGACAGGTACTTCAAGCGCGGCCCCTACGCGGACGGGTTGACGGAGGGCACCGACTACGTTCGGTGCCGAGAGTGCCCGGATGGGGCGCGGGGAGATCGCGGCCTCCGTCTGATGGATCACGTCAAGAAGGTCCACGGCTTGACGAAAGAGACGTACCTAGAGCGGCATCCGGGGGCTCTTCTCAACGTCCCCGGCACCCTAGAGCGCCGCAAGGCCACGGTGTCGGAGCGGTACGACGGGGCGACCAACGTGTTTCAGGTGCCCGACGTGAAGACCCGTATTCGGGATGTGATGTCCGAGAAGTACGGGGGCATGGGGGTGGGGTCTCCCGAGCTACGGGCGAAGATCGAAGCTACCAACGAAACCCGGTACGGGAGTGCCAACCCGTTCGGGTCCGACGAAGTGCAGGACCGGATTCGGGCGACATGGCGCGAGAAGTACCAGTGCGACAACCCCAACCAGTCTCCCGAGGTGATGACGAAGCGCGTTGCGACGAACCGCAAGAAGTACCGCGCAGCCCACTACGTCGAGACGGATGATTTCAAGGCGAAGTTCAAGGCGGCGAGTCGGGAGCGGTTCAAGGCCGATCACCCGATGCAATCCGAAGAGGGACGCGAGTTGTGGAGCGCCGGATGCGTCGAGAAGCTGGGGGTCGATAACCCCCTCAAAGACCCTGACATCTATCAGAAGTCCTACGAGTCCAACCTCGCCAACCACGGGGGAAAGCACTCGCAGAAGTGCCCCGAGGTGCTGGGGAAGGCACGGGCGACGTGGATGGAGAAGTACAACACGGACAACCCGTCGAAGGTCGAAGCCGTCAAGCAGAAGATCAAGGACGTGTGGGAAGGGAAGTACGGGGTGCCTTTCCCGCCGCAGAGCCTATGGGTGAACCAGACGCATTCCTATCCCAACGGGCTGGAACGGAAGGTTCAGGCGATGCTTCCCGTGTACGTCCTCTACACGGGGGACAAGACGTACAACGTGCGGTTGCCCGGTACGTCGCGGGACAAGTACCCCGACTTCGTGGTGTTGGCCCCGGATCAGTTGCGGGCTTACCGGTCGGGAACGCCCTTGAAGTCCCTTCGGATCGAAGCCGTCTGCGAGGCGTTCGGTTCGTACTGGCACGGCCCGGAGATGACGGGGGTATCTCGCGAGGACCACTACAACGAGGTCATGGACTACTATGCCCGGTGCGGACTTCGGTGTTTGATCCTGTGGGAGCACGACGTAGACGAGCGACCGGGGGAGGTGGCGGATCAGCTTCGGCGGTTTCTGTCCGACGTGGCGGGGGACGTAACACCTTCTGGTGGCGGGGGTGACCCGTCTGTTCTGGACTTTTTTCGAGGGGCTTGAGACATGAGTTCATTCATCCGTCCGTCACCGATTCGCGCGGTTCACTTCGCCAAGCAGAACGTCACGGAGACGCTTCGGGAGGTGTGGGACGAAGCGGGGGTGACCTACCAAGGTCAGATTCCACCCGGCGTCAAGGTGGGCGACCCGTTGGTAGTGCGGGCCAGCGATACGGAGACGTGGTGGTTGGTGATCGAAGGCAGCGAGAGCGACCTTCAGGCCCGTAAGTTCCGCGCTCGGATCACTCTGATCCGCGACCGGGACGAAGTGGAGTACCTTCAGGGGGAGGTCGAGACGGCCCTGTTGCGGTTCGTTGACCGTGAGTTCCCCTCGTACCGGGTGACATTGGAACGGGATCGGGCTCCGCAACGCGGCGTGACGTTGTTCGCGGTAGGCCCCGAGAAGCCCTTGCACTACGGGTCGGGCGGGAAGCTATCGAAGGGGTGGGCGAACCTCGTTCTCGGGGACATCCCGCACGAGAGGGATGCTAGGCACCCTTACGTCAGTTCGATCAAGGTGGCCGACGCGGGTGCCGAGGGCGAGCTTCGCAAGTACCGGATTCGTGCCGAGATCATCTAGCGCGTGTCTCGTCCTGTGGGAGAGCGAGGTCAAGACCCGGCCCGACGACGTTCGATCCCGGCTCGCGGCGCACCTCGCCGGGGCGTAGGGGCGGGGTGCGCTATTCCGGTTGGATACTCATTGCCTCGGTGCCGTCCGCATAGGTGACGCGGATGCCTTCTTGGAGGATTCCCTCCATCGTTTTGCCGGTGAGTACCTTCACGATGCGTCGAACGGT
>Ga0129333_10005255_pt1 | contig 12144 bp, 26 predicted proteins | sample CPB6_08_DNA_FD_94474 | JGI IMG/M metagenome (GOLD analysis project Ga0129333, IMG submission 94474) | Freshwater to marine salinity gradient microbial communities from Chesapeake Bay, USA - CPBay_Sum_0.6_0.8_DNA | ecosystem: Environmental > Aquatic > Marine > Coastal | place: USA: Chesapeake... | reverse complement strand
GGACCAGCCTGCACCGCTTTGACGTACTTCACATTCTGGGCGACGATCGGATTCTGGGCAGCCGCTTTCACAAGTGCTTTAGCAGCATCGCCAACAATGTCACCAATGTTCTTCTTCACACGCGCCATCGCTGATAACATAACACACGTCGGCTGGCAGCACGCCGAGTACCAGGGTTCCACTCGCATCTCACCTGCCAGCCGACACAACAAAGGTTCCACCCCACTGACAAGAAATTCTTTTCTTCACCACTGGGTGATAGGTGGGGTGGTCACTTGCAAAACGAAAAACAATCTGGTACCCTGACCGCACACGTCACGCTGGGAAGTGTTGCGAACCAAATCGAATTCGGACCCTAAACGGTTAGCGACACACAGTGTCCCCCATTAGCCAAGGAGCATGGGCAGACCGCACGGGATAGTGGCTCGAAAGAGGGACCGATACCTCCTTTGATGACTTGCGGTATTTAGACAGACGGGTTCGACATCACTAAAAACGAACTGGGGGGGCTAAAAACCATTTGTCCTCTAACCGCTGGAGTGGGGCGGATAAAAACAAAAACAAACCCGCCCCACACCCTCCAGGCATAGAAGCCACCCAGCCCAACCCTGGCAGCAGTCAACATCTGGACTGACCCCAAACCACAAAAATGACCACACCCAGAAACACATACATACATAGGGGGGCGCGGGCGCCGCGGCAGAGGGCGGGTTCGTGGGGGTGGGGGTCGGCGGTGGCAGGGGTGGGGGTTTCCTGCGGGTTTCGTGCACGATCGCGCGAACTTCGGGCGGTTCCTGGCAGGGTGCCCCCTCAACGGGTCGCGAACGGTAGGGGGTGGGGTGTCCCGCCTTGTTGGATTCGTGCTCTAGTTTGTTAGGTATGCCTGACAGGTGGGTGGGTTGTGGGTGTGACAAGAGTCACAGAGGAATTTTGGGGTTTGGGGTTGACATCGGGTCGGGTTTCCTGTACCGTTCCTGTCATCGGTTCCTGTGGTGGGAACCCCAACAGAGAGAGAGGCAAGCAATGGCAAGAGTCGCCGAAAAGTTCCTGCTCAGTGCAGGGCGAGCGATCGAGGATGACATGCGAGCCCTGGGGATGATTTCCCAGGATGAACGGGTCGTCGTCGAGATGGGCACCAAGACGTACGGGCGAGCATTCCGCCTGTACACGACTGGCAAGAATGGCACGACGGGGCTGTCAGATTCGCCCCTGCACCTTGGTGATGGGTTCCTGGGCATGACATCGGGCGAGGCGATGACGACCCTGCGGGGCATCGTGCGCACGCTAGAGGCGGTCAGGCGCCTCGTCGTCAAGCAGTGACCCAGGCGGACGGGCGAGCCGTAGGGCTCACGGGGCTCACTACCCCACCCGCCCACGATCGACGGGGCACCCGTCGACATGAGAGAGAGGAACCCATGAACACAGCCACCCGCGCCGATGACGTGACGCTTGCGCCGATCGTCGAGGCATTGCACCGAACCTATGACGCGCTCACTGAGCACGTCCGCACGGTTCGCAACGTCGAACTACCCCGCGCTGTCTTCGTCGTGCAACGCGACGAACGAGCCTGGGGGCACATCACGACCCGCCCCGCCTGGGAATCGTCGACGGAAGTGTTCGACGAGGACTACATGTACGCGCATTGGGCGGTCGCGATGGGGGTCGGCACGATCACCAAGACTGACCGATTCCACGAGATTATGGTGAGCGGCGAGAACCTGGCGCGAGGCGGGCGGGAAGTGTTCGGCACCGTCGCGCACGAGGCGGCACATGCCTACAACCTGGCAGTCGGTCACCGTGACGTCGACGTGAACGGTCGGCACAATAAGGTCTTCGCGGTCGCCGCCGAATCCCTGTTCGGGCTCACGATCGGGATGCACGCCCCGAATCACTGGGCAGGATGGACGAAAACGACGGTCGGGCTCGAATGTGCGCAACGATGGGCACGCGAGATCGAAGACATCGACAGGGCGATCGTCGTCGCATCGGGACAGAAGGACGTGCCAGGAGGCGCCACGGGCGGCGGGTTCGGTGGGCTCGTCCTGCCCCCGATGCCGAAGGGACGCGACAAGAACGGACTGCGGGCGACGTGCGGGTGTGGGTCGATCATCCGAACGAGCGCGAAGGTTCTTCTCAAGGGCGTGATCTGCGGGGCGTGCGGTGACACGTTCCAAGTGAACGAGGGGCGGTGATCGGGACATAAGACAGGACGGCGAACCCGAAGGGGTTGTAGGGCTCACTACCCTCGCCGCCCACGATCGACAGATGGACTGTCGACAGGAGAAAGGAAACAGGAAATGATAGAGACCGACATGCGAATCGAGGTGGACATTTCGCCCCGCACGTTCTCGTGGATGACTGAGATCATCCGCCAGGGTGTCGAGCAGTGTCGCGCCCAGATCAAGACGATCAACTACAGCGTCGAGCATGAAGCGATCGAGAGTCACGTCGAAGATGCGCGGCACGTTCTCATGGAACTCATCCGCATCGGCGGCAAGGTTCGAGTCAAGTAATCCCAACCCAGAGAAAGGACATAAGACATGAAACACACATGGCTCGCGGATGGAGGGCACGAGTGGCTCGCCGTTCCGCTCACGATGGCGAGGGCAGTGGAGGGTATCTCCGAGTACTCCTACATTGACCCGAACGGCAGGGTCGCATACCTGGAGGGTGACTGCGACGCGGCACGGTTCATCGCCCATTACAAACTCACAGAGATGGACATGACAGTCGGCAAGTACTACGACGGTGATGCCCCGCTCCGCAACTATCCACGGTACAAGTAAGGACGTAAGACATGACACGCAACTACCGAATCAAGGTAAGCATCGACGTCGACGTCACCGCATCGTCCATCGACGACGCGATCGACAAGGCGCACGACGTGGCAACTTGGGAACTAGGACTGAGCGAGTCCCATGACTGGCAGTATCACGTCACGCACATGGGCTCCCCACTGGAGGAAGTGTGACATGACTGGCGCACTGTTCACATTCGCCTCGATCATGGGGTTCGGACTGTACGGAAGGTGGGCGATCAAGCACATGCTCGCGAACCCGCCACGATACGAAGGAGATGAACGATGACATTCATCACGATCATCCTGGTCACGGTGCTCCCCGCGATCGGACTGCTCGCAGGCATCGAGATCGAGCGGAATCGGAATCAGCGACGCGACGCAATTCGACGAGCGTTCCGACATCGAAAGGAGGCGAACTAGAAATTCACGATTTGACAAGAGTCACGAAGTATGATAGAGTTGTATTCACAAGTCGGGCGTGGTGTCCGACCAAGAGAAAGGACATAAGACAGTGAACCCATCCAATGATGCCATCGCGCAGGTCGCGGCGGCTATCGAGCAACACGGAGAACCGAAGTGGCTATGCCACGTTCCGTTCAGCGTGCGGCACCAAGTACCGAAGGAGATCAAGCAACGGCTCCTCGCCGAAGCCAGGGTCAGCGAAGGCTGGTCGCGGCTAGGTGACCGCCTTGTGTTCGGTCGAGGCGATGCACGCGAGACGCTCCAACAGTGGGCACGCAACAACGTGCACGCCGTGATGACGACACGCGAGATCGCGGACGCCGCAGGCGTACCGCAGTCGACAGTACGGACGCTCGTCTCCGAACGCCCCGACATCTTCCGCAAGAGCGAAGGTCGGACGTACGAGATTCGTGACCCGCAGCAAGACCGCAAGCAAATCAAACACTAGAGAAAGGGACATAAGACATGAAAGTAAGACATCTAATCGACGCACTGAATCACATGCACGACCCCGAAGAGGAGGTGATCGTCACATGGTGGGCGCGGCAGGACTTCGCCGACTATGTGCTCGATGCCGATGGCAACGAGTTCGAGCAAGTGCCAGTCGAAATCTGGAACGCGGTCGCGAACCGCTACGAAGTGAGTGATTTCGAGTTGACCCGCATCCACGAGGACATCACGGACACACTGCAAGACGACGCCAACCACTGGGGAGGTGACAAGTGATGATGACCCATCAGCACACCACTCGACATCGGTACAGCGTCTTCGTGAACGACTGTGAGATCAACAACCACTTCCTCACCTACGACCAGGCGTGCAAACTTGCGGACGACTGGCAGGCGAACGGCTACGAGGACGTGCACGTCGAAGAGATGGTCAGCGACCCTGGAACGGAGTTGGGACGATGATGCCTGAACTTCCATTCGCACCGTACCGTGGCACTGGCGGCTACGCAGGGACAGACACAAGCCGAGAGCGAGCCGAACGTGAGATCGACGACGGGACTCTTGCCGTAAGACAGCAGAAGATTCTCGACGCACTCGACGAGCAAGGGGCAGGGGGCGCGACCTGGGCAACACTGGGTCGCATCCTCAACCTGCACCACGGGCAAATCTCTGGGGCGCTATCGAACCTGCACCAGGCTGGGCTCGTGTTCATGTTGCGCAAGCGACACAACCGCAGTCACCCGTACGTTCACCTGAACTATCGGGGCATGTACACGGACGACGAGGTGCACGACTCGCCGAAGCAAACCAAGGCGGGGATGCGGCGCGGGGTGCTCGATGATCTTGTCGAAGTGTGCCGCATCGGGCTTGCTTGTGACGGACAGTTCGATGCACGGGCGATCGCCCGCCTGCTGGAGGAACTCGATGGGCTGGCTTAGACGGTTCATCCGCAGACGGCGCTACGTCCGACCGCGCAACACTGCCTACGTTGCTTGCCGACTCGATGGCAAGTACTGGGCGGGCGAGTGGAAGTGGCAAGGCAAGACGTTCACCACGAGTTCGCAGTTGGCGTACAAGTGGGGGACACCCGAGTCATGTGAAGCGGCGATCATCGGCAACCAGTTGCGTAATGTCGTCGTGAAGCAGGTAGAGTTAGATCAGTTCGTGAAGCGACCGCAGACAAGGCGAGCCCACCACGCTCGTCGTCGCTAAGTGACGGAGTACCCCTGCCCCTTGTAATCCTTTCTCCGAGGGGTGGGGGACTCTGTTCCTAGTCAGTCCAACCAAGGTTGGTGGCTCGCCAGGTCGACGGCGGATGATGCGCCTCGACACCTTTCTTCATGGCGGGGTCTTCGTACACGCGAAGCAGGTGCATGCAAGGCTCGTAGCCTTCGTCGAGTTCTTCTAGTTCGCCCGCAGTCATAGGCACACCGTCGTGCGAGTAGCAGACGGGCGGCGAGCAGAAGCCTGACTTGTATCCGATCTGCAACCACTGATCGAACGAGATTGCTTGTGTCATGTAGAACTCGAAACCTTTCTCTGTGAGTTGGTACACCTCTTCCCCGTCGTCGGTCAAACCAACCACGTCGATGAGCCCCTCGTGTTCGAGAGCGCCCAACACATGGGCGAGCATGGATTCGGTGAAGAAGTTCTCTTCGTCATCCATCGACGACATCCCACGAGGACTGGGAGAACCCTTTGATCGTTCCGTCCCGCTCGACGTACACCCACGTCGGGGCATCAGGGTCGCAGACGCAACCTTCGAGGTGGCGGGGGTTATGTCTTACGACATGACCACAGTTATTGCATCTTGCGTTTGGCACGGTCGGCTTTCTTCTTATCGAGGTAGACAATGAATTGCGAGGGGTCGCAGACATAGTGGGCTCGCGTCTGCCCAACAGTCATTGACCCCCCGCAAATTACGCATTTGGGATAACGGTCAGAAGGGCTCTTCGTCGAAGTCGACGGGGGCTTGGGCGGCTGGCTTGGCATTGGCTGGCTCGTCCGAAGTCACTGACCAGAGTTGGGCGTCGTCGAACTTGGCGGCACGCTTTACGAGCCACACAGTCTTGGTCTCGCCCTTCTTGTTGGTGACTGAGACTTCCTCTCCTTCTTCTCCGTCGTGGCGAATCTTGACCCCCCACGTTTCATCCTTCAGTTTGTACCAGGTGGCACTCATAACTCACTCCCCTGACTCAATGCGAGTCGTAGTCGTTCCGCCATCTGTTTGTAGATGGCTAGTTGTTTTTCTAACTCCGCAATCTTCTTGCGGTCTTCGTCACGTTGTTCCCGTAAGGAATCGACGGTGATCTGAAGATCATTTAGCCATGCTTGGTATGTGATCGTGTCGTTTTCGGTCATGGCTTTAGGGTAATCAGGTTGTTCGATGGGACGGTGGATGCACGCTTGTTCGGCGTCTTGCCACCCCAGATGCCGTGCCAAATCTCGTTGGTCACCGCGTAGTTGAGGCACTCTTGTGCGACAGGGCAGGACTGGCACACTTCGATGCACTGGCGGTGCATGTGCGACCGCTCGTACATGTCGAAGAAGTCCAGGTCGGGACGGTGGCGGCATGCGGCGTTGCGCATCCACTCACGGTCTTCGTCGTTCAGTCGGAACTCTTGGAGGATTGCCATAGGGTCAGAGGCTCCACGGCGCCCAGCCGTTTTCTTGATGGGTTTTCGAGTAGTCATACAGCGCTTTCGCGGCGAGCAGGTTCAGGTACGGGTCGAACAGTTGTTCGCATCCCACAGTAGGGAGCACCCCCACTGTTTGCAAGTATCCGCCTGGATACCAGCGGGTGGGCAGGCACCATGATCGGTCGTTGATCTGGGTCAGCCCGATGTCAGCCGAACCGTCACGGTTCAGGGTCGTGTTGTGTGCGGACGTAAGACAGCGGGACTCGCGCCAGATCACATAGTCAAGGGTGGGTAGCAGGTCGTCCGTCCAGCCTGTCTCCCGAGCCATCCCCCACCACTGCGGGCAGCGGGCAGTGGCAGGGGCGGTGACGGGCACGGTGGCAGGAGGGGTCTCAGACGCGTCAGGACGCTCTCTGAGGGGGGCTACCACCGTGGAGGGGGGTGTGTCGGGGGTCGACCAGGGAACCCCTCCAAACCCTACGAGTGCGAGGGCGGCGGTGAAGCCTGCAAGCAGGCGCGTCAGCCAATCCATTTACTGCTCGCCCACCCTAGCCGAAACGAAGGCGGTCAGTTCAGCGAACTCTGTCAATGTCATAAGACAGATGCCCTCGCTCGTGCCGTCAGGCATGGCGATCATTACGAACGGACGGATGTCACCGATGGCTTTGCTTGCGTCGGACTGCGCCTTAGCGGAGAAGAAGCGAGTAGCAATCGGTGAGACCTGAGCACCAGCCTTCGACTCAACACGGTACGCTCCCGACCAATGCTCCTCATGGCGTGAGCCAGCATTACCAGTGGCGAACAGTCCAAGTTTCTTGCGTGCACGTCGAGCCTTCGAGTCGCCCTTCGTGCGGTTCCGCTTGCCACGCGCCACAGGGTCATTGCATCCCTTGACTCGTCGCTTGCCGTCGCGCCCGATCTTCCCGAGCAACCCGTACTTCGGGCAACCTTCAAGGTTGCACCTGTCGCGGTCGCCCTGGCACTCGCCCTTGCGATCGTCAGCCATCTTCTTCCTCCCTAGCGAATACATAGTAAGAACAGTTGCGACCGTTGAACGTCGGTGACAATGCGTCGACCGATCTCCATGATGTTGCGACGATCTTCCACCCTTGGGGGACAGCCATGGCAACTTCTTGCTCAACGATTGTGCGGAGTTGTTCGTCAGCATAGACATCCAATCCGCATGTAGTCCCACGCCAGATTGTCTGTTTCATGCGTTTATCTGGACGCTCTACTTTCGAGCACCTCGATGATGCGCGACGCCTCACCCTTCGTCAACTGCTCCATGCGTTCGAGCGGACGGTTGATGATCTCCGAACACTTATCACGCTTGTCGGTCAGCGACTGGACGCCAGCGCCTGACAGCATCGCCCGCACCTTCCCCAACTGTGCCTGAGAGATCGGCGAGTCAGGGTCTTTGATCGTCGGCTTGTCTTCCTGTGCACCAGGGAATGACTCCTGGATAGCGGCAAGAATCTCGTCACGCTTCGGTTCGACAGGCGCGGCGTTCTTCATCGCCTGGAACTTGTCACGCAAACGCGGCATGTCAGCGTCGGTCAACTCGTTCAGGTCGACGCCTGCTTCCTTGGCGACGTCCTGCGGGTCGAGCCCCTGCTTGGCGCATGCCTCACGGAACTTGGTCAGCATGTCTGCGGAGAGACGGTCTGGCTGTGCCTGCTGTCTTACGACCTTGCTCATCTCCTCGCGAGACGGGCGAGGCGCCGTCTTTGATTGGAAGATGTAGTTCGCCAACGCCCTGCCGATTGCCGACGTCTCCGCGTTCTCGACATGGGACGTACGGTTCACAGGCGACGCATCCCTGGTCTCCTCTGCGAACCCAGTGGCAACAGGGCGCGGGTCGGCGATGTCCTTGTAAATCTCAGCACGGAACACGACACGGTTCTCGTCGTAATGATGAATCTGGGTGAACACTTGCCCGTTAGGGAACTGCTCCCAGAACTTGGCGAGCCGCTGCTCTACCGTCTCGTAGTTGTCAAGGTTGAATCGCATGTCACTTGTCCTTTCCCACCACACGGAACGTGCGGTACTTAGTTTGTTTCTTGTACTTCGCGGCAAGAGCGGGATGCTCCGCCTCGAACCTCTTGGTGTCGAACGACGAGCGGCTCGCCATCTTCCAGGTGACGAGCAGTTCGTCCTGCATGAGCCCGTACTCTGCGTCGCCCAGCATCTCGCAAATCTGTGCCTTGATGAGGTCTTCGACTGTCTCCGCCTGCGCCTTCTGTTCCTTCGCCAACAGGTAGCGCTCCAACATGGCAAGCACTGACGGTCCCAGGTCGACTGCCTTGTCGACGTTGCTGTCACCTTCAGGGAATCGCTTGGCAACGTGCTTGTACTCGACGACCGCATCGTCGGGCATGATGCCCATGTCGATCGCGGCGAGGAATTGGCGCACCTTCTCGATGTGGTAGCCGCGCTCATCGCTGGTCACGGTCTGCTTGTGGATGTGGATGTCGAGCGACGAGTCGAAGATCACCCAGAAGATGTCGCGGTTGCCTGTGCAGATGGATTGCTGGACGCCCTGCCAGTACCAGTAGCGCTGGAGTTCGCCCTTCCAGTGGCGTGCGATCGTCTTGATTTCGTAGACGTCGTTCGCCGCATCCATGCGGTCGAGCGTGGCGATCAGGCGGACGCCTGGTTCATCCCAGCAGTACATCACTTCGGGTTCGTACAGTTCACGACCCAGCAGTTTCGATGCCATGTCTGCGACGACTGGTTCCAGGGTGGTGCCGCGCATCATTGCCTGGTTCGCTTCCTGAGGCAGTGGCGGTTGTGCGGCAAGCAGGTCGGTTGCGAGGTCTGCCTGTGTGACGAACGGATGCTCGCCGTGTACGACGGCGGCGACGCTGGCTGAGATTCGTGCCAGTCCTTGTTCCGTTTTCCATCGGGATGCCAGCCATTCGGCTGACCCGTGTGCGGGTTTCGGAATCGTGTAGTGCATCTCACTGCCTTTCAGTTGTGTTGATGTTGACACCCACTCTAGGGAAGGGGTGTCACAGAGTCAAGTCAATAATTGCGACCAGTTCGGCTCACCTAACACAACAACTTTGTTGACCATGCCTTCAGGGATGTGGGTCACCATCCCGATTGTTTCCAGATCAGGTGCTTCGTCAGGCATGTATGAGGTGGTGATCGAAACGTATCCTTTGAGCGCGTCGGGATACAGGAAGCCCACAGAAATAACGTGAGCCGCCTCAGGGTGGTAGTCGCTGATGTCAACCCACCCGTTCTTAGAATCGAACGCGTCAGTCCAATGCACCGCTACAAGCGACCAGGGGCAACTCATCACCAACCCTCTTTCTTGCGATCTGCCTGACAGAAGACAGGAGCGTGGAACGTAATCCCATGCTTAGGTGCCACGATAGCGAGCGCCTGTTGCGGGGGTTCGAACTGGAAGTTGTTGATGAAGGCGTACTCGTCGTAGCCCTTGGTTGACCCGTTGACCACCAGATAGGGGGTGGGCAGGTACTGGTGCCAGTGCCCCATCCACAGGGTGGAGAAGTTCTGGTTCGTGGTCAGGTAGCGCTGGGCTTTGCGGGCACGCAGTCGCATGATCGGCGGGTAGATGCCACCGATGCCACCGCCTCCGTTCACCTGGTCGCCGTGCGTCAGCAGATGCCCGAACCCGTACACGTTGACGAGAACGTCAGTGCCCTCAGGGATGTCAAACGTGACGCGCTTGTCCTTGGCGAAGTGGCGCTCGACCATCTTGGACAACAGCCAGTCGAAGTTCGTCTTGACACGCAACTTGGCTCGCGGCTTGCGCGACATGCGCCCGTGGTTGCCGACCACCGATACGACGTGCACCTTGCCGAACTCGCCAGCGAGCATGTCCACTGCGGAGGCGATCTGCTCCGACCAGAACAGCACCGACCCGATCATCGTGTCTTCGTTCGTCTGTGCCAACTCTTCGTGGATGTCGCCAGAGAACAGGTCGCCGCCGAGCATGAGGACACAGCCGTCGTACTTGACGCCCGACAGATAGTGGCGGGTGACCTTGACGACGTTCGACGCCCACCGTTCGAGTCGCAGTTTGGCGATCTCGCGGTTGTATGCGTTGAGACCCTCCACCTCTTCAGGCAGGACTACCTCGTCGAAGTGGGTGTCGGACAGCATGACCATCACGGTTGCGGCGCTGGTCTTCGGTGCCGCGGGTGACAGCCACTTCGGAGGGTCGATGTGTGCCGCCTCCATCGAGGACACGACGGACAGTGCACGGTTCGCCGCCTCCAACTGCTCCCTGATCTTGGTCAGTTCGTTGGTGGCGGAGTCCCGTTCGCGGCGCATCTTGACCAGTTCGGCACGCGCCATCAACTCCTGTTCCTCGTTCACGGAATCCATGAAACTCATTCCAGGTCCAACCCGCCTGCGAGAAGATCGCGTCTCATGTTGCTGATCGTGCCAGTGCCGATCTTGATGCCCCGCTTCTGCAACGCCCGTATGAGCGCGGCTTGGCTGATTGTCACATCGCTGATCGCCACAACGAATTCCTCGTAGTCCTCGGGCGCGAGTTTGCTTTTGATCTCCGCAATCTTGGATTGACGGTTGTGCTTGTAGTCGTTAGCGCGGACTTCATCCAACAGACCCATGTGTCTCCCCTGTCTTGAATCGGTGCACCCACATCTGGCGCTCCTTCTCCTGTTCGCGCAGTGCGACACGCACCATGCTCAGACAGCCGAGATAGCCGATGGCATCACGGGTGTTGTCAGGGATGTCCTTGTTGCTTTCGATCTCTGTCACAAGGCGGGACAGTTTCATCGCCACCATGAACAGGATGCCGTCTTCGACCGTCATCACATCGGTGCCCATTAGGGCGTTGAAGATGTTGACGGTTCGCTGGTAGTCGTCTAGCGGGTGGCTGTAGTCATTCTGCCTGTCCCCAGTGATGAGGTCAAACGCTTCCTTGACTATCTCTGCGCCCGCTGTTGGGCTGTGTTCCATGTTTCCCCTTCAGGAGTTGTTCAGTCTTTTCGATTAGCCGCCAGAGCGCATCCTGATCGGCTGCCCCTGGGTAGACCTTCCGCAAGAACTTCGAAAGTTCAAGCAACTCCATCTTTGTGAACTGGTGACCCATTGTCAAGCATCCCTCCGTGCAGGTGGGAGGTTATGTGGTCAGTGAGCCGTTCGTCAACTCGGTCAACTTTGGCTTCAGTGCGGCGCTGGGAATTGTGCACCATCTTCAGCATGCCAAGCACCACCTGGTGGTCCTCGGCGTTCTCTTTCTTGAACTGTTGGAGAACTGCGACGATGATGCCACCAACCGCCGTGACGATGGCGGCGACGATCAACGCCCAGTTCGCGTCCACTACGCCTCCGAGGGCTTGTTAGCCAGCCACTCACGCACTGCGTCAGGGGTGTTATTCCCTGCCACATAGCGGAGATGCCACGGCTCGGACTGTACCTCCCAGGAGAATCCGAAACGCTGTGCGTTCTTCAGCAACCACTCTAAGCGTTTACCGCTGGCGTTGGCAATGTCGATGGCGATGCCGAGGTTATGGTTCGACGTGCCAGGGACAGCCATCGGAGCCAGACCCTTCTTCAGGTACCACGCTTTGCCTTTGTAGATGCGCGGGGTTTGTTTGAGGAGGCGCTTGTTCGGCTTGTCCGTGTACCTCGCGTAGAACCCGTACTCTTGCGTTTCGAGGGAGCGGTAGGTGTCCGCTTGCGAGGTTGGGGAGAGGTCGATGCCTTCGGCGTTGGCGGCTGCGTCCATTGCTTCGTATGCGTCAGCCGCACAATGATGGAGTTTGCCTTTGCCTTCAATGCCGCGAAGAAG
>Ga0129333_10005254_pt1 | contig 12144 bp, 8 predicted proteins | sample CPB6_08_DNA_FD_94474 | JGI IMG/M metagenome (GOLD analysis project Ga0129333, IMG submission 94474) | Freshwater to marine salinity gradient microbial communities from Chesapeake Bay, USA - CPBay_Sum_0.6_0.8_DNA | ecosystem: Environmental > Aquatic > Marine > Coastal | place: USA: Chesapeake Bay... | reverse complement strand
TTCCAAATCCACCAAGTTGTACCCAAATTCCAAATTAGCATCGACAGATAACACAGTAGTAAAAAGCGACGAGTAGATCTCTCTAGATTAGAAAGTAAAAGCAGCGGAACCCATGCGATAAATAGTAAAACGCTCTGTGAAAGTGGAGAGCCAGGCCAACCAAGCCAGGCCAATATCCCACTGGAGATTGATAAAAAAAGGGAGCGGGTACGCATCAAAACAGTTTCTGAACTTGAAGCTACTTACTTTCTGCTGTAATTGGGCGCCTCTTTGGTGATGTCAATGTCGTGTGCATGGCTTTCGTGCATTCCGGCATTGGTAATTTTAATAAATGTGGCTTTTTGCAAGGCAGCAATATTACGAGCTCCACAGTAGCCCATTCCAGCACGTAAACCACCTGTGTACTGGTAAACTACTTCTTTTAGATAGCCTTTATATGCAACACGTCCTTCTATACCTTCTGGTACATATTTTTTTACATCTTGTTCTGGATCTTGAAAATAACGATCGCTACTTCCTGTCGCCATGGCTCCCAACGAACCCATTCCTCTATAAGTTTTAAATTTCCTCCCTTCATAGATTATTGTTTCACCAGGGCTTTCTTCGGTGCCGGCAAATACACTTCCCATCATCACACAATTTGCTCCGGCTGCTAATGCTTTGACCATATCACCGGTATAACGAATACCGCCATCAGCGATTACAGGAATATTTTTCCCTTTAAGTGCATATGCGGCTTCCATAATTGCAGTAAGCTGAGGCACACCAGTCCCTGCTACAATACGGGTTGTGCAAATAGAGCCAGGACCTATTCCCACTTTTACTGCATCTGCACCCGCCTCTGCTAATGCTTTTGCGCCTGCAGCTGTTCCTACATTTCCAGCAATAACTTGTAGATGTTTAAATTGTTTTTTTACCAATTTTACGGCATCAATTACCCCCTTGCTATGTCCATGTGCGCTATCCATAGCAACAACATCAACACCAACATGATGTAAGGCGGCAACGCGGTCTAATAAGTCTTTCGTAATTCCAACACCTGCTCCAACTAGTAATCGCCCAAAACTATCTTTTACTGCATTAGGATTACTTTTCAATTTTAAAATATCACTATAGGTAAAGAGGCCAACCAGTTTCCCTTTTTTATTAATGATAGGCAATTTCTCAACCTTGGTTTTTTTGAAAAGTTGTTCAGCCTTTTTCAGATCTGTACCCTCGGGAGCGGTATAAAGATCCTTTGAAGTCATTACCTCGCTCACCTTTCTTTTTGGATTGTTCTCAAAACGTAAGTCACGGTTAGTTAGGATTCCAGTTAATTTGCCCACCTTGTCTACAATTGGAATTCCGCCAATTCTGTTTTCTTGCATCATTTTCAATGCTTCTCCTATTGTAGCTTCTTCTAATAGTGTCAAGGGGTCAATGATCATGCCGCTTTCACTTCTTTTTACTTTTCTTACTTGTTCAGCTTGTTTTTCAATGGGCATGTTTTTATGCAGGATGCCGAGACCGCCCTCTCTTGCCAATGCAATGGCTAATGAAGCTTCAGTAACAGTGTCCATTGCGGCTGATAACAGCGGAATATGAAGTGTAATGGAATTAGTTAGTTTACTACGGATGTCTACCTCCCTTGGCAGTACTTCACTGTAGCCGGGCATCAATAAAACGTCGTCGAAGGTTAGACCTTCGCCAAAGAAACGTTCGGTAAAAGCAGGGGAAAATTTTTTTGTCGCCATGTGCAAAGATAGGCTACTTGTGCCAATTAGGCAAAATCAAAAAAAGGTTATTTAATTAGAGTTACTGTACCTTTTTTGAAAACAGGAGTACCCGTGTCTCGATAAGTGTAGGAGAGTGCCCACACATAAACACCAGCAGCTTGTGGTTGACCATTAATGCGACCATCCCATTTGTCCATCCAGTTGCGGGTTTCAAAAACTAGCTGCCCCCACCTATTAAAAATGCGGAAGTGATAATTATTCGCTTTCAATGCATTATGAGGACTAAACCAATCATTTAAACCGTCATTATTTGGTGTAAAAGCATTAGGCACTTCAATTAAACAATGATCGAGGACACGGATGATTTTTTCAGTGCTGTCATTACAACGCATGGCTAGATTACTGGCTACTAACTTTACACGATAATTTTTTTCTAGATTGATATTGGGAAATTGGAAGGGTGGTGGGTCCTTTTGTAAGGTAGTTCCGAGCACATCATAATGCCATTGCCATTTATCAATTAAGCCAGTACTTGTATTTACAATTTTAAGTAAATCTTCAGGACATAAGATACTGTCTTCAACAGTGAAGTTTGCTTTTACCAGGTTATTGGTAATTAATTGCAAAATAGAAGTGTCAGAACACGTGCCATTACTTACGACCAATGAAATATTATTAGTTGAGCTAGAGGTAAAATCAATAGTATGTGTTTGTGTGTTTATTTCAGTTGTGTTAAATCTCCATTTCCACGTATCGATACCATCTCCTCCTGGATGAGTAAAGAGATAGGTATTTTTTTGACAACCGAGTGTAGCAGTATAACTAAAGTTTGCGTTTACAGTATCAGCTAATGTAAAAAAAATAGACTGCAAAGGCGTATTCAGTCCGCACTCATCTACTAAAATGGACATATCAACACCTGCGCGCAATAATAATTGATAGGTGCCCCCCTTTTGAATGGGTTGATTGAATTTGATAGTGATAAAGTCGGTCTTATTATTAATACAATTCCCTACGGCAGCTCTGACTGATACGGGAGATGGCCCGGTGACAAGAAAATCTGTTCCTGAGGGATCAATACTTGAGCATAGTATTTTTTTAGGAAAATATAATTTAATTGAGTCTGGCGCACATCCGCTTTTACCTATACTGTCTGCAAAAATTGGTTGCGGAACAAAATAAGTAAAGGTTAGCTTGTCACCAGGAGTAATTGGCCTGCCACAAATATCAACCAAACTATTTGCGTCTGTTCCATTGTTTATAATCAACTCGTAATTACCATTTGAAAGCGGGGCTGCAAGTGTTAATGCGAGTTCGTCAAAATCAAAACTTTGTGTACAGGAGTCGGGCTGTGCGCCAATAATACTGGTTACTGCTGGCAAAACGCCAAATTCACTTCCATCAAGTGATAAACTATTACAACGAACTTTTTTATTGAGCTTAAGTCGTAAGATTTTACCATCGCAATCTGCCTTTACTATGCTAAGGGTTGGAAGAATTGGGTCAGTTATAACTGCTGTCCCACCTGAAAAATTTAGCGTATACCCACTTTGTGTATTTGTATAATGACTAACTAATAAAAGATATTCATGTCCAATGATCAAGACGGGCATTTTTGCAAATGCATTTGCTCCAGCTGTTGGATCTGACGCACATTGAATAAAATTAACTCCAGTTGCAGAGGCACCCGTTGGACCATAGGTTCCCGCCCAGTTTCCCGTTACAATTATGGTTCGATTTGTAAAAATTTCATCTGGATTTCGTCCAGTAATATCATAAAGCTGCCAGTCATAATCCTCGTTTGGGGCAAGTGGATTGATGGTAAATCCAAGTGTTCCTGATTGATAACAAGTAAAACGATAAAAAAATGGATTTTTGTTTTCATAATTGGCGCCATCGCCAGAACAGCCGGGTACATAAAGACTGTTTGTAGAACAGATTGGCACACTGTTTTGTGTAAAAACAGTTGTGCCACATACAGGAAAAGCTGTGGAAGGTGTTTGACCCAGTGTCGTGCAAGGTTGTGAAAAAATAAACTGCATACCACTGCTCAAAAAAATCAAATATGTAAGTAACTGTCTTTTCATTAACAAAAGCTCATCGTATCCTATACCGGTTACCTGGCAAAGATACTATCGAGCTTGCTAAGGAAAGGTTAAGTAAGAGCTCTGCTATGTGGGGCATAGGCCAATTAGTTTTTTGCTGGATTTCGTCAACGTGCAGGTAGTCGTGGCCATTCAGCAATTTCAGGATTTGATTTTCATCATTGCTGGTTTCTCGATTACACTTTTTGTTGTACGTTAGATTACTTACGTAAGTGTCTTTTTCAGTCCAACCCATCCAATATAAAATGTCATGCGCACCTGTAATCAGTTGCGCCTTTTGATTTTTGATTAACTGTAAACAGCCGCTACTTTTTTTGTCGCTGGGTCTGCCTGGTACCGCAAATACGTTTCTATTGTAACTCCAGGCTAAAGATGCTGTTATCAAACTGCCTCCATTTTCATCACTTTCAATAACAAGTGTTGCATCAGAAAGGCCTGCCACAATGCGGTTTCTCCTGGGAAAAAGATAGGAGTCTGTCTTTTCTCCTTGTCTACACTCTGTGAGTAGAGCACCTTCCTGCTCGACAATTTGTTGAGCTAAATTTTTATTTGCCCATGGATAAATGCGGTCCAGTCCATGCGCGAGTACTGCAATAGTGGGAAGCTGTTGTAGCAAAGACTGCGTGTGTGCGATAGAATCAATTCCATAAGCAAGTCCACTTACAATTGTAATATTTAAAAATTGCAGTGATTCAATTAACTCTATTGTAAATTTTCTACCTAAATCTGTATTTAGTCGTGTGCCTACGATTGCTAAGATTCTTTTTGCATTGAGATTTGCTTTTCCTTTTCCATATACCAATAGGGGTGCGTCAGCACATTCTTTAAGCCGGGTGGGATACTTCTCGTCAGTAATAAAATAGGTGTTGATTTTATGTTTTTCAATAAATTTTAATTCTTCATCTACACGCTTCCAGTTATCAAATGTTTGTAATGCATCTATGAATCGAGAGTTGTTGCCCTCCATGTTTCGAAGGTGCTCAAAGGAGGATTGAAATAACTGTTCTGGATTAAACTTTAAAAGCAAGGGGCGAAGTCGAGCTGGGCCTATGCCGGGTAAAAGAGTAAGTGCAATTTGGTAACGAAGTTGGGAGTTCATGGTTGATTTTCTCCCAAGTATAAGGCCCACTGATGGAGTATACTAGAGTCCAATTACACGCATTTCTGTTCTTCTGTTTTGTGCTCTTCCTTCTTCTGTATTATTGTCGGCTATTGGCTTATTTAATCCGTATCCTTTATATGTCAATCGTTTTGCTTCGATCTTTTTTGAAACAAGATATTCTACGACGGAACGAGCTCGGTTGTCGCTTAATAATAAATTAGTTTCAGCCTTTCCAACATTGTCGGTATGTCCACTAATTTCTATTCGCAGTGTAGGGTTTTCCGTAAGGAGTACAACTAATTTATCCAGCTCCGTCTGCGAAATGGGGTTTAACTCAAATCGGTTTGTCTCAAAGAAAATATTTTTTAACACGATTCTGGCATCTTGTTCAATGGATTGCAGTTCAATATTCTTGACTGCCGCAGAGTCCATCTTTCCATTTTTTAAAAAGTATTGATCAGAATTGAATAAATACCCTTTTTGATTCACGGTGAATGCATAGTCGCGTCCTGTTGGTAACGTCAGTAAATAATTACCAAGTGAATCGGTTTTTACTTTCGAAATTATTTGTTTAGTGCTTAGATCAGTTAATTCCAGTGTAGCAGCGATACCCTTCCCAGTTTTCTTATCTGTTACTTTTCCGGTTACCCATCTAGTGTCAAAGGGTCGAATCGAAGATTTCAATTCAAAGCTGTACAAATCAAGACCTCCATAGCTATCTTTTCGCTCACTAGCATAATAGGCAGTTTTCCCATCGGCTGTGATAAATAAGGTTCCCTCCCGATCGATTGTATTAATTGGGTAGCCTAAATTTTTTGGAGTAGACCAACTGCCATCGGTTTGTTTTCTTGATAAGAATAAATCGTCATCGCCATAACCTTGCCAATACGAAGAGGTAAAATAAAGCGTTTGATTATCTGCATGGATAAAAGGACACTGTTCGTCGGCGGGACTATTTACAGAGGGCCCCAAATTAATGGGGTCTCCCCATTGACCATTTTCTTGTAATCTACTCACATAAAGATCACTTCCTCCCTGTCCACCTGATCTACGGCTTGCAAAATATAATTCTCTTTTGTCGGGAGAGAGACAAGGTTGTGATTCCCATTGATCAGAGTTGATATGCGGTCCTAGATTTTTTGCAGCTGACCAACCTTCTTTAGTTTTAGTAGAATAATAAAGGTCACAGCCTCCATAACTATCGGATCTGTAGCAACCTGTAAATACAAGTAGCGTACCATCTTGTGAGATCATCATAGCCCCTTCGCTTTGGGGCGTATTGAGAGACCCCTTTAAGGGTTGCGCACTCTCCCAATTTCCATTTTTAATACGCGTACTGCCATAAAAATCTTCGTTGTAGGTATCAACTCGGCGTGTGTAAAAAAGTTGTGTGCCATCGATGGTTTGAGAGGGTAGATATTCTGACATCTTAGAATTGACAGATGGGCCTAGATTTTTTGGAGCAAACACGGTAGTGCTTTTTTCGGCTTGTGCCTCCTTTTCAATTTGGTTGGCAAATTCATAGGAGCGCTTGCGTGAAAGAGCTAACTCAAGTAGGGATCCTGTTGGTTTAATCTGGTCTATAAATTTCGTAATTGTTTCTAGTGCTTTCTGAAAATCACCCGAACCTGCTAAACCCGTAGCGTAAGATATAAGATGAGGTTTAAAATAATTGAGGTCAATATATTGCGCTCTTCTAAAACAAACCAAACTATATGGATAGTTTTTTGATTCCAACTGCATGCGACCTAGTGCAATCCAGGCGTCTGCATAATTTTCGTCAGCTTCGGTTGCTTGCTGTAAAAAAGAAATGGCCTCTCGTGTTTCATTCTGCGATGCTTTCTCAAATGCTTTCTCATAGAGCTGCACTGCTTTTTTGCTTACTTTATCAGGTCGATATTCCTGTGCAATGCTAGTAGACTGAACAGATAAAAAGAATAGAGTGGTAAAGTGAACTACAAAAAATCGGCTCATGGTATGTTCAAGTATTTGTGAATTTGTAAACTGAGCTCCCATTTTGGATTTTTTTTCAAGTACTCAATACAAAGTGGGGTGATCTTCTCTCTCTTACTCCACTCTGGTTGTAAATAAAGTTTACAGCCAGGTTTAACTTGTTCGGCAAATTCTTCTGCCCATTTAAAATCACTTTCATGATAAACGACCACCTTTAATTCGTCTGCGAACTTCAAAATTGCAGGTAGTGGTCCTTTGAATTTTTTGGGTGACAAGCAAATCCAATCCCAATCACCAGAAAGTGGGTGTGCGCCGGAAGTTTCCAGATGACAAGCAATATTTTTTGATCTTAGTAAAGCGGTTAACGGACCCAGTTGATGAAGTAATGGCTCGCCTCCTGTTATAACTACGGTGCGAGCGCCTGTTTTTTCAATTGTAGAAGCAATTTGTTTGATTCCCTCAAATGGATGCGCATCAATGGGCCAGCTCTCTTTCACATCACACCAAACGCACCCAACATCACATCCTCCCAGCCGAACAAAGTATGCAGCTTTTCCTTGGTGATAGCCCTCTCCCTGGAGCGTATAAAATTGCTCCATTACCGGTAGCTGTTGCTGAGTTGAATTTGTCACCATATCAATTTAACGTGGAAGAGGATCTGATTAGTGTGAACTTAGTTTCTTTTCACGCAGGCTTGAAAGGTATTTTTGAGTAGGGCAGCAATGGTCATAGGGCCAACTCCGCCTGGGACGGGAGTAATCCACTCACATTTTTTTGAAACAGTTTCAAAATGAACGTCACCTAGCAAGCGAAAGCCTGATTTTTTTGATTGATCTGTTACTCGCGTAATACCTACATCAATAACGATTGCTCCATCTTTTACCATTTCTGCCTTTAAAAACTCGGCCTTTCCTAATGCAGCTACAATAATGTCAGCATGCAGACAGTGGGTGCTCAATTCTTTTGTTTTAGAATGACAGAGTGTTACGGTACAGTTACCTGGTTTTGTGTTTGCGCTCAGTAGAATGCTAAGAGGTCTTCCTACAATATTACTTCTTCCAATTACTACAGCATGTTTACCTGTGGTTTCAATATTGAAGTGTTCCAACAGGAGCATGATGCCATAGGGAGTGGCAGGTACGTAACTGGTCTGTCCTTGCATCAATCTTCCTAAGTTAATCGGATGAAATCCATCAACATCTTTTTCTGGATCAATTGCCGTGATAATTTTTTCTTCTTTAATGTATCTTGGTAAGGGTAGCTGAACTAGAATCCCGTCAATATCTACGTCTCTATTGAGTTCGTCAATTTTTTTCAACAAATTTTCTTCTGAGATGGTGTCTTCAAATTTTATCAAGGTTGATTTGAAGCCGGTTTCTTCACAGGCTTTTACTTTTGCCGCCACATAAGTGGCGCTGGCCCCGTTATTTCCAATTAAAATAGCAGCCAAATGCGGCACTTTTTTTCCTTCTGCTACGCGTTGAGCTACCAAAAGACGAAGCTCTTCTTTTATTGATTGTGAAGCTAATTTTCCATCCAACAATTTCATGGCACAAAAGTAGCATCAATTCCCAGTATTTAACGTTATAAAAAGTGAAAACTCTCCTTCTGGGTGATAATGACTTTTGGTAAACTAGTCTGATGTCATTAAAAACCCTAGCTGTCATTTTGGGATCACTGAGTTTCGTTCTTTTCATGCGAAACCCCACTTATGGTCAGCCGATGACGCAAACTCCCTTTAAATATGCACAACTTGGTTTTTTGGATAGCACTATAGGAATGTCCGTAACAACTGGGTTTCTGTATCCCGCTGTTCTACTCGCATTGAAGAGTACGGCAGTGCTTTCAGTTGGAAAAATGTTGGAAGTTCCCCATTGGAATCAGATCACCGGTGGGTTTATTTCAAAGAAAAAAAATACTGGCGTTGGTTTTCATTTTTCACTGGAAAAGGTTGCGAGCTCGGCACAAATGAGGACTAGCATTCAAGTGGCACGAACTCTTCAGCACGGACTTGATATTGGGTTGGTTATGGGTCTTTCAAGTGGCACAGCTCATGGATATAGAAGGGAGCTGCAACCTTTTTCAAAATTGGGTCTTCAGACTAAGTTATCAGCAATTTTGACTTCTAGTTTTACTCTTATTCTTGAAAGTCAATCGGGCTTTCTTTTAAAAAGGAATAAATCAATATATACCTCATTGCTTACGGGGACGCAGCTTCAGATTAGTGATAAAGTGGCTGTAGTCTTGCATTTGCAAAAAACGGTGAATTGCCCCATGGAATGGATGGGGCTTTTGAGTTATTTCCCAGGTGAGAAATTTCTATTTCAACTGGGATTTTCTCCCGATCCCCTGTGGTGGATGTTGCGAACATCTTTTGTATTAAATCAATTTACTATGCAGCTTGGGTTAGGCGTTCATCCATTGGTTGGGACACTTTCACAATTGTCATTTCAAATTCCAAGTGCCACTAAATGAGAAGTGTTGACTATAAAAAAATCTTCTTTATCCGTTTGAGTTTAATAACTGGTTTCATTGGTATTTCATTATATGTCTCTGGCCAGGTTTCAACCGAGCATCTGGAGCTTTCGGGTGCTTGGCTTCCCGAGTCGTTTGTTGAATTAGATGATGGCGAGTGGAATAAAAATAGTGAGGGAGCTAACATGAAAAAGTTGGATTTGAATCGAGTTACTCGTGAACAATTAGGTACAATTGGAAAACTTACACTTTGGCAAGTTGATCAGTTTTTTAGATACAAAAGCGCAATGGGTGAATTCAAAGATATTTATGAGTTGCAAGCAATACCAGGCTGGGATCCCGAATTAGTACGGTCCTTAATTCCGTATTTCAAAATAGCGTATACACACTCAAAAGATTGGATCTTAGAGAATCGACTCTTGGAACAATCCACTCTCACATTTCGAATAAGAGATATTAAAAATAAAAAGACTGTTCCAAGCGATTGGACAGGATGTGGAGTAGGGATGCAATTGTTTTATCGATATCGTTCTCCTGTGCTACAGTTGGGCTTTTCCATTGATAAAGATCCAGGGGAAAAACTATTTAATAAAAAAGTTGGTAGCGGTGTAGACTTTTTGAGTATGCATGCTTCGCTTCAGCTCAAAGGTTCAGTAAAAGCATTGATTTTTGGAGATTTTACAGTCAACTTTGGGCAAGGGCTTATCCAATGGCAATCTTTTGCATTTAGAAAAACATCTACTATCGCGCTGCTAAAAAAGAAAGGTCCAACTTTCAGACCTTATCGGAGTGTAGGGGAGTTTAATTTTCACAGAGGTGCTGCCATTTCATGGGTACGCAAAATTCACGCTGTAGATTTTTTTGTTTCGTCAAGGATGCTAAGTGCTAACTATGGGGTGTCTGCGATTAATGGAAACATCGGAGTTACTTCCTTCAATACCAGTGGGTATCATCGCACTTACCAAGAAATTGCGAAAAGAAACAATCTTCATCAATGGGCAGCGGGGGCTCGTTATTCACTTCATCATAAAAATATTTCTGGAGGAATTAACGCTGTGGCTTATCGATTTTCAATGCCACTGGTAGTTACTCCTAAGCCTTATGATCGATTTGGTGTCAATTCGAGTGTTTGGATGAATGCCAGTCTGGATTTTTCATTTTATTTACACAATTGGCACTTTTTCACTGAAAATGCCATTGATAAAAAAGGAGCCTATGGTGGTTTATTTGGTGGGCTTTTGTCATTATCCAAGCAGCTTGATGTAGGAATTGTTCTTCGGATGCTTAGCGCGAAATATCAAAGCCTTTATTCCAATTCATTTACTGAATCAAGCTTTCCGGGGAATGAAAAAGGGTTTTTTATGGCAGCAAATGCAAGACCTTCTCCAAAGCTGGAGTTTCATTTTTTTTCTGATGTTTTTTATTTTCCTTGGTTACGCTACACGATCAATCGTCCATCAAATGGGATGGAAATTTTTTTTCAACTAGTGTATCAACCAACTAAAGCGGACGAAATAATCCTCTCTTCACGATTTGAAAAGAAGGATCTAAATGTTTCTGCAAGTAGTGCGCCAGGACCCATTAAAAGCGTGTCGGCTCATCAAAAAAGAGTGTGGCGAATACAGTGGGAAAAAAAACTTAATGATCAAGCCAGACTTACCATTCGAATGGAGTCAGCCTCTAGTTTGCAAATTTTCGATGATAAGCAACAGGAGGCAAACAGCTTTCTATCCTTTATTGATTGGAAATATAAGTGGGGAAGCTCAGGCTTATCTAGTCATGTTCGTTGTCAGTTATATGACGTAAACACTTACGAATCAGCTATTTATGTTTTTATACCTCAAATAGGTGGAAATTATCAGCTCGGTCAGTTTTTGGGCAAGGGAGCGAGTTATTTGTTAATTATTGAAAACGAATCACTTAAGAACATTTCCTGTAGGGGGTCTGTCAACTACGATTACCGCATTAGTAAAGCTCTTTCTAAATTGACTTTTTCCTTTCAAATTGTGGTGAGACTCCATCACTTAGCTATGGCAAAAAATTCTGCCTAATTTTAATTCTTTGTTAAAAAAAGGTTATCTTGCCAAAGCAACTTTCGACACCTTGGTGTTTGAATTGCAAAATATTGAGTTTAAATCAAGTCAGATCGAACTGACTTTCAGCGTAGTTAAAATTTAAAAATTAACGTCAACATGAGAAAATTCGCATCACTGTTCACCATGTTAATGCTGTTCACGGCATTGGCATTTGGTCAGACCCGTATGATTACCGGAACTGTAGTGGATGAGAATGGGGTTACCATTCCAGGTGCTTCCGTCCAGTTAAAGGGAGCCCGCACAGGGGTAGCCGCAGACAACAGCGGTACTTTCCGTTTGCAGGCAAAAACCGGAGATATTTTGGTTGTTTCCGGAGCTGGATTAGAAATCACTGAATTTACCGTTGGAGCCGACAACACGGTTCGCATTCAAGCGAAGCGAGTAGTTGCAGCCGGAGGCGAGGTTGTTGTAACCAGTGGTTATGGTATCCGTAAAAGTCTTCGTAACATTTCAACCAATGCTCAAGTAGTAACTGCAGAGCAGTTGAATACGATTCGTCAAACAAACCTTAACAACGCGTTAGCTGGTAAAGTATCTGGTATACAGGTAAGAAGCCAGTCTTCTGCTAAACTAGGTAGCACTGGTAGCATCCGTCTACGTGGTGAGTCTGGTTTCGGCGGTGGACAAGGTATCCTCTACGTTGTTGATGGAACTATCCTTCCAAACCCTAATGATATCAACTTAGATGATATCGAAGA
>Ga0129333_10005251_pt1 | contig 12145 bp, 22 predicted proteins | sample CPB6_08_DNA_FD_94474 | JGI IMG/M metagenome (GOLD analysis project Ga0129333, IMG submission 94474) | Freshwater to marine salinity gradient microbial communities from Chesapeake Bay, USA - CPBay_Sum_0.6_0.8_DNA | ecosystem: Environmental > Aquatic > Marine > Coastal | place: USA: Chesapeake... | reverse complement strand
GGCGATGGTGACGCGGGCAACCCCGTTGACCATCTGCCGCAAGCATTCCGCCATCTCGGGCTGCTGGACGCGCAGCCATGCGCCACCGTGTTCTGCTGACATGGCGTGGACCGCAAATGCCTTTCCGCGCTCTACGACGCGCTTGACGGTGATGGTGACTTCGCCTTCGTCGGGGAAACGGTCCATCTTGCCATCGAAGGTCGGCTTGGCCTCCGGGGCGGGCGCGGCGGGCTGTGCGGGGGCCTTGGGCGCTTCACGGGTTGTGCGCCGGGTTGGCGTTGCCAGCGGCTTGCGCTCTTCGCGGTCCCGGCGGTCCTCCTCGGCATCGTCATCGTCCCCGGCGATGCCACACATCGAAAGTGCGCTGTAGCGCCTCATGTACGTCGTTGCCCCGCCCACGGCTTGGGCCGTCGCGTTGTTGGGGACGGACACCGAAACGTCTGCCGACAGCCACTCCCCCGATGCGTGGATCAGGCTGGTGGTGATGGTGACGCTGCTGGGTTCGGTGCTGATGGTTTGGATCAGCGACAGGCCATGCGTTGCCAGCGGCTTGCGGATCGCGTTCAGGACGGCGGCAAGCGATGCGTAGCCGTTGTTGTAGTGGTTGTTCTTCTTGTCGAAAGTCGGGTTCGACAATTCCAAGTTTGCCTTCGCCAGCGCGGTGGCAAGGTTTGCGATGGATTCGCTGCGGTTCATGCTGTCTCCTTGATCCTGCATCCGGCAGGTTCGGCGGCGCGACCTGCGCCGTTGACATGATACCCCGTTCAGGCGTGGGGTTCAACCTTTGCGTTGGACGGATACGCGGTTTCGATGCGCTTGAGGAAGTCGTTGCAGGTTTCCTGATGCGCGTGCAATTGCGTTGCGCGGTTCATCAAGCCTGATTCCTCCGGGGAGCCGGGTTGGGTGGATCGCATTGCGTTCAGGCAGTCCTGCTTGACGCGCCCCAGCGCCGCGTGTGCGACCAGCAACGTGCATTCCAATTCCTCCGCCTCGGTGCGGGTGAGGTTCACAGGGTGATCTCCGTGTTGGCGTGGATGTCGTGGAACACCCGTTCGGCTTCCTCCAGTTCGTCCTTCACGTTGTTCCATTGCGCTTCGTTGTCGGGGTCCACGTTCAGCATCGCTGCGTGAGCGTGGATGACGCGGAGGCTGACCGAATCGGAGATTTCCCGCGCCGCCGCCAGCGTCACGTCGATGTAAAGGCGCTGGAGTGACGGGTAGTTCTTGACAAGGTTGCTGACGGTATCTCGGATCTTCATGGCTGTCTCCTGTTCCCGCGTCCGGCGGGGGCGGGCGGCGCGACCTGCGCCACATCCGTATAGTAACCACATCGGGCCGGGGTGCAAGGGGACATGAGGAAATCCGATGGGTTTATTTGAGATTTGTGGGGGGGTCCATAAACAACCGCCCCCCGGATCTTTCGATCTACGGGGGGGGCTTCCGGGGGATTGGTGCCGCCCCGGCTGGGGCGGCGTTGGGTGAATCTTACAGGGTCGCCAAGGCGGCGTCAAACGCCTTCGTCGTGGCCGTGGCGGTGGTGCCGTCCCAAGCCGCGTAGGCGCGTTGCTGGGCGTCCTTGGTCCGCACGGCCCATCCGGCGCGAAGGTGCTGGATCGCGTTCGTGGCGGCGTTGGCGGCCACCCACAGGTTCGCGCCGTGCTGCTGGGATTCCTGATCGAACACCTGCGTGGCGTGGGCGAGGAATTGCGTGGCGTGTTCCACCTTGCGGGCTTCCCAGCCGTTGGAGGCATTCACGGGGATCTTGCCGTCCAACTTCGTCAGCACGTCGGCCCACAAATCCAGCACGGCCTTTCGGTTGACTTGGACCGTTGCCATGCGGGTGGCTAGTTCGCGTCCCTCTTCAATCTTAGCCTGCCAGCGCCTCAGGTCGCCTACCAGCAGTTCCACCCTGTCCGCGATGTTCAGGGTGTGCCGCAGCGACCATCCCGCGCTGCTTCGCAGGGCGGCGTGGAAGGTGTTGCTGCACACCACCCGGATGCTGGTCGGAAGGATTCGCAATGCCATCGTGCCGTCGTGCGAATTGCCAAGCATCAGGTAGGGCACCGCTTCGTCGCCTGTTCCGGTCATGTCAATCGACGGTGCCCGCAGCAGCATCCACACCTTTCGGCCACCCCTGATGCTTCCGGCGCTTTCCACCTGCACTCCGGTGTCCTCGCCTGCCTTGCGGAAGGCGTAAGCCAGTTCCGCCAAGGTGCTGTTTTGGATCGGCTGGTAGTCCGCGCCGACCGTGCCCAGCACCGTGTAATCGTCGCTGCGGACCAGCATCTTGCTCTGGTCGGTTCCGACCTTGATCTGCTCCGCGCCGACGTTGAACGTGCCCGTGATCGTTTCCGACTCCAGCACATCCCATTCCATCCCGGCGATGCGGAGCGCGGCGAAGGGGTTGGGGGCGCTGGAAACCACGGTGCCAAGCCCGTGCCATGCCGTCTTGTCTGCGAGAACCAAACCGTCGTTGCTGTTGATTTCGTGTGCCATCTGTGTGTCTCCTTTGCCGCGACCTGCGGCGTTGTGAAAGGGGGGCGGGCAACGCGCCCGCCCCTCATTTTGTCAGATCGTTCCCATCATCAAGCGAGCCGCATCTTCGGTGGTGATATTGACGATTCCATCAACCACCGGAACAACCATGTATGTCGGTTCAAATCCAGACTGAAAAGCCGACCGTACATTGCTGTAGCGCGAACCATCTTCTGCAACGCGCATTGCCGATTCACGGTCATTGGACAGGTTAGAAAGTCCCAGACACGCAGCCTTGCTTGAAGCCTTGCGAAACCCGTATCGCACCACGGCCCATGTGTAGGACCGGGTGGTAGAGCGCGCATACACCTTGTTGCCGTTCACGATCAGGTTGATGTTGGTCTTGCTCATCGTTGTCTCCTTCGTCCCGCGTCCGGCGGGGGCGGGTCGGGCGACCTGCCCGACACGCATACAGTACCACCCCCTTGGGGCGTGGTCAATAGGGTTACCCGGATTTCCGGTGGATTTATTTGAAATCGCGTGGGGCTGGCTGATAAGTCCAAATGCCCTGCCGGGGGACGGGTTCGATGCAGATAATGGCCGTGCCTTCGCCGTCGCCGGGTTTGGCGGGAATCGAATCGCTCCAGCACCGTTGGATTGCCAGCGCCGCCACTTGGCGGTCATCCGCGTAGGCCACCCCGGTCAGGGCATCCAAGATCGCCCGTGCCAGTTTGTCCACGTCGGCGCGTCCGGGGCGCGGCGGCAGGTTGGGGCGCAACCCCCGGTCCTTGCGGAAATGCGCCTTGGGACGAGGGAACAGCACCGTTGCGGTCACCTGCACGTCGCCTTCCAGCGGCCTCGGGATCACCGCCCTTGCGGCGCTGGCAACGCGATCCCGCCACGGCTTCACGCGCTTGCTGTTCTCCAGCATCACGGTGCGACCGTTCTTCAAGCGCACCAACCGCTTGCTGCCCTGCGCCGCCGGGATGCCAGAGACCACCACGGTGGTCATTCCGTTGTTCCGGTCAGGCGAATCGTCTGCTGGCGCATCTCCACCATGTCGCGCCCCATGACTTCCAGCGTTTCGTCTAGCCGTTCGATTTCGGCAATCGCACGCTTGACGATCTCGTAGTTTTGCTGGGTCGCCTGTTGCGCCGCCAGCCCGTGCAGATCCTTGAGCAGTTCGTTCATTGTGCCTCCACCTGTGCCTTCTGCGGGTTGTGCCGGGAGCCGCGCAGGATGCGGCACACCGACGCTGGCGAAACGCCGTGCTTGACCGCAATGTCAATCTGCTTCATCCCCTGAATCTTGTCGGCGCGGATTTCCGCGACCTTCGCTGCGTCCAGTTTCTTGTTGCTCTTCATTTCTTGTTCCTCCTGACTCTCAGGAAAGCGGGGATGGTTGCATCAATTGCCATCCCGGTTGCGTCGTACCAATCCACCAATGTTGACATGGCATCGCATCCCATGTCCGGGGTGATTTCACCTGTCTCCACGGCTTCGATGATCCGGGCCAACCCCTTGCGGTGCAGTTCCGCTTGCAGTTGTTGCCCTTTGGTTCCCACGCGCATGGAGGATATGGACCGCATCATGCGGTTCTCTCCCGCTTGGTGCGCTTCACGCCGACCCGCGTGTCCCCCACGAACCGGATCTTGCATCGTGCTGCCGTCGCGCCGCAACAGCGGCAAGCCTTGTGTTCCGCGATCTCCACATACACCGGGACAGGGCCGTCCTCGGTGTGCGCCATGAGCATCAACGATTCGCCGTTGTCACCTGTTGACAGGGTGACCACCAGATGTCCGATCTTGGGCGTCATCGCTTGACCTTTCGCAACGCGGTCAAGTCAAAGATCCCCGGCGACTCCAGCGCGTAGCCGACCTTGCCGTTCGCATTGACGAATCGGAAGCGCACCTTGTACTTGCGCTGGGCGTGTACCAGCGCATACGACACGGCACGGGGCGTGCAGCCCCATTCAATTGCCAGCCGCTTGCGCGTCACCATCTGCCCCCGATCCGCCCGAAGGATCAGGTCGGTGATTCGGTCAAGCAGGTCTATTGCGGTGCGCCTTGGTGGAAATTGCAATTTCATTCGTCACCCCCTAGTTCCATCACTTGCGGGATGAAATCGTTGACGATGTACCGCGTCAGCACTTCGCGCCAGCGGTCTTGCGCCTGTTCGATTGACATGGGCCGGAATGGGATGGTGGCACCAAACTCCACCGCCCGCACGTCGCCGCGAATGTCGCGCATGACCAGCCGTGCTGTCAAGCACCACGATTGATCCAGTTCGCCGTCGTTGTCCCGGCGCTCGTACACGGCGTTCGTCTGCAACCCAAAGGTCGCAGCCTTCTTTCCCAACTCGCTGAACGCCGCGTCAATGTCGCGCACGTCCTCATCGGTTGGCTTCACCTCCACGATTCGCAAATCCTTGCAGAACATGGCTGTCCCTTTCTCCGCTTCGTGCGGTTCGCGCACGATATCCACGGCGCTCCGTGGTGTCAATAGCAAATCACGCGGGTTGCATGGAAAGTCTTGCCCGCCAGACGGCGGCATGGTTGCGGACGCTGGGGTCGGCCATGTCGTTGCGGAGGGCAATCGTCGGGCTGACACCGCCGTTGCAATGCTCCTCCCACCAGCGCAGCCACAGGCTGTGGGCTTCGGTCGGTGTCAATCCCTTGGCCGTGATGCGCTCCATGACCACGGTGCGCTCTCGCGTGGCTTGCTCCGTAGCCGTCGCCATTGCCTCTGACAGCGCTTGCTGCTCCGAAACGGGCACACGGTCGCCCTTCTCGTCCCGACGCCACAGATCGCCCGCACGGGCGCGTTCCAGCCGCGTTGCCACGGTCGGGTTGGATTTGGCAAGCCGCTGGATGCTGGCGGCATCCGGTTTCCAGATTGACACACCACCCCCCCTTCGCTCCTTGTCCACGGGCGCGGAAGGGGGTAGGGGGTTGGTATGTATCTGTGACTCTGACTGTGACTCTGACTGTGTAGGCATCGGCATGGCAACCGCATTGCCCATGCCATGCGGTTGCTCTGCGGTTGCTATGCGCTTGCCATCCCATTTCTGAGCCGCACCCCGCTTGGCAGCGTCAGAACGCCGTTTCTTGGATTCCGCGCACGCTATGCGCTCTTCCTCCAGCCGTGCGTTTCGCATGACTTCACCTACGACTACAAACTTTTGCTGCACCGCCTTCCAATCGTCGGGGTCCATTGGCGATGCGCCTGCTATGCGGCTGCATTGCGCTTGGCAGGACGGGACATCCCCATGCGCCCATTGATACGCCAGCAGGGAAATGTAAATGCCGCGCTGGGTAGCGGTCATTCCAGACACGCCAAGAGACCAATCCGCCGCGTAAAAGGGAAACCACGGGAACTCGGTTGCCATTGCCAACTCCAAAACCGGGGCGGGACGGGGAGCGGCTTGCAATGCAACCCGCCCCGCGCCCGGTCATCAAGATGTCGGAGCAGGTGCAAGCCGCTCTGCCCCCATCGTACCCGTGCGGCCCGCCCGGTCAAGCGGAAACGATCCTTTCCCAATCCATCGCGCTGAGAAAGTTTGCTTGCCCTATCACATTTCAACTTCCAGATTGTGGAACTCGCGTTGTGTCGATGGGTCGGCGTGTACGGCATTCTGCCGTACACCCGGCCCCGGCGGCGGGTTCATTGCCCCATCAGGGATATCGCTGGCAACGCCAGCCTGAGCGAGAGTAGGGCGGTGGCCCCGCGCCCGGTACTCGCATCTCCGCATTGACAGCATATGCGTTTCCCGGTATTTCCGTTCGTTTATCACTCAAAAGAAGAACTCGTAAGTGTTTCTTACGACGTGCGCCTGTACGAAAGCCTCCACAACAGGCGCGACAGGTCATTTGCCGTCGCATGAACCGCAGCCTCGTCCAACTCCGGGCGCGAAGCGTGCAGGGCTTCGTGGATGATCGTGTCCAACGTGTCCTGCTCCCCTTGCCACGTTCCCACCCGGATCAAGCGACCGCTGGCCCTGCCGGGGTCGCTCATGTCGCCATAGTCCCGCAGGTTCGCTGCGAAGCGCAGTTTCCAATACTTGCCGCCAAGACGTACCCGCATGGCTGTCAATCCGTCAAGACGAATGAAGGGACCAGCGCGTACCGCGTGCGGATCTTGCCGTTGACATCTCGCATGGACTCCTTCTGCAATTTGAGCGTCATCCAGACTGCGCCCATGTCGTGCGGGGGCATCCCCTTTTCGTTTGCCCACCCGGAATGGTGATCCCCGAACTCATCCTTGTAGGTCCCGGTGCAGATGTGGAATTGGGTGTCCTGTTCAACCCGGATGCCGTGTCGGTCCGACACCAACCGTTCGCGCCGCATCGGCATGATCCATCGCCTGTGAATGTGCCCCGTGCAGACCACGTCCGCATCCGGCATCACCGCGCCATGCCGTCGTACTTGCAGGGTGCCGTGCGACATCAACGCGCCGCCCCCAGCACCGTGAAAGTACTTCAGCGTCATCCCGTACCGCTCGTTCCTGAATTGCACCCGAAACCGTATCCAGCCGCCGTACCCACCCGCGTGGACGCGAACCTTGGACAGCATTGACATCCGCTCACATACGCGCTCCGTGTAGTCGCTGTCGTTGTTCTTCAGTACCGACTGCTCATGGTTGCCCCTGCCGATGATGACGAAGTGCCGCGCATAGGGCGCGTAGAACTCCGATGCGTGCTTCACCACGCTGTCCAGATAGTCCACCGCATCCATGTCCTCGTCCCTGATCCCGCGCCGCGCTCGCCGTGGGTCGTAACGCCCCTGCATCAAGCAGCCCATGTCCCCGAAGTCGCAGATGCCCGCGCCGCGCTCCACGGCTTGATTCAAATGCTTCAATTCCAAGTCCCGGTTGCAATGAACCGAATCGTGATGGCGGTCGCTGCTCAGGAGGAAGTGCCATTCAGCACACCTGTCAAGGGGATCAAGCGTGACCGTATGGATGTTGCGCGCTTCCTGCGCCAGTTGGAATGGGGGAAGCGACATGACATCCTTACTTGAATGGGAATGCTTCGTTCAGTTGTTGCTGGCTTCGCTTGCAACGCTGGCATGGCTTGATGCCGACCGCCGTGGTGGCGGCGGCAATCACGTCGCCCAACCCGCGCCACTTGCCGTCTTGCTGGTCTACGGGCTGGCTGGGCATTTCCTGCTCCTCGCGCACCTCTACGAAACGATTGCCTTCGCGCCGGATCATGCGAGTGTGATGGTTGCAGGGATGTTGAATCCGTACTGGTTCGACGTGCCGCAAATGCATTCCGCCGGATTGGGCGGCGTGGTCCCGTGGGCGCAAGAACAGTTGTACTGATACGGCGGCGGCGCGTGCTGCCATGTCAGGAATTGGTACGGACCACCGCACGCGCTGGTGAAGTAGAAGTTCAGCGGGACAGTCACGCGGGCCGAATAGCGCGTGTACACCCCGGTCAGCGTGCGCGTGGCCGTGAATGGCACGGGCTTGTAGTACCACACGCTGGCCGAGTACTGGTAATCGTAAAACGACGGCAGCGTGTCATCTTCCTTGCATGAGCAGTTGTCTTGATACGGGTAGAAATCGGCGGTCCTGTTCTGCCCCGAAAATACGACGTTGACGATGTCGTACAGCCCCACGCCCGTGCCGCATTGCGGGTAGCACTCGCAAATGCTCAACGCCGCGCACAAGTACCGATACCCGTAGATGTTCCCCGCTTGCGTGAACGTGTTGGACTGCGACAGGACCGTCAGGTTGTTCGTGCCCGTGAATTGCAGCGATCCCGTCACGCTTCCCCCGGCGTATGTGATGGTGTCCTCCGTGATGGGGCAGCATTCGCACGCCAGCACGCCGGGGTCCGGGTCGCACGTTCGATACCACCCGTCCCGCACCATCTTCCCTTGATGCGCCCCGATGCTGTTGTCCCACCCCTTATAGGCGCGGCGGTCGCAATAGATGAAGTTGGGTGCTTCTATCGTGCCGCAGTTGGTGGAGTAGCACGTTGAGTCATCGTATTCCGCGATGGGCTTGCCCCGGACATGACCCGAGTTGGACCCCGTGAACGTGAATTGCGGGTACAGGTTCCCGACCACGGGCACGCATTCCGTGTTGCCGTCAGGGATGCCACCCTCGCAGCAGCAGGAAGCAGCCACGATCCCGCTCATCGGTTCCCTTGCCTCCGTTCCGCCCGCTTGCACATCAGCAAAGCCACCAGCGCGACAAGCAGCGCCAATGCCTCACGAACGGCAATGGGGCAGATCACTTCTTCTTGCTGCACAGATACCAGCCCGCGCCAAACCCAAGGCACGCGCACAGAGCCGCGAAGAACACCGAGCCGAGCCACGAAGAGAAATCAGCCAGCATTGCCATCTCCTTTGCGCTTCTGCGCTTTGCGGAACGCCGCATCGAACTCTGGGTCCTGTGCCCGCATCACCGCAATCATCTCGCGGTCGCCTTCCGGCCTTGACGGGTCCAGCATATCCACGGCCATCTCTGCCTGAGCGACCTTCTTGCGGGGCAACCAGCCCACGGCGATCCGCAGGAATGTCAACGCGCCCGACTGCCATAGGAACAGCAGCACGCCGACAACCACCACCGATGCCGCCAACCACCCCAGCAGGCTGGCCCACCACGGCGTCGAATCCTCCACCCCGGTCAGGCTGGTGGCGATCCCTTGCGTGTCCGCGATGTTGGCCGCTGCCCGCCTTCTCCCGGCCTGTGCTTCCACCTTCAGGTCGGGAACCTTTTGCTCCACCCGAAGCCACGCCGCGTCATCCTCACGCGCCCGGTTCGCAATCCTGTTCGACCGTTCCGCAATGTCCCGCGTCGGGCTGCACGCCAAAGGCAACAGCATGAGGAACAGGATTAGCGCCCGGATCATTGCCGGGATTCCATGCGCTCCAATCGCTTTTCCACCTGCGAAACACGCTCCCCGATCACCTTGATCTGCGCGTTTGCGTCCGCGTTGCGTTCCTTCATCACCCCGATGTCTGTCGCAATCCCCGACAGCAAACGCTGCTGGTTCTCATCGGCTTCCATGCGCCGACCGATGTACACGCTGCCTCCCAAGATCATCCCGATGGTCAGCACCAGTTGCGATTTCTCCAGCAGAAGGCGCGTCTGGTTCACCGTGACGGGCTGATCTTGCGACATGGCAAGTCAAATGCTACTAGGCGAAATGGATGGTGGTAACGCGGACGTACCCATTGCCGCCCGCCCCGCCTGCCCCGCCGTTTGTTGCCGACGTGCCGCGACCGCCACCGCCACCGCCCGAACCACGGGTGCCCGCGCCGCCAGCGCCGCCGACGCCTGAGGAATTGCCGCCCCCGCCGCCGCCGCCGGAGCCGAACCCGTTGGCATTGACGGACCCGGCGGTCCCTGCGCCGCCTGTCGTGCCCGTGCCGCCCGCACCGCCGCTACCCGTAGCCGCCAACATCGTGGTGCTGGTCGTGGTGATTGACAGGTTGGACCCCGCCCCGCCCGCATTGCCAGCCAACGTCGTGCTATTGGCACCCGAACCGCCACCACCCGAGCCGTAGCCGCCAACCCGTCCGGGGTTGTTCCCGCCCGTAGAGCCGCCGCTGCCATAGGCCGTGGCTGATTGCGCTTGCCCTGTCCACGTTGCCTCAGGAAGCGCCGACAAGCCGCCACCAAGGGCGACGAACAGGGTGCCGAGGGATGAGGCCGTCCCGCTGCCCGGAGCCGTCGTGACGCCGCCTGCGCGGGTTCCGCCCGATCCGCCCGTGCCGACCGTGACCGCCTCCGTTGCCCCTAGTTGGCTGGTCGGCACCATTTCCCGTATCAGGTAACCCGCTCCACCCCCAGATCCGCCCGCCGCATCCGTTCCGGCAGCGCCGCCGCCGCCCGCCCCAATCACCTCCACAAACGATGCGATGGCGTTGGCTGGCTTCGTCCACGTCCCGTTTGCCGTGAACGCTTGCACGTCGTAGGTCAAGGTCAGGTTGATCGCCGCCCTTGCAGCAGCAGCGTTGGCGGCAGCAAGGAGTGCCGCCCCGGTTGCGGTGGACACCACCTTCAGGTTGCCTGTGGCAATCGCAAGACTGGCATCAAGACCGATTTCCGTGACGGTTCCCGCTGGTGAACCGCAACCCAGCAGCACGTTCGCGCCAGTCGTGGATTGCAGTTTGGTGTAGGTGACCGCGTTGTTGGCAATGGACGGATTGGGGTAGGTGCCGCTCAAACCACCGCCAGCAGCGCCCGTTGGCGTTCGTGCATTCGACAGACGCGCATCGTTTCCGACGCACGCTTGCGTTGCCGTCGTTCCAAAGTCCACGGCAAGCGTTCGATCCGCTGCAAGGCTTCCGCCGCCCGTCAATCCAGCGCCCGTGGATACCAACCGAACGGTCGGCACCTTGGCCGCAAGATCGGTGGTCAGGTTGTCCACTTGCGCTTGCGTCAGTTGAACGGCATCGCCGCCACCAGCGCGATGGGATGCCGCGTGCGTTCCGGGCGGGCGGTTGTTCGACAAGCGGCTGTCATTGGCGCGAACCGCTTGCGATGCGTTTGACACGCCATCCGCCGCGAAATCCACGGCAAGCGTCCTGTTGGCCGTCAAATCACCGCCACCCGTCAGGCCCGTGCCCGCGCTTACCGTGCGCGTGGTCGGCACCTTCCCGGCAAGGTCGGTCGTGAGATTGGTGATCTGTGACTGCCCCAGCGTCACCGGATCGCTTCCGGCTGCGCCGTGGGACGCAGCGTGCGCCGTGGGCGTGCGGCTGTCCGTCAACCGGGCATCGTTGCCTTGGCACACCTTCCCGGCAATGACGCCGAAGTCTGCTGCAATGGTCCCGCTTCCCGTGATGACGCCACCCGTCAGGCCCGTGCCCGCCGTGATCTCCGTCACCGCCCCGACGCTCACTTCAAACGTCGGTTCCGTCACGTCAACCTGTATGTCGGCCATCAGACGGCTCCCGCGTATTCAACCACCGTGGCGTTGCCAAGCGAGATGATGCGCTTGACCACGCTGCCGGGGAAATGGATGTCAAGGTCGTACTTGGCGCTGCCCAAAGGCATCAGCAAGGTGGTGGCAGCGGGCACCTTGATCGTGCCAACCGTCTTTGCACCGTTCAGCGTAATCATCGGGGATGCGCCGATGCTGGACGCCGTGAGGAATGCCAGTTGCCCGGATTGCGCTGCCGACAGCCTCCATTCCGTGGCCGTCGCAAGCGCCGGGTACGACGCGGGCCAAGTGCTGATCGTCACAGCAGACTGGAACTCCGCGCCCTGCTCAAACTCAATGTCCCATTGATTTACGGCCATTGCACCAGCCTACCTTTCACGCCCAGATTCTCACCGGATTCGCTGGGTAGACCAGCGGAAGCGCCGCTTGCTGCTCTGGTGTCAACGGGGCCGGGGTCAGGACGTTCGTGTGGTAGCGCGTGTCAACCGTGCCATCCGCGAAGTAGATCGCGCCCATGTAGTCGATGTCGCACCCGATGGGGTTGCCATAGGCATCGCGCAGACCTGCCGCCACCAGCGCGTCGATGGTCTGCTGCTCCGTGTCGGTTTGAAGGCAGTAGGAAGATCGCATATCAGGTGGTCAGGGACACCATATCGGCGTCCGAAAGGGCGCTGTTCCAATACCGAATGCGCTTAAACCACGCGCCACCAACACGGCCAGCGCTGGTTGCTGGTACTGCGGCTGTCGCTCCCATTCGCTGAACCATCACAT
>Ga0129333_10005250_pt1 | contig 12146 bp, 6 predicted proteins | sample CPB6_08_DNA_FD_94474 | JGI IMG/M metagenome (GOLD analysis project Ga0129333, IMG submission 94474) | Freshwater to marine salinity gradient microbial communities from Chesapeake Bay, USA - CPBay_Sum_0.6_0.8_DNA | ecosystem: Environmental > Aquatic > Marine > Coastal | place: USA: Chesapeake Bay... | reverse complement strand
TGATACTGTAAGTTATAATCCTAGTTTTGGGGTATCTATTATAGACGATGATAGAATACCTAATATTAAGGCAGTAGCTGATTACACGATAAGCTCTTTAGCTACTTACTTGCCACCAGCATTTGGTAGCGGCGATACTATAGCAGAAGGGTTTGATACTGTAGCATTTCAAGGTACAGGTACAATTTCAGGATTAACCCTTACTATTTCCGCTGTTACATTTGGTTTATTAGAGGTTGGAGATACTATTACAGGAGCAGGTGTTACTCCTGGAACTACAATAACTGCTGCACTAACAGGTATTGGAGGTATAGGAACATACACTGTTAATAATGTACATTCTCCAGCAGTAGGACCAATTACTATTCAAGCAGGCGATCCTATAAGTCAATTTACTTTTAAAGTTGATAATACCTTAGAAGTAACTATTGACTCTAATGGATTATTAGTAAACAATTTAAGACTAGACACTAATACAATAAGTAGTACAAGCAGTAGAATAACATTAGATCCTTTTGATAATGAAGTTAGAGTAGATGGATATGTTACTTTAATTGATCAAGGTAGCGATCCTACATTATTAGCAGGTAGTGCAAGAATTTATACTAAATCTTCTGTAGGAAGCGGCGACACAGGATTATACTTTGTGAATAGTAGAGTAGATACAGATGGATCTACAGTGCTTACTTTACAAGAAGAACTTGTAAGTAGGAAAAGAGCTTTGTTATTCAGTTTTATATTTTGAGGAAAAATAATGGCAATTAACAGTGCTAATATTGGAAATAGTAACACAACAGTATACACCAGTAGCGGAAATAATGCTGTTACTTGTATGTGGGTATGTAATATAGATAATCCTCCAGTTTCTAGTGCAGATCTAACTTTACACTTTGTAAAACAAGGCGATCCAATAACAACAACTAATATGGTGGTTAATGCTTTACCTGTTCCAGCAGGAGAAACTGTAGTTTTCGATGCAGAAAAAATTATCATGGACAACGGAGATAGAATTGTGGCAAGTGCAAGTGCAGCTGGTTTGCTAACTTTTACAATAAGTACAATTCAAGTATAATGAGATATCTACGTAAACAAATTTTAAACAGAAATGTTGTTACAGGACAACAGTCGTTTTATATAGATATTAACGGCGAAGCTGTTGTCGATCAGCCTTACAGTCTTTTAGTACCAAAAGGTCCTACAGCAGACAGACCTGCATCAGCAGTTACAGGTATGCTTAGGTTTAATACAAGTACAGGAGAATTCGAAGGATTTCAATCAGGACAATGGAGAAGTCTTCGTTACAAAGAACCAGGTGGCATAGTATTACAGATTCTAAGTGAAGTAGGAGATGGCTCTACAGTTATATTTGGTCCTCTTAATCCTGATCCAGGATTTGGCTCTGTGGTAGCACAATCGGGCACAACCTGGGACGCAACACAAGCAGCAAAAAATATTATTGTATTAGTTGAAAATGTAGTACAAATTGCAGGTGTTAATTATACACTAATACAAAATCCTGCCGGAGACTATGGCGGTAATCCAGGTGTAGATATGCCAGATGGATGGTATCTACAATTTGGTTCTGCAGTACCGGCTAATAAACCAATTTATATCCTCCACAATTTCGACAGATAATACCAATAAATACTATATTGGAGCAATAAATGTCTAATATAGTAGGTAAAATCACAGGTCAAATGCTAGAAAGCAATCTCTTAAGAAGAGAAATGCTAACTGGTGATGAAAATTTAAGTTTTGAATCAGATTTATTATACTTAGACGTTTTTAATAATCGTATAGGTATCAATTCAGATACTCCTTTTAGAACTTTATTAGTAGACACAGATATAAAATCTACTAACTTATTAGTAGATAATTTATTCAGTGTTCCTAATTTTCAAATATCTAATAATGTAATTACTAATGAAACCAGCAACATAATTGTACAAGCAACTTCTCCTATATCGTTAGGAGGATTAGCTACAGAAGGTATTCTAATAGATGCTGGTTTTATTCGTAGTCAACGCAGTAACGAAAGTATTGATATTATAACAGCCGGTTCAGGATCTATACAATTTTATTCAAACGTAGAAGTAAATGGAAATTTACATGCAACAGGAGATGTAACTTTTGACGGCAATCTTGTTATCGGAGATAACAATACAGACAGTGTAAGCTTTGCAGCAGATATTTCCGGTGATATAATACCTGATGTTAATTTTTTATATAATATAGGTAGCCCTAGTAAAAAATTTGAATCACTTAGTACGGTATTAATTAATGGAGTAGATTATAACGCAGGCACTACTATTGTAGCAGGAATTGATCTATCCTTAAGACCAGGCAATATATATTTTGTTGCCGAAAATGGAGATAATAATTTTACAGGAGATCATGAAAATGGTCCTTTTAAAACTATTGAATATGCTCTAAGTCAGGCAGTATCAGGTGATACAATCTTTATATATCCTGGTACCTATATGGAATATTGGCCATTAATTGTACCAGAAGGCGTTACAATTAAAGGTTCAGGATTAAGAGCTACAAAAATAATTCCCCAAGCAGCAACTAATGATTCAGATGCTTTTTTACTTAACGGACAAACTACAATTTCTGATTTGACTATTGCTAATTTTTTCTACAATAGTGTTGCGAATACTGGATATGCCTTTAGATTTGCTAACAACTTTAATGTAACTTCTAGAAGTCCTTACATTCAAAATATCAGTGTAATTACAGAAAACGAAAGCTCATTGGCATCTGCTGGTAGGGGAGCATATATTGACGGCAGTGTTGCTAACGCTGCAAGTAAAGATGCAAGTATGTTATTTCATAGTGCTACTTTTATTACTCCTGGTGCAGAATGTATCATAATGAAAAATGGGGTAAGAGTAGAATGGCTTAATAGTTTTATCTACTATGCTGACAAAGGACTTTACGCAGAAAACGGCAGTTTAGGTTTTGCCAGTTTAGGACTCACTTACGGTGCAGAAGTAAGATCTATTGGATCGGCTAATGTTTATGGTACGTACGGAGCTTGGGCAGACGGCGATCAAGTTTTAATGTATCTGATAAACCACAATTTTGGATATATTGGATCAGGATTCGATAATAACAATGATCCTACTGATACAAATCAAGCGAACGAAGTTGTGGAACTAAACAATGGTAAAATTTATTATCAAAGCGTAGATCATAAAGGCGATTTTAGAGTAGGTAACGAATTATTAATAGAACAAGACACCGGTGCAATTACTTTTTCCACTGTAAACATAACTGCAACAAATTTAACAGTTACAGATGGTTCAAACACAACATATATTGATCAATTAGAAACTACTACTGGAAATTTGTCGATAACAAATAACACTATACAAAGCAATAGTGGTCCTATAAATTTAAATCCTTTTAATACAACACTATCTATTACAAGTAATTTTAATGGAACGTCTTTTAATGTCACAGGAGATTTAAGTGTTCCGAATGATACTATAGTTGGAAGTAGTTCATCTTCAACCGCAGGTGTTTTAGCACAAGTCAATTCAAGTATTATTCCAAATACAAATTTATATGACTTAGGAATTAATAATAAAAGATGGAACAAATTATATGGTTCTAGTTTATTATTTGAAGATATAGTGATTGATACCAATGTAATAAGAACTACGTTAAGTAATAGTAATTTAGACTTACGTGCAAACGGTACTGGCACAGTATTAGTTAGAGATAGTTTGTTAATAGATAATAACTTAACTGTAAATCAAAACTCTAATTTAAACAATACAGCAGTTTCAGGAAATTTACAGTCTAGTTCATCTAATTTTACTAATACAATTTCTGCTTTTAATTTTAACAACGGTAGTATACTGTTCGAAGATAATTTTATTACTACTTTACTATCAAATAGTAATTTAGAATTACGAGCAGATGGAACAGGTGTTGTTCGTATTACGGATAGTCTGTTAATAGATCAAAATTTAATCGTATCTTCAAACAGTTTTTTAAGAAATACAACAAGTACTTTGATTAACTTAAATGGAATACTAAATGTAAGTAATAACTTGCAGTCTGGAGGCTTACAAACAGACGACATTTACATAGATGATAATTTTATCACAACTACTTTAAGCAACAGTGATTTAGAATTTCGAGCAAATGCCAGCGGAGGCATTATTGTAGACGAAACTTTAAGATTTACTGATGGAACAATTTCTAATATTTTATTGTCGGGTACGGAAAGTTCTAGATCTATAACATTTACGCCAATCACTAATAGAGTATTAGTAGTAAACACTAACAAAGCTTTAAAATTGCCAGTAGGAAACAATACTAATAGAGTATTATCAACAGTAGGTCAAGTTCGATTTAATAATAATTTGAATAATTTTGAAGGTAGAATATCTGGAAGTAATAGGAATTTTTATGGATTATTTGATAGTGATGCTAATACAGGTATTACTGCTGAACTAACACCCGGAGCTAATGATAATACTATACGAATGTTAATAAATGGATCGACTCAAGCTACTATAACAAATCAACAGCTAACTATTTTTAATCGCTTATCAGTAGATGAAGTTAGGATAGATTCTAATATTATTAGTACTTTTAATTCTAATGCAGATTTAGTATTAAATCCTAGTGGAACGGGATTAGTTAAAATTAAAGATGATTTTTCCTTGTCTAATAATATTTTAACTAATTTAAATTCCGGAGCCATAACCAGTATTATTTCAACAGGAACAGGATACGTTAAATTTGAAGGCAATAAAGGATTACGCATTCCTTCAGGAGATAATACAGAAAGACCGGCCGGAGTTCCCTTAGGAGCAACTAGATTTAATACAGATTTAAGTTATGTAGAAGTGTTTGACGGATCGTCCTGGATCATAAGCGGTGGCGGAGGAGCAACTATATCAGCCGCAGAAATGGATGATCTAAGTAACGTGTATGCCTTGATATTTGGTTAACAATAAATACTAAAACGGTGAAAAAACATGTCTCTAGGTAAAATATCAGGTCCTTTACTCAAAAGTAATCTTTTAAGAGATGGCGTAGATCTCGCATTTGAAACAGATCTGTTATACTTAGATGTCAATAATAAAAAAGTAGGTATAAAAACTACTAATCCTACACATGATTTAACAATTAATGGAACTACAAGAACTACCAACTTAGAAGTCACAACTTCTGCCACATTAGGCAATGTTGTAATGAGCGGAAATACAATCTATAGTACTACTGGGATTTTAGAATTTAATCCTCCAACCGGAGGGCAAGTAGTCTACCAAAATAAGCTCTTAGTAGATAGCATCGAAATTACACAAAACAGAATTAGTACAGTAGATTCTAATGCAAATTTAGAATTTATGGCTAATGGGTCAGGCACAATAAATCTTAATAGCGATACGGAAGTATTCGGCAATTTACACGCTACAGGTACAATTACTGCTGATGGAAATTTACAGATAGGTGATGCTGATACAGACAATGTTGTTTTTAATGCGGAAATCGCTAGCGATATCTTACCTGATATTGATAATTTATTTAAAATTGGAAGTGCTTCTAAACGATGGGCAGACGTATATGTAGGGACATTAAATGCTGGTAGTGTCACAACAGGCAATATCACTGTTAATGGTATTGATATCGCTTTAAATCAAGGCAATATTTATTACGTAGCTTTAAATGGTGATGACGGCAATTCAGGAACACATCAAAATGATCCTCTAAGTAGTATAGGCCGAGCTTTAGACTTGGCTTCTTCAGGAGACACTGTTTATGTATACCCTGGTGTCTATAGTGAAACTCTGCCTTTAGTAGTTCCAGCAGGAGTTACTGTTAAAGGCACAGGTATTAGATCTGTAACTATTCAACCAGATAGTGATAAAACTGTTGATATATTTCTATTAAATGGACAAACAACAATTGAAGATTTAACCATCACTGGGTTCGAATATGATGCGACAACAAATACAGGTTATGCATTTAAATTTGCTCCAGGAATGAATGTTACTAGTAGAAGTCCATACATACGTAACATTACAGTTATAACTCAAGGATCAGTAACTTCAATTTCTGACCCAAGAGGGTTCGACGCTGGCGATGCTGGTCGAGGAGCATATCTAGACGGAAGTGTTGTTAATGCTCTAAGTAAAGAAGCTAGTATGTTGTTTCATAGCGTAACATTTATCTGTCCAGGAGTTGATTCAGTAACAGCAATTAATGGTGTTAGAATAGAATGGTTAAATTGTTTTACATACTTTGCTGATAGAGGCCTGCATTTATTAAGTGGTAGTAGTGGATTTGCAAGCGATGGAAAAACAAAAGTAAAAATTACAAATACTACAGGAACATTTAATGTAGGTAACACCTTAAGTTATTATGATACTGACGGGACTACAGTGTTAGCCAGCGGTGTGATAGAAAGTATAGATGGTGATTTTTATGTTATAGATGGAAAAGTTTTAGGATTTGAAACCATTACTGATAGAGATCCTAAGACAATAGTAGTAAATGGAAATGCTAAATTAGTTACTGCTACTAAAAAATACGGCACAGCAAGTTTAGAATTAGATGGTACAGGCGATTATATTGCAGTCGCTAGCCAACCAGATTTTAATTTTGGCACAGGTGATTTTACAATAGAAGGTTGGGCAAGAAGAACAACTAGTGGCTCATTTCAAGTTTTAGTTGATATGAGAACTGCTGCAACGGATATAGCTGTTGCGATTGGTATTGACAATATAAATCGTCTTTATGTTTTTATAAATGGTGCAATTAGAATACAAGGTACAACAAGTCTTACATCTAGTGTGTTCGAGCATTTTGCTCTATCAAGATCAGGTACTAATCTAAAATTATTTCTTAACGGCGGTCAAGAAGGAATTACATACACAGATTCAAATAATTATGCAGCTAGACCGTTTGTAGTAGGAGCAGACTATACTGGCGTAAATGCATTTACAGGCAATATAGATGATATAAGAGTATGTAAAGGATCTGCAAAATACACATCAGCTTTTATAGCACCAACAACCGCTCTAACCGGCGATAACAGCACAGTATTATTATTACATTTTGATGGTACTAATAATAGTACTTTAATTATAGATGATGGTATAACTTTACAAGATATCAGAACTAGTGCAGGCGGAACAGCATCTATTATAGATTTCGCAGATTATAGTGATTTTGGTGTAGAATTAAGAGCAATTGGTTCTGCTAATGTTTACGGAAATTATGGTGTATACGGTGATGGTGTTGGTGTACTCGGGTACTTAGTAGGACAAAATTTTGCATATATAGGATCAGGAAAACTAAGCGACAATGATCCTATTATTATACCCAACGATTCAACAAATGTAAATGAAGTTGTACAATTTAATGATGCTAAAATTTATTATACTAGTGTAGATAATAAAGGCGATTTTAAAGTTGGAGATTTTTTTAAGGTTAGTCAAGAGGACGGAACTATTACTTTTAATCCTACTAGCTTAACAATTGCAAGTTCATCAGGAGTAACTTTTACTGACGGTGTAAACACTACCACAATCGTTCCAACTTATATTGAAACAGGTAATATTAAAATTAGTGGTAATACAATAGAAAGCACAACAGGAGGAATAACTTTAACTGCTGCAAGCAATCAGATTACAGCTACATCAAATACCACTATTACAGGTAATTTATCATTATCAAATAATTTGGCTGTGCAAGGAAACACAACATTAGGGAATAATTCTAGTGATACAGTAACATTCAATGCTTATATAAATTCATCTTTCGTTCCTTCTACAACAGGGCTATACGATATAGGTAGTTCATCTAATACATGGCGTAATCTTTGGTTGTCGTCTGCTATAATAGATGATATTACAATTTCAGGTAATGTAATTGCAACAACAGTATCTAATAGTAACTTAGAACTTAGAGCTAACGGAACTGGTATTGTTAATATACAAGATAATGCAGTTGTAGATAATAATCTAACAGTAAACGGAACAACCAACTTACAAAATACAACTATTACTGGAACACTAACTAGTACCAACTTAATTACAGGAAATATCACAGTAAGTTCTACTGCAATACTTGATAGTATTGAAGTTAACAATAACTATATAACTACAACAGTTTCTAATGCCAATCTTGAATTACGTGCAAATGGAACAGGTATTGTAAACATTCAAGATAATGCAGTTATAGATAATACTCTCACAGTTAACGGTACAACTAACTTACAAAATACTAATATAATTGGCACACTTAATACAAGTAATCTAATCGTAAATAGTCCGATTGTCTCAAGTAAATTTGCAACAGGCGATATAGAAATAGAAGGTAATGTGATTAGGACTACTTTAAGTAATAGCAATCTAGAATTACGTGCAAATGGAACAGGTAGTGTATTTTTTGAAAATTTTAATATTCAACAAAGCACTATTAGTAATATTATACCCGGACAAGATATAACCTTAACACCTAGCGGAACAGGTATTGTTAACATTAATAGTAATCAAGCATTGCAAATTCCCATAGGAACAGATGCGGAAAGACCAATTTCTCCTAGTGTCGGAATGATTAGATTTAATACGTCTGGTAATAATTATGAAGGTTATAATGGAGTAGGATGGATTCCATTTGGAGTGCTAAGTGATCTAGACAGAAACACTTACATCCTTCCAGAGTTAAGTCCAGGTTCAAACGAGAATACTTTATATTTTTATGCTGCTGGTTCTTTAGCAGCTACTTTAAATTCAACAGAATTTAATGTTAATAGTTTAACTGTAGATAGTATCAACATTAACGGAAATATTATTAGTAGCAATGCAACTAACACTGACATCGAACTTAGACCTAACGGCACAGGCGCTTTAGTAACGGATGGTTTTAGATTTACTACAAATACACTTACTAATACAAATGCAGGTGCAGTAACAGAATTTAGATCAACAGGTACAGGATATTATCATATCGTAGGAACTAATGCTTTAGTAATACCATCAGGGACTAGTATAGAAAGACCAGGAAGCCCACAATTAGGCATGATGAGATACAACACAGATTTTGAACTTGTTGAAATATGGGATGGCACAACCTGGATATCTGTTGCAGGTGCCGCATCGGGAATCACCGCAACTACTGCACAAGAAATAGCAGCTTTGTCTGCATTAATTTTTGGATAATTATAATGGCAACATTTTTTAGAACAAAAGTAGTTAAAAATATTGGAACAACTCCGGTAGATGTACTTCAAACTGTGGAAAATAACAGGTTCACTATTATTGGATGTAATCTTGCAAATGTTACAGATGATCCGGTAACTATATCTGTGTATGTTATTGACAGCACTAGTGTAGCAGGAGTATATATTTACAATTTAATTATAAACCCTAACACCAGCATAAAGTTAATTACTAATGGTGAAAAATTAATATTAGCAGAACAGTGCGGTTTACGTATAGAAAGCGATACAGATTATAGCATAGATGCTGTCATAAGCTATGCAGAAATTGTATAAGGAAAAATATTATGAGTAATTATGTATTCGGATCAGATGAGCAAGGACTGTTAGGCGGCAGTCCAAAATATTTTTACGGTTTAAGACGTACTGATGAAGGAGAACTCTATCTTGGGAAATTAAATCAATTAAACGAAGAAGATATAATTGAAATCAATATTCCAGGACCAGTAGAGGAAAACTTTGTAGATTTTGAACCAGGAGTAGATTTTGTAGATGGAAGAAATGCAAATCACGAATTAGAATATGATAATTTAAAATATGAGCAATTACGTTGGGATAACAGAAGTTTATATTATTATATTAATGATGATGGACAATTAGTAGTTAGAATTAACCGAAAATATACCTATCCTACAGGAATATAAATATAGTGTTAATTGATTTTTCGTGGATAAAAAATGGCAGAATTTGACATAGTTCGTATACGATACACTTGGAAGGGCAATTGGGCTACTGCAACGGCCTATAAAATTGATGATATTATAAAATATGGCGGCAGTTCATACGTATGTATACGTGTCCATACATCTACTAACTTTGAAATAGATCAAGATTTTTTAGCTAATCCTGGAGATACAACTTCTAGTCCTGCCTGGGTCAAAATGACTAGTGGCTTTACCTTTAAAGGAGCGTGGGCACAAAATACAATATATGCCTTTGGTGATCTTACACTTTACGGCGGTGTTGTATATGTTTGTACTGACGGACATACTTCCGCAAATACATTTGCTGAAAATAATACAAAGTTTTCAATTTATGCAAGTTTGTATAATTTTAGAGAAAATTGGACACAAAACACTAGATACGGTATAGGCGACATTGTTAGAAACGGTGGTATAATTTATATTTGTAATACAGAACATACAAGCTCTACTACAGCTAACGGATTAGAAAATGATCAGGTTAAATGGACAACATTTTTTGAAGGCATTAACTATAAAGCAGAGTGGTCTTCGAACACAAAATATGTTGTTAATGATTTAGTAAAATATGGCGGAACAATATTAAGATGTATTACCGCTCATACTAGTTCTTCGTCTATAACTAATAACAATTTTCAATTAGAATTTCCAGGGTTTAAATTTTACGGACAATGGAGTAGTTCTGTTTATTATGCTATCGGAGACATCGTTAGACACGGCGGCTGGGTTTATATAGCAATAACAAATAATTATAATAAAATTCCAGGAAATTCCATTTATCAACCTACGCAAGTTGATTGGGAAGTTGTTTGTAAAAATATAAATTTTGTAGGCGATTGGTCAGAAACAAGTACATACAAAACCGGTGATGTTGTTCGTAGAGGCGGATATGTATATGAAGCATTATTAGATACAACAGACGACGGTAGCACTATAGATTATTTAGATAGTAGTAACTGGAAGTTAGTTGGTAAAGGAAATTTTTGGAGAGGCGATTGGAACGACAATATTACGTATGCTCCTGGTGATACTGTATCCTACTTAGGGATAACCTACAGTTGTAATATCTATCATTTAAGTACAAATGAAAATTTCCCAGGAGATAACGGATCAGGCTACGCTTATTGGGACATTTTAATTGACACTGGTGCTTTGATAGGCATGAGTGAACGAGGTGATTTACTTACTTTTAATTATTCAAGAACACTCCAAGGAGATGGAAGCACAATAGGTCCAACAAGAATACCAATTGGTGGCCAATATGAAATCGTAAAAGTAGATAATGATAACTCAGTAGAGTATAACGAATGGGGTATACTTGAAAAAGTAAGATATGTAAGTTCAGATGATAAAATTGCATTAGATGATGACACAGATGCAGAAAGAGGAAAAAGTCCTTTTAGACCCTACAGAACAATTAAATATGCCTGCGAGCAAGTAGCACTTCTCAATGACGATTCTGAATTTACTACAATTAAAATTTTACCAGGCACATATGAAGAAATCTTGCCTATTATTGTGCCTAAAAAAACTGCATTACGTGGTGATGAACTTAGATCAGTAACAGTAAAACCAAAATCTGCAAATGCTAATCTATCTGGTGATTTGCAATATAGATTAGCAGCTTTGGATCATATAAAAAATTTAATTCCCGATATATTACAAGCTAATCCTATTACTGCAACTTCTGGCAATACTGAATTACAACAATTTTCTACATCCTTAGATGTTACAAATATTTCATATGTACCCCCACAAATCGACGAAAACGGCGATGAAATTTATCAATCAGTTATAACAACAGAAGTAGATATAACTTCGTCATCTGTTGTAGCATCGAGTGTTCAAGATATTATAGATGAAATATCTGATTACTTATTGTATCATATTAATAACACAGGAACCGAACCTACTTTAACAGGTAGCAATTCTGCCAGTATTTCAATTGACAATACAAATGCAGCTATTTTAATTAGAGACAATAAAAATTTCATGTGTGCAGAAGCGATTGCATTTGTCAAACTAAATTATCCGTCTTATAGTATGGATGAATTGCATTTTGCTAATGATATGAAAAGATACATTTTAGCTTTAGCTTACGATATAACCTATATAGGCAATTATTTTAGTTTAACCGCAGCAAAACATTATAAGAATGAAGTAGAAGGCTCAGAAGACAAAGACATGTTTTATCTAAG
>Ga0129333_10005249_pt1 | contig 12148 bp, 10 predicted proteins | sample CPB6_08_DNA_FD_94474 | JGI IMG/M metagenome (GOLD analysis project Ga0129333, IMG submission 94474) | Freshwater to marine salinity gradient microbial communities from Chesapeake Bay, USA - CPBay_Sum_0.6_0.8_DNA | ecosystem: Environmental > Aquatic > Marine > Coastal | place: USA: Chesapeake... | reverse complement strand
TGAACTCCTCGAGCGCATTTCCTCCCGCGTGATCAACGAGGTGCCGGGGATTAATCGGGTGGTCTACGACGTGACCTCCAAGCCCCCAGGCACGATCGAGTGGGAGTAGGCGCGCCAGTCCGCGCAAAGCCTTGCCAGCACGGGATATTCAGCCCGACTGCAACACAATCGTAACAATCGGTAGGATCTCAGCATCATGATCCGTCGCGCCAGTGGGCGAAGACGCGCATCCCGTATCAGTGCCGGGGCGCTAGCGATTGTCCTGTTTGCGGGGAGCCCGCTCGAGGCTGCTCGGGTCGGTACGGGCACGTCCGATGACCAACAGCGGCGAGTGAACCAGATCATCAACGAGCTCGATCGCCTGGGTGAGCAGATCGATGCAATGGGCGAGACCTATGCGCTCGCCGTCAACGACATGGAAGACCTCCAAGTGGAGATCGCCGAAACGGAAAAGCGCATCGCCGAAAAGGAAGTGGAACTGTCCGCGATGCAGGCCGAGATGAAAGACGTCGCGTTGAAGGCGCTGATTCGCGGTGGATCGACCAACAGTTTGTCGACGATTCTCAGTTCCACGAGTTCGCTGTCCGACATCGTGCGCAAGCGCTATCTCACCTCATCGGCGTTGAACACCGGTGTCGGCAATGCCGATGCGCTGCAGGGTGTGATCGACGAGTTGGCGAAGGAGCGCGCCAAGCTCGAAAAGCAACGCGCGAAAGCAGAACAGGTGGCTGACTACGCCGCTGCACGTTTGTCGGCCGCGGAAGCTCTCGCGGCGGAATACGAAGCGCGTCAAGCAGCGGCAGAACTCGAACTCGGACAGTTGCTGCGCTCGGAGCGTCAGCGCCGTGAACAGGCCGCGCTCGAAGCAGCCCAAGCAGAGGCCGCCAAGTTCAAGGGCAGCAAGTACGCCAACGTGGCACCCCCTTCATCGAAGGCCGGTGTGGCAATTCGTGCCGCGCTCAACCAGCTCGGAGTGCGCTACCGCTTTGGCGCGAAGTCTCCCGGTTCGGCGTTCGACTGTTCTGGTCTCACGTCCTATGCCTGGGGCGTGGCGGGCGTCGGCATTCCGCGCACCTCGCGCACGCAGTACGCCGGCCTCAACCGAATTCCGACTGCGGCAATCCAGCCCGGCGATCTCATTTTCTCCGGCTATCCCATCCATCACGTGGGTATGTACCTGGGCAACGGTCAGATGGTGCATGCACCGCGCACGGGAGACGTGGTGAAAGTGTCGGCGGTCTACTGGTCGCGAGTCGTGGGAGTGGCGCGACCGCGATAAACGAATCGCTACTACGGTGTGGCGATGGCGATCAAGGGCTGGGAACAGGGCTCATTCACCAGTGATGGTGTGACACACGACGTATTCCGCCGTGGCAGTGGCCCCGGTGTGATTGTTGTGCACGAGATTCCCGGTATCACGCCGCGCGTCTTGGAATTCGCCGAACAGGTGGTCTCCCGTGGATTCACTGTCGCGATGCCACTCCTGGTGGGTGGAGTGGGCAAGGCGCCGAGCAGTGGCTACATCGCACGATCGATGGGCAAAGTTTGTGTCTCGCGTGAGTTCACGGCGATGGCCACGGGCACGCGTTCTCCGGTGGTCGATTGGTTGCGAGCGCTTGCCAAACAGTTGCATGGCGAAGTTGGCGGCCCCGGTATCGGTGCAGTGGGAATGTGCTTCAGCGGTGGTTTCGCCCTCGGGATGATGCTCGACGACGTGATGGTGGCACCGGTGCTTTCGCAGCCATCGTTACCGTTCGCCATTGGCGCAAAACGTTCGGCAGATCTCGGACTGTCGGCTGCGGAGTTGGATGTCGTGCGCAAACGTGCCGAGGCGGGTTGTCAGGTGCTTGGCCTGCGTTACACGGGGGACAAGCTCGTCGGGAGCCGCTTCGATTCGCTGAGAAACCTGCTCGGCGATGCATTCGTTGCCGTCGAATTCGAGTCGACTGCCAAAAGCGATCATTCGGTGCTCACCGAGCAACGCCAGGAAGCCGGCGTGCAAACGGTGCTCGAGTTTTTCGAGCGTCGACTGAAGATCTAGTTTTCGCGCTTCACCACGTACTGCGGGTCACGGAACGATTTCAACGCAGCCGTCACTCCCTTCGTCGAGTTGACGATCAAGTGTCGGGCCAGGCGGCCTTTCGCCGCTTTGGCATCGTGACCTCCTGCTTTGCCGCCACGCTCGAACAAACCAAGTCGGAAATACTCGGCAACGACGTTCTCGTCGATCTCGATTGCCTTGCGATGTTCAAGCGGCAAGAGGTCGATCACCACGCAGCCTTTGGCGTACGTGTTCAATGCAGCGCTCACCGAGTCGTTCCACCACGCGGCCATCGTTCCGAACGGCTTCAGTCGTGCACCCATCTTCAACCGGTAATCGGGGATCGGATCATCCGCGCGCACAAGACCAAGCAATCCCGATACAACGACAATCGACGACAGTGCGCGAGTTCGTTGTGGGGCGGTGAGTGACGCGAGATCCAGGTGATCCCACACGACACCCGTGTAGCGCTGCCAGGCGGGAAGCGCCGGTGCGCCGATCAACGAAGCATTGGCTCGGAGGGCACGTTCGAGGTGATCACCCTTCACCCCGAGCAATGCGGCATCACCGCCCTTTATCTTTTTTAAGGCGGTGACGACCTCCGTTCGGGGAGTCCCGAGCGCGCTGCCAAAGGCTCCCGCACGGGGTGACCATTTCTTCACCCCACCCTCGGCTTTGCCCTCGGAGGGGGGAAGCAGGATGACGAAACGAAGGCCACTCACGAAAGGAAAGTTTGCCTTACCGATGGGTAATCTTGGGCCATGACAGAGGTAGCGCCAGTCCAAAGCTGGGAAACCGATTTCGATCACGCCCATCCCGATTACAACGCCAATGCGCACGAAATCTGGGATCAACTGCGCGGCAAGTGTCCGGTGGCGCACACCGAGCGCTACGGCGGTACGTGGCTTCCCGTCACTCACGAAGATGTGTCGGCCATCGCTCGTGACACGGAGCACTTCTCTTCCGAATTGGTGATCGTCGCCAATCGTCCGCCCGAAGAAGAGCGGATCATGACCAAGCCCATCGGGCCAGCACCACCGATCACCTCTGATCCACCGTTCCACCAGCACGCCCGCCGTGTGTTGTTGCCCGCTTTCTCTCCGCAGATGATCAATCCGTGGGAGGACGAAGTTCGTCGTTTGTGCAACGAGTTGATCGATTCGATGGGCGATGCCGACGTGGTCGATGCAGCAGTGCAATACGCGCAGCACATCCCCGTCAACGTCATCGCACGAATGATCGGCCTTCCGCTCGAGGACAGTGATTACTTCCGCGAAGCAGTGCACACCGTTCTCGAAAACATTGCGGCAGAGGCGAGTGTTCGCGTCGCGGCAGTGCAAGAAGTGTTCCAGTACCTGCTCAAGCACGTCGAGAAGCACCGCGAACAACCGAAGGACGACCTCATCGGCTACCTGCTCAATGCGAAGATCTTCGACCAGCCGCTCACCGAGCAGCACGTGGTCGGCACCATCGTGTTGTTGCTCATCGCAGGTATCGACACCACTTGGAGTGCAATCGGTTCATCGCTGTGGCATCTCGCCGGCAACTCGGACGACTTGGCTCGTCTCGTTGCCGAACCGGAGTTGATGCCGACGGCCATCGAGGAGTTGCTCCGCGCGTATGCGCCGGTGACGATGGCGCGAGTCGTGGCCAAGGACACGACGATTGGGGAGTGCCCGGTAAAGGAAGGCGACTGGGTGTTGCTGCCGTTCCCGGCCGCAAACCGTGATCCCGCCGAATTCGAGGACGCCGACAAGGTGATCATCGATCGCGAGTTCAACCGCCATGCAGCATTCGGTCTTGGTATTCACCGATGCCTCGGGTCGAACCTGGCCCGATTGGAGTTGCGTGTTGCCGTTGAAGAGTTCGTGAAGCGCTTCCCGAAGTTCGAGTTGGCCGACAAGTCAGCGGTCACGTGGAGCCTCGGTCAAGTGCGCGGGCCGCGCAAATTGCCGGTGCGCATTCTCGAGCGCTCCTAACTGGTGACCGACCACGCGGGCTCACTCGAGGGGCTGAATCCCGACCAATACGACGCGGTCACTCACGCCAGTGGGCCGCTGCTCGTGGTGGCGGGGGCGGGTTCAGGAAAGACGCGGGTACTCACGCAGCGCATCGCGCATTTGATCTCGCGCGGGGTGCACCCGATGAACATTCTCGCGATCACGTTCACCAACAAAGCAGCGAGCGAGATGCGCGAGCGCGTCTCGGCCCTGGTGGGGCCCGTGGCTCGTCAGATGTGGGTGAGCACATTCCACTCGGCATGCGTGCGCATTCTGCGTGCACAGGCTGAACGCATCGACTATCCGAAGACGTTCTCGATCTACGACCAGTCCGATGCACAGCGGTTGGTTGGCTACGTAGTGAGGGATCTCGGTCTCGATCCGAAGCGGTTTCCCGCTCGAGGTGTGCATGCGCGAATCAGCCTGTGGAAGAACGAGCTCGTCATTCCGCATGATGCAGCACAGCGTGCCAACAACTCGATCGACCAGAAGTATGTCGACGTCTATCGCGAGTATCAGCGCCGACTTGAGCGCGCAGGTGCGATGGATTTCGACGACCTCTTGATGAACACTGTGCGACTGTTCCGTCAGCATCCCGATGTGTTGCGGACGTATCAGGAGAGGTTTCAACACATCCTGATCGACGAGTATCAGGACACCAACATCGCCCAGAACGAGATCGTGGTCATGCTCGGCTCGGCTCACCACAACGTGTGCGTGGTGGGCGACACCGATCAGTCGGTGTATCGCTTCCGTGGCGCAGACTTCCGCAACATCGTGCGCTTCGAGGAGGAGTTTCCCGAGGTGACGACGGTGGTGCTCGACCAGAACTACCGCAGCACGCAGACGATCCTCGATGCAGCCAACGCGGTGATCACACACAACGCACAGCGCAAACCGAAGGATCTCTGGACCAACGAAGGTGCAGGCGACAAGATCGTGCGGTACTTCGCCGACGACGAATTCGACGAGGCCAACTGGGTTGTTTCGCGACTGAAGGACATCCACGACCACGACCATCGACGATGGAGCGATCTCGCGGTGTTTTATCGGACAAATGCGCAGAGCCGCGTGGTGGAAGAGGCGCTCACCTATGGCGGCGTGCCGTACAAAGTGGTGGGCGGCACCAAGTTCTACGACCGTCGTGAAGTGAAGGATGCGCTTGCCTATTTGCGGTTGGCAGCGAATCCCCTCGATGAAGTCAGCATCAAGCGGGTGCTGAATGTGCCGAAGCGCGGTGTGGGCGACACCTCGGTGGCGAAGGTTGATGTCTTTGCCAATCAGACGGGCATCTCGTTTGCCCTCGCGCTTCGGCGTGCGGCTGAATGCGGTGTTAACGGTGCCGGCTTGAAGGGCATTGACGCCTTCCACCGCGTGATCGACGGCGGCACAGCGATGCTCGAGGATGGTCCGGGTGCAGTGTTGCGCCACGCGATGGAGGAGAGCGGCTACCTCGCCGAGTTGGTCGCCGAAGGCACGGTCGAGTCGGCGGGTCGCGAGGAGAACATTCTCGAGTTGATCAACGTGGCGAGTGAGTTCACCACCGTCGATGAGTTCCTCGAGCAAGTAGCACTCGTCGCCGACTCGGACGATCTCGACGATGGCAACCACGTCACGCTAATGACGATGCACTCGGCGAAGGGTCTGGAATTTCCGGTCGTCTTCATCGTTGGGCTCGAAGAGGGGGTTTTCCCACACTCGCGCGCGCTGAACGACCCGGAGGAACTGGAAGAAGAGCGCCGGCTCGCATATGTCGGTATCACTCGGGCGAGGGAAAAGCTCGTGCTCTCACATTCTTGGAGCCGCAGCCTGTATGGCAATACCCAATACAACCCGCCGTCTCGTTTCTTGAACGAGATTCCCGAAGAATTGATCGAGCGTGAAGGCAGCGTCGACTCCGGGATCGACTCGCATCGCAGCAGCAACGACGACCGTCGAGAGTTCACCCGCACCATGCCATCGCTGTCGCGAGCGACGGTCTCTGCGCCGCGCTCTGTCGACACGAGCAATTTCAAGGTGGGCGACGACGTGGAACATCCCACGTTCGGCGAGGGGATCATCATCGACATTCGCGGCACTGGCGAAAAAGCGGAGGCGTCGATTCGCTTCCGACTCGTCGGTACGAAGCACCTTTCGTTGTCGTGGGCCCCGCTGAAGAAGGTGTGAGCGCTATTCGCTGAGGTCGATCAGCAGTGTCTTGCGGTTCTCGACAATTGGTCGCACATCTTCGGGGGCAGCGAGATCCGTCACGTCCAATACGCGGCCATCGCAGTCTTGGAAGCGGTGGGTCTTGGCGATCTGGGTGACGAGACACTCTGCAGTGCGATCTGCCGGGTACGCGTAGTACACCTGCCAGCCTTCTGCCGGGTCGTCTCCGAAGTGTTCGATGATGATCGAGCGTTCACCGGTGGCGTCGCGCAAGTCGGGGTAGAGCACAGGGCCAGATTCGACAATCGACTCGGCGATGTCTTCCACGTTGCCGACGACGAACGTCCCGAATTGGGGTGAACGTTGTTCTCCAGCCTGATCGGTGGCCAACTCCGCGAACAGCCAGGTCACCCCGAAGAGTGCGGCAAAAAAGATGATGCCGCCGACGACAGGGACGAGGGCTCGCGCCACAGGCGATCGGAATGTCGGGAGTCGAAACCTCATTGCTTGCTCCCCGGGTTGTTGCATTCCAGCGAGTTGGTATCCATCACGCGTGACAGCGTAGGGTTTCAGGATTGTGAAACGCCCCTATCGCATCGTCGTGGCCAAGCCTGGTTTGGATGGACACGATCGGGGCGCCAAGACGATTACTCGGGCACTGCGCGATCACGGGTTCGAGGTGATCTACACCGGCCTACATCAGACTCCCGAGCAGATTGCCGAGACGGCATTGCAGGAAGACGCCGATGGCGTCGGCTTGTCGCTTCTCTCGGGCGCCCACCTCACCCTGTTTCCGCGGGTGATGGAGGAGTTGCGCCGTCGTGAAATTGGCTCGGTGCTGGTGTTTGGTGGTGGTGTGATTCCCGATTCGGATGCAAAGGCGCTGCGGGAACAAGGTGTGGCACAGGTGTTCGGGCCGGGCTCGTCACTGAAGGAAATCGCTACGTGGTTGGAAACGACGCTCGACTCACACGAGGGCTGAGCAACTTGAAGGAGAAGTAGTAGTGGATCTGTTCGAATATCAGGGCAAGCAGTACTTCGCGCGATTCGGCATCCCGGTTTCGCCCGGTGATGTCACCGAATCGGTTGACGGCGCGGTCAAGATCGCGGAGTCGATCGGCTACCCCGTGGTGGTGAAAGCACAGGTTCAGGTCGGAGGCCGCGGCAAGGCTGGCGGCATCAAGCTCGCCACAAACGTGGGCGAGGTGCGGTTGCATGCCGGGAACATTCTCGGCATGGACATCAAGGGGCATGTGGTCAAGCGTGTGTGGATCGAACGTGCTTCGGACATTGCCGAGGAGTACTACGCATCTTTCACGCTCGATCGCGCCGCCAAGCAGCACTTGTTGATGCTTTCTGCGCAAGGTGGCGTTGATATCGAAGAGGTGGCAGCGAAGGATCCTGAAGCGATCGTCAAGCTGCACATCAATCCCATTGAAGGGTTGAGCGCGGCGCGGGCACGTGAAGCCGCCAAGGAGGCCAATATCCCCGCCGCAGCCTTGGACGGCGTGGCGGAAATCCTCGTCAAGTTGTACGAGTGCTTCACCAAGGGTGACTGCGATCTTGCCGAGATCAATCCATTGATCCTCAAGCCCACCGGGGAAGTGCACGCACTTGACGCCAAGGTGAGCCTCGACGGCAATGCCTCATTCCGTCATCCCGAGTGGGACGAATACGAGGCGACGGTGGAGCTCGACGATCGCGAAAAGCTCGCGCGCGAGAAGAATCTCCAATACATCGGTCTCGAGGGCAGCGTGGGCATCATTGCCAACGGAGCAGGTTTGGCAATGAGCACGCTCGACGTGGTCAATCAGGTGGGCGGTACTGCCGCAAACTTCCTCGACATCGGGGGCGGTGCCAATGCCGAGTTGATGACCTCGGCACTCGAGGTGATCAACTCCGACAAGAATGTGCGCAGCATCTTTATCAACATTTTCGGCGGCATCACCCGTGGCGAAGAAGTTGCCAAGGGTGTGGTGGAGGCCGTCAAGCGAGTGGATCTGCGCGCACCGATCGTCATTCGACTGGATGGCACCAATGCAGAAGAGGGTCGGCGCATCCTTGCCGATGCAGGAATACCCGCAAGCAAATTGATCAGCAAACCGACGATGCTCGAAGCGGCCCGCGCAGCGGTCGAGCTGGCGAAGTAGGAGCGGACATGGCCATTTTTGTCAATCAACACACCAAGGTGCTCGTGCAGGGCCTCACCGGTGGTCAAGGCCGCTTCCATGGGTTGCGCAATCGGGCATACGGCACGCAGGTCGTGGCGGGTGTGACGCCGGGTAAGGCAGGACAAGACGTCGAAGGCATCCCCGTGTTCGACTCGGTCGCCGATGCCGTTGCGGCAACCGGTGCGAATGCATCGTTCATCGCCGTGCCACCGAAAGCTGCGCCTGCGGCGATTCTCGAAGCAGCACGTGCCGGCATCGAGTTCGTCGTCTGCATCACTGAGGGCGTTCCTGCGCAGGACGAAGCGCGCACATTCGCCACGTTGCAGCGCGATTACCCCGGTACTCGGTTGCTTGGTCCCAACTGTCCCGGAATCATCAGCCCCGGGAAGTGCAACATCGGCATCACCGCAGGCGAGATTGCTCAGCCGCCGTCAGCGAGTGGCCCCAACGTAGGCATCGTGTCCCGCTCGGGCACCCTCACGTATCAGGCGCTGTACGAGTTGAAGCAACAGGGCATCGGCGTGAGCACCTGTGTCGGCATCGGTGGAGATCCGGTCCCCGGCACGTCGTTCGTCGATTGCTTGGCGCAATTCCAGGCCGATCCCGAGACGCACGCGATCATCATGATCGGTGAGATCGGTGGTTCTGCCGAGGAGGAAGCCGCGGAGTTCATCACCAAGCATGTGACGAAGCCGATGAGCGCGTATATCGCTGGCGTCACCGCACCCGCAGGCAAGAAGATGGGTCATGCAGGCGCGATCGTGTCGGGCGGCAAGGGCACTGCACAAGGAAAGATGGATGCGCTGCGCGCGGCTGGAGTGCGCGTTGGTCTGAATCCCACCGAGGCGGGCTCATTGATGGCCGAAATCGTACGCTCGTTGAAGTGACCGTCTGCCAGCAATCGTTCACGCACGCTGAGTAGCGTCGGGCGGTACATGAACCAGAACGGGTTGCGTTATCTGCCGGGTTTGGACGGTTTACGCGCCGTTGCGGTCATCGCAGTCATTCTCTATCACGCCAACAAGACATGGCTCGGCGGTGGATTCCTCGGTGTCGAGGTGTTCTTTGTGATCAGTGGTTATCTGATCACGACACTGTTGATCAACGAGTCGGATGCCACGGGCATGATCAGCTTCCGCAGTTTCTGGCTGCGACGCGCCAAGAGACTGCTGCCGGCCCTATGGACTCTGCTCATCGGCGTCACCGTGTATTGCTCGATCTTTGAGCGCGATGTACTTGGCAATCTGCGCGGCGATGTCGTCGGGGCGTTCCTCTACGTCTTCAACTGGGCACAAATCTGGCAAGGCTCGTCGTACTTCGGTTCGCTCGGGTTTGTTCCTCTTCGCCATCTCTGGTCGCTTGCGGTGGAGGAGCAGTTCTACCTGGTGTGGCCGATCGTCATTGCGCTCGTGTTGCGACTCTTTGGCCGACGTCCAGCGGTGATCGGATTGCTGTTCCTCGGATCCTCGATTGCGGTGGCGATTTACCTCGCGACGAGTTACGTCTCGGGAGTACCTGGTTCACCGATCGAAACCCCGCAGTACTACGTCTCACTGTTTGGCAAGGACGTGCTCAAGCTCGACTTCTTCTTCCTTGGCACGCTCGGGCGTCTGGGTGGCTTGCTGATGGGTGCTGCGCTCGCGTTCTGGTATCGCCCATCGATGTTCCACCCCAAACACCCCTCGGGAGATCGCTTTGTCGCCACGGGTGTGGGTGTAGCGGGGCTCGCAGGATTGTTCTGGTTGATGTGGACGATGCGCGATGTGGTGGAAGGCACGCTCGAAGGCGGCACACGTGGATACGACCAGCTGTATCAGGGCGGCTTCTTCCTCGTTGGTCTGGCCAGTTGTGCGGTGATCGTCGCGGCGGTGCACCCGCATTCGCCGATCGCCCGATGGTTGCTTGGCAATCCGGTGTTCGTGTGGATCGGCCGTCGCAGTTACGGCATGTACCTCTACCACTGGCCGGTGTTCCAGTTCTACCGCCAGGTGGCTGGTCGCGGTCTCACCGTGATGGAGTTCATCGGTTTGATGATTCTCACGCTCGTGATCACGGAAGTTTCGTATCGGGTGATCGAGATGCCGATTCGCACGGGCACGGCGCGAGAGTGGTGGACATCGATTCGTTATCCACGGTTGGACGCCGATCGTGACCGATCGCAACGTTTCGCCGTGATCGGTCTCGTTGCCGGCGTGCTACCAGTGTTCGCGCTCGTCAGTCTGTTCACCGCGCCACTGAAACTGGACGAGATTGGCGCGAGTCTGCAGGAGAACGAAGATGCGGTAGAGAATGTGCTCGCCGGCACCACCTCGGTTGCCGCAGCGACGACGATTGCCGGAGCCACCACGCTGCCCTCGCCGCAAACCACCACCTTGGACGGCCAGGAAATCCCGATTCTCGCTATCGGCGACTCGGTAATGCTCGGTGCCGCCAACATCCTCACGGAGCGGGGCATCACGGTGGATGCGATGAAGAGCAGGCCGTATCGCCAGGCCCTCGAGATCGTCAACTATCTGAAGTCGGTGCAACGGCTTGGCGACTTCGTGATCATCCACCTGGGCACGAACAACTTCGTGGACGAAAAGACGCTGGATGAAATCATGGTGCCGCTGGCTGAGACGGAGATGGTGGTGTTCCTCACTGCACACGTGCCGGACAAGAGGTGGCAAGACCCAAATAATGAATTGATCAGGAAACTGCCCGATCGGTACGGCAACGTCAAGGTGATGGATTGGTATCGGATCGCCCAGGAGAATCCGAGTTGGTTGTATCGCGACAAGGTGCACCTGAATTTGGAGGGACAGCGCATGTACGCGGATCTGATCATGCAAACCATCGGCAAGTAACATCGGCGGCATGACTTCACCAGTACGAGTTGCCGTCACCGGCGCCGCAGGACAAATCGGCTACAGCCTCCTCTTTCGCATCGCCTCCGGATCGATGCTCGGCCCCGAAACGAAGGTGATTCTGCAGCTGCTCGAGGTGACCCCCGCGCTCGGCGCGTTGGGCGGCGTGAAGATGGAACTCGACGACTGCGCGTTTCCGAACCTCGTCGATGTGGTGACGACCGACGATCCGAACGTCGCATTCGGTGATGCCGATGTGGCACTCCTCGTCGGTGCGATGCCGCGCAAGGACGGCATGGAGCGATCGGATCTGTTGTCGGCCAACGGCGGCATCTTCAAGCCGCAGGGCAAGGCCATCAGTGACAACGCGAAGAAGGATGTGAAGGTGCTCGTGGTGGGCAACCCGGCCAACACCAACGCGTTGATTGCCATGCACAACGCGCCGAACATCGATCCGCGACAGTTCACGGCAATGACTCGCCTCGACCACAACCGCGCCATAAGCCAGTTGGCGATGAAGTTGGGCAAGCCGGTTTCCTCGGTGAAGAAGATGACGGTGTGGGGCAACCACTCAACGACGCAGTATCCCGACCTGTTTCATTGCGAAGTGGACGGCAAGAACGCCGCCCAACTGGTCAACGACCAACAGTGGATCGAGGAGACCTACATTCCGACGGTGGCCAAGCGTGGTGCCGCGGTGATCAAGGCGCGCGGGTCGTCGTCGGCGGCATCGGCGGCCAATGCGGCGAGTGACCACATCCGCTCATGGGTGCTCGGCACGCCGCAGGGCGACTGGGTGTCGATGTCGGTGCCGTCGGACGGCAGTTACGGAGTGCCGGAAGGAATCATCTCGTCGTTCCCGTGCACGTGCAAGGACGGCACGTACTCGATCGTGCAAGGCCTCGAGATCGATCCATTCAGCCGCGCTCGCATCGACGCATC